>Ga0134126_10012293_pt1 | contig 10811 bp, 4 predicted proteins | sample KB31752_FD_96881 | JGI IMG/M metagenome (GOLD analysis project Ga0134126, IMG submission 96881) | Terrestrial soil microbial communities with excess Nitrogen fertilizer from Kellogg Biological Station, Michigan, USA - KB3-175-2 | ecosystem: Environmental > Terrestrial > Soil > Unclassified ...
AAAGCCCGATTTCGTGATCGTGTACGCGGGCTGGAACGACTTGCCCTACGTCGTCAGTCCGAACCCGCGGGCCGAGCGATTTCGCGTGCGGCCCGTCGCGCCGGCCTGGGAACGCATTCTCGGGCATTCGACGCTGTATGGGTTTCTGTTCTATCGAATCGGCGGCGGCCCCGCGCGAATGGCTCCGGCCGGCTTCGCCGTCCACGAGCCGACGACGGACGGCGCCAGGCAATTTCGCGAAAACCTGTCGCGCCTCGCCGATGAGGCCGATCGGGTCCAAGCCCGGCTCGTCCTCTGCGCCCAAGCCACGGCGGCGCATCCCAAGGCGACCAGCGAACTGCGCCGGTCGCTTGCCCCGGACGCCGCCTCGCAAGCCTCGGCGATCCGGCTGGGAGAATGGCTGCACGCGACCCTGATTGAATTCGCCGCGACTCGGGGTCTGCCGCTGCTCGACGCTTACGCCGAAATCGAGCCTGATGAAACAATGCTTCGCGATTACGTCCACCTGACCGAAGTCGGCGAGCGCCGGTTGGCTGATATCTGGAGGGCCGGCCTCGAAGCGAACGGGTTGGGGCCGAGCGAAACCTCGCCTTGAGCGCGCCAGCGGCGGCCTCTTCGACCGCCATGCTCTGCGCCGCAATCTTCGGCACTTCGATTTTCGGAACTGGGACGGGATCTGCCTCGCGAGTCGGCGTATCGCCGCTTTCAGTCCTCGATCGTCACCCAGCTTGCCGGGGCGGCCCCCGCCTCCGGCTTGCGGTCCACGGAGGTAGCGGCGAACTTGATCTCGGTGGCCTTGCCGCGTTGGATTTGTTCCGATTCGGCGCCCCTGGCGCTCCGCGTGACGGGGCGAACCAAAGGCGTCGTTTTCACTTCCGGACGAGTGACGCTTGCCGGCAAACCGTCCGTCGCGTCGCTGCGGTCGCTCGCGGTCGTCTGCCGCAATTCAACCGCACTGTTCTCGGGTTTTAGCCCCAATACCGAGGGTTTTTCCACCGCCGCTCTCTTGACGGGCCGCGGCTGAACGAGCCGCACCGTGACGGCGGGCTTGGCTTGCGACGGAACCTCGACGCCACGGTCGTCGTCTGTCGAGATTTCGACTTCCGCAACCGACGGCAATGGGGGCAGGACGAAGGCCGGTTCGCGAACCGGCTTGACCGCCGCAGGCGGCTGCGAATCCTGCGGGGCGGGATTGGCCTTGGCCGATGCCTTCATCGAAGGTTGCAGCCCGGCGGCTCGTGCAGGCTCTTTTTGTGACGCCTGACTCCTGACGCCTGACGCCGCTGCTTCCGCTTGCAGCCCGACGGCTCTTGCAGGCGTCAGGTCGGCCCTCCGCCGGATGATCTTCTTCGCGGGCGCCGCAAGGGGGGGCGGCGATTGCATCGTCGCGGAGTGTGGAGCGCTTGCTTCCGGGGCGACCGCCACAGATTCCGCCGGCGCCGTCGGTCCGGCCGTGCGGCCCGCGACTTGGTCTCCCTTGCCGACTTTCAACAAATCCAGTTTGCCGACGGGCCTGGCGATGGCGCGGCCTTGCTTCGCGAGATACACCACTTCGACTTCGCCCAGGTGCAGCGTTTCGAGCGCGTAATCATGGTGCAAACTGAACCGGCTGCCCACGGTGGGCTGTCGTTTTCCGGGGAACTCCAAATCGACGGTCGAGGTCTTGTAGTCGACCGCGACGACCCTCCCGCTCAGTAAGATCCCCGGCTTGCGATCGGACTCCCTCGGCGACGACGGAAAGGACGCGGCCAAGTCCGTCGGCGGTTTCGTGGACTTCGCCGAAGCCGGCGTCGCGGAGCGGACGTGGCTGCTGACCTTGCTCAGCTTGCCCCCCTTGGAGATGCGGCCTTTCTGCGGCGAGATGCCGAAGATTTCGCTCAACAAGGCGTCGGTTTCTTGCTGGGACCGCGTTTCGTTCGCGCCTGGCGGGATCGTGTCGGGGACGGTTTCGCCCGGCGGGCCGCGTTCGGGGACCGTTTCGCCCGGCGGCAACGGCGGAAGACCGCTCGGCGGCCCCGGATAGACCGGCACGACGCGCCGGCAAGCCAACAACGCTTCGCAAGCCGCCTCGCGGACCCGCTCGGAGGGCTCGACGAAGCAATTGTTCGCGTCGCGCTTATTGGCCACGTCCCACAGGGCCTGAATCATGTCGGCGTCGCAGCAGCAGGTCTTGCTGCACGTTTCACATTTGTTCTCGGCCGCGTTGCCGATTTGCTTCGCGGCTTCGTAACGGACCTTTTCCGTGCAGTCTTCCAGGGCCTCCATCAAGGCTTCCTTGACGCCCGGATAGCAGCCGCAACCGATCTTGGCCAGATACTTGAGGGCCTTGATTTTCTGCTTGGCGAGATCTTCTTCCTTCTTGATCTGGGCCGCCGTCTTGATCGCCTTGTTGTCGGCCAGCAAGTTCGCCGGGTCGGCCAGGGCCTTCAAAGGCGGCTTAGGCTCCAGGCCCGGAAAATTGCCGCGGCGGTTGAACGTGGCGCCGGCCACTCGGCTCAAACCCTGCGGAACGCCAAGAAAGCGCCACAAGGTCATCGGCGGCGCCGCCATGCCCGCCGGCAGCGCAGCGCCGACTTGCGCCGTGGAAACGTTCGAGGCAGGGGTGGCGGGAGTGCTTGCCGCCTGGGCGACGCGCGGCTTGGCCGCGGCAACCAAGGGCTTTCTCGCCTGCAAAGGGGGCGCGCCAGCCGACAGGACGAGGGGAGGCCCCATCCAGAGCGTCGATGCGAGCACGATCGGGAGCGCTTGACGGACCCTCATTGAATTCCTCCGTGACATCGGCGCTTTTTCAAGGGCCGCCGCTGTTTCTGGCGCCTTTGGGGCATTCCGTTCAGTCCTAGCTTCTGGCATCGGCAGCAAGAGTGGGTCGGCTGAGAACTCTCCGACCAGCCGCTAGATTCCGCGCGAGTAATAGGGTCTGCCTAGCTTGTCACCGCGCGTCGAAGCTCTTTTCTTGAGGCTTCTTGCCGGGGGGATTGATCGTAAGCGCCTGGGAGAACTGAGTATCGACGCCCTTGACCTTTCCCTTGAAACTGAGTTGGTAATCGCCGGGGGGCAGATCGGCAAGCGTGAATCGACCGGCGGCATCGGCCATCGCGGTTGCGTTTTTTGGGCCAGTGGCGGTCACTGTAACGCGCAATCCCGGCCTGCCGTTCCAGGTGACCTTGCCGTTGAACTGGGTGACGCGGTTTGCGGGCTCTGTGTCGCCCATCGGCGGCGCTTTGACGATTTCGAACGGCAATTTCTTATTCTCAGATTTGTTGCCCACCCAATCCGTGGCCTGGACCAGGACCGTATATTCTCCGGCAGGCAGATCCTTGACCGGCAGGCTGGCGCCGAACAGATTCGGGTCGTCCTCGCTGGGGGCGGCGAGCGCCGGCTTGACCTCCGCCGCGCCGTCCAGGTCGATGCGGGCCTCTACTTTTTTGACGCCGCTGCGCTCGTCGTGGACGGGCAGCTCCAAGGTCAAGTTTTGCCCTTGAACGGCGCGCGGACGCAATCCGCGGAGGCGGATTTCGGGCGGATCGCGATCGAGCTTGATGGTGCGCTGGTCGCGCCGGTTCGCGCCCTCCAATTCGGCGACGATCTCCAGGTCTTGGTTGGGATGGGCGACGGTTTCGATCTCGGCCTGCAAGTCGCCGACGCTCGTTTCGAGCGCCAACTCGCCCGCCGCCTCGGCGGGCAGCAGATGCAGATCGAAGCGGCGATCGCCGTGGAACCGCTGCGTTTCCTGATCGTCGTCGCGGATGCCGACGTGCAGTGCGCGACCCGGCTGCTCGAACCAACCGGGCGGCGCGTCCACTCGCAGCTTGAGTCCGACCTTGACGCCGTCCGGCAGCCAGAGGGTCGTTTCTTTCGGTTCGAGAAATTGCACGTCCCAATACTTAAGCAACTTCCTCGGCTGCCGGCCGCGAGGGTGGTCGCACAAGACGTCGAACAGAAATGCGCGCGGATAGCCGTCGACGTCGAGCAAAACTTCGACCGGCTCCTTTCGCGGCTGGATCACGGCGAAAAGCGTAAGCTCCGGCACCTCCGCGGTCACTTCCCCTTTGACCTTGCTGGGACTCGCTTGCCGGAGCGCCGCGTCGTGCTCGACTTGCCATGCCACTTTCGCGCCTTGGGGCGGCAGTCGCCGGCGATCGATGGCTTTGACGACGACTTCAAGCCGCTTGTTTTGCACGTCGTATTCGACCTCGGGCGCGAGATACTTCGCCGGATGAAGCGGAACCGCCTCGATCCAGAACCATTGCGGTTCGCCCGGCGGCTCCTTCGAAACGTCGATGATCTCGCAAATCAGCCCGTCGGCGATCGAAGGATTTTCCTTGGGCGCGGGGGGCGACTTGTCCGGCGCCGCCGGCCCCGCGGGGGCGGGCGCCGAAGCCGCGGGCAAGGGGAGCGGAATCGTCTTCTCCGCGGGAATCGTCAGCAGTTGCGGCGCGGGAAACAGCGGCTTGAATCCCGGCGACAATTCGCCCCGGGGCGTCAGGGGCCAAGACTCCTCGAGCGGCCCGGCGACGCCGGCGCGATCCAAGGCCAATAAGCGATACTTGACCTTTCGTTCGCGCCGCGCGGGATTGCGCAACGACAAGTGAAAGTTCGTCCGGCCTGAAGCCAACGGATGCAGCACGATCTTCGCGGGACGGCGGTCGTCGAACCTTTCCCAAAGACCCGCGAGTCCCGCCGGTTCGCCGACGACGAGTTCGACCGGCCCAAGACTCGGCAGGCGTGCGGTCAGTTCTTTCTCGACCGACTGATCGTTGACCTCGACTCGCAAGGTCAAGGTCGTCGACTCCCCCGTCTCGATCCGGGCCTGCACCGAGAACGGCAGCCCCATTTCGTTGCGGTTCGCCGCCAATTCGATTTCGCCGCTGGTCGGAGAGTCGATTTGCAGTTTCGCGCGATCGTACTCCAACGACCAGCGCGCTGTCGCCCGCGCCGGCGGCGAGGCCTCAAGCCGCCATTCGAGCGTCGTCGGCGCTTCCGCCCTCAGCGCCGCTTCATCGGCCCGCGCCGCTTCGCTCGGCGACGCCGGCTTGACCGCCGCCAACTTGAGTTCCCAGGCGATGCCAAGATCCGGGAAGGGACAATCGATCGGCGGATCGACGCCTTCGACGTTCAGCGTGGTATCGAGCCGTTGAACGCTGCGGACGTCGACCAACCGCAGCCGATCTTCAACGGCGCGGAGCGCGCGCTGCGAGCTGCCGTCCTGGGGCGCCTCGACGATCGCCTCGAACAGATTGCGATCCGTCCTGGCCAACTCCGCACCCATCTGGCGAGCGGCCGCGACGCCGGACGAAGTTGAGGGAACCGGCATCCGGCGCCGCTCCGCCGCGGCGCCCGTCTCGTCGTTTGAGGGCGCTTCGGCCAGATGCAATCGCCGCCACTCCAACTCGGCCCGCTGAAGCGCTCGCGCGCGCGATCGCGATTGCGCCGGCGTCCGATCGCCGGCCGGAGCTTGTTCGTCGGCGTCGGCCAGCGGCAGCGAGCGTCGCAAGCGGTCGATCAACTCGGCGCGGTCGGCGGCGGCGATCCAAGGCAGCGCCAGCAGCGGCTCGATTTGCACTGGATTGCCGAGCGGATCCGCAATCGCGGCTTTGACGGCGTCCTGGCAGCGCCGCTCGAGGACTTCCACGCGGCGTTGGAGCAGGTCGTGCAGTTCTCGCAACTTGGCGAGCCATTCTTGCGCCCCCGCAGCTTCGGCCGTCGCGCTGCGCTCGGCAGGCGGATCTCGCAACTGGTGCATCATCTCCGCCAGCGTTTCCAGTAGCGCCGCAACGTCGTTCGACGCGGCCTCGCCGGCGCCGGCGGCCCAAGGAACGTAAAAACAGAGGCGAAAGCAGAGGTCGTTGCGCTGTTGCACGGCGGCCGTTAAGTCGACGTGCTGCTCCAAACGGTCCCGGGCGATGCTTGTTTCGAATCGCCGCCGTTTGTCGCTCCATTCGGCGTCGTCCCAAGCCGCCGCCAATTGCCGCTGCGCCGCCAGGGGCGACGAACGGGCACCTCGTTCCCAGCGCAGTTCGTAGTCCTTCAGCAGTTCCAGGTTTTGCAGCCACAAATGGGGCGCGAAGTCGACCGGCGTCCAACGATCGGTCTTGCGGTCGCCGAGGGATTCGACTTTCAGCCACTGTTCTCGCAACAAATCTTCGAAGCCCGGCGCTGCCGGCGGCTCGGCGGCTTTCTTTGCCGGCGGCGGCGCAGCCGCGTCCGCCGGCTGACTTGGCTGCTTCGTTTCGGCGGCATTTGTTTTCGCAGCGGGAACGCCCGGCGGATTGGCGGCGCCATCGGCAGGATTCGCCGGTTTGGCAGTTCCGCCGTCGGGTTCGGCGGCCGAAGACGAAGGATTTGCAGGATTGGCCTGAGGCGGGGGTTCGCCGCCCGCCGGCGGCGGCGCCGATTTTGGCGCGGCGGCTTCCGCAGGCGCTGCGGCGGCCGGCGGTTGCGCCGGCGCCGGAGTGGCCTGGGCCAACGCCAACATGCCGCCGCGAAGGCCAGGCAAATGCCGGACGGCGCTCTTGGCAGGCTGCGGTTCGATTTTCGCAGGCTCGGGGGCCGCCGGCGCGCGAAACGGCGTCAGGGGCCGTTGGCCGGCCAGCGACAAGTTCGCGGCCGAGCTTTGATCTCCCGCGGCGATCAAAAAAGGCGTTTGCGTCGCTTCCTGAGCGCTGGCTTGCCAGACGTAGCGGGCGACATGATCGCGGACGTATTCGAACAGTTCCCGAATATCGACGCCATTGGCGTCGCGATCGGCGTCGCCCGCCAAGCCGCGCGCGGCGAAGCAGCCGAACACGCCGCGACGATCCGCGTAGGCGGCGTGCGAGCGCTCGAATGTGTCGTGCGAAGCGAGCACCCAGAGCTTGGGATCGGCCAGCGCGGCGACTTTTTCTCGCAGCAGGTCCGGAAATTCATTGATCACCATGCCCAGCGCGAGATCCGTTTCAACCGAGCCGGCGTCGAGCAGCAACAACTTGGTATGTGCCGGGCAAGCTTGCAGGGCTGCTAGCAAGTCATCGAGCCGGTACATGCCGCTCTTGGTTCGCGGGTCGTAGTTGCTGCACAGCAGCCAAGCCTCGGCGCCGCCGTCCGCCTTACTCTCCGAAACTCCATGAGCGGCCAGGTAAACGATCAGCACGTCCTGGTCGGGGCGAGTCGCCAGGCGCGGCAGGTCTTGTTCCAAGAACGAACCCAGGGCGGCGCCGGTTTTGACATCCGCCGGATGCGTGAGACCGGCCAGTCGCCGCACTTGCAAAGCCTGGAATTCGGCGGCGGTGTCGTCGGCGAAGGCCAGAGGGGGCGCCTTTAGCGCGTCGTAGTCGCCGATGGCGATGTAGACCGCATGCACCTCGGCGTCGGGCCTGAAGCTGCGGAGCAGCAGCCAGCCAAAGCCGCCCAACAGCAGCACCCCGACGATCGTCCATGCGATCCGCCGCGCGCGACGACCGGCGCGCGGATCGACGGTCGCCGGGGCGCCCTTCCAGGACCGCCGAGAAAGGTCGGAAACTTCACGCGCCGGGGACATGGGGCGATCCTTTGTACCAGCCACCGCGAAGCCGAGTCGGCATCGTTCCTCCTGATATAATCCTTAGAATCCTCCGGTGCAACCGGCGATTGCCGCACCCGGCCATTCTCTTTCTAACTGCCTCTGGGAAGCCGACTCCCTGTGCATTACCATACAGGGCGGCTTGGTTCCAGGCGCTGTGTTGCGCCCGGACGCTCGTTGTTTCGCGGCGCCAATGGATCTCGATGCGTAACCTGCCCGTCCACTGGTCTGAAGGCATGTTCCTGCGGCCGCACCATTTCCAGGCCGCCGATCGCTATTGGAGCGAGCTGATCCAGGCCTCGGAGCATCTGGACCATCAGTATGATTATGGCGTCCGGCAACTCGAATACAGCAGGGAAGGACTGCTGAACTTCCAGTTTCAGGTGAATTCCTGTCTGGCGCGGATGAAAGACGGCACGTTGGTTTCGCTCGGGCTCGGGCAGGAACCCGACCGGGTCGAACTCAAGTCGTCGCTGGAAGGCGTGGACAAAGCGCTTTCGCCCCTCGGGATTCCTTTGCAGCAAGCCTTTGAGGCGCAGTCCAAGGTCCGCGTCTTCCTGGGCGTTCCCAAATTGAAACTGGGCGCCCCCAACGTCGCCGTGGCGACCAACGGCGCCGACCACGAACTGCACCGTTACCGCGAGAACCAGACGACGCTGCAGGATGAAAGCCGCGGCGGCAACGACCAGGAGGTCTTATTCCGCACGCTGAACGTGCGGCTGCTGCTCTCGACGCAAGATCTTTCCGGTTACGAGTTGCTGCCCATCGCCGACATCGAGCGGGCTGGCATGAACGACGCCACTCCGCAGGTCAGCCCGGCCTATATACCGCCACTGCTGGCGATCGACGCCTGGCCGCCCTTGGGGCGCGACATCGTGCGGGCGATCTACGACATGGTGGGCGCCAAGCTGCAAGTGCTCGGCGATCAGGTGCTGAACCGCGGCATCACGCTGGCCAGCCAAGAGCCGGGCGACTTGGACCGCGTGATGATGCTCTCGCAGCTCAACGAGGCCTACGCCACGCTCGGAGTGCTGGCCTTTGCCGCGGGGGTGCATCCGTTCGCGGCTTATACCGAGTTGTGCCGCCTGGTCGGCAAGCTGTCGATCTTCGGCGAAGAGCGGCGCGCGCCGGAAGTGCCGCGTTACGACCACGACGATCTGGCGAAGATCTTCCGCTGGGTCAAGGACCAAATCGACAAGCTGCTGCACGCGATCCGCGAACAAAGCTATCAGCAGCGATTTTTCGTCCGCGCCGGTCTCGGCATGCAAGTCTCGTTGGAGCCGATCTGGCTCAACCCCGATTGGCAATGGTACGTCGGCGCCCCGACCGGCGAGCTTTCCGACGCCGAATGCCGCGAGTTGCTGTCGCGCGGGCAACTCGACTGGAAGCTGGGCAGCAAGAACCAGGTCGAGCAGATTTTCGAGCGCGGGATGGAGGGGCTGCAATTGCTGCCCCTCGATCGCACGCCGCGCGCCTTGCCGGGCCGAGGCTGGATTTATTACGAGGTGACCCGGCAAAACGCGGCGTGGCGCGACGTGCAGTCGACGCAGACCCTCGCCATGCGGTTCCGCGACTCCTTGGTCGTGAATCGAAACGATCCCAGCGAAGAGCGGACGCTGATCGTCAACTATCGAGGCAAGCGCATCGGCTTGCAGTTCGCTTTGTTCGCGGTCCCGCTGGTGACGTAACAAGCATCTAACCATGACGCCTGAATTCGCCAAGCCCGTCGATACCGTTTTCCTGCGAGTGCTTCGCTTGCAGGAACGAATCGCCCAAGGCGAGCAGCCTTCGCCGCAGGACGAGCGCGCGCACATTCGCGGATTGATGGACCAGGCGGAAGCCAAAATCGGCCAATCGCCCGAGTGGAAGCTGGCCAAATACGCCTTGGTCGCGTGGATCGACGAAATGCTGCTGGACCCTTCCTGGGAAGGAAGCGACTGGTGGAAGAACAACGTGCTGGAGCAAGAGCTGTTTAGCACTCGCGATCGCTTTCATCAGTTTTACGAGCGCGCCAAGGAGGCGCACTCGATCGGTTATCGCAACGCGCTGGAAGTCTATTACCTATGCGTCGTGCTGGGCTTCCGCGGACTTTACGCCGATTCGTGGGTGGCGCAGCAGGACGCCGAACGTTTCGAGCTGCCGCCCACGATCGAAAAATGGGCGGCCCAGGTCTCGATGGCGATTCAATTGTCGCCGCGGCCGCCGATCGTCGGCGGCGGTCCGATGGGGCCGGGCGCTCCGCCTTTGAACGGCCAGGCGTTGCTCATCAGTTCATCCATGCTGGCGGCGGTGCTGGGCGCCTTGGCAGTGGCGATTTTCATGCTTTCCAACTCGTAGCGCGGACAAACGGCCGGTAACGCGAATGCAATACTTGCAGCAGTTTTTCCAAGTCTTGTTCACGCCCCTGCGGTTGCTGTTCACTTCGCCGCAGCAGTTGATCGCCACGCCGCGCAAGTTGTTGGGCCTTTCGCTGGCCGCCCGCATCGCGATCTTGATGGCGATGTTTCTCATTGTCTGCACCGTCGCCACCTACTGGGTCGTGTGGCACAAGCCGGACCAGGTGCCTTCCGTGCTGGCGCGCGGTCTGCCGGTCGTGATCGTGCTGGTGATGGTCATTCCGGTCGTCACCTATCAGGCCCTGAAATTATGGCTGGAAGGCGAAACGTCGGCCTTCGAGGATATCGACCGCGCTTGGAACGCCGGACTCGCCGAACTGGAGCGCAACGGCCTCGACCTGTCGCAGTTGCCGTTGTTCTTGGTGCTCGGCTCGTCGGGAGAGTTCCAGGAACGGGCGTTGTTCGACGCCTCGCGGCTGAGCCTCACCGTGCGGCAATTTCCGCAGGGCGCGGCGGCCCTGCACTGGTACGCCACGGCCGAGGCGGTTTATCTGGTGGCCAGCGACGTCGGCTGCTTGAGCAAAGTGGCCTCGCTTGGCGAAGCGATCGTCGAAGACGAGAAAAAACAACAACTGGCGCCGGCCCCCGCAGCCGGCTTCAATCCGCACGGCGGCACGCTCGACATCAGCCCCGTCGATCTCCGCTCGACGATGGTCAAGCCGTCTCCAGCCCAGTCCGCGCCGGCGGCTAGAACCGATTTTCGCGGCACGATGATCTTGCCGAACCAGGGCGACGGCGCCGCGGGCGCCGCGGCGGCGGAAGTGGAGATCGAAAAGAAGCATATTCGCCTGCCGCGCGAGGAGTTCGAGGCCCAGCCGCAGCGGCTGCGTTATCTGTGCCGCCTGGTCCGACGCGCTCGCCAGCCGTTTTGCCCGATC
>Ga0134126_10012295_pt1 | contig 10810 bp, 11 predicted proteins | sample KB31752_FD_96881 | JGI IMG/M metagenome (GOLD analysis project Ga0134126, IMG submission 96881) | Terrestrial soil microbial communities with excess Nitrogen fertilizer from Kellogg Biological Station, Michigan, USA - KB3-175-2 | ecosystem: Environmental > Terrestrial > Soil > Unclassified ...
CGCGCTTCCGGCGCGCGCACACCGAAGAGCCGCACCTTGCGGCCGAGCACACTGAGAGACACGCCGTCGGTGACGCGCGCCGCGCCGCTGATATGCGTGAGCGGCGGCGGGCTCGGCGTGTGATGCGCCGGCATCGGCGGCGCGCGCAGCGCGGTCTCGCGACCGTCGCGGCCCTTAATTGTCACAGGCGGCGCCGGCGGCGCGTCGCCGTCGGGCACGGCATGCACCGGGCGCTGGTTGATCTCGACCGTCGGCAGATCGCCGGCAGGTTCGGCCGCCATCGGCGTGGCGCCCGGCGCAGCGTCGGAGTCGACGGTCTCGGCGCGAGCGGGACTGGCGCCGGGCAACGGGACGAGCGCGCCGGCGATGACGGCCAAGACGAGGGCGAGCCGCGCCGGCCGGGATGGCAATGGTTGCATGGCGGCGACCCTATCATTGCGCGCCGCAGCATGCCAGTCTCGGGAACCGCGCGGGCAACCGGGCTGTTACACGCGTTGCATGGAGGTGCAACGCTCCCGCTTGCTCAGGCGCCCGTTTTCGCCGCTGGCGTTCGTTGCCGCGGCGCTGCTCGCGCTTGGCGGCTGCGGCGGCGGCCACCGCTCGGGCGCAGGCTCGGGCTCGACGGCGAAGCCGGTCACCAACGCCGCCTATGAGAGCGCGCTCAACAGCTGGGTTGATCATCCCGAGGAGGATCTGGTCGCCGCCTGGGGCGTGCCGGAGCGCAGCCAGCGCCTCACCGATGGCGGCCAGGCGCTCGAGTACCGCCGCCTCGACGGCGACGGCGCGCCGCTCTGCACGACGCTCTTCACCTCCGACGTCTATGGCGTGATCCGCACCTGGGCCTATCGCGGCACCGATTGCCGCATCCCGCATCTCGGCGACTACGGGACGAAATCCTGAGCGCCGCCCTGGCGCCGTTACTGCCAACCAACGGCTGTCATTGCGCGAAGCAATCTCCCGCACGCATTCACTCCTGAGGGAGATTGCCGCGGCGCCTTGGGGGCGCCTCGCAATGACAGCTTCGCCGACGCGCTACGCGCGCGCGTCAGCCGTTGTCGTGGAACCCCGGGTAGAGGGTCATGCCGCCATCGACGAAGAGTGTCGTGCCGGTGACGTAATCCGACTCGTCCGAGGCGAGCCACACCGCCGCCTTGGCGATGTCGTCAGGCTCGCCGATGCGGCCGTAGGGGATAAGGGTGAGCAATTGCCCGAGCGCCTCCGGCGTCTCCCAGGCCGGACGGTTGATCGGGGTGCGGATGGCGCCGGGGGCGATGCCGTTGACACGGATGCGCTTCGGCGCCACTTCCTGAGCAAGGCTCTTCATCATCAGCATCACGCCGCCCTTGGACGCGGCGTAGTTGACGTGACCGGCCCAGGGGATGACCTCGTGCACCGAGCTCATGCAGATGATCTTGCCGGCGGCGCGCGACAGCGCGGCATCGATGCCTTGCCGCTCGAAGCAGCGCAGCGCAGCGCGCGCGCACAGGAACTGGCCGGTGAGGTTGGTGCCGATCACCTCCTGCCATTGCGCCAGGGTCATCTCCTCGGCCGCGGCGTCACGCTGGATGCCGGCATTGGCGACCATGATGTCGAGGCGCCCGAAAGTGTCGAGGAAGCGCTTGACCATGCCGTCGACGTCCGCCTCGACCGAGACACTGCCGCGCAGCACGACCGCCGTGCCGCCGGCGTCGCGGATGGATTTGGCGACCGCCTCGGCGGCGTCGGCCGAGCGCTGGGCGGAATGGTTGACCGCCACGGCGGCCCCGGCCGCCGCCATCGCCTGCGCCACGGCGGCGCCGATGCCCGAGCTGGCGCCGGTGACGAGGGCTTTCTGGCCAGCCAGGAGGGGACGGTCGCTCCGCATCATGCGCCTCGCTCTTTATGGGTGGGGTCTCGCAGGGAAACAGGCGATCCGGGCGATGGTTGCACGGCCGGGCAGAGCGTTTTCCCTTGACATTCGGCGGCCGCGGCGGCGCCCTTAGCGGTAGACCAAAGGTTCAAATCGGCTTGTTTCGAGGTTCCCATGGGTAGTTTCAGTCTCTGGCATTGGCTGATCGTCATCGCGATCGTGGCCTTGCTCTTCGGCGGCAAAGGCAAGATCTCCGGCCTGATGGGCGATCTCGCCAAGGGCATCAAGGCGTTCAAGTCGGGCATGAAGGACGATGAGACGGCCGACGCGCCGCCGCCGCAGGTGGCGCCGCCCTCCACCGCCACCGTCACCAGCACGGCGGGCGACCGCCCGGTGCACGATCACCGCGGCTAGGGTCGCGCGCAGCGGAGCGTCACGCGCAGCGTGATCGCTGCGGGCGGCAGCGGTTGCTCTGGCAACCGCGAGAGCCCGCACCGGGCGGCTCTCGCCCACCGTCCCTAGCCATCCGTATCTTTGCTTGCCCGGTGCGGGCACGCGGTCGCGCTGGTGTGCGATGCTCCGCCCGCCAGCGGTCGCCGCTACGCGGCGATGCTAGCGCAGCGGCACGATCCGCGCGGTCGGCGCCGCCGGATGACGCAGCGCATCGGTCACCGCGGCGGCGAGCGCATCGCGGCTGAACGGCTTCTTCAGCACGGGATCGCTGCCGGTCTGCGTGCCCAGCACCGAAGTGTCGGTGTAGCCGGTGATGAAGAGCACGCGCAGCGCCGGCCGGCGCTGGCGCAACTGGCGCACCGTCTCGATGCCGTTCATCCGCGCCATGGCGATATCGACCAGCGCGAGATCATAGGCCTCGCCGCGCTCCAACGCCGCCAGCGCGGCCTGCCCGCCATCGGCCTCGACGACGGCGTGGCCGGCGCCGCGCAAGAGCTGGACGGTGATCTCGCGGACATCGGGATCGTCATCGACGACGAGGAGCCGGCCACCCCCGCGCGCGGGCGAGGCCGGCGCGGCACCCGGCTCGGCCGTCGCGCTCTCGCCGGCGCGCAACAGATAGAGCCATACCGTCGTGCCGTGGCCGGGCCGGCTCTCGATGCTGACCATGCCACCCGACTGCTTCACCAGACCGTAGACCTGGCTCAATCCCAGGCCGCTGCCCTTGCCGACGCCTTTGGTGGTGAAGAACGGCTCGAAGGCGCGCGCCTGCACCTCGGCGCTCATGCCGGTGCCGGTGTCGCTCACCGACAACAGCACGCAGTCACGCCGGCCGATCTCCGGCGGCGCGCCGGGCATGCCGGCGGCGAGGTTGGCGGTGGCGATGGTGACGACGCCGCCGCCAGGCATCGCATCGCGCGCATTGATGGCGAGGTTGAGGATCATCAGCTCGACCTGGGTCGGGTCGAGCAGCGCCGGCCAGAGCTGCGGATCGAGCGCGGTGCGCAGCTGCACCGCGCCGCCCAAGGTGCGCGTCAGCAGCTCGCCCATGCCGGCGATGATGCGATTCGCGTCGATCGCGCGCGGCTGCAGATGCTGCTTGCGCGAGAAGGCGAGGAGCTGCTCGGTGAGCTTGGCGCCGCGCTCGGCGGAGCGGCGCGCCGATCGGACATAGCGCGCCGCGGTCGCGTCCGAGCTGCGCTGCTCCAGCAGCTCGAGATTGCCGAGCACGGCGGTCAGCAGATTGTTGAAGTCGTGCGCCACGCCACCGGTGAGCTGACCGACCACTTCCATCTTCTGGGCCTGGACGAGCTTCGCCTCGGCATCCTTCTCGGCGGTGATGTCGGCGGTCGCCGCCCAGATGCGCAGGAAACCGCCTTGCGCGTCCCACTCGGCGCGCGACGACAGGCGGCCGTGGAACACCTCGCCCGACCGCTTGCGGAAGCGGTACTCGAAAGTGCGCACATCGCCGCCGCCGCTGGCCATGTCCGGGCGCAAATCGGCGCGATAGCGCCGGCCCGATTCTTCGGTCATGAATTCCGGCAGCGTGCGGCCCAGCACCTCCGCGCGCGCATAGCCGAAGAGCTGGCACCAATAGTCGTTGACGTCGATGATGCGGGCCGCGTCGTCGACCGAATGCAGCGCCATCGGCGTGCGGTTGTAGAGCGCGCGATAGCGCGCCTCGCTGTCGCTCAGCACGCTCAGCACCCGGGCGCGCTCGGCGATCTCCACGTGGAGCCGCTCGGTGCGCTCGGCCACCAGACGGTCGTGCCGCTCCTCGGCGCGCCTCGCATCGTCGACATCGCTGGCGGTGGCGAGCCAGGCCGGCTTGTCGCCCTCGCCCACGGGCGCGGCGTAGATGGCATGCCAGCGGAAGGCGCCGTCGCGGCGGCGCAGCCGCGCCTCGATGGTGCAGGCGGCGCCGGCCGCGACAGCCGCCGCGACGCGCGCGCGATCCATGGGATGGACCAGCTTGAGGCGCGCACGCCGATCGCGGCCGAGCGTGTCGCCGGCATAGTCGCGCAGCGCGCGATTATAGAACTCCGCTATGCCGTCAGAGCGAATGAGCGCCGCGACCTGCGGCAGCGCGTCGAGCACGGCGAACGCCGCGCCGGCGCCGTTCTGCCATTCCATCACCGCTGCGTGCCGCACCTTTCTGCTCTCATGCTGCAGGGGGAGCACCTTCTCGCGCACCGCCCTCCCCCGCTCGAGCCAGTCCACCCCGCTATGAACGCCTCGCGGCCTACAAACGTTCTCGCCGATCGGCTTTCGCCACCGGAGCGGCGTTGATATGCTGCCGGCCCCTTTAACCGGACCGGCAGAGGCCCATGAAAAATCAGCGTTTCAAGCCGCTTTCCGCCGACGAGATGAGCGCCGAGCAGCGCCGCCTCGCCGACAACATCCTGGCCGGTCCGCGCAAGTCGCTGAGCGGCCCGTTCAGCGTCTTCCTCTACAGCCCCGCCACCGGCGACGCGGCGCAGAAGCTCGGCGCGCAGGTGCGCTTTCACAACGCGCTGCCGGAGAAGCTCAAGGAGCTGGCAATCCTCATCGTCGCGCGCCACTGGACGGCGCAATACGAGTGGTACGCGCATCACCGCTTCGCGCTCGAGGCCGGCTTGAAGCCGGCGGTCGCCGCCGACATCGCCGCCGGCAAGCGGCCCGCCGGGCTCCAAGCCGACGAGCAGGCGATCTATGATTTCGCCCAAGAGCTGCTCGAGACCAAGGAGGTACGCGACGCGACCTTCGAGGCCGTGGTCGAGCGCTTCGGCGAGAAGGCGGTGGTCGATCTCATCTGCACCATGGGCTACTACAGCCTGGTGTCGATGACCTTGAACGTGAATCGCTTCCCCATTCCGCAGGATGCGACGCCGCTCAAGAAGCTGCGGTGACGCTCAGACGGCGAGTCATCCTCACCCCTGCTGCGAGGCGCAATGAGCACATTGACAAGAAACGTCGCAGGCGGGCTCGCGCTCGGCCTGTGCCTCGGCGCGCCCATGGCGCATGCCGAGTTCAAGCTGCGCTACCCCCAAGTCGAATACCGCGAGATGGAGATCGAGCACAACGGCGACACCACCTTCGACAAGGCGAACAGCGGCAAGAGCAACAATCAGAGCTACACCAACGAGCTCGAATACGGCATCGCGCCGTTCCTGCGGCTCGGCATCGAGGGTGAGCTGGCGGCGCCGCCGGGCCACAATCTGCGCTATCAGGGAACGGCGCTCGAGGCCACCTTCCAGCTCACGCCCGAAGGAAAATACTGGGCCGATTTCGGCTTCTTCGCCGAGTACGAGCAAGCCCATACGCGGGACGAGGCCAACGCCTTCACCTTCGGCCCGTTGATCCAGAAGGAAGTGCCGAACGTCCTCGGCATCGACACCGTGCACACGCTCAACCTGCTGATCAGCAAGGAGGCGGGGCCGCACCACTCCGACGACACGCCGCTGCTCGTCGCCTGGCAGTCGCGGCTGCGCCTCAACCCGCTGTTCGAGCCCGGCGTCGAGCTGTTCAGTCAGATCGACAATATCACCTCGCCGGGGCAGCTCGCCGAGCAGCAGCATCGCCTCGGGCCGATGTTCGCCGGCGCCTACAGCCTGGCGCCGTACGGCAACGTCAAATACGAGCTGGGATATCTCTTCGGCCTGACGCACGCCACCGAGCAAGGCGCAGTGCGCTGGCGTCTCGAATACGAGATCCCCTTTTAGCCAGTAAAAAACGGTCACACGAATGTGATGCCGCCCGGCGCCTCCGCCGCGGTTACAAATTCGCGCGCCGCGTCCAAGAGCCGAGCCGGGCGCCTCGCAGTGAGCCGCCGAGAAGAACCGCAACTCGCGTGTTGTCAGGCAGAGGCCGTGAAACCGGATGCGGAGAGGCTGTTTCGTCACCGCCTGAGCGAGATGCTGCCGCGCTTGAGCCGTTTCGCCCTCGGCCTGACGCGCTCGCGCGCCGACGCTGACGATTTGATCCAATCGGCGTGCGAGCGGGCGCTCAGTCGCATCGAGCAATGGGGTCCCGGTACAGGCTCGACAGCCGGATGTTCCGGATCATGCAGACCATTTGGCTCAACGAGCTGCGCTCGCGCCGGGTGCGCCAGAAGCACTCGGAGGAGCAACACGACCGGCCCGAGACGGTCGGGAACGGCGAGCAGCTCGCCGAGATGCGCGTCTTGCCTGGGCGCGTCGAGCACGAGATATTCCAACTTCCCGAGGAGCAGCGCGTCGTGCTGATGCTGGTGTGCATCGAAGGCATGACCTATACCGAAGCTGCCGAAGCCGCGTCCATCCCGGTCGGAACCGTCATGAGCCGGCTGGCGCGGACGCGGCTCGGGCTCATGCAGCGCCTGGCCGAGAATGACAGCTTGCCCCGAGACAACGTGATTCGGCTCGTTTCAAAATGGCACGATTAGACGACAGCACGCTGGTGGCGTATGTCGACGGCGAGCTCGATGCTGCCCAGATGCACAGCGTCGCCCAGGCGCTCGAGCGCGATCCCGTGGCGCGCGAGAAGGTGCGGCTGCTGCGGCTGTCGGCGTCGCTGGTCAGCGCCGTGTTCCGCGATCCCGCCTATCAGGCGGTGCCGCCGACGCTCGCCGCCAGCGTAGTGGCGCCGCGCGATGCGTTGAAGACGCGCATGCGGCGCTGGCGCGTCGCGCTTCCCGTCGCGGCGTCGATCGCCGCAGCGGCGCTGATCTATGGCGGCTACAGCATCGGCCTCCTGCAAGGGCAGCAGACGCCCAATTTCAGCGAGCGCCTGCTCGACGAAGTCGCCGACTACCACGTCGTCTACGCGCGCGAGGACGAGCATCAGGTCGAAGTTCCCGCGAAGCGCCAGGCCGAGATCGAGGCGTGGCTCGGCGAACGGCTCCATCGCTCGATCACGGTGCCGGATCTGTCGAAGGACGGCTTCAACTTCGAAGGAGCGCGGCTGCTCGTGGTCGATGGCGAGCCCGTCGCGCAACTCATCTACCTCCCGCCCAACGAGCCGCATCATCCGCTGGGGCTGTGCATCAGCTTCGGCGCACCGGGCGAGGAAGCGCTCACCAGCGAGAGCCGCAACGGCGTCAATCTCGCGCTGTGGCGCCGCAAGGGCTACACCTACGTCCTGGTCGGCTGGGCCGACCGGCCGTTCCTCACCAAGCTCGCGCACCGGCTCGCGCCCGCGCTCGACGCAATCTGATCGACCGCTGATCGCGCGATCGCTGCCGCGGAGCCCATGCATCTGCGCATGATGCGTCTGCGCGCGCCGCCACATCTGTGACAAAAATGCACGCCTCAATTCGCTGCGCATAAATCGCACTCGCCGAGAATAGCCGGGGCGCGACGCGTGTTGTCCGGTCGGGACGATGTTCTCCCGGCAGACAACATGAGGTTTGTAGTGAAGCCTCGCAGCGCCGGCTTCGCGACTCGCATCAAGAGCTCTGGCACGAGAGGCCGCCGCGTCCGGACGCGGACCCGGGGCTGCAGCTAACTGTCCTCGTGCGCTGAGCGGAGCCGGTGCGGACGGGCGCCGCATCGCCGTGCTGTGGCGCGGCCGCAACTGGTCGCCGTCGTGGCGGCGCCGCTCGGCCTTACTGCGACTGGTTCAGCAGCTTGGACGCCGTCTCGCCGCCGCCTTGCGGTGGTGGATGGCTCTCGCCGCCGTAGATCGTCGCCGGCGTCTCCCGGCAGGTAATCATCAGCTCGGAGAAATTGCCGAGCGGCATCTGCGGCGGAATGACTCGCCCGGCTTGATCGAGCTCCTGATAGCCCCGCGTGCCGCAGAGATCGCCCGCCTGCTGCGCGCAGGCATAGCGCCCGCCCCTGCATTGGAGGATGTACGCCTCCCTCCCGTCGGGCGCATGCGTCTTCTGCGCACCGCCGCAGGCGGCGAGCAGCAGCAGGCCGAAGATTGCCAAAGTGCAACTGCGGAGCATCGGGACCTCCGCTGTCGAGGAGCTTCAAAAAAATAGCGCGCGGGCGGGTGCGGCGCCAGCGCGCTCAATCCTCGATGTAATGCGGGTCCGGTCGCTCGTGCAAATCTTCGTAATGGACCAGCGCGGGCTTGCCCAAGGGCACGGGCTTGCCGTCGCGGAAGGCCCATTCGCCGCGGTCGCAATCGGCGGCCTTCACATAGCCGTTGAGATAGAAGCGGCGGTCGGCTTGCGTCGCGTTGGGGCCGGAGCCGTGGATGGTGTAGACGTTCCAGAACGCGACATCACCGGGCTCGAGATCGAGATCGACGAGCTTCGCCGGATCGAGTCCGGCCGAGGCGAGGCGCGCATCGGCCATTGCCTGATCGAGCACCGGGCCCTTGCCGGCGAGCTCCTTCTCACCGAGCTGGTGGGAGCCGGGATATACCCGCATGCCGCCATTGGCCGCGCGGTGCCGATCGATGGCGAGGCCGGTCTGCACATAGGAGGTGGCGAGGTTGCGGAACGCCGTGCGCGGCCGGCGGAAGCGCACATCCTGGTGGAAGGCGAACTCGGCGCCGGCAGCGCCGGGCGGCTTCCAGTGGAGCTGGTTGATGATCTGCTTGATGTCGCGGCCGATGAGCGGCTCCAAGAGCGGCAGCCAGCGCGGATCGCGGCGCACGCTCTCGAGCTCGGGATCGGCATAGGACGGCCATTGCACGAGGCGCACGATCTTGCCGAGCGCCGCGTCCTTGCCCTGGCGATAGAACAAATTGCCGTGGCGGAAGCTGGCGCGGTGCGCCATGCCCTCCTGCCACTGCCGGTCGAAGGCGGCGGCGAGCCTTGCCACCTCGTCGGCGCCGAACACGCCGCGCAGCACGGCATAGCCTTGGGCGCGGTATTGGGCATGCGCCGCGGCGATGGATGCTTGGTCGATCAATCGCTTACCCGCTCCGGCGCGCCGCGCCGCTCGGCGACGGTGGCGGGCGGGCGCGAATACGCCCCGAGAAAGTCGCCGAGAAAGGTTTCCATTCCCTTGAAGGGCCCGGCAGATGGCGGGAAGGCACCCTCGGCATAGCCCGCGGCGAGGAACGGCCGCAGCAGGTCGGCGTCGCGCGACAGCACATGGATCGGCACCGTCCAGGGCTGCTTGTCGCCGGCGATGAAGCCGGGCGGCTGGTGGTCGCCGAGGATGATGACGAGCGCATCGCCGGGACGCTGCGCCAGCCAATTGCCGAGCGCCTTCAGATCGTAGACCACGCTGGCGATGTAAGGCTTATCGAGATGCGACCAGTCGGGCGGCGCGTAGATCTTGTCCCATGCGCTCTGCGCGATGCCGCGATAGCCCCGGTAGAGCCCGGCCTGATCGGCGGCGGCGACATAGGGCGGCACCGGCGCGAAGGGCGTGTGGCTCGACACCAGGACGATCTGCGCGAAGAGCGGCGCATGGCCGGGCGCGCCTTCCGTCGCGTCGAGATGCGCCAGCGTATATTGGTCGGGAATGCCGAACCACCCGAAGGGCGGTCCGTCATAGCCGAGATCGCCGGCGAGGTAGGTCTTGTCGTAGCCCCAGAACGCGTCCTCGGGCGCCGGCGTCTTGAGGCCGGGCATGACCTCGATGGTGCGATAGCCGGCGGCCGACATGTAGCGCGGCAGGGTGAGACGACCGCTCACCGCGGCGAGCCGCGCCAGCAGCAGGTCGAGCTTGACGCCCGCGACGACCGTGCCATGGGCGAGCCACGAGCCGCCGCCGAAGGTCGGCGAGACGATGCGGCTCGACGCGAGATGATAACCGGCCCCCGCCACCGTCGCCGCGAACGCCTCGAGCGCCGGCCTCACCGTCGCGGCATAGCGCGGCGTGTCGAGCAGCGTGGTGCCGTAGGATTCGAAGAACACGAGATAGACGTCGCGCCGCTTCAAGCCGGGCAGCGCGCCGGGCGGCGGCTGCGGCGCGGCGAGCGCGCCGGCGTAGCGCCGGTCATGGCCGCTCATCACCGCCCAGGAGAGATAAACCCGCGCCGCCTGCTCGCCGAGCGCCGTTGCCGCCCGTGCCCGCAACAGGCTCTCGCCGCGGAAGCTCGGCAACGCGCCGAACGCGAGCAGGACGGCAACCGCCGCGAGACAAGCCGCTGCGTGGCGGCGCGGCGCAAGCGCGCGCTGCGCCAGGCCGAGCAGCGCGGCGAGGGCGGCAAGCACGGCGACGGCGCCGAGCGCCGCCGCCAACATCTCGGCGGCGCCGCGCCACGGACCGGCGGCGTCCCAGAACAAACCGAGCAGAGCAGGCACGTGCCTGAGGTCGAGATAGAGGTTGAGCTCGCGGTCGAAGGCGCCGAGCATCGCCGCGTCGGCCGCCTCGAGCAGCGCGGCCACGAGCAGCAACAGCGCCACGAGCCAGCGCGCCGCCGGGCGCAAGGCGCGGCCGGCGAGCGCCAGTGCGGCGAGCCCGGCGATGAGCAGCAGCGGCTCGACGCTGGGCCGCCAGTCGAGCACGAGGGCGAGATTGTGCTCATCCTTGGCCGGCAGGAAGAGGAGCGAGAGCAGCGCGACGGCGAGCAGAACGGCAAGCGCGGCGCCGAGCGGCGCGGAACGGCGGAACATGGCGCGCATTCTATCCGATCACAGCA
>Ga0134126_10012296_pt1 | contig 10810 bp, 14 predicted proteins | sample KB31752_FD_96881 | JGI IMG/M metagenome (GOLD analysis project Ga0134126, IMG submission 96881) | Terrestrial soil microbial communities with excess Nitrogen fertilizer from Kellogg Biological Station, Michigan, USA - KB3-175-2 | ecosystem: Environmental > Terrestrial > Soil > Unclassified ...
ACCGAACCGGCGGACCCCACGCTGCTGGCCAAGATTCACGCCGGTAACTGCTGACCCGTCAGCCCGGAATCGGTGCCAGACCGTCGAATTGGCGCAGCGCGGCCAGCAACTGGTCGGCGACGCCGGGCGCCGCGGCGACCACCAACGCCGCGTTGTAGTCCGGGTCGCCGGGCTGCGGCAACACCACCCGCGCACCGGCCTCGGCGGCAATCAGCGCGCCCGCCGCGGAGTCCCACACGTGCAGGCCATGCTCGTAATAGGCGTCGAGCCGGCCCGCCGCGACCATGCATAAATCCAGTGCCGCAGAACCGATTCGGCGCATATCGCGGACCATCGGCAGGATCCGTGACACCAGCTGCGCCTGAACCGCGCGGCGCCGCCCTGAGTAGGCGAATCCGGTGCCCACCAACGCCCTCGACAAATCGTCGATGCCGCTGCACTGCAGGCGGCGGGCCCCCTCGGCGTCGGTGACGTGAGCACCCAGCCCGGCCCCGGCCGAGTACAGCCGTCCGCCGACGACGTCGGCGACCGCGCCGGCCACCGAGACGCCATCGATCTGCGCGGCCACCGACACCGCATACGCCGGGATCCCGTAGACGAAGTTCACCGTGCCGTCGATCGGGTCGAGCACCCAGGTGACCGCACCGGGCGCGACGCTGCCGGGATCAGTCGGGCCACCGATCTCCTCGCCGAGGATTGCGTCGCCGGATCGCAGTTGCGCCAACCGATCACGCAACAGCCGTTCGGCTTCGGTGTCGACGATGGTCACCGGGTCGGTCGGGGTTGTCTTGGTTTGTACGGCGTCGTCGCCGTCGGCGCCCGCATCCGCGCCGAAGACCTCGCCGCGGCGTCGCCGCACGAATGCCGCCGCCTCGGCCGCCAGCGTCTCGGCCACCGCCCGCAGCTGCGCCGGCTGGTTCTCAGGTGTGCTCACCGACCCATCGCAGCACAGGTCGTGCCGGCTTCAGCAACGTCGGGGTAACAGACCGACCAACGACCCAGCTACGCACTAGGGTTTTCGTCGACGCCAACGTCTCGCCGAGGAGATTCGATGACCACTGCCGACTCGCCCCACGCCGCACCGACGAGCGAGGTGGCCGTGACGCCGGCGAGGCGCGGTTTCGGTATCGACGTCGGCGGCAGCGGCATCAAGGGCGGCATCGTCGACCTGGACACCGGAGAACTCGTCGGCGACCGCTACAAGCTGCTTACGCCGCAGCCGGCCACTCCGTCGGCAGTCGCCAAGACGATCGCGGCCGTCGTCAACGAATTCGGGTGGTCCGGCCCGCTCGGCGTGACGTATCCCGGCGTCGTCATCGACGGCATCGTCCGGACCGCAGCCAACGTCGACAAGAAGTGGATCGGCACCAACGCGCGCGACATCTTCAGCGCGGGGCTGAACGGCCAGGAGGTCGTCGTGCTCAACGACGCCGACGCGGCCGGGCTGGCCGAGGAACGTTACGGCGCGGGCAAGGACACCACCGGTGTAGTGGTCCTGCTCACATTCGGTACCGGTATCGGCTCGGCGGTGATTCACAACGGGATATTGCTGCCCAATACCGAGTTCGGACATCTCGAGGTCGGCGGTAAGGAAGCCGAACGCCGCGCTGCGTCCTCGGTCCGCGACAAGCACGGCTGGAGCTACGAAAAGTGGACCAAGCAGGTGACAAAGGTGCTGATCGCGATCGAGAACGCGATGTGTCCCGAGCTGTTCATTGCCGGCGGCGGAATCAGCCGCAAAGCGGACAAATGGATTCCGCTGCTGAAAAACCGCACCCCGGTGGTCGCGGCCGCCCTCCAGAACACCGCCGGAATCGTCGGTGCAGCCATGGCGGCGACGCGCGACGTGACGCACTGATTTGCGCGCACTGGCGGGGGAATGCCCCGCGGTCGTTACAATGGTCACCGGCAGCCGCCCGAGGAGATAGCGGCGAATATCCAGCCTGATAATCCGACATAGCTGACGTATTCCGGTTGAGCATGCCTACGGGCACCGGAAGAGAGTTCTACCGAAGGGGTTTACGTGGCAGCGACCAAAGCACGACCGGCAACCGATGAGCCGGTGAAGCGCACCGCAGCCAAAGCTCCCACCAAGCGTTCGCCGGCCAAGGCTACCAACGGCTCTGCCACCAAGGCAGCCAAAGCACCCGCCAAGGCCGCCAAAGCGGCCACCGCCACTAAGACCCGCACCGCCACCAAGAGCGCCGCAACCAAGGCCGCACCAGCCCGTGGCCGCCCGAAGAAGGCGACCACAAAGGGCGCCGATGACGCCGCGACGACTACCGATCTTGCCACCGACGAGCCGGACCTCGACAGCGATGCCGAACTCGAAAACGGCCCCGTCGAGGAGATCGACCTCGCCGACGAAGATCTGAACCTGGAGGACGAAGACCTCGAGGTTGACCCGGTCGACGACACCGAGGTTGACGCCGCCGCGCCGACCGACACCGACGCGGTCGTCGCGAAAAAGCCCGCCAAGGCCGCCGGCGAAGAGTCTGACGACGAAGAGATCGTCGAGCCGAGCGAAAAGGACAAGGCCTCAGGCGATTTCGTTTGGGACGAGGACGAGTCGGAGGCATTGCGCCAGGCCCGCAAAGACGCCGAACTGACGGCCTCCGCGGACTCGGTTCGCGCGTACCTCAAGCAGATCGGCAAGGTGGCGCTGCTCAACGCCGAAGAGGAAGTCGAGCTGGCCAAGCGCATCGAAGCCGGGCTCTACGCAACGCAGTTGATGACCGAGCTGACCGAGAAGGGCGAGAAGTTGCCCGCCGCTCAGCGTCGCGACATGGTGTGGATCTGCCGCGACGGCGATCGCGCGAAAAACCATCTGCTGGAAGCGAACCTGCGCCTCGTCGTGTCGCTGGCCAAGCGCTACACCGGCCGCGGCATGGCGTTCCTCGACCTGATCCAGGAGGGCAACCTCGGCCTCATCCGTGCAGTCGAAAAGTTCGACTACACAAAGGGTTACAAGTTCTCCACCTATGCAACATGGTGGATTCGTCAGGCGATCACCCGCGCGATGGCCGACCAGGCCCGCACCATCCGCATCCCGGTGCACATGGTCGAGGTGATCAACAAGCTGGGCCGCATCCAGCGCGAGCTGCTGCAGGACCTGGGCCGCGAGCCCACGCCTGAAGAGTTGGCCAAGGAAATGGACATCACCCCGGAGAAGGTGCTGGAGATCCAGCAGTACGCCCGGGAGCCGATCTCGCTGGACCAGACCATCGGCGACGAGGGCGACAGCCAGCTCGGTGACTTCATCGAAGACAGCGAAGCGGTGGTGGCCGTCGACGCGGTGTCGTTCACGCTGCTGCAGGACCAGCTGCAGTCGGTGCTGGAGACGCTGTCCGAGCGCGAAGCCGGCGTCGTACGACTGCGCTTCGGCCTCACCGACGGCCAGCCGCGCACTCTGGACGAAATCGGCCAGGTGTACGGCGTCACCCGCGAGCGCATCCGGCAGATCGAGTCGAAGACGATGTCGAAGCTGCGGCACCCCAGCCGCTCGCAGGTGCTGCGCGACTACCTGGACTAGTCGCCACTAAGCCTGTCGCGCAATTAATTCGGATGCATACCAGGCATCCGATGTCCTAGGTTGACCGCATGTCAACCAGTCGCATCCTGGTCTCGTCGGAAACCGAATTCGAGGCAATCGTCGGCTACTCGCGCGCGGTGCGGGTCGGCCCACTGGTCGCCGTGTCGGGGACGACCGCGCCCGCAGCGTCGGACGACATCGGCGAGCAAACCCGAGAAGTGTTGCGCCGCATCGAAATAGCCCTGGCCGAAGCAGGGGTTGCGCTGAGCGATGTGGTCCGCACCCGGATCTACGTCACCGACATCTCACGGTGGCGCGAAGTCGCGGCGGTGCACGCCGAGGTGTTCGGCCAGATCCGTCCGGCGGCAACCATGGTCGAGGTGGCCGCGCTGATCGAGCCCGGACTGCTGGTGGAGATCGAAGCCGACGCCTATTCGCCCAACGCCGGGAACGTGCCATCGGCGTCTGGCCGGTAGGTGGTGACGTTGATCACAGCGTCCAGGGGCAAGGGGCCGTACAGATGCGGGAACACCATCGACTCCGGATCCGTTGACACACCTAGTTCCCAACGAATGGGAGCGTCCAGATGAGCCGGATCAATCTGCAGCAGAACAAGGTCCGTGCGACCGCGGTAAAGGCGGTTGGCGGGCAGGTGCACTTGCTCTGGAGTCGACAGGTGGACGAAGCCAGCGCTGGCGAGCGACTCAGGTCGAAGCTCACGGTGAACTTGGGCGGCTGACCAGTCGTCGATAGGACAAAGGTGCACCAGCACCGCCGGTGGCTGACTCATACCGCCATCTTGCCCCGACCGCCAAACGGCAACGGGTGAGAAACGACACAGCGGGTAAACCCGTGGTGAAGACGGCTAAACGGGCAGACATCTGAGACAGTGGAGAGGGCAGAACGGAGTAGCCATGAACGCGACGTTGACCAGTCCAGAGTTAACCCGGGCTGATCGGTGCGATCGGTGCAGCGCGGCTGCACGGGTTCGCGCCAAGCTGCCCTCCGGAGCAGAACTGCTGTTCTGCCAACACCATGCCAACGAGCACGAGGCCAAGCTGATCGAGCTGTCCGCGGTGCTCGAAATCAGCGGCGACCCGATCGGGGCCTGACGCACACGACTCGCCACCAGCAGTCATGGCGGCGGTGGCGTTCGTCAGGAATCCTGAACGGGTCATGATTGACCACCCGGTAAAACCCTCGCGGCACCACCTCTGGCGTATCACCAAGCGTGCGCTGTCGAAAAGTTGGGACGACTCGATCTTTTCGGAGGCCGCACAAGCGGCATTCTGGTCTGCACTGTCGTTGCCGCCGTTGCTGTTGGGGATGTTGGGCAGTCTCGCCTATGTGGCGCCGTTGTTCGGCCCGGACACGATGGCCGTCATCGAGCACAACCTGGTGTCGATGTCGAACAAGATCTTCTCGCAGAGCGTCGTGCACGAGATCATCGAGCCGACCATCTCCGACATCGATCGAGGCGCTCGCGGTGAAGTGGTGTCGTTGGGCTTCCTGATCTCACTGTGGGCGGGATCGTCGGCGATTTCGGCGTTCGTCGACTCGGTGGTCGAAGCCCACGACCAGACACCGCTGCGGCATCCGGTGCGCCAGCGTCTCTACGCGCTGGCCCTGTATGTGGTGATGCTGCTCTTCGTCATCGTCACCGCGCCGCTTCTGGTACGCGGGCCCCGCAAACTGGCCGAACTCATCCCGGACGGGTTGCAGGATGTGCTGGCCTACGGCTATTACCCGGCGTTGCTGGTCGGCCTGATCGCCACTGTCGTCATCCTGTATCGCGTCGCGTTGCCGGACCCGATTCCGTCACATCGGCTGGTTTTCGGCGCCGCCCTGGCCAGTGTGGCGTTCGTGATCGCCACCCTGGGGCTGCGGATCTACTTGAGGTACATCACCGGCACCGGCTACACCTACGGTGCGCTGGCCACCCCGATCGCGTTCTTGTTGTTCGCGTTCTTCGCGGGTTTCTCGATCATGTTGGGCGCCGAGTTCAACGCCGCCATTCAAGAGGAGTGGCCGGCTCCGCGGACGCATGCCCACCGGATGCGACGGTGGCTGGTCAAGCGCGCCAAGGAAGTGGTCGAAGACTCCAGCGCGGCAACCGATGACGACGAACCGACTCCGGCGAACTCCGGCCGGGTCAGCTCTTCTTGAGCGTCTCGTAGATCCGTTTGCAGTCCGGGCACACCGGCGAGCCCGGCTTGGCGGACTTGGTTACCGGAAAGACCTCGCCGCACAGCGCCACAACATGCGTGCCCATCACGGCGCTCTGCGCGATCTTGTCCTTCTTGACGTAGTGGAAGTACTTGGGGATGTCGCTGTCGGTCCCGTCGTCGACGCGTTCGTCGGTGTCGGTCCGCTCGATCGTCTGGGTCTCCATGTCACATATTGTGCCGGAACCGGGGCCGCCGGTTGAGCCAAGTTGTGGAACAGTGGGGTTATGAGGCGCAGCCAAGAGCTGGGTTTCGACGACGATGGTCGACCGATCCTCATCACCGCCGCCGCACCCGCGTATGAGGTTCAGCACCGGCAACGTGTCCGGAAGTACCTGACCATCATGTCGTTCCGGATTCCGGCACTGCTATTGGCCGCCATGGCATATGGCTTGTGGCACAACGGTCTTATCTCGCTGGCGATCATCGCCGCGTCGATCCCACTGCCGTGGATCGCAGTGCTCATCGCCAACGACCGTCCGCCGCGCAGGGCCGACGAACCCCGCCGGTTCGACGGGCCGCAGCGACGCACTCCCCTTTTCCCTACTGCCGAGCGCCCGGCGCTGGAACGCCGCAGTCGTTCGGCCCCGCAACCGGACTGGCAGCAGGGGCCCGCTGACGGTTCCGAATAAGCCTTCTCCGCAGGGGGTTCTCAGTACATTCTCAGGGCTGGCGGACATTCGCGCACGTCAGCGGGTGTGAGAACGCCATCCGGTGGGAACTACTACGCCGGGTTGGTCGTTGTACCCGATGACAGTTCACGCTCTGAGGAGGCCGCCATGGCAAAAGCCAACACAGTCCGGATTGATGGCGATCTGGACGCTCAAAGCCCAGCCGCGGACTTGGTGCGCGTGTACCTGAACGGGATCGGCAAGACGGCCTTGCTCAACGCTGCCGACGAGGTCGAACTGGCCAAGCGAATCGAAGCCGGCTTGTATGCCAAGCATCTGCTGGAGACCCGCAAGCGGCTTGGTGAGGCCCGCAAGCGCGACCTGGCGGCTGTGGTGCGCGACGGCGAGGCGGCGCGAAGCCATCTGCTGGAAGCCAACCTGCGGTTGGTCGTGTCGCTGGCGAAGCGTTACACGGGACGCGGGATGCCGCTGCTGGACCTCATCCAGGAGGGCAACCTCGGTCTGATCCGCGCGATGGAAAAGTTCGACTACGCAAAGGGATTCAAGTTCTCGACCTATGCGACGTGGTGGATCCGCCAGGCGATCACCCGCGGCATGGCCGACCAGAGCCGCACCATCCGGTTGCCGGTCCACCTGGTCGAGCAGGTGAACAAGCTGGCCCGCATCAAGCGTGAGATGCACCAGAACCTCGGCCGCGAAGCGACCGACGAAGAGCTCGCCGAGGAGTCCGGCATTCCCGTCGAGAAGATCAACGACTTGCTCGAGCACAGCCGCGACCCGGTCAGCCTGGACATGCCGGTGGGCTCGGAAGAGGAAGCGCCGCTGGGCGATTTCATCGAAGACGCCGAGGCGATGTCCGCGGAGAACTCGGTAATCGCCGAACTGCTGCACACCGACATTCGCAGCGTGCTCGCCACGCTCGACGAGCGGGAGCATCAGGTGATCCGGTTGCGCTTCGGACTCGACGACGGACAGCCCCGCACGCTCGATCAGATCGGCAAGCTGTTCGGCCTGTCCCGCGAGCGGGTTCGCCAAATCGAGCGCGAGGTGATGGCCAAGCTCCGCAACGGCGAGCGGGCCGACCGGCTCCGCTCGTACGCGAGCTGACGACTCGAACCAGTAACGACACGTATGCCCGCCGCACCCGCGGCGGGCATACTGCTGCCGCAGCGGTCGCCACTCACGGTGCTGGAGTGTTAGCGAACCATTGACGCAGCTGGCCAAGTAGACTCAGCCGCAATGGAAGGTGCGGAATGAACGACCTGGTTGATACCACCGAGATGTACCTGCGGACCATCTACGACCTCGAGGAAGAGGGCGTAACGCCGTTGCGTGCACGTATCGCCGAACGACTGGACCAAAGTGGGCCCACGGTCAGCCAGACCGTGTCGCGGATGGAACGCGACGGCCTGTTGCATGTGGCCGGTGACCGCCATCTCGAGCTGACCGACAAGGGCCGCGCGTTGGCCGTTTCCGTGATGCGCAAACACCGGATCGCCGAACGACTACTGGTCGATGTCATCGGCCTGCCGTGGGAAGAAGTCCACGCCGAAGCGTGCCGCTGGGAGCACGTCATGAGCGACGACGTCGAGCGCCGCCTGATGAAGGTGCTCAATAACCCGACCACGTCCCCGTTCGGTAACCCGATTCCCGGGCTCATCGATCTGGGCATCGGCGACGGCTTCGGGAGCGACGACGGCAACCTGGTGCGATTGACGGAGCTGCCCGCCGGCCCGCCCGTCGCGGTGGTCGTGCGTCAGCTGACCGAGCACGTGCAGGGCGACATCGATCTGATCACCCGCCTCAAAGACGCCGGCGTCGTGCCCAATGCGCGCGTGACCGTCGAGTCCAACCCGTCCGGCGGCGTCACCATCGTCATTCCGGGCCACGAGAACGTCAGCCTGCCGCATGAGATGGCCCACGCCGTCAAGGTCGAAAAGGTCTAGCCGGCTCCGGTCAGACCGCGCGTCGCCGAAACGCCCGCCGTGGAGGTAGCCGCACGCCGAGTCGCTCGGCCAACCGGTAGCCGGTGACCGCCAATTCACGAATGTGCTCCGGCCGCAGGCCCGACTGCAACGCCGTGTCGAGCATGCCCGCCATCCGATGTCCCGGTTCGCAGCGCAGTGCGGCCTCCAGCGACACCCCGGCCAGTGGTCCGTCGCCGCGGGCGTAGGCGCTGAACGCGAGCAGCACCAGCGCCTCGACCCGCCACGGTGTGGGCAGCGTTCGCGCCAGCAGCGCCCACAGCGACTCGGCGTCCCCGGCGCTGTGGCCGACCGCCAAGGCGTACAGCGTGTCCCGCACCTCGACGTCGGTCAGCGCACATGCCAGGCCGGCGATCTCGGCGTCGCCGAGCTGTTGTCCGTCTGCGACTCCCGCGGCGGCCCCCATCGCGGCTTCGACGTCGCGACGGACGCAGGCGGTCGGATCGTCACGATGCGTCTCGTCGCGTAGCGCGGCCCGCTCGGCGATCAGACCAGTGAGCGACGCGCTGCGGGCCCGGTCGACCGCGATCACCGCCTGCAGGTCGGCTCGCCGCGCGTAGAGCCGGCGCCCGTCCAGCACCGCCGCGGCTGCCAGCGGTGAAGCGGACGGGTCGTCGACGACACCAGCGGCGCCACAACCGTCCACGCAATGCCAACGTCCACCGAGCGCCACCCGGTCGACGACGTGCACGGCCCACAGCTCGATGTCGTGCCGGATGAGTTCGTCGGTCAGCGCCGAACACAGGTCGCGGTACTGGTCGTTGCACATCGGGCAGCCGAAGCCGTCGGCGTCGACGATCACCGCGATGGCGGCCTCGGGTCCGGCGGCCGCGGCGACCTCGGCGAGATGACCGACCCGCTCGGCGACCGCGTCGGACAGATCGATGCGCATCACCGCCCCGAGTTGGCCGTCGTCGATCGACAACAACACCAGCGATTTCTCGGGCACGAAGCCCAACACCGCTGGGAGCGCGGCAATCACCGCACCGGGCCGATTCAGTTCAAAGTCGCTTCGCTGCTTGGTCATGGCGACGACGCTGGCAACCATCACCGTCACTCGGTGGGCGGCACAACCGGCGAGGCCGCCCTGCTGTGCACAAAGTCGCGACTGTGAATGTTCACGGGTACGTAGCCGGGGCCCGCTATCGCGAGCTGGCCCGCGGTGTTCAACTGCACTGGTCGTCGAAGGAAGTCGGCGGCTCGTCGCCGGGGCCGCCCTCCTGGGCCCGCGCCAAAAGCTGGGCGATGTGCTGGTCGAACGGCGACGAATACGACAGATTCTCCGCGCAGCCGCCGCCGTGTAGGCCGCCGATCACGCCGGTGACGGTCGAACCGCTGATCCAGGGCGCGCCGCTAGTGCCGTCGACCAAGCCCGCACAGGGCAATTCGGGATACCCCGCGTCGCTGAGTCCGGTGCCGACCCGGCAACCGATCGGCATTCCCCCGACGCCCGCCGGATACGCGACCACGGTCACCTGGCTGCCTCGCGGCGGTGCGCTGCCCAGCGTCAGCGCCGAACCGGCGACTGCCTCCACCGTGCCGCCCGACGGCCGGCTGACTCGCGCGATCGCGTAGTCGGCCTGCGGGTCCCGGTTGGCCAACCACCGGGGATCCAGATACGCCGCATCGACCGTCCAGAACGCGTCGGGGTCCGCACTGCGGGCGAACCCGGGGACGAATCGTGCCGGTCCGCCGCCGATGCTCAGGCAGTGCGCGGCGGTCAGCACCAGATTTCCGGCCGCCGAATGCAGCACCGAGCCGGTGCAGACGTGCAAATCGCCGTCGGATAGAAAAAACGCGCCCACCCGGGGATCCGGGTCGACGGGCGCCGCCATGACGCTGTTCGCGACGGAGGCGGACGTTTCGCTGGTGATCGGCGCGGATTGAGCCTGGTGTCCACAGCCCGTCAACACCAAGGCCAGCCCCGCCCCTGCTGCCAGAATTCGCATCGTTATCGATGATGCCCGATCCTGCGTCGCGCGGGTATGCCGTGGAATGTCACCGCTGCCGATCACGTTCTGCAGCAGAGGACCAAGCGGGTCAGCTATCCGCGGCTCGGCGATCTGAGGGACAATAAGTGTCACGGTGCGGTATGTAGCGCCGTGGCGAGGAGGCAGCACCGATGGGCTACAACGAGCCCCCCAACACCCCGGACCGGGACAAGCGCTACCAGTCCGAGCAAAACGGCATGTACGAACTCGAATTCCCGGCGCCGCAACTCTCGCTGTCCGACGGGCGTGGCCCGGTCCTGGTGCACGCCCTGGAAGGGTTCTCCGACGCCGGCCATGCGATCAAGCTGGCCGCCGGCCACCTCAAAGAGACGTTGGACACCGAACTGGTGGCCTCATTCGCGATCGACGAGCTGCTCGATTACCGCTCACGACGGCCGCTGATGACGTTCAAGACTGATCACTTCACTCACTACGAAGACCCCGA
>Ga0134126_10012297_pt1 | contig 10809 bp, 13 predicted proteins | sample KB31752_FD_96881 | JGI IMG/M metagenome (GOLD analysis project Ga0134126, IMG submission 96881) | Terrestrial soil microbial communities with excess Nitrogen fertilizer from Kellogg Biological Station, Michigan, USA - KB3-175-2 | ecosystem: Environmental > Terrestrial > Soil > Unclassified ...
AGCGTTCGCCGCCGCGGTCACGGGCGAGTTCAGCGGCGACGTCGATACCGTCTGGCTCACCGATATCCATCGCCAGGATCGCGCGGCGCAACTCAGCCGCGTGTTCACGGCGTTCGGCGGCCTGGATGACTGCCTGCCGGATAGCTGCGGAGCGGGAGGTACCGTCGCCGGTCAGGATGTCCAGGGCGTGTTCGGTCTGCTCATCGGTCCGGATCGTGATCGTCTCGGTCATGCTCACAAGTGTAAGACGTTCGTCTTACGTGGCCGAGGCGGAATTCATGCGCTTGTCTTCGGCCCGGCGGACTCGTTGGTCATGTACTGCGCGTACCACGCCGGCCAGTCCGGGTCGGCATGCCCTAGCTCCTGCTCGTACCTGCCGTGCGCGGCTTCCGCGCGTCGAAGCGCATTGGCCAGGGATTCGATCGAGCCGTAAGCCGCCAGCGCGGACGTCGTCCGGCCGGGCAGGCGGGTGGTGACCTCCTGGAGCAGCCACCCGTTGCCGTCAGGGTCGTTGAAGGAGGCGTACGACTGGTAGCTGCGATGTTCAGGGTCCGGGCCAGGGTTCCGCTTGGCGCCATTGCTGTGGAACACCTCGCTCACCTGCGCGCCGTGCTCGGTCAGGTCGCTCTTCGCGGTGCCGATGTCGTCTACCACTAGTTCGAGGCCCTGCGCCGAGCCTGGCTCGGCAGCGGTCATCCCGGTGCCGAAGTGGACCGAGCACGCGGATCCTGGCGGGGTCACCTGCACGATCCGCCCGCCGTCATCGAGCGTGAGGTCGGCGTCAAGCCGCCAGCCGAGTCCGGTGTAGAAATCCTTGGCCCGGTCCACATCGGATACCGGCACCTTGACGACCTCGAGCCTGTAGTCCACGGCCTGCTCCTCTCCCGCTGACGCTGCTGGCGACCATCACCGTGCCGCGTGCGGCAGGAAAGGAAATCACCCGGCTCGGGTGAAGGTATGGGCAAAGCCGAGCCGCTCCCGTAGGTTGGCTGCTGACGATGTAACCGGGAGGGCCGGTGGGCCGTATCAATGACGTTGGAGGCCTGCAAGGCTTTCCTGCGATCGAGCAAGAGATCGACGAAGCGCCATTCCACGCTGACTGGGAGGCGCACGTGTTCGCGATCAACCGAGCGCTGCTCGGCCACGGCGTGTACAACCTCGACGAGTTCAGGGACGCGGTCGAGCGGATGCCAATCGATAAATACCTCGCGGCGTCGTACTACGAGCGGTGGCTGCACGCCGTCACCACGCTGCTGGCCGAGAAGGGCGTGCTCACCGAGCAGGAACTGAGCGGACTGGATATGGCCGGTGGCTGAGCGGCTCGGTTCGGTGTCATTCGCTCCCGGAGATCGCGTCAGGACCCGCCGCACCGATCCGCCGCACCATACCCGGCTGCCGCGTTATGCACGGGGGGCGACTGGGACGGTCGTGGAACTCCAGGGAAGTCACCCGCTGCCAGACGACCGCGCCAGGGGGCTGCGCGCCGACCCCGAGCCGGTCTACACGGTCCGTTTCGCAGCCAGAGATCTGTTCGGCGAGGGTGAGCACGTGGTAACCGTTGACCTGTGGCAGAGCTATCTAGAGGAGGCCATATGAGCGCAGACCACTCCAGTGCCACCGCCGGCGTGGCCGCCAGGGTCAGGCACCTGGAGTCCTTGCTTGAGCAACGCGGCCTAGTCGACGCCACAGAACTCGACCGTGCGCTTGAGGCGTTCCTCGCCCGTGCCAGCCCGGCCAACGGCGCGCGCCTCGTCGCCCGGGCCTGGGTAGATCCGGCCTTCCGAGACCGGCTACTGGCCGACGCGAACGCCGCCCTGCCAGAACTTGGCCTGTCGATGGGCGGCGGCCTGCAAGAGCAGCGGCTGAAGGTGCTGGCGAACACGAGCGACCGTCACAACGTCATCGTGTGCACCCTCTGCTCGTGCTACCCCATCGCGTTGCTTGGGCCCTCGCCAACCTGGTACAAGAGCGAGGCCTACCGCTCGCGAGTGGTGCGCGACCCGCGCGGCGTCCTGGCTGACTTCGGATTCACGCTTCCGGCGGCCGTCACGATCAGCGTCTGGGACGCCAGCGCCGAGTCGCGGTACATGGTATTGCCGCTGCGGCCGGCGGGCACCGAGCACCTCGATGAGTCCGCACTAGCCGCTCTGGTCACCCGCAACGGCCTGATCGGCGTCGCCCCTGTCTGACCGATCTAGCGGCGGGGTCTGGTCTTCTCGCCGCGCCTGGACTCTCCAACCGCGAAGTGAGTAACGGCTGGCATGCGGGCGTCGCTGTACTAGACGTGGCCACTAGGACAACTGTTACATTCGAAGACGATCTTGACGGTGGTCCCGCTGATGAGACCGTGCGGTTCAGCCTGTCCGAATTGGACTACGAGATCGACCTGAGTGCCGAGAACGCGGCCAGGTTGCGCGGCCAGCTCGCCGCTTTCGCCGAGCACGGCCGTGCCGCAGGTAGCGGGCAGCGGGACCAGTCGTCACGTCCAGCGTCCAGCCGACGGCAGAGCGCGGCCATCCGGGCCTGGGCGAAGACGCAGGGCATGCAGCTCAGCGATCGCGGGCGCATCCCCGACCTCATTGTCGCCCAGTACAACGCGGCAGCCAGGCACGCGAGCCCCGCATAACAGGTCACCTTGCTCTGGCAATCAGGGCGGCGACCTTGTCTCTGGGCAGAGCTGGGGTCCTGTGGCCATCTCGGCCGATCATGTCCTCATTCGCGACAAGTGAGTTGACGACAGCCTCCTCGACAGCCTGTACCACCGCCTCGTAGAACGGGTCGATGTGACCCCAGGGCACGAATGACATCCGGCCGTAGTGCTCGGCCGCGGGAGAGAAGGTCGCGATCGCCGGGGTGAACGCCCCCTCGTTCGCGGTGGAGAAGGCGAGGAAAAGATCGCCGGAAAAATGCGACCCGCTGGTGCCGGTCCTGGCGAGCCCGGCAGTCACCCGCCGGGCCAGAGCCTGGCACTGGTGGGGGAGCAGCGGTGCGTCGGTAGCGACGATCGCTATGACCGAGCCGGCGCCGGGCGGCGCGGAGAAAAATTCCTGCATTGGATTGTCGTCGGCCAGAGCCTCGCCTAGTGGCACCCCAGCGAGTACAAGCTCCCGGCGGCTGCCGAAGTTCGCCTGGACGAACGCGCCCACCGTGTACCTGGTCCCGGCATAACTGAGCTGGCGCGACGCGGTACCTGAACCTGCCTTGTACTGGTAGCAGTTCATGCCGGTGCCACCGCCGACCGAACCCTCATCGATCGGCCCGCGGTGTGCGTTCTCAAGCGCCTGAACCGTCGTCGCTTCGGTCACGTGATGCCCGTTGATGTCGTTCAGGTAGCCATCCCACGTCTCGGCGGCGACCGGCAGCAGCCAGGCCTGCGTCAGCATCGGATGGTGCCGGGCGGTCCATGCGATGATGCCGGCGTGCGCGACGCCGACGGCGTGCGTGTTGGTGATCGCGATCGGGCCGCAGAACGTGCCGGACTCCTCGATCCAGGCCACGCCCGTCATCTCGCCGTTGCCGTTCTGGGAGTGAAATCCCGCGGCGACAGGGTCGCCTGGCCGCTGCCCGCCCCGTGGGTGGATCGCCGTGACACCGGTCCTGATGTGGTCGCCCTCGATCAAGGTGACATAGCCAACCTCGAGCCCGGGCACGTCCGTTATGGCGTTCCATGGTCCAGGCATTCCACGGAAATCGATGCCGAGCGACCTGGCGCGTGGCTTTCCCGCCGGAGTGCGGCTGCGCGGGTCGCCGGTCGGATGATGACTCATAGCTCGAGCAGGGCCTGCTCGACGACCTCCGTCAGGGCCGGGTGGATGTAAAGCACCTGCGATGCCACCTGGTCGACGGTGTTTCCCAGGCACATCGCCTGAATCAACGGCTGGATCAGCGTCGAGGCTTGCGGGCCGATGAAATGAGCGCCGAGCAGGAGCCTGGTGGCCGGGTCGGCGAGCACCTTCACGAAGCTCGTGGTGTCTTCGAGCGCCCATCCGTACGCGGTCGCGCTGTAGGCGCGGGTGGCGGTGACATAGGTCTGGCCGCGTTGCCGCGCTGCCTGCTCGGTCAGACCGACCGACGCGACCTGCGGGTCGGCGAACACCGCCGAAGGCACGACCGCGAAAGGCAGCTCGCGAGGATCGTCGGGATGCAGCAGGTTATGCCTGACCAGACGGGCCTCGGCGTTGGCCATGTGCTTGAGCTGGAAGTGATTGGAGAGGTCGCCGAGCGCCCAGATACCCGGCACATTGGTGGCGTAGGTGTCATCGGTGCGAACGTGCCCGTGGTCATCTACTTCGAGCCCGGCGGCCGCGACGTTGAGCCGGTCGGAGTTCGGCGTCCGTCCCGTCGCGACAAGCAGCACTTCTCCGTCGGCCGCCTGCGGGCCGGCCGGGGTGGTCAGCTCAACGCGGATGCCCCGCCTGGTCGCCGACACCCGCTGCGGCCTGGCTTCGAGCCGCACGTCGAACTGACCCTGGTAGAGCTCGGTGAACCTGGTCCTGACGTCAACGTCGTGCTGGGAGAGCAGGTGCTTGCCGCGCGTGATGATGGTTACCTTGGTGCCAAGCGAGCCGAAGATGTGGCTCATCTCGGCGGCGATGTAGCCGCCGCCGAGCACCACCATCGACTTCGGCAGCACATCGAGCCGCATCACGGTGTCAGACGTCAGGTAGCGCACCTCGGCGAGGCCGGGGATGTCGGGCACGAGGGGACGCGAGCCCGCGGCGAGCACGAACCGGTCGGCGGTGATCTCGTCATCACCTACCTTGAGCTGCTTGGGCCCGACGAAACTCGCCTCGCCAGCGAACACGTCAACGCCGCTTCTGCGGCGGTAGGCGACCGCCTTGTCGTGCACTGGGTCGATACGGCCGAATACCCGGTCTCTGATAGCAGGCCAGTCGGCCCCGCCCCATCTGGCCTTGATTCCGTACTTGCCCGCGTGCTGCACGGTACGTGAGACGTCCGCGGTGTAGACGAAGATCTTGGACGGGATGCAGCCTCGGTTCAGGCAGGTTCCGCCGAACCTGTTGTTCTCGATTACCGCGACCCGCCACGGGCCGAATTCCTCAGACGGCAGCATGTTGCCGCTGCCCGCGCCGACGATCACCAGGTCATAATTGTGTGCGGCCATCGCCGTTCCTCCAGGCCAATGTCAGGCGTTACGGACCTACCGGCACTCATCGTGTCACCAGAACGCGACTGAGATGGGCCGCTGCGTGACATCCTCGTCCCATGCCTGCCTCGTTCGCGCTGCGCGGCGGATAGTTTGTGCCGTCGCCCCGCAGTGCCACAATGGCCTCTGGCATTGGTGGAGCAATCGGCGCCGCGGCGCCGTGGTCTGGGCGGGGAGCCGACGCGATGGTAGCGACAGTCGTTGGGGTGGCCGGGGAACTCGTCGGCAAGCGGATCGCGGTCGGTGACAAGGCAATCACCTTCGGTCGCGGTGACGAGAATGATGTCGTCCTCGCCACTCCGTCAGCGTCGCGCTTGCACGCCGAGTTGCGCCCTCAAAGCGGCGGTTATGTGCTTCGCGATCGCGGCAGCAGCAACGGCACCTGGGTCAACGGCGTGCGGATGACCGAGTGCGTGCTCCAGCCGGGCGACCAGATCTCCATCGGAGACGAGATCTTTCGATTCGAGGCTTCGAACGCCGGCGCGACCGTCCAGGCCGCCGCTACCATGCGGGCCGATCGGGTTCCGGCGAGGGCGTCCGCGCCCGTTTTGCGCGTCACCATCACCGGCGGCGGGCCGGTCGGCCTCGGCCTTGCCTTGCTGCTTGACCATCTCATGGGCTCGCGCGTCGCGATCAAGGTGTACGACGGCCGGTGGAAGCGCGACGCGGGCAAGGTCGTCTGGAAGGGCTCCGATGAGGGCAATATCCGGCGTCAGCAGGTGGTGACCATTCAGAGCCGCCAGTTCCTTAAGCTTCCGCCCGAGGTGCAGGAACGGTTGTTCATCCCTGGTGTCTATACCGAGATGTGGCCGAAAGGCCCGGATTCGATCCATGACCTAGGACCACGCAACGTCAGGATCGCATACGTCGAGGATCAATTGCTCGCGATCGCGAACGACAAATCCAACCAGATCCAGCTCATTCCCGAGGCTTTCGACGCGACGTCGGCGCCGGGCGAAGTCGCCAGCCAGCACGTGCTCGCGATCTGCGAGGGCGGCAAGTCGCGCACGTTCGAGCACTTCTCCGCCAAGTTCGGCGCGGCTGATCCGTCGCTGTACGGCCTGGACGGCGCCCAGGTGAGCGACATGGTGCTCGGCCTCCGGGTCAAATCTGAGCTGCCCGATCCCATGGCCGTGTTGCTGACCGTCACCCAGAACCGCTTCTTGCTGAACTCACTGCGTGGCGAGGGCTTCCTGAATATGCGGCTGACCGATTCAGAGGCCAAGGAAGTCGTGGGAATCGACCCGGTCAGGCAGGTGTTCACCGAGTGCATTCAGGCTGGTCCTTGCTTGCTCGAGATTAAGGCCCCCGGTGAGTTCTTCTGCGGCCTGCATCACGCGCTGTTCCTGCCCGCGCTGCTGAAAGGCTCGGCCTTCTGGGCGCGAGTGGAAGAAGGACTGCGGCTATTCGGCGTCCGGCCGGAGAATCTGACCGCCGTCACCGGATTCCGGCTCGACATGGTCCAGCGACCGCGCTTCACCGCTCAGCTATACCCGAGGACGGCGAGCACGCCAGGGACGTTCGGTTTCCTGCTCGGCGACGCGGCGAACGCGATTCACTTCTGGCCGGGGCGCGGGCTGAACAGCGGGCTGGCCTCGGCCATATCGCTTTCGCGCTGCCTGGCCGGGCAGCGGCGGGTCGACGGCATGCGCGACGCCGACTTCGTGCGCCACGAAGCAGTGATGTCGATGCTGCAATACCGCCACAAGAGCCGGGCGTGGCGGCAGATGGTGACGACCGACGACGAGGGCAACGCCCGCCCGATCAAGGACATCATCGCCCGCGGAATCGCCGAAGGAGACCAGGGAAATTACGACAAGGAAGCCGACTTCAGCGCGCTGATGCAACGGCTGACCCAGACTCGAGGCCGCCTCGCGCCGAGGCTAGACGGACTGCCCGACGACGAGACGCTGCGCACTCACATGGAGCGCCTGCCAGGTCCGCTGCTGCACACGCTGCTGGTGAGCGACTCCTGGGACACGGTGAACGTCGGCGGCGAGGAGGTGGACGTCGACTGGCTGCTCGACGCGCCGCGGCCGGCCAGACCGCAGCCGCTGGCAGCAGCCGAAAGGGTGAGCGCTGGCTAGGAGCCTGACGCCAGCAGATCACGCAGCGCCGAGTCGAGGTCAGGGAAGGCGAACTCGAAGCCGGTGCTGGTCAGCGCACCTGGCACGCATCGGCGGCCGGTGAGCGCCAACGCCGGGTCAGAGCCCAGGACGAGCGCGCCAAGACGCAGCAGCAGAGTAGGCGTCGGCGGCGCTGCCGGGCGGTGCAGCACGTGCCGCAGCGCGTTCATCAGCTCCGCGTTGGTGACCGGGTTCGGGCTGGTGGCGTGGACGATGCCGGTCAGCCCTGATCGTCAAGGCAGGCTCTGACGATGGCCTGGAAGTCGGCGAAGTGCAGCCAGCTCACCCACTGCCTGCCGGTGCCGATCCGGCCGCCGAGCCCGAAGCGCACCAGGCCGGTCAGCCGCTTCATGGCCGGCGTGAGCGGGTCGAGCACCACGCCGGTGCGCAAGATCACCTGCCGGGCCGCGCGAGCATCCCTCGCCGCCTCTTCCCACGGCCGCGCCACCCCCGGCATCTGGGCGGGCCCGTCGGCCGGCCTAGCGCTCTCGTCGAGCACGGTGTCACCCGCGTCGCCGTAGATCGCCAGCGTGCTCATCTGAACCCAGACGGCTGGCGGGGTAGCGATGCCCGCGGCTGCCTGGACGAGAGCGCGGGTGGGTTCCACCCGAGATCGGGTCAGCAATGCGATATTGGCCGCGGTCGGCGGTCGGTCGACGAGGGCGCCGCACAGGTTTATCACGGCCGCCCCCGCGAGCTCATCGGCCCAGGGGCCCACCGTCTTGCCGTCCCATTCGATCTGGCGGTTCGCCGAACCCGGCCGCGCGGTCCTGGTCAGGACAACGATCTCGTGGCCACGGCCACCCAGGTCGGCGCTGATCCGGCGGCCGAGCCCGCCGCTGCCGCCCGCGATGATGATCTTCACGTGCGCGGCTCCATGGCGTTCACCTGGTCCTCACCGAGCGGCTTCGCGCATCGCCTTGAGGTAAGCCTGGTTCATCCTGCGCTGCAGGACGCGGCTGACCGGTGCGCCGAGCCTGGCCAGCGGATGCCGCGGACGGGAGAATGCCCGGACCCTGAACAACAGCCGGTCTCCGTTCCGCACGAGGTGGAATGCCTCCTCGCCCGTCTCGGGGTGAGCCGGCAGCGTGCCGTAGGCAAACCCAGCCCGATCTGGCTCGCTGGTCACGTAGACGACGCGGCCGGTCGCCGTCGCGTAGGCGCCAGGCAGCCGAAACCACAGCGCGAACGTCAGGCCTGGTCGCACCGGTTCGGCGGGAAAGATCGCCAGGCCGCTGCCGCTCTGAACCCGCCAGTTCCGCAGCGCGTCGGCTAGGCGATCGAACTGAGCCTGGCTGAACGCGCCAAGGTCGTCCTCCCACTCGTCGTGGTGGTAGCCAGGCGGCATGTCTCCCGCCGTGGCGCCATGCTCGGCGTAGGTCAGCTCACGATCACTTTGCTGAGCGACCAGTCGCGACAGCGCGTCAGGCGACGGCTTCGTCAGCGAGAACACTCAGGCACCATAGCGCCATGACAGAAATCGGATTTCAGCGGGATTGGGAACACGAACTTGGCCGCCAGCTCGCCGAGTGGTCGCTATCGCCTGCCGGGGCTGGACTGTGAGTCCCCGCGGCGTGCGAAGCTATGATTCGCAACGAGGAAAGGCATGCCATGAAGCCGGTCGTAATCGAGATCGAGATCAACTGCACACGGCAGATCGCATGGGAATACATGGTGAACGCCGAGCACAACCCGGAGTGGCTTCCCAATATGCGGTCGTGCACATGGATTACCGAGCCGCCGATCCGCGTCGGCTCCCGGTACGACCAAGTGGCACGGTTTCTCGGCAAGGACGTTCGCACCTCTTTCGAGGTGACGGCGCTTGACGACGGGCGCCTGATCACGATCACATCGCTACCGGGCTCGTCGTTCCCGCTCACGATCACCCGCGAAGTCGAACCGGTCGACGATCGACGCTGCCTGGTCAGGGAGACCGCCGGGGGAGAGCCAGGTGGCTTCTTCGCAGTCGCGCAAGCGCCGATGCGGGCGCTAGTGCGCCGTAATATCGTCAGGGCCTATCGCGGGCTGAAACATTTGCTGGAAAGTCGAGTCGAATCCGCCTAGAGCCTCGTGCGCAAGACGACGATCAGGCTGGCTGACGGGCGCGAGCTGAGCTACTTCGGTGCGATACCGACCCGGCCAGCCGACTACCCCGACCGGCGCGCGCTCCCGTCCGTGCGCGTCAGCTCGCAGGCACGCCGTGATCGGCTGGTTGACGAATGGGTGATCATTGCCAGCCACCGGCAAGATAGGACATTCAAGCCCGCCGATGATCAGTGTCCGCTGTGCCCATCATCGGCGACGCGGCAGACCGAGATCCCGGCGCCCGAATACGAGGTCGTCGTGTTCGAGAACCGTTTCCCGACATTGCCGGCCACCATCGAAGGACACACCGATGCGGCGGGCAAGGGGGCTGCTGCCGGGCGGTGCGAGGTCATCTGCTTTAGCCAGCACCACGGCACCTCGTTCGCCGATCTGACCGTGGCGCAGGCTGCCACGGTGATGGCCGCCTGGCTTGACCGATCGGTCGAGCTTGCTCGCTTGCCCGGCGTCGAACAGGTCTACTGCTTCGAGAATCGCGGCCTTGAGATCGGCGCCACGCTATCCCATCCGCACGGCCAGATCTACGCCTTCCCGTACGTCACCCCGCGCACCGAGCGAATGCTGCGGGCCACCGCCGATCACTGGCGGGCGACTGGCCGCAACCTGTTCGACGACGTGCTCGCCGCCGAACGCGAGCAGGCTAGCCGGATCGTGCTCGACGGCAAGCACTGGACCGCGTTCGTCCCGTATGCGGCGCGATGGCCTTACGAGGTGCATATCTATCCGCACCACCGGGTGCCTGACCTGGCCGCGCTGACCGACGAGGCCAAGTCGGAGTTCTGCGGGCTGTATCTCGACCTGCTGCGCAGGTTCGACCGGCTGTTCGATGCGCCCGCGCCGTACATCGCCGGCTGGCACCAAGCCCCCGTGCGTGTCGGTCGCGAGAACTTCGCGCTGCATCTTGAGCTGTTTACGATCAGGCGAGCGCCCGGCAAACTCAAATACCTGGCCGGCTCAGAGTCAGGAATGGGCGCGTTCGCCAACGACGTCGCGCCAGAGGCTGCCGCCCAGCGCCTGCGCGACCTGGCCTAGGCCTGCCGGCGGCAGCGCCGAAGGCGTGCTTCCGGCCGGTGCGATGGATTGCCGCATCCATCGCGTTGCGCGGATTGGTGGTTAGCGCGTTCTGCGGGCTGACGGCGATGGCCTTGCCGTGCTGAAGGCCGGCTGCGGCCACCTGTGGGCGGCGAATTCTCTCTTCATGGCTCCGGCTATGGCGCTGACCTGGTCGACTGCCGCCATGGCGATCACTGAGCCGCCGAATCCGCCGCCGGTCATGCGCGCGCCGAGCGCGCCGGCGCTGATGGCGGTGCCGACGGCGGTGTTGGCCTGTGGCCAGGAGACTTCGAAGTCATCTCGCAGCGAGGCGTGGGAGGCGGTCAGCAGCGGGCCGATGGCGGCCAGCTGACCGCCTCG
>Ga0134126_10012298_pt1 | contig 10809 bp, 10 predicted proteins | sample KB31752_FD_96881 | JGI IMG/M metagenome (GOLD analysis project Ga0134126, IMG submission 96881) | Terrestrial soil microbial communities with excess Nitrogen fertilizer from Kellogg Biological Station, Michigan, USA - KB3-175-2 | ecosystem: Environmental > Terrestrial > Soil > Unclassified ...
GCCTTGTTGGTGTTTTGGCCTTGGATTTCGCTGTTGAAATCGCTGGGTAAGTAGCCCCATGCCCACCTATCGCTATCAAGCCCAGGATGCCGGAGGCCGGCCGCAAAGCGGCGAAGTCGCGGCCGACAGCCGCGAGCAGGCGATCTCGCACTTGGCCATTGCCGGCTTGCTCTCGGTGCGTCTGAGCGAGGCGCCCGACGAGGCGGTTTTCGACGCGGCGATCGTCTCCGCGGACGACCAAACGCCGTTGTCGGTCGCCGAAACGGTCGACCTGGGCGCCTTGCTCGCCACGCTGGCCGAGTCGGGGTTGCCGCTCGACGCGGGGCTCAAGGCCGCGTCGCTCGAACTGGGCCGCGGTCCCCTGGCGCGCGCCTTGTCGGCCATCTCGAACCAATTGCACCGCGGCTTGCCGCTCGACGAGGCGCTGGCCTCGCAAGGGCCGCGGTTCCCCTCGCACCTGCGCGGGCTGGTGCTGGCCGGGCTGCATTCGGGCCGGCTGGGCGCCGTCTTGGAAGAGTTCGTGAGCCTGGAGCGCCGTGCGGCGCTCGTCCGCCGCCAGGTCGGGCTGGCGCTCGCCTATCCGCTGCTGCTGATCTCGCTGTTGCTGGCCGTGTTCGCCTTTTTCGGCGTCGCGGTCGTGCCGGGAATCGCCCAGATTTTCGACGATTTCGACATGGACTTGCCGACCTCGTCGGTGATTCTCATCAGCATGTCGGACAGCGGAACCTACGTGCTCGCCGGATGCCTGTTATCGAGTGCGGCCGTTTGGCTGTTCGTCTGGCTCTCGACCGACGTGCCGGAGCTGCGCAGCATGCTCAAGAGCGTGCCGCTGCTAGGCTCGATCGCGCGCTGGGCGGCGCTGGCCCGGTTTTGTCGGCTGCTGGCGTTGTTGATCGAAAACCGCTTGACGATGCCCGAGTGTTTGCGATTGGCCGGCGTCGGCGCCCGCGACGCCGAGTTGCTCGGCGCCTGCCGTCGCGCCGCCGATAGCACGGAGGGCGGGCAATCGCTGCGCGCCTCGCTCGGCGCCTTGGCCGCGTTTCCCAAGAGCCTGGGCCCGATCGCCGAGTGGGGTGAGCAGGCCAGGGCCTTGCCCGAGGCCTTGCGAACGGCGGCCGAAATGTTCGAGGGCCGCGTCGAGACGCAACTGACCTTGCTGCGGATGCTCGCGCCGCCGTTGACCTTCTTGTTGGTGCTGTGGGGCCTGCTGTTTCTCGTTTCCGGCGCGCTGCTGCCGATGGTGAGTCTGATCGAAAAATTGACTTAGGAAGCCGCGATGAGCGGGATGATCTCCGCACAAAGCATTCCCGGGCTGCTTCTGCTCGGCATCGCCGTGCTGGTCGCGGTCAAGCTGTTTTATTACGGCCGCGACGAGCAACCCGAAGACGCCCTCTATCTGGCGATGAACGTCATCGGCCGGACGATGGTCGCGGTCGGCTTGCTGGAAGGCTGCCTGCTGATGCTCAACTGGTTCGCCATCGTCTTGGCGATCGCCGGGGCGATCGCGCTGTGCGTCGCGCTGTGGCGTTATCATTTGGGCTGCCGCACCGCGCTGCTGATCACGATGGCCGCGGCGGCCAGGCGATTCATGCCGCTGGCGCCGGCGGTCGAGGCGTTCGGCGACGAATGGCGCGGGGCCTTCGCCTGGCAGGCCCGCCGCTTCTCGCGGCTGTTGGCCGCCGGGACGCCGCTGATCGACGCCCTGCGCCAATCGCCCGGCCTCGTGTCGGCCAAGTCGCTGGCCGTCATCGAGGCGGGCAGCGAAGCGGGAGTGCTGGGGGCGGCCCTCGACGAGGCGGCGCGGCTCTCGGGCGCGCAGATCTCGTTCCAGAAGGCGCTGGCGCCGCTGTGGTACTTGATCAACCTGTCGATCGCCGCCGCGGCGATCTTGTCATTCGTGATGATCAAAATCGTCCCGGCTCTGATCAAAATTTTCTCCGATTTCGACGCCGAACTTCCCTGGCTGACGCTCCGGGTGATCGAGGCTTGCGACGCCTTCGTCACGGTTCCCATCGGCCCGATCGCGCTGTTGCTGTCGGGCCTGGCGTTTGTTTACCTGACGCTGCGATATTTCGGCCTGGCGCTTTGGGATCCGCCGGGGATCGCCGGCATCGTCCGGCGGCAAGAATTGGGGGCGGTATTGCGGACGTTGTCGGTGGTCGCCGAAGCGGGTCGCCCGCTCGAACCGGCGTTGGCCGTCTTGGCCCGCAAACATCCGAACCCCTCGTTGGGCCTTCGCCTGGTGTTGGTCATGGCCGACATGCAGGAGGGCGCCGATTGGTGCGACAGCTTTCACGACCGCGGGTTGCTTCGCGCCGACGAAACGGCGATGCTGAAGAGCGCGGCGCGCGTCGGCAACTTGCCCTGGCTGCTGCGCGAGATCGCGGCCGGTATTCAACGCAAGCTGGCCTATCGCCTTCAAGTCGTGTTGCAATTCGTCGTGCCGGCCGCGGTGCTGGCGTTCGGCGGCTTCGTGCTGTGCGTCGTCGTCGGAATGTACCTGCCGTTGGTCGCGTTGATCGAGAAGCTGTTATGAACGCTCGCCGCCTCCGCCGCGGATTCACGATCGTGGAACTTTGCGTGACCTGCGCCTTGTTGGGAGCGGCGATCCCGTTGACGGTTTCCACCTTGGGCGCCGTGGCCCGGCAGCGCCGCGCCGCCGAAACGCGGCAGGCGGCCATCGAAGCGGCCGACAACTTGCTGGAGCGGCTCTCGGCCGCGTCCTTCGAGGAACTCACGTCCGAGACGCTCGCCGGCGCCGAGCGCGGTTTGCCGGCGGGCGAATGGCTGCCCGGCGGCCAAATCAAGCTGCAACTCACCGAGTCGCCCGGGCCGGTCGCGGCCAAGCGGATCGATGTGGAACTTTCCTGGCAGCCGCAGGCCGGAGCCAGCCGAGACCGCGTTCGGCTGAGCGGATGGGTATATCGAAAGGCGGCCCCACGATGACTACTCGACGAGCCGCAAGCCGGCGCCGCAACGTCGTCGCAATACGCCTTGTAGGGCACGCCCTCCGTGGCGTGCCGGGGAACCGGCGGTCGACCATCCAACGCGATTCGGGCGGGACGCCACGGGGGGCGTTCCCTACAGGAACACGACGAGACGGCTATAGCCTGGTCGAAGCGGTCGTGGCGATCAGCATCAGTTCTGTGCTGGCGAGCGTCGCCTTCGGGCTGCTCGGCATTTTGATGGGCGTCGATCGCGGCGGTCGTCGGCATCTGCACGAGACCAATTCGCTCGCCCGGCTGGCCGAACAGTTTCGCGCCGACGTGGCGATGGCCGAGGACGTTGCGCCCGGCGAGCGGCGCGGGCTGCACTTGACGTTCGGCGAGGGCCGCGTCGTCGATTACGCCTCCGAAGGCGGACAAGCCACGCGCGAAGAGTTCGTCGGCGAAGATCGCCGCCAGAGGGAGCAATTCTCGCTGCCTGAGCAGGCGAAGTTGGTCTTTGAAATCGCAAGCGGCCAAGCGCCGGCGATGGCGAGCATGTCGCTTGTGCCAACCGGCGATTCGGCGAGCGCCGGGCCGGCGAGCGTTCGTCGCGGTTGGCGCGTCGAGGCCCTAACGGGACGAGATCGGCGATCTGCTCGGCAGGCGACGAATGCCGCACGAAAACAAGCGCAGCCCGCGGAGGCCAAGCCATGAAGCGAAAATCAAGCCAACGGCGCGGCGCGGTCTTGCTGATGGCGCTCATTTGTCTGACGCTGCTGGTGATGTTCGGGGCTTCGCTCCTCAAGCTGGCCTTGATGGAGAGAAAGGCATTGGAGTCGCGGCAGCAGACATCGCAAGCGCGGCGCTTGGCCGAAGCCGGGTTCGAGCGCGCCGCCGCCCGGCTGGCCGACGATCCCGCTTACCGTGGAGAAACCTGGTCGCTCTCCGGCGACGAAGCCGTGTCGGGGCGACCGGCGGCGGTGACGATCGAAGTCGGCATCGTCGACGATCACCCCGACCGGCGGCGGATCATGGTCCAGGCCGATTATCCGAGCGATGCGGCGACGCGAGCGCGTCAGAGCAAACAAGGGGAGTTCAACTTGGCAAATCCCGGAGACGCCTCATGATTCGGAACGCACGAAAAGGTTTCACGCTGGTCGAGCTGTTGGTGGTAATCGCGATCATCGGCATCCTGATCGCGCTGTTGCTGCCCGCCGTGCAGGCCGCGCGCGAGGCGGCGCGGCGCGTGCAGTGCCTGAACAACCTGGCGAAGCTTGGCTTGGCCGCGCAGCAGTACGAATCGGCGCACGAATCGCTGCCGCCGGGGGTCATCGATTCCGCCGGGCCGATCGAGAGCGTGGCCCAGGGGCAGCACATCAATTGGCTGGCCCATTTGCTGCCGCAACTCGAGCAGCAAAACGCCTACGACCGGCTCGATTTCGCCGCCGGGGCCTATGCGCCGAAGAACGCCCCGCTGCGCAATTGGGGCGCCAATTCGTTCCTGTGTCCTTCGGATTCCGGCAACGGCGCCCTGGCGCCGCTGGGAGTGAGCAACTATGCCGGCTGTCATCACGACGTCGAGGCGCCGATCGACGCCGACAATCATGGAGTGCTGTTTCTCAATAGCGGCGTCCGCTATCGAGACATCAGCGACGGCAGTTCGCACACGATTTTGCTGGGAGAAAAACTGGTTACGAAGCTCGACCTGGGATGGCTTTCGGGCACGCGGGCGACGTTGCGAAACACGGGGACGGCGATCAATGGCAGTTCGATCCTCGGCGGCACGCTGGCGCTCGCCGGAGACGATGCCGACCCTCTTGCCGTCCCCGGCGCCACGGCCAAGGCGCCGGCGCCCGGCAAGGCGGCCCTGGCGGTCGGGGGCTTCGAAAGTCGTCATCCCAGCGGCGCGTTGTTTGTCTTCGCCGACGGCTCGGCGCGGTTTTTGGGAGCTTCCACGTCGCAGCCCCTGTTGAAATTGTTGGGCCACCGGGCCGACGGGCAGTTGCTCGACGGGCGAGGACTTTGAGAATGAAAGCGGCGTTCACGCTGATCGAGATGTTGGTTTGCGTGGCCATCATCGGGTTGCTGATCGCGCTGTTGCTGCCCGCCGTGCAAGCCGCGCGCGAACAGGCCCGTCGGCGTCAATGTGCGAATAATCTCGGTCAGCTCGCGCTGGCGATCGCGAATTACGAATCGTGTCACGGCTGCCTGCCGCCGGGCACGCTCGACAGCGCCGGTCCGATCCGAAGCCGCGCCGTCGGTCATCATCTGTCTTGGGTCGCGCAAATCCTGCCTTGGTTCGAAGAGGCCAACGTCTTTCGCCACCTCGATTTCTCGGTCGGCGCCTACCACCCCAACAACGTCCGCGCGCGCCGCAGCTACTTTTACCTGTTGCATTGTCCGAGCGATAATAACTACATACCCGCCGGCGTCAGCAACTACGCGGGGTGCCACCACGATCTCGAGGCGCCGATCGACGCCGACAACCATGGCGTGTTGTTTTTGAACAGCCTCGTGCGCTACCGCGACATTCGCGACGGCCGCGCCCACACCATCGTGCTCGGCGAGAAGTTCATCAAGGAGGGCGAACTTGGCTGGCTGTCCGGTACGCGCGCGACCTTGCGAAACGCCGGGACGCCGATCAATGCGACCTCGGCCCCCGGCGGCCCTCTGGCCGTCATGGAAAAGGTCGGCGCGATTCCCAGCGAGCCGCTTTCCCCCGGCGCATCGCCGCCCGAGCGTTCGCCGTTGCCCGACAGCACGGCGACGATGCCCTGGGTCTATGCCGACGATCTCAATTTCGAGGACCGCGGCGAGTATCAGCCCGCGGTCGCCGGAGCCGCGACGCCGGCCTTGGTGGTCGGCGGTTTCGAAAGCAGCCACACCGGCGGCGGCGCCCAATTCGCCTTCGGCGACGGCTCCGTGCGGTTTTTGACGCAGATGATCGACATGACGACGTACCAGCGTTTGGCGCACCGCGCCGACGGAGAGCTGACCGACGATCGTTAAGAACGTATCCAAGAGCTGGCCGACAGGCGGAAAAAATTCCCTCTCCCAGAGGGAGAGGGAGTTTTCGGATCGGCGGCTCTAAGGAGGAATTTGGCGGATGAGCGAACACTCGTTCATGGACGACTACACGCGGCCTCCGGCGACGCCCCCCGCGCGCGGCTACTCGCTGGCGGCGTTGTTTCTGCTGGTCACCACCGCGGGCATCGTGGCGGCGCTGGCGCGCAACGCGTCGTTGGGGAGCGATTGGAAACTGCAGGGCAACACGGTATTCGTCTTGGTCCATGCCGCGGTCGGACTCGTGGCCGGCGCCGCCGTCGGCTTTGTCACCGGGCTGGCTTATCCGCGCTCGACCGCCGGCGCCTTGCTGGGCGCCTCCATTGGCGGCGTCACGGGCGGCATTTGCGTCGCGATCGTCGCCGCCGGCGCCAGTTTTTGGCTGTTCTTAGCGGGCGGAGCGGCGCTGGTTCTGATGGGCGCCTGCGCGCGGTTCGGCCAGCGGCGCCGCAGTCAATAAGCCCTGGCGCGCGGCAATGTCCGCCGAGCGGCGCACCCCATCGACCCGGCTGGCGATAACGGTCATACGCTGCGGGCAAGCTGGCGAAATCGCGGCGACTCGAACGAAAGCCCGGCATTCTGTGGGGTTTTGGAATATTCCGGACGATGGAGAAATTGGAGTCATCGGAACAACAGTCATGGACGGGTTTTTCCGCACCAGGAACCCCCGGCTTCACCAGAGGAGAAAGGCGTGAAAACGTTCATCTTGAGTGCCATGGCGGCAATCTCGATCGTGGGCGCCGCGGACCCAGCGCCCGCCCAGACGCGATTCGCACGCCCCCTGGCGTCTCTATTCCGGTCCGAGCAAAAACCCGTGGCCGATCCGGCCAAAATGGCCGGTTACCGATACGGATACGTCGGCGTTCCGACGGCTTATGGCGCCGCGGCGAACTCCAAAGCGTCAGCCGCCGCCGACGCCTACTACATGGGCTACCTGGCCGACGACGCCGCGCCCCCAGCCGGCCCGGCGGCCGTGCCGGCGCCCAGCCAGAGCCTCGCCCCGGCGACCAGGGGCTGTGGCTCTTGCGGCGCTTCGTCCTGCTGCGGCGATTGCTGCGACCCATTCTGGCCCCATCGCTCGGGAGCGTTCTTCGACTTCCTGTACCTGCGGCCGCGAAACGCCGACGTCGCCTATGCCGTGCCGCGCAACGGCGTCGATCCGGCGACGGCCGTGCCTTTCGGCGCGGTGGCGACGGCGAACCCGAATTACTCGCCCGGTTTCCGCGTCGGCACGACCTACGCGCTCGACCGTTGCTCCAGCCTGCAACTGGCCTACACCTATTTCCAGAGCGAAGCCAACGGATCGGTGTTCGCCAACCCGCCCTTGGGCGTGCATTCGCTGGTCACCGACCCGCACACCTACACCGCCGCTTCCGACAGCCTGGCGTCGCTGTCGCGCTACAACGTGCGGTTCCAACTGGTCGACCTCGACTATCGCCGGCTGATCGCCGGGGGCCGCAACTGGTCGCTGAACTATGCCGTGGGCACGCGATACGCCCACCTGACGCAGTTGTTCCGCGAGTCGCAGCCGATCGGCCCCGGGCAAACCAACATGGGCACGAACATCAACTTCGACGGCGGCGGCAGCCGCTTCGGTTTGTTGGGCCAGCGCAAGGCCGCCAATCGCGGGTTCTTGATCTACGGCAAGGGCTTCGCCGACATCCTGGTGGGCAACTTCCGCTCCGATTTCCGCCAGGTCAATAGCTTCCAGCAGACGCAGGTCTGGACCAGTTGGAAGGATTTCCGCCCGGTGCCAATCTTGGAATTCGAACTGGGCAGCGGCTGGCAAAGCGCCAACGGCCGGTTCCGCTTGAGCGGCGGCTATTACTTCGCGTGCTGGTTCAACACGGTCTCGACGTCGAACTACATTCAGGCCGTACAGACCAACAACTACGTCAACGTCGGCAACGCCATCACCTTCGATGGCTTGGTGCTTCGCGGTCAGTATAACTGGTAACCGGCCAAGCCGCGGTCAGGCTATCATGTTGTTGCGGCCCGCCGTGGAAACTCGCTCGTAGCGAATTTGACCCCAGCGGGGTCGAAGAATTGCGAAGATGGCCGCTTCCTGTTGGCCACCTTGGGAAAGTTGGCAATCTTCGTCATCGTTGGGCCGCCTTCGCCGCCGCGGCCCCAAGAACCGCATTGCGAAGATGGCCACTTCTGAACGATCATCTTCGGCCCGATTTGGCCATCTTCGCCTCGGGGACGTTCCAACGGCGTCCCGGCAGATCGTTTCATGCGCCGATAGGTCTGTTAGAATAGGGCCGGCCGGCTTGGCTGGCTTGTTGGACGATTCCGTGATCCTATCCGCCGAGGAAATTGATCGATGCAGGCGTATGTCCGCGTTTCGCTGGCCGTCGCGACGTCGATCGCCTTTGCTCTTCCGCTGGCGGGCGCCGAGATCGATTTCGCCCACGACGTGGCGCCGATCTTGAAGCAGTACTGCGGCAAGTGTCATACCGGTAAAGAGAAGAAGGGCGGGCTGTCGCTCAATACTCGCGAGTCGCTCGTGGGCGGCGGCGAGTCGGGCCGCGCGGTCGTGCTGGGCAAAAGCGCCGACAGCGAGCTGCTGGCGCGGATCGCGTCGAACGACGACAATCTGAAGATGCCGCCCGAGGGGCCGCGCGTGCCGGCCGACAAGGCGGCCTTGCTAAAAGCTTGGATCGATGCCGGCTTGCCTTGGGAGACAGGTTTCACCTTCGGCGAGCGAAGCTACGAGCCCCCGCTCAAGCCGCGCCGCCCGGAATTGCCGCCGGCGGTCGATGGCCGAGAGAACCCGGTCGATCGCATCATCGACGCCTATCTTGCCGAACGTAAACTGCCGCGTCCGCAACCGGCCGACGACGGCTCCTTCGTTCGCCGAGCGTATCTCGACCTGATCGGCCTGCTGCCCACGCCCGAGGAACTGCAAGCCTTTCTCGATGATCGCGGCGCCGACAAACGCTCGCGATTGGTGCGCGAACTCTTGAATCGCGACGTCGATTACGCGGAACACTGGCTCACGTTCTGGAACGACCTGCTGCGGAACGATTACACCGGCACCGGCTTCATCACCGGTGGTCGCCAGCAAATCTCGAAGTGGTTATACGAGGCCCTGGCGACGAACAAGCCCTACGACCAGTTCGCCCGCGAGTTGATCGCGCCGCCGACGGCCGACAGCGCGGGCTTCGGCGAGGGGATTCGCTGGCGCGGCGACGTGAGCGCGGGGCAAACGGTCGAAATCCAATTCGCGCAGAGCATGGGTCAGTCGTTCCTCGGCATCAATCTCAAGTGCGCGTCGTGCCACGACAGTTTCATCGACCGCTGGAAGCTGGAAGAGGCCTATGGCCTGGCGGCGATTTATTCCACTCGCCCGCTGGAGATTCACCGCTGCGACAAGCCGATCGGCAAAACGGCGGCGGCCGGATGGCTGTTTCCGGAGCTTGGCCAGGTCGATCCGGCGGCGCCGCAGCCCGAGCGGCTCAAGCAGTTGGCGGCGCTGATGACGCACCCCGAAAACGGTCGATTCACGCGGACAATCGTCAATCGCATCTGGCATCGCTTGATGGGTCGCGGCATCGTGCATCCGGTCGACGCCATGCAGAGCGAGCCGTGGAGCGCGGACTTGCTCGATTATCTGGCGGCAGACCTTTCGGACAGCGGATACGATTTGAAACAAACGATGGAGCTGATCGCTACGTCGCAGGCGTATCAATCGCGCGTCGAAGTCGTATCGCGGGGCGCTGAAGAACAGGGCTACGTCTATGCCGGCCCGCGGGCCAAACGCCTGACGGCCGAGCAGTTCGTCGATGCGGTCTGGCAACTGACCGGCGCCGCCCCCGCCCGCTACGACGCGCCGGTGCTGCGCGGCAAACCCGATCCGAATGCGCCGCCACAGCCGGACTTGAAAGGCCGATGGGTCTGGTCGCGGCCCGACTCGTCCCAGGCGGCGGCCGGCGAGACGGTCGCGTTCCGCAAGCAGTTCACGCTCGCCGCTGCGCCTTCGCAGGCCGTCGCGGCAATTTCGTGCGACAACAGCTACGAACTGTTCGTCAATGGCCAGCGCGCTGGCGCCGGCGAGAATTGGCAAACGCCCGACGCCGTATTGCTCGCCAGTCGGCTCAAGGCCGGGGCGAACGAGGTGCTGATCGTCGCCAAGAACGGCGGCGGCGGGCCGAAGCCCGCCGGACTGTTCTTCGAGGCCCGGTTGTTCGGTCCTAACGGCCCGCTGGAAACGATCGCCAGCGACGATTCGTGGCAGTGGACGCACGAGCAGCCCGAACGCAACGGCGTTTTCAAGGCGGAGCCGAACGACTGGCAGCCGGCCGCGTTGGCCGCGAATCCCGAAATTTGGGCGGCTAGTTTGCAGGCGCCCCTTGAGCAACTATTCGGAAGGGCCGGGCAGTCGGCGACGTTGATGGTCCGGGCCGGGCTGGTGAAAAGCGATTTCCTGATGCGTTCGCTCGGGCGGCCCAATCGCGATCAGATCGTCAGCGTGCGGCCCGATGAACTGACCACGCTAGAGGCCATCGACCTCTCGAACGGGCAGGCCCTCACGGACTTGCTGGCGCAAGGCTCGAAGCATCTTATGGCTCGCTCTTGGCAATCGCCCGCGGAGTTGGTCGAGTGGCTGTACCGCTTCGCGCTCAGCCGCGAGCCGACGCGAGGCGAGTTGGAGGTGTTGGTCGAATCGCTCGGCGCGACTTTAACCGAGCAAGGAGTGCAGGACGTGTTGTGGACCGTCATCATGTTGCCGGAGTTTCATTTAATAAGATGAGTGCGAGGCGGACGGCACATGTCCGGCGTGCTCGATGGGCCACGCCGCGAGAGAAGTAAGTCA
>Ga0134126_10012299_pt1 | contig 10809 bp, 10 predicted proteins | sample KB31752_FD_96881 | JGI IMG/M metagenome (GOLD analysis project Ga0134126, IMG submission 96881) | Terrestrial soil microbial communities with excess Nitrogen fertilizer from Kellogg Biological Station, Michigan, USA - KB3-175-2 | ecosystem: Environmental > Terrestrial > Soil > Unclassified ...
CGCTGCAACTGCCACCCTCCCCGCCAAAGAATCCTTCGCTTCCAATAGCGACGCCATCCGCCAAATCCCGCACTGGATCAACGGCAAGGCCGTCGCCGGCGTCTCCGGCCGCCGCTCGAACGTCTTCAATCCCGCCACCGGCCAGGTGCAGGCACAACTGCCGCTCGCCAATAAGGCCGAGCTGGACGCCGCCGTCGCTGCCGCGCAAGCCGCTTTCCCTGCATGGTCCGCGCTGCCGCCTCTGCGCCGCGCGCGCGTGATGTTTCGCCTGCGTGAAATCTTCGAATCCCGCGGCGACGAGATCGCCGCCATCATCACCTCCGAACATGGCAAGGTCCTGTCGGATGCAAAAGGCGAAGTCACCCGTGGGCTCGAGAACATTGAATTCGCTACCGGCATCCCGCAGCTGCTCAAGGGCGAATTCACGGAACAGGTCGGCACCAACATTGACTCCTGGTCGGTCCGCCAGGCGCTCGGCGTCGTCGCCGGCATCACGCCCTTCAACTTCCCCGCCATGGTGCCCATGTGGATGGCGCCGCTCGCCATCGCCTGCGGCAACTGCTTCATCCTCAAACCGTCGGAGCGCGACCCCTCCGCCGCCATCCTGCTCGCTGAAATGTTCAAAGCCGCCGGCCTGCCTGACGGCGTCTTCCAGGTCATCCACGGCGACAAGGGATCCGTCGACAACATCCTGGAACATCCCGGCATCGCCGCCGTCTCCTTCGTCGGCTCCACGCCCATCGCCGAGTACGTCTATGCCAAAGGCACCTCACACGGCAAACGCGTGCAGGCGCTCGGCGGCGCGAAGAACCACATGATCGTCATGCCCGACGCCGACCTCGATCAGGCCGCCGACGCCCTCGTCGGCGCGGCCTACGGCTCCGCCGGAGAACGCTGCATGGCCATCTCCGTAGCATTCGCCGTCGGCAACAAGACCGCCGACGACCTGATCGAAAAGCTTCGCCCCCGCATCGCCGCGCTCACCATCGCGCCCGGCACCGAAGAAAAATCCGATCTCGGCCCGCTCGTCACCGGCGCACATCGCGAGAAGGTGAAGGGTTATCTCGACACCGGCGCGAAGGAAGGCGCAACGCTGCTCATCGACGGCCGCGAGACCGCAGTCCCCAAGGGCGAAGGCTTTTTCCTCGGCGGCTGCCTCTTCGACCACGTCAAGCCCGAGATGAAGATTTACAAGGAAGAGATCTTCGGGCCCGTCCTCGGCATCGTCCGCGCGTCGAACTTCGCCACCGCGCTCGAGCTCATCAACCAGCACGAGTTCGGCAACGGCACCTCCATCTTCACGCGCGACGGCGACACCGCCCGTGCCTTCGCCGCGCAGGTGCAGGCCGGAATGGTCGGCATCAACATCCCCATCCCCGTGCCCATGGCGTTCCACTCCTTCGGCGGATGGAAGCGCTCGCTCTTCGGCGACCACGCCATCTACGGCCCCGAAGGCGTCCGCTTCTACACCCGCCTCAAGACCATCACCGCGCGCTGGCCCACCGGTATCCGTGCCGGCGTAGACACCTCTATGCCCACGCTGGGGTAGTGGTCAGCAGCCGCTCAGTTTCCGGATAGCCGACCACACACCCGCTGGTGACAGACACATCGGTCCTATTCCAGTTACCAGCGGATATGCCGCAGTCTTCTTTCTTCCTGCACCTAGAATCCGCTTATCCTGGTTACCGCCGGCAGCCCGTCCGCTCGCTTATAAGCTTTTTTCAGTCGCGCCGATTAACTCGACCGGGATCTCCGTCCTGACCTTAGCTCGGCCCCGCGTCACCCAGGCGACACCAGCGGCAAACACCAGCCAAGGCACGCAAAGCAAGCCGACCCCGACCGCAAAGCCGCCGGTCGCCTCGCGCATCCATCCCGTCCAGTACGGCCCCACAAAGCCGCCGACGATGCCCAGCATATTGGTCGCTGCGATAGCCAACGCATTACGCTCGCCAGTGAACAACTCAGTCAGAATCGCAACCCATGGAGCCTGCATTGCGAAGTACACCACCATCGCCGCCAGAAGCACCGCCGCTGCGATCCAACCCCGCAGATGCAGGCCGGCAATCAGCATCAGGAGCGCCAGCAGAAGCGCGGGTAAAATAACATGCCAGCGGCGCTCGTTCGTCCTGTCGGAGTGGATGCCATAGACGATCATTCCCACGGCTCCGATTGCAGACGCGATTGCGATTAGATACCCAACGTTCCCCGGCGTCGCTCCGGTCAGAGTACGCAGCATCTCAGGTAGAAAGAAATTCACCGCATAGATCGACCCCAGCAGGCATAGTGCGCATAGCCCGAGCGTCCATACGCGGGTGTCGCGCACTACGTCTCGCAAAGCGTCACCGCGATCGGAGGGATGATCGGACAAATATGGTCCTCCGATCTCTGACTCCAGCGCCTGGCGTTCGTCCTCACGTAGCCACCTTGCCGCCCCAGGTCTCTCCGCAAGCGTGAACCAGATCGCTACACTCAGCATCACCGCAGGCAATCCTTCAACGAGGAACAGCCACTGCCAGCCGTGCAAACCGAATCGTCCATCCAGCCGCAGCAGCGTTCCCGCAACGCTTCCCATTACTACGCTGGCCAAGGGTAGCGAGACGTAGAAGAAGCCGAGAGAGCGCGCGCGTTCTTTCCGTGGAAACCAAATCGATATGTAATAGGCCGCTCCCGGGAAATATCCCGCCTCCGCAATACCCAACAGCAGCCTCATGCCATAGAAGCTCGTCCGTGAGTGCACGAACAGCATCGCCATCGCGAGCACACCCCATGTGAACATGATGCGGGCCAGCCATCGACGCACTCCAAATTTCAACAGCAGCCAGTTGGAAGGGACTTCGCACAGCGCATAGGTGATGAAGAACAACCCCGCACCCAACCCGTACACATGCGGAGAAAAGTGCAGATCGCGGTTCATCGACTCCGCCGCGAAGCTGATGTTCACGCGATCCGTATACGCGCACAGATAGCCCAGCGAGAGCAGCGGCAGAATCCGCCACCGCATCTTGCGCAAAGCTCTCTCCAACGGGGCCCGGTCAGCAACAGCGTCCATCGCCACCAACCTTCCCCGAAAGCATGCTATGCAGTGTGCCGCCCAGCTTACGCCCTGCGCTTGCCTTCGGCTACATCTTTATTTGTTGGCAAACGTCGTTCGGCGGATGGAAGCGCTCCCTCTTCGGCGACCACGCCATCTACGGCCCCGAAGGCGTCCGCTTCTACACGCGCCTCAAGACCATCACCGCGCGGTGGCCCACGGGCATCCGCGCCGGCGTCGACACCTCCATGCCCACGCTGGGGTAACGAGCGGCGAACGGTCAATTTCTGAGAACGCAGACTACTCAGACATCGGAAGCTATTGAGCGACGTCCGTGTTTTGGCTCGACTTTAGCTTTTGCAGCAGCAGAAACAGCGGAACTCCCACCAACCACCCCGCAAAGAGGCTAAGGAACGCTGCGCCCCTTTCTCCTCCCCTGGAATGACTGGGGTGGTAGACGGCAAGCCAGCGGGCGACAAGAAACTGAGGCACTAGAGAAACCACGAGCGAAACCCAGAAGCTTACCGTCCACCTCACCCATTCCTGCACAACCAGAATCGTGAGAAAAGCTCCCATATACACCGCAATCAGAGGCCACAACCATGCCTCGCGCATGGGATGGCCGCTAGGCAGAAGAATTAGAAATATCGCCTCTCCTGCCAGGCACGCCAAGATACCCGGCAGACTGATTTGCGCTACGAAATACTTCGACTTGCTTCGCTTCACAATTTCCGAGTTCATCTCGTCGAACTCGCGCCGCCGATGCTCTCTCTTTTTCGCCCGCGCCTGCTCATAAGTCAGCCCGCGTCGTGCCATCTCGGCATCCAGCGCGGCGGCGGCGTGCTCCAGCAGGTCTCTGCGATCACCCGCAACGTGCAAAAGCTCATCGTCACTCAGGCTCGCATATCGCTCCTGGAAACTGGGTTCCACGATTCGTCCTCTGTAGCAGTACTGGATCGAACCTAATAGTAACTGGTGGACCGCTGCCACCCGGAAAGCCAACAGCGTGGCCCTCCGCTAATCGCCCGCGCCTACGCATCCACCAGCGGTGCGCCCGGGCATGACTCCGGCGACCCGGGCCAGTCCGACCCGCGATATTTCCCCAGCATGCTCCCAATCATCAGCACGACAGGGAAAGCGATCTTCTGCACCGGCGGCGGCGGAACTCGAATCGACTGCGTTTTACGATGACGCCACAGCACGTGCGCCAGATAGAAGATCGGCGGCCTGCCGGTGGAACTGGAATTGAGCACGGCAAACAATGCCTGCAGGAAGCGGTCCAGATCTGCTGCCGGCGCCGCCTGCCCGCTCATCTCCAGCACATCGTCGCCCGCGTTCCACCAGCGATGCGTAACTCCCGCGGGAAAGGTAGCCGTTCCACCCGTTGTCACCACGATGTTCTCCGCCCCCGCCTGGGCGCCGCACGTTCCCGCTTTCACAACCATGTCTTCATGCTCATGGAAATGAATGTGAAGCGGCGGCCCGCTCGTGCGCGGCGGCATCGAGCCCTCGAGCATTAGCACAATCTGCCCCTGCGCATCGCGCGTGCGGCGTATCCGCAAAATCTCGCCGTTATGCCGGTTCTCCAGCGTCAACCAGTTATCCACGTTGTTCTCGCTTGCGTTCTTACACCGAAATCAACTTCCCCGACTCTGAGTGCGGATCAGCCAGCTGCCGACACACACCTAAGGAACCGCCCTTGTCTCCCACTGCACCGGGCAGAACTCCGCCAGTTTCGCGAAGTCGCGCCCGTTCGCGGTCAATACGGTGATCCCTGCCCGTCCCGCGCTTGCCGCAATCAGGGCATCATTCGTCAACCGCGCACGGCCAATCCGCTCGAATCCATATTTCTCCGCGACTCCTGCGAGCATACGTCCGGCCACGCTCCAGTCGCCCAGGCCCGGGACCAGAATCCGCTTCGCGCGCTCAAAGTCCCGCTCGAGCTTCTCAAGGATCCGCCAGTCGTTCCGCGCAGCGCCTGCATACAGTTCCTCCAGCACGACCACACTCAACCATAGCGGCGTCTCGCGCGCCCAGCGCTGCACCAGCAGTGCGGCATCGTCGTCCCTCAATGCCCGAATGTACAGGGACGAATCGAAGAGGATCGGCATCTCTACCCTTCCAGCGATGCGAAGACATCGCGGACGGCAATCTTGCCCCGCAGAAACCGTTGGTTCGACTCAACCGCGAGCCGGCTGCGCGCGTGCTCCGTCACAGCCATTTCCAGAGCACGCTGGATCGTCTCCGTCTCCGTTCGCGCAGCCAGCGCCTTCTGCGCGCGTTTCAACTGCGCAGGATCGAGCCGGAAATGTTTGTGAATAGTACGGGGCTTTGTTGTCGCCATGGCTGGCTCCTCGTCCTCAGTCTAGCACCTGTGTGTACAAATCCCTCGCGGATGAACACCCCATAAAGGGCTTTGGTTGCAATGGGCGCCTCTCCCGGCCCCAAACTTTTCCATCCCGAGATCGCGCGCCCGAAATTCCCTATTGCTTTCTGCACCTTTCGTGTTACATTCAGTCCCTGCCCGCCTACAGACCCACGCAGGAACGCCCGCGCTCTGCCGGCGGGGAGAAGCACGCTCACCTGCACGCTTTGTTTTGCATCAAACACAAGTAGAGGAGTAACGCTGTATGAAACTTGTTTCTGCCAAGGTACCCCCGCCTCAACCCACCAAACCCTATGCCATGCTGGATTCAGCGGAAATGGAGCTGACTCTTCAGGATCTTGGCTTTGCCACCTCAAACCGCCTCACCCAGACGCTCATGTCCCCCGATCTGCTCACCGAGTACGCCTCGGCGGCCAGCATGATCATGGATAAAGCCGAGCGCGAACAGGTCGCCCGCGAACTTCTGCGCGCCCTTCAACACCATCCGGTCGCAGCCTGACTGACTCAACCGCTGGATTGATTTTCTGTTTTGCTGTCAAGCCCTGTTTCTCCGTAAGTGGTTTGTTTTGCTGGTAACAAAGTTGGCAGTTTAGTTTTCGCCGCCAGCTATAATGGAGTTAGAGATCGAAGAAGCCCGGCCATCGCGCCGGGCTTTCTGTTTTCTCCGTCCCTAAGTCATTGATTTCAGAAATTTTGTGCGTAAACAATCTGGAATCAATATTTTGCAGACCTCTCTGCGCCGTATCTCATTGAAAGAGGATAGTTAAGCCGCCAAGATACCCCAAAAAAATGCGCCATCTCTCCATCAGGCGGGAACGAGCGGTTGGCTCCGCCGCAGACCGGCAACTTCTTCAAGAATCCGGTCCGCCATCTCCTGCTTGGTGCCTTCCGGCAGATCGACCGCCGCATCCGCCGTGACAAAGACGCCCGCGTTCCGGTCCGAGTCGAACCCGAGCCCCTCGCGCGAGACGTCATTCAGCACGACCGCATCGGCACCCTTGGCCCGCATCTTCGCCCGCGCCCGCTCGATGTCCAAGTCCATCTCGGCCGCGAAAGCGATCACCAGCGTTCCCGTACGCCGTGCTTCCGATGCCGACCGCAGGATGTCCTCCGTCGGCTCCAGTCGCAGCGTCCGTCCACCCTCCCGCCGCAGCTTCGCATCGCTGACCGATGCCGCCCGGAAGTCCGCCACTGCCGCCGCGCCGATCACCACCGTCGCGCGCGCCAGATGCTCCATCACCGCCGCGCGCATCTCCTCCGCCGTCGTCACTGGAACGAACGCGCAGCCGGCCGGCGGAGTCAGCGCCGTCGGCGCCGAGACCAGAATCACCTCAGCGCCGCGCCCCCGCGCCTCCTCCGCGATTGCATAGCCCATCTTCCCGCTGGAGCGGTTCCCCAGGAATCGCACCGGATCGAGCGCCTCGCGCGTCCCTCCCGCCGTCACCAGCACCGTCTCGCCGGCCAGGTCGAGCGTCGCTGAAGGCCGCGTCGCTTCCATCACCGCGTCTGCAATCGCGCTCACCTCTGCCAGCCGCCCGGAGCCGACCATGCCGCAGGCCAGATAGCCCGCATCCGGATCGACGAAGCGCACGCCGCGCTCGCGCAGCGTCGCCACGTTCGCTCGCGTCGCCGGATGGTTCCACATATTGACGTTCATCGCCGGCGCGACGACCACCGGCGCGGTCGTGGCCATCAGCATCGTCGAAAGAAAATCATCGGCTAGTCCATGCGCCATCTTCGCCAGAAAGTGCGCCGTCGCCGGCGCGATCACTACAACATCCGCCCACTGCGCCTCAGCGATGTGCTCAATCTCGCTGTCTGCCTGGTTGTCATTCCAAAGGCTGGTCAGCACCCTACGCCCGGTCAGCGACGAAAACGTCAGCGGCCGCACGAACTCCTCCGCTGCGCGTGTCATCGCGACGCGCACCTCGCACCCGCGCTGCTGCAGCGCGCGCACCAGCTCGGCAGCCTTGTAGGCAGCCACGCCGCCGCATACGCCGACCACCACCCGCGGTCTCTTGTTCGAGTCAGTCATCCTCGCGCTCCTCTCCCCGCTATGCGGGGTAGCTGTACGCGTTCACCAGCTTCGACAACTCCGCGCGCACCTGCGCGTGCTTCGCATCGTCGGCCAGGTTCTTCAACTCCATCGGATCGGCGTGCACGTCGAGCAGCATCGCGCCGTTCGCCGCGTCCTTGCCGTACTCCGCGTAGCGCCACTGCTCCGTGCGGATCGCCGTGCCATGGATCGTTTTCCCGTCCTCGCTCCAGATGCTGTACGCCGGCGCGTCCCACTTGGGCCCGCGCGGATCCTGCAGCAGAGGAGCGAGACTTGTTCCTTCGACGTGCGACGGCGGCTCAATGCCCGCCAGTTCGCATACCGTGCGGTAGATGTCCAGCGATTGCACCATCTTGATGCACGGCCGGCCGTTGCCCTTCGCGCCCGGCATAGCGATGATCAGCGGCACGCGCGTTCCGCCCTCAAAGAGCGATCCCGCCTTCGACCACTTACCCTTCTCGCCCAGCTGATAACCGTGATCTGCGACGAATACAACGAGCGTCGAGTCGCGCAGCTTCAGCCGGTCAAGCTCCGCCATCACGCGGCCCAAGTTCCAGTCCGCCCACGCTATCGACGCGAGATAGGCGCGGATCATCTGCTTGGCCTCGTCCGGCGATGCGCCGCGCCCGATGAACAGGTCCGCGTTGCGGGGCCGGATGGCTGCTTTGGGAAAGCCTTCCGGCACCGTCGGCCACGCGGCGAAGTCCGGCGGCAGCGTGATCTTCGCGGGATCCCACAGGTCGAAGAACTTCTGCGGCGCCGTCGGCGGGCTGTGCGGCTTGGAGAATCCGCAGCCTACGAAGAACGGCTTATTCGGGTCGCTCGCCGCGCGGTTCAGCCATTGGATCGCGAGGTCCGCGACCATGTAATCGCCCGCGCCTTCGCCATTGCCGTCCAGCACCAGAATCTGGTCCGAGTGCGCGGCTTGCGCATTGTCCTGCGGCAATGGCGGCAGCACGCCGTTGGGCTGCGGAATCTGCACGCGCGGGATATCCATCTTTGTGCCCGTCACCGTCGGGTGCATGTCTTCCACAGTGCCGTAGAAGTCCGTCCACGCCTGCGGGTCGTCGAGGTTTGCATGGAACAGCTTGCCGGCGCGCAGGGTGGTGTAGCCGTTCTCCTTGAAGAGCCGCGGCAGCGTGACCCAGTCCGGGCGCTCTCTCACGATGGCTGTGCGGTTGCCAAGCACGTTCGTCTCGCGCGGAATGTGCCCCGTAAACAGCGACGCGCGAGAGGGATTGCACAGCGGGAACTGGCAGTAGTTCCGGTCAAACCGCACCCCGGTCGCCGCCAGCGCATCAATGTTCGGGCTATGACCGTTGAAGCGGCTGGCGTAGCAGGCCAACTCGGGACGCATGTCGTCCGACATGAAGAAGAGCACGTTCAGCGGCTTTCTGCGCTTTGAAAGGGCTGCGGATTTGTTCGCGGCCGCAGCGTTCGGCTTCGTGCTCTGCTCCGCCGCTGCCGGCAGCGCTGTTGCAAGCGCTGCACCCGCGGCCGTGGTCAAGAACCTGCGCCGGCTGGTTGCGTTCTGCTGATGTTTGTTCTTTTCTTCGCTCATCGCTTCGTGCCTCGCAAACTCGCCTTATAAGTTTATGACGCAGCGGAACCCTATGTTGGACGCCGCCGAGTCCGGCGTATTGCTGGTGCGCGCCGCCACGCGGTAGCGGTTGCAGTACGAAGCGTGGCAAAGAAAGGAACCGCCCTTCATTACTTTCGTCTCGCCGCCCGCCGGCCCGTGCGGGTCATGCGGTTCGCTGGCATCGTGCACTGTACCGAACCAGTCCGCCGACCACTCCCAGACATTGCCGGTGATGGAGTAGAGCCCGAAGCCGTTCGGCGGGAACGCGTCCACCGGACACGCGCCGCACCAACCGTCGTCGCCGGTATCCACCCGGGGAAACTCGCCCTGCCAGATGTTGCAGAGATGCTTTCCGTCCGGCGTCAGTTCATCGCCCCACGGATACAGCTTCTGCTCCAGACCGCCGCGCGCGGCGTACTCCCACTGCGCCTCGGTGGGCAGCGACTTTCCCGCCCACGCCGCATACGCCGCTGCGTCGTTCCACGAGACGTGCACGACAGGATGCTTCTGCCGCTGGTTTACATTAGACCCCGGACCCTCGGGATGCCGCCAGTCCGCACCCGGGACCTTGCACCACCACGGCGCAGCGGCTACCGTGTCCTCCACCAATTCGTCCAGGCCTGCCGGAGGCAGATGCATCCAGAAGACAAACGACCACTCGAAAATTTCCGACTCAGTACGATAGCCGGTCGCATCGACAAACTTCGCAAAGTCGCGGTTTGTAACGGGAAACGTATCGATCTCAAACGGCGACAGCGTTACGGGCCTAACCGGGCCTTCGCCGTCCAACGGAAACGCCCGCTCGTAGTCCGTGCCCATGAGGAATGTGCCACCGGGCAATGCGATGCACGGACGCCGGCTATCGCGACGCTCAGCGGTTGTGGCTCTCTCACTCGCGGTCGTTGTGATGGCAGCTACAGGACTGCGCTCCGCCGACGGCGAGCAGCATGGTTTGGATTGGGTTTCAGAGGCCACGAAGATTGGATGAGTGCGGGATGAGCCGTGCACCAGCCTGCCTCGATTAAGCGCCCGCCAGCGAGAAGTCCGTCGAGTCCGCGCTGCGGCCCATTACCGGCGTCTGCTGAACATTGTATTGCTTGAACTGCGTCGCAACGGTCTGGCTTACGTGTTGCTCAGTGTAGTCAAAGATCTTCGATAGCGGCGCGGACGCGCCCTCCTGTTGCAATGCCTGCACGAGGTAATACGTGAAGAAGCCGTGCTTCAGCGTGTCGCTCTCCAGTGACTCCTGGTCCGTCCCCGCCGCCGCAAACACCATCCGACCGGAGCCCTGCGTGATGTGCGCGATCGCGTCCGGTGAGAGCGACGCATTCTTGATGCCTGGAGCGATCTGCTTTTCCTGCACCGCCGCGTTGCCGCTGTAGCAGGTGTCGAGAAAGATCGCGGCCTTCTGCGCCTTCACGCGCGTCGCAATCGCGTTTGAGATTTCCACCATCGGCAGCGCCGTCGCGTAGAGGCTGTCGGGGTCGATGTTTGCGCCGATCTCCGTGTCGTGCGTGATGATGTAGTTCACGCCGACGGTGTCGAGATCGCGAGAGGAGCCGTGGGTCGCAACGTAGACCACGACCACATCATCCGGCCCCGCGCTGCGCGCCAGCCAGTTGAGCTGCATTTTGATATTTTTCGTCGTCGCCTGATCGTTCAGCAGACTGTGCACATGGTCGGACTTGAAGCCGCCGATCTTGGGATCGAGCAGCGCATCCATGAAACTCTGCGCATCGTTTGCGGTGTACTTC
>Ga0134126_10012300_pt1 | contig 10809 bp, 9 predicted proteins | sample KB31752_FD_96881 | JGI IMG/M metagenome (GOLD analysis project Ga0134126, IMG submission 96881) | Terrestrial soil microbial communities with excess Nitrogen fertilizer from Kellogg Biological Station, Michigan, USA - KB3-175-2 | ecosystem: Environmental > Terrestrial > Soil > Unclassified ...
CGCGCCGGCGAAGCCGATCTTGTCGGCGATGTTCATCAGCGACTTCAACATATCCGGAACGAGCGTGGCGATCATCAACGGGCCATCCAGCAACGGCTGCGTGTTGGCCCTTAATAGTGCTGCGGCGGGTGCAGGAACGATTTCCGGCACCAGCACCAACATTACGCTCAATCATTGCTCCTTCGATGTCAATTCGAAAGACAGCGCCGCTCTCGTGATGTCGGGCGGTTCGTCATTGAGCGCGGCGAATGTGATTCTCGGCGGAAACGACAGTATCGCGAGCAATGCGACGCTCACCGCCACCGACGGTGTCCGCACCAATCAACCGGCTGTGGCCGATCCCTATGCCGGCCGCACGATCCCGACCCCGGGGACCTGCAACAGCGTCCATGGTCCCATCAATGGCACGGTGACGTTGTCCCCCGGCACCTATTGCGGCAACAACGCGTTCAAGATCAACGGCGGCGCCAATGTCACGCTTCAAGCTGGCGTCTATATCCTCAATCAGACCGACTTCAATATCGCGGGTGGTGCGACTATCACGGGCACCGGGGTGACAATCATCCTGACGAGCAGCGGCTCGCTCAGCAACACCGGCAACATCATCATCAATGGCGGTTCGACCGTGAATTTGACCGCGCCGACCTCCGGCCCCTATTCGGGCATGGTGTTCTGGCAGGATGGGCGCGCACCCGACAGCAACAAAGACACGTTCAGCGGCGGCTCGAGCATGACCATCACGGGCGCGATATACACGCCGAGCCAAACCGTCAGCTATAGCGGCGGCAATGGGACCAATGGGGCGGGCGGCGTCGGCTGCACGCAGCTTATCGCCAACATCATCAACTTCAGCGGCAACTCGCAATTCGCCAATAACTGCTCCGAGGTAGGCACCTCCCCAATCGTTGCGTCATCGTCGCTCGCGGTATTGGGGCAGTAGCTTCGCCGCTCTTGGCGGCACAACTTCGCGTGGAGCTTTCGCTAAAGCTTCGTAAACGAAGGGCCAATGACGCGTCCCGTGCTGCCACCCTCCGGCAGGCGCGGCGCGCTGCTTTTATGCTTCTTTAACCAGTCGGAAGACAATCATCGGCATATTGCCTGGCTTGGGGCCGCTGAGGGATTCCGATTCTATGGTTCGAGCGCAACTTCATCGACTACTCCGCGATAACCGCGGCAACGTCGCCATGATGTTCGCCGCGTCGCTCTTCCCGCTGTCGTTCCTGACGGGTATGGCGATCGACTACACGATGGCCTCCGACCGCCAGGCGCAGCTCAACGGCTTCGCCGATGCCGCCGCGCTTGCCGCGGTGACGCCATCGATGATGGCGCAGTCGGATTCAGTCGCGAAAACCGCTGCGGCGAATACCTTCAACGCGCAGGCGGAGCAGCTCACCAGTATCGACTATTCGCCGAGCAATCTCACTGTTTCTGTGTCGACGAAGAGCGGCCAGCGCACCGCGACCGTCACCTATACGGCGTCCTCGCCGACCTTTTTCTCGAGCCTGCTCGGGACGGATAAGCTCAACCTCGGCGGCTCCTCGACCGCGACCGGCGGCTTGCCGCCGAACATCGATTTTTATCTCCTTCTCGATGATTCGCCGTCGATGGCGATTGCCGCCACGACAGCCGGCATCAATACGATGGTCAGTCTGACCAAGAACTACCCGTCGGCGTATAAGAGCTGCGCGTTCGGGTGTCATGAGCAGAATCCGTCGACCGGCACGGGCTACGATCTCTATCAGCTGGCCAAGAACAACGGTGTCACGCTGCGCATGGATCTCGTGCAGCAGGCCGCGTCTGACCTGATGACCACCGCGAGCAACACCGAGGCCGGCAACAATGCCAGCTATCGGATGGCGATCTACACTTTCGATTACGGCTTCAACACGATCAAGACGCTGACGTCGAAGCTTATTGGGACGAATTCGGCACAGAAAGCCGCTAAGAACGTCTCTCTCATGCAGGTCTATGACCAAGGTGAGGTCACCTCGAGCCTTTACAACAACGATACCGATACGGATTTCGATAACGCCTTCAACAAGATCAACACAGCCATGCCGGACCCGGGCAGTGGTACCAACACGACCGGGGACACGCCGCAAGAAGTTCTTTTCCTCGTGACCGACGGTGCGCAGGACAAGAACTATTCGCAGAGTACTTGTCCCAGCATCAGCGCGAGCCTCGGCACGGCGATTTCCTGGTCCGGCGGCGGAAAGTCTGGTTGCCGCGTACAGTCGGTCGTTAACGCCACGACGGATTGGTGCGCGAAGATCAAGAGCCGCGGCATCCGTATCGCCGTGCTCTACACCTACTACAATGAGCTGACCACCAATTCGTGGTACAACACCTACTGGCACCCGATCCAATCAACGATCGGAACCCAACTCCAGGCTTGTGCCTCGCCGGGCCTTTACTACGAAGTGCAAACCGACGGCGACATTTCCGCTGCGCTCGGCGATCTGTTCACCGCCGCCGTGCAGTCGGCCTATCTCGCGAAATAACCCGCGATGTTTGCCGCTATCAGACATTCCGCAAAACGGCTGATACCGCGGCTGTTCCGCCGGCTGGCGCGGAACAGCGATGGCACAGCGTTGCTTGAATTCGCGATCCTTGGGCCGGCCTTTCTCGCGCTGCTGGTGGCGATCCTGCAAACCGGCGTGGTTTTCCTCTTCCAGCAGACCTTGCAGACAGCAACGACGCAAACCGCACGTCTCATCATGACCGGCCAGGCGCAAACGCAGAACATCAGCGCGGCAACCTTCGTGCAAGATGTCTGCAGCGCCTCGGGTAACCTGTTCGACTGCGCCAACCTCTCGGCGAACGTCCAGACCTTCTCGTCATTCTCCGGCATGCAGATGACGAATCCGATGAACAACGGCAACTTCACGCCCCCGAACAACTACAATCTCGGCGGTCCGGGCGACATCGTGCTGGTGCAAGTCTTCTATCAATTGCCGGTCATGACCGCGCCGCTTGGCTTCAACTTGGCGACGACGAGCAACGGCAACGCCTTGATCACCGCGACCGCCGTCTTCCGCAACGAGCCGTATCAATAAGGGGCGCGTCATGAAGCTGCGGCAATCGGCCGGAAAATTTCTCGCGCGGTTCTTGCGCGCCGATGAGGGCCTCTCGGCGGTCGAGTTCGCGCTGTTGCTGCCGGTGATGCTGATCTTCTATCTCGGCGGCGTTCAGGTCTCAATGGCGGTATCGACCTATCGGCTGGTCAATCTCACTGCCAACACCGTGACCAATCTAGTCGCGCAATACACGACGATCAGCAAAACGGCGCAGATGCCGGACATTCTGTCTGCGGCGACGCAGGTCATGTATCCGGTACAGGCGAACGATCCCAACGTCGGCAAGAACGTCCAGGTGGTCATTTCGCTGATCTCGATCGACAACAGCGGCAAAGCGACCGTCGCCTGGAGCCAGACCCTCAACGGTACCGCGCGCGCTACCGGCAGTTCGGTGACCGTGCCGTCGTCGATGGATATCGCCAATACCAATATCCTGCTCGGCGAGACGAGCTATGCCTTCACCGCGCCGGTCGACTTCCTGAAGCTCGGCACCATCAACCTGTCGTCGTCGCTTTTCATGGTGCCGCGCGCCTCGACGACCATTAATCTGACGTCGTGAGCCCGGCCTAGGAAGATTTTGGGCCTAGGGCGCGATCTGCGTCGCGCCCGACGCGTCCGACAGCGCGGCGACAATCTCTTTGGGGATCGGCGCGCCCTTGATCCGGCCTTTCTCGGTCGGATGCGGCACCACCCAGACCCGCTTCTCCAGTCCCTCGACGGCGAGCTTGCCGTCCTTGAGGATACGGTGCTGGACGCTGAAGCTGCTCTCGCCCCATTCGCTCACGCCCGATTCGCAGACGAGGTCCTCGCCCCAGCGCGAGGGGATGACGAAGCGCGAGCGCGCGTCGACGAGCGGCGTCCCGACCGAGCCATATTTCTCCCACAGCGCCCGCATCGAGAGACCAGTGCGGCCGAAGAGATGGAAGGTGGCTGCGTCGAACCAGGCGAAATAGCGCGGGTAGAAGACGATGCCGGCGGCATCGCAATCGCCCCATTCGACGCGGAAGGGAAACCGGTTGATGAGCATCGCTGTTCTTTCTCGAAAGGCTGATCCTGTGAAACGGCGGCGGATACTATAACGCGGCCGGTGGAGCGGCTATCCTTCACCTCCAGGCAAGGGAGAACATTTGCCGCGCCATGGCCAGAGCCGCGACATCGCTCATTCCGCTGATCGTCGCCTGTTCCCTTTTTATGGAGCAGCTCGATTCGACGATCATCGCGACGGCACTGCCGACCATCGCACGCGATATCGGCGTCGACCCGTTGCGCCTCAACCTTGCGATCACCTGTTATCTTTTGAGCCTCGCGATCTTCATTCCGCTGAGCGGCTGGATGGCGGACCGGTTCGGCGCGCGCACCGTGTTCCGCGCCGCGATCGGCGTCTTCATGCTGGGCTCCATCTTTTGCGGAATCTCCGACAATCTGTTGGAATTCATCATTGCCCGCATGGTCCAGGGCCTGGGCGGCGCGATGATGTCGCCGGTCGGGCGCTTCGTCATGCTGCGTTCGGTGCCCAAAGAAGATCTGATGCGGGCGATGATCGTCGTCACCACGCCGGCGATGCTCGGTCCGGTGTTCGGCCCGCCGCTCGGCGGTTTCATCGTCACCTATTTCTCCTGGCGCTGGATCTTCTTCATCAACGTGCCGATCGCGTTGCTCGGCATCCTCCTGGTCACGCTCTTCGTTCCCAATCTGCGCGAGAAAGATATCCGGCCGATCGATTGGCCGGGCTTCGCGCTCACCGCTGTCGGCCTCTCTTGTCTGATCTTCGGCTTCGAGGTCGTGGGCCGCGGCGGGCTCCCGGTCAGCGCCGTCGTCGCGATGATCGGGGTCGGCGTGCTATGCCTCGCGGCTTACGTGTGGCACGCGCGACGCACCGCTTTCCCGGTCCTCGATCTGCGGCTGCTCGAGATTACGACCTTCCGCATCGGCGTCACCGGCGGCACGCTGACGCGCATGGGCATCGGCGCGCTGCCCTTCCTGCTGCCCTTCATGCTGCAGCTCGGCTTTGGCTACAGCCCGATCGTCTCCGGCCTGCTGACCTTTGCCAGCGCCGCCGGCGCGATGAGCAGCCGCGTTCCGGCGACTTACATCATCCGCCGCTTCGGCTATCGCAATACGCTGCTCTTCAACGCCTTCCTCACCTCGGCGCTGCTCGGCATCAATGCGCTGTGGCGGCCCGACACCCCGCTCTTCCTCATCTTCGGCGTGCTGGTGATCGGCGGCTTCTTCCGCTCGCTGCAATTCAGCGCCGTTAACACGCTGGGCTATTCCGACGTGCCGGCGACGCTGATGAGCCGCGCCACACCCTTCGCCAGCATGGCGCAGCAACTGGCGATGAGTCTCGGCATCGGCACCGGCGCGTTGATGTTGCATATGACCTTGTTGTTCCGCAGCCATGCCGATCTCGGCCCGAGCGATTTCACCCCGGCCTTCATCGGCGTCGCGCTAATCTCGTTCCTTGCCCTCCCGATCTTCATGCGGCTGTCGCCCGAGGCGGGGCAGGGCATGATCGGCGGCCGCCGCCGCGCCGAGGAAGCCGATCAGCCCGGCTCAACGGGCGGCGCTTAAATCCTTCGCCGTTGCAAAGAAGATCGCTGCGGTGACGACGATCATCGCGCCGCACAGCCCGATGCCGCCGCTGACGCCGAGCCAGGCCTGATCGACGCAGAAGCCGGCGAGGATCGGCCCGGTGATCGCGCCGAGATCGGTCGTCATACGCATCGAGCCCATGACCGCGCCGACGCGGCCCGGCGGCGCGGCATCCGCGGCGTAGGAGGTGACCAGCGCGGTCGCGATGCCCATGCCGGCGCCGATCAGGATCGTGAACACCCAGAGCATCGTCTCGCTATGCGCAAAAGCGAGCACGCCAAGCGCGGCGAGCACGATGATGGTCGATCCGATCATGGTGAGGGCGCGCCCGAAATGCCGCACCATCAGCGAGATGAAGCGCAGGATGGTGAGGTTGGCGATCGAGCTCGCGGTCAGCAGTGCGCCCACCGTGCCGATGCCGAGACCCATGATGTTATGGGCGATCAGCGGCATCAGGATCCAGGACGAGGCGACGCGGCCGAAGAACAGCGCGTAGCTGAGGCCGGCGACACCGGCGATCAGCGCGAAGATGCCGCCGGCGCGCGGCAATGCTTCGCCGACGGTCTTGGGCTTGCGCTCGCTCGGGATGCGCATCACCGCGAGCAGCGCGATCATTGCCATCAGGCCCTGGCAGGCGAAAGGCGCGCCATAACCCCACAACGCCGCCGCGAAACCGCCGAGGCCGGGGCCGAGCGACAGGCCGATCTGCGTCGCCGTCTGATAAGCGGCCATGTCGCGCACACGCGTCTGCGGCGTGCCGCGATCGGTGACGGCGCTCAGCGCCGACGTGCCGTAACAGGCCGAGCCGACGCCTTGCAGCACGAGGCAGGCGATGAGCGTCGTCATGCTGCTCACGGTCAGCGCGACGAAGGACGATGCCGCGACCAGCAGCAGGCCAATGGCCATCACGCGCACGCGGCCGACCCGCTCCGAGAGCAAGCCGGCGGGCACGCTGACCAGCAAGCGCGAGGCGCCGAAGGCCGAGATCGTCGCGCCCGCCGTCGCTGCGCTCGCGCCGAGCGAGGTCGCGTAGACGGTGAGGATCGACCACACCATGCCGATGCCGATATAGGTGAAGAACATGCCCATCAGGAGGCCGAGCGGCGGGCCGGCCGCGTCTTCCGCCGGTCGCCACCAGCGCCGGAACATGTCGGCGAGGAACTTCACGCGTATCCTATGCAGGTTGTGCTTTTACGAGCGCCACATCTTAATCGCCTTTCCGGCGAAAGCCGGAAACCATTTTTCCACGTCGTGCTCGCTGAATAATGGACACCGGCTTTCGCCGGAGAAGCGAAATTGATCGTCATTCATGGCGATCGCGGGTTCGTCCGCGGGCCGCTACAGCGGATTCCTAGCACATTCCGCCTCTAGAAGCTCCGCGCCACGCGGTTGTCAGTGCTGCGCGCGCGACATAAAACGCGCCAGAGGCTTGGTTATGCCGATAAGAACGGGGAGGGGTGGGGAATGGCGGTGGCGGAATTCGACACGATCATCATCGGCGCGGGCTCGGCCGGCTGCGTGCTCGCCAATCGTCTTGGCGAGGATCAAGCCAAGAGCATCCTTGTGCTCGAAGCTGGCGGCCTCGACAATCATTGGCTGCTGCGCCTGCCGATCGGCGTCGCGAAAGTATGGAACGCCCCGCGCTTCAATTGGGCTTATCAATCCGAACCCGAGCCCTTCGCCGACAATCGCAGCATCTATCATCCGCGCGGCAAGGTGGTCGGCGGCTCGTCCTCGATCAACATGATGGCCTATGTTCGTGGCAATCGCCGCGATTTCGATCGCTGGCGGCAGAAGGGGCTCGACGGCTGGTCCTATGCCGATGTGCTGCCCTATTTCAAACGCGCCGAGCGTTGGGAGGGAGGCGGCAGCACCTATCGCGGCAACCGCGGTCCGCTGCGTACGCAAAAAGGCCGCGCGCAGGATCCGGTGTTCACCGCGCTGCTCGCGGCCGCGCCCCAACTCGGCTATGGCGTCAATGAGGATTTCAACGGTGCCAGCCAGGACGGCTTCACGCGCATGCAATTCACCGCCGGCGACGGCCGGCGCTATAGCGCGGCGCGCGCCTATCTTCATCCCGCGATCGCGCGCGGCAATGTCGCGCTCGAGACCAATGCGCTGGTGACGGGGCTGCTCTTCGAAGGCAAGCGCGTCGTCGGCGTCGAATATCTGCAATACGGTAATCGTCGCGAAGCACGGGCGCGCGAGGTCATTCTCTCAGGCGGCGCGTTCAACTCGCCGCAATTGCTGCTGCTCGCGGGTATCGGACCGGCCGAAGAGCTCGCGCGCGTTGGTGTTACACCGCGCGTCGATCTGCCCGGCGTCGGCAAGAATCTGCAGGATCACACCGCGATCCGCCTTGGCTATGCGCGCAAATCGCCGTCGCGCATCCGGACCGAGCTGCGGCTCGATCGTCTCACGGTCAGCATGCTGCAGGCGATCTTCTTCAGAACAGGTTTCGCGGCCGATCCGCCGGGCGGCATGACCGCCTTCGTCAAAAGCGCGCCGGAGCAGGACATCCCGGACCTCCAGCTTTTCATCAACAACGCGGCGCTGATTGCGCACGAATGGTTCCCCGGCTGGCGGCCGCCCGCTTATGACGGTTTCACTATGCGTGCCTGCCATCTGCGGCCGGAAAGCCGCGGCTCCGTGACGCTTGCCTCGAGCGATCCGACGGTGAAAGCGCGCGTGCTCAACAACTTCCTCTCGACTGATGCCGATCGCCGCGCGCTGCGCAGCGCCTTCAAGATCCTGCGCAGCATCGTCGCGAGTGCCCCCTTCGTGCCGATCATGGCGAACGAGCTCGCGCCCGGTACGCAGGTGCAAAGCGATGCCGAGATCGACGCCTTCATCCGCCAGACCCTCGACACCGTCTACCACCCGGTCGGCACCTGCCGCATGGGCAAGGATGAAGGCGCCGTCGTCGGTCTCGATTTCCGCGTCCGAGGGGTCGAGGGCCTACGCATCGTCGATGCCTCCGTGTTTCCCGATCTGACCGGCGGCAACATCAATGCCGTTGTGATGATGGTCGCCGAGAAAGCCTCCGACATCATCCGTGGCCGCGCCCCGCTACCGGCGGAAGAAGCGGCTTAAGAACTCACCACGGAGACACGGAGAAACGCTCAACCGTCATTGCGAGCGAAGCGAAGCAATCCAGAATGGTCTGGATCGCTTCGTCGCTTCGCTCCTCGCGATGACGAAGTGGAGAGAGCTCCTCCTTCTCTCCGTGTCTCCGTGGTGAACTTACCGGCGGGTGTATTTCGGCAAGAGCAGCCGTTCGACGTTGCCGCGCGCGACCGCGTCGAGCTGCGCGCTGTCGAATACGCCACAGGCTTCGAGCGCGACGATATGCTCGCCCGAAGTACGGTAGGGAAAGTCGGAACCGAAGACGAAATGCGCATCCGGCACGACCTCGCGCGCACAGGAGAGCGTTGTATGGTTCGCGACCTGCGCCGTGTCGTAGAAGAAGCGCCGGGCCTCCGGCATGAAGCCTTCGGGCAGGATCGGTTTGTACTGCTTCAGCTCCGCCATGCGCGTGAAGCGCTCGATGAGATAGGGCATCGTGCCGCCGGCATGCGACCAGATCACGCGAATGTCGGGAAAGCGCCGTGACGTGCCGTTGAACACCATGCTGGTGATGGCGCGCGTCGTGTCGGTGCCGAACTCGATCACCGCATCGGCGACGCCGGGCTGGAGGTTGAGGCAGCACGTCGGCAATGACGGATGGACATAGACCACCGCTTTGCGGCGGTTGAGCTCCTCGAACACCGGATGGAACACGGGATCGCCCATCCATTTGTCGTGATAGCAGGTGTACATGCCGACGCCGTCGGCTTTCAGCACATCCATCCCGTATTCGATCTCTTTCAGCGTGCCGGCGATATCGGGCAGCGGCAGCACGGTGAACATGCCGAATTTGCCGGGATGATCGGCGACCAGCTTTGCCGCGTAATCATTGCAGCTGCGGGCGAGGGCGCGGCGCTGCTCGTCATTGGCGATATGCTTCGAAAGCTGCGTCACCGAGACGATCGCCGTGTCGATCCCACCTTGCTCCAGATCCTCGAGCGATTTCGCCAGCGACCAGGTCTTCAGCGGCCCGCCGACGCCGGCACCGCCTTGCGCGAGATAGGCGGGCGGGGCGATGTGATGATGAACGTCGATCCAGCGGCGAGTGGTGGCCATGAGTTGCGATCCTGTGAAAATAAGCGCGGCGGCGAAGGCCGCGGAGAATAGCGGCAAAGAAACCGCATCGCATCAGCGGGACCGGCGAGGAGGCGATAACCCTAAATTCGAGGCGGGCGCTTCGGTCGCAGGACGTGGCGCGCGCACCATCCCATATGATGGACGCCATGCCTGCGGTTACCGAGAGCCAGATCGTTGCTCTGGTCGATACGTTCTACGCCAAGGTACGGCGCGACGAAGTGCTCGCGCCGATCTTCGATCGCGCGATCGCGCCCGATGCCTGGCCGGTCCATCTTGCCAAGATGTACGATTTCTGGTCGTCGGTGATGCTCACCACCGGCCGCTACAAGGGCAATCCGCTCGCCGTGCATGTGCGCGTCCAAGGGCTCGAGGCGGGCATGTTCGCGCGCTGGCTCGCGCTCTTCCGTGCGACGGCGGAGGAGCTGTTCCCGGCGGAGCTCGCGGCGAGCTTTCGTGAGAAATCCGAGCGCATCGCCGAGAGCCTACAGCTTGGCCTCTTCTACCGGCCCGGGCTCGGCTTGAACATCGCGCCGCGCAGCCCCACGTAATCGTACGCAAAAAGCGGTTTCGTGCGGTCGCGGGGACCCGCGAACTGAAAATTACCAGACAAAGCCAGTTTCCCCTTAGAAAACAGGCCTCTGGCTTTTTTCGCGCGGCAGGTTTGCCAACGTTGCGGGGCTCATTTTAAGCCTGCTTACTATTATGGCAGCCATGAAAGATGGCAGCTTCGACTTCAATCGCAGCTTCGGTTTCGTCCTACACGAGACCGCGCGGCTGCTGAGCAAGCGTTACGACCAGCGCTCCAAATCTCTGGGCCTCACCCGGGCGCAGTGCCAGGTGCTCGCCTATCTCGTCTATCACGAGGGCATCAACCAGGCCGGACTGGCCGAGCTCCTGGAGCTCGAGCCCATTTCCCTCGGGCGTCTCGTCGATCGCA
>Ga0134126_10012301_pt1 | contig 10807 bp, 9 predicted proteins | sample KB31752_FD_96881 | JGI IMG/M metagenome (GOLD analysis project Ga0134126, IMG submission 96881) | Terrestrial soil microbial communities with excess Nitrogen fertilizer from Kellogg Biological Station, Michigan, USA - KB3-175-2 | ecosystem: Environmental > Terrestrial > Soil > Unclassified ...
GCGCGATAGCCGATGCCGCGCGACGAGGTGTGGCACACCGGCGCCACCTTGAGCTCGATGCAGCGGCGCCACAGCGGGTCGTAATCCTCGGGCGCGTCCATGACGATCGAGCGGGTCGATTGCGTCGGCTGGAGGAACGGGTCCTTGCCGGTCTGGGGCCGCGCCGGGCCGCGCAGCTCGGTGCCGATCATGACCGCCTTGTGGCCGAGCTCGAGCACCGCGAAATCGAGCTCCTCGATCGCCTCCTTGACGCTATAGGCCGGAATGACGGCGACCGGCCGGACACGGTCGCCGACCTCGGCGAACATCTCGGCATAGAGCATGTTGAGGGCGCGGCAGCTGGCGCGGCGCGCCGCCTCGTCGCTGATATAGACGTGGCTCAAGCCGCGCGTCGTATAGCAATGCGCGAAATCGATGCCGCATTCGTCCAGGCGCGAGCGGAAATAGCGTGGCAACTGTGCCATCGCCCGATCGGCGGTGTGCGGGCCCGAGGGCAATCCCCACCAGAAGCCGCGCACCGTGGGCCCATGATTGGCGCGCTCGGCGACGACGCGCTTCACCGTGTCCTGGCCGGCGATCTGGCGCACGAAATCGAGATGCGCGAAATCGCATTCGACGACATGCGCGTCGGCGTCGATCACGGGATGATCGAGCTTGGCGCGGACGTCGCGCCCCGGGAAACCCTCGAACGACATCTCCCCTCCTCCGGCGCAGCGTCAGGCGAAGGTCGCGGCGGCGGCGCGCATGGCGTCGTCCGGCACCGGCGCGAGCGGCGCCCAGTTGCGCGAGCGGACATAGTCCGGACGCGGCGTCTCGACATCCTGCGGCCGGTTGGCGACGGTATTGTAGCAGAAATAGGCCTGCCAGCGGTCCTGCGCCGAGAGATTGTGCCCGGAGGCGTGCATCAAATTGCAGTGGAAGATCGCCGCCAGGCCGGCCTTGCCGGTGACCGCGACCGGCGGCGGGCACGCCGCCATCATCTGCTTGATGCGCGCGGGCGGCACCGCCCAGAGCTTGTAGGCGGTCGAGGTGTCGAAATAGGGATCGGCGCGGCCCTGGCGGTGGCTGCCCGGCAGGAGATAGAGCGCGCCGTTGAACTCGGTCGCGTCGTCGAGCGCCACCATGAAGGTCGCCATGTCCGGCGCGGCGATACCGTCGCGCATCCACGAGCCGTAATCCTGGTGCCACGGCCAGACCGAGCCCTCGATCGCGGTCTTCACATTGACCTTGGAGTGATGCAGGTAGAGGTCGCTCTCGCCGAGCAGTTGCTGCGCCACGCCCAAGGTGCGCGGCAGGCGGCAGGCGGCGCGGAACGGCGGCGACGCCGTCGGCCCGTCGCTCTCATGCAGGCGGAAGAGCGATTTGGGCGCCCTCGCCGCGCCTTCGCGCACCACGGCGTCGGTCTCGACCATGGCGACGCGCGCCACCTCGCGGCGCAGAATCTCGATCTCGTCACGCTGGAACAGCTCGGGAAAAATCAGGAAGCCGTCGCGCTCATAGCGCGCCCGCTGCTCGGCCGTGAGCCGCATGGTCTCCTCCCGCATGAAATCGCCCTTTTTTCAACGCTAGCACACCGCCGCGGTTCGCGCGATCAGCTCCGGACCGGGTCTGTCGGTCAGCGGCGCTCCGGCCGGCGCGATTTGAAAATTAACCTTCGCAAGATGGCGTGCCGCGATGCGCATGTGTTGGGCCGTCAGTCTCGTCCTTGCCCTAATGGTCAGCGGAACCCTAGCCATCGCCGTCGCGGCTGGCATATCGGCGCTCTTGCCGCTGATGGCGCGGCAGCCGCCGTCTTGGCTCGAGCCATGGCTTCCGGCGCTGTGCGTTGCCGCCATTCTCTCTGGCCCGATCGTGATACTGTTCCGGGCCTACCGGCGTCGACGGGCGAAGACCTTGCGCCACGATTGACGCGCCGAGAGTGACCGCCGCTCGTCGCGCCGGGCGACGCTAGGCTCTGGCCGGGCTGATCATCCGGGCGAAGGCGACGGTGCCGAGCGCGAAGAGCCCGGGCATGAGCGCGAACCAGGTGCCCGCGGCCGCCAAGGCGCCGGTCGCCGCCCAGGCGATCGAGGAGAACGCCTCGGCGAAGGTGGCGACGCGCGACGAGGTCTGGCGCCGGCGGAAGTGGCTGCGCCGCGCCTGCGTGCGGAACCACAACTGGATCGCCGTGGCCGAGGCCGCGGCGGCCATGATTGCGAGGACGGCGGACACCGCATCGGTCGGCGAGATCAGCGCCAGCCCGAGCGCGAAGGGCGCGAAGACGATGGCGATGCCGCCCATGACCGCCTCGATCTTGGCGCGCAGCAGGTCGCGCGCGCCGACCGGCGCCGACGACACCAGGTCGGGCGCGTCCTCGCCGGAGATGGCGAGCCAGGCCAGGCCGCCGGCGAGCTGCCCCGCCGCCATCACCAGCACCGGCACCAGGAGCGCCAGCGAATGCGTGCCGTGCGCGAAGCTGCGCCACAGCAAGAGCGCCGGCGGCAGGAGATAGAGGAGCTGCATCAGCGTCTGCGAGACGAGCCAGGGATCGCGGCGCAATAGCGTCCATTCCTTGCGCCGGAGCGCCCGGCGCGGCGAGGTGCCGCGGAAGCCGCCTCGCGCGCGCTGGCGCGTGACGGTGGCGGAGACGCCGGCGGCGGCGATGGCGTGCTCGCCGAAGCGCGGCGAGAAGATCACGATCGCCGCGGCGAGCAGCGCCAGGCTGCCGCCGGAGACGATGACGAGGTCGGCGCCATCGCCGAGCGCGGCGCGCGCCGGCCACCACAGCATGCTGCCGACATCGGGCGCATGCTTCAGCAGCGTTGCCGAGTGCAGCACGGCGAAGCGCGACAGCGTGCCATAGGAAAGGATGGCGGCGACCTGGAGGCCGATGACGAAGGCGGCACCGATCATCGCGGCCACGATCTGCGCGATGAGACGCGTGCGCTTGGGCCCGATGGTGCGGAACAGCGCCACGGTGAGCGCCACCGCCAACGCCGCCGCGGTGACGCCCATCGCCACCACCACGCCATAGGCGCCGAGCCAGCGCCAGCCGCCGAGCAGCGCCAGCACGTCGATGAAGGGCGCCGCCAGGAACACACCCATGAGGGCGATGGCGAGTGCCATGGCGGCAATGCGCACGGCGAAGAGCCGCGTCGCGCTCACCGGCGAGGACAGGATGAGATCGAGATCGGCGCGCGCGTAGAAGGCGCGCGTCACCGACTCCATCGCCTGCGACAGCATGAGCGCCCACGACAAGAGCGCGCTGCCGGTGACTACCACCAGCGTCAGCTTATCGGGATCGCGCGCCGCGCCGGCATAGGCGGCGACGGTGACATAGGCGATCAGATGCATGAAGGCGGCGAAGAGCGCGAGGGCGATGAACACGCTGCGCTTCCGCCGCCGGTCGCCGGCCGTCAGCATGTGCATCCAGTCGCGCCAGGAGAGCCGCAGCTCGTGCCGCGCGAACCAGGCCAATGAGCCGGAACGGGTCACGCGGTAACCTGCTCCTGCGCTACCAGGGTGAGGAAGGTGTCCTCGAGGCTGGTGCCGCCCTTGCCGGCCTGGCGGCGCAGCTCGTCGAGCGTCCCTTGCGCGATGAGGCGGCCATCGGCGATGACGCCGATGCGGTCGGCCATGCGCTCGGCGACTTCGAGAATATGCGTGGTCATGATGACGGTGGCGCCGGCGCTCACGCGCTCGCGCAGTACGGTCTTGACCTGGCGCGCCGAGCCGGCGTCGAGGCCGGTCAGCGGCTCGTCAAGGATGATGAGCTTGGGCTCGTGCACCAAGGCGCCGGCGAGCGCTACCTTCTGCCGCATGCCCTTGGAGAAGGCCTCGCAGCGCTCGTGGCCGTGCGCTTCGAGGCCGAGCCAGGCGATGAGATCGCGGGCGCGGGCCTCGGCCAGCGCGGCATCGACGCCCCACAGGCCGGCGATGAATTCGAGATACTCATAGGGCGTCAGCTTGTCGTAGATCATCGGCTCGTCGGAGAGCCAGGCCATGATCTGCTTGGCCGCCACCGGCTCAGCGAGCGCGTCGATGCCGAAGACCGAGATGGCGCCGCTATCGGGCTGCAGCAGGCCGGCCACCATGCGCAAGGTCGTGGTCTTGCCGGCGCCGTTGGGGCCGAGCAGCGTGTAGAACTCGCCGGCGTCGATGGCGAGGTCGAGCCCGTTGACCGCCGGCCGGTCGAAGCGCTTGGCAAGGCCGCGGATCTCGAGGGCCAGGGGACGGTGGGGGTGGATCATCGAGGGGCTCATTGCCGGGTTTCAGGCGCCTAGGCCGCCCAGCCTAGAAACGATAGGTTTCGGTGTCGTGAATCCGCCGTTTCCGTCATTTGCAGCCTTGCCTCGGGCCGGCAAGGCGGGCTTATGATGTGGCCGGATGCCCGCCGCAAAGACGTGGGCACCGGGAGGACGACCCATGAAAGAGCGCTTCCATCTCTACATGCGTATTTGCCGCCAGAACGGCGCCACGACGCTCAACCATCCCATGTGGCTGCGCTGGATCTTCACCGGCAAATAACCGCCGCACGGCGCCGAGCAGAATCGGCGCCAGAGTGACCCAGAGGATTTGGTTCGGCCGGGGACGCCCGGGCCGGGAGATGCCGATTGCGCCCGCGGGCGAGCGCCACGGAACGCATGGCGCGCGCCCGCGTCTATCTCTCCGCACGTCGCGACAATGAAGAAAGCGAGCAATGAAGCATATACAACGCGGCCGCCTCGCGCCGGCCGTTGCCCTCGTCTGCGGTCTCGGCACCGGCGCGGCTGCGGCACAGGCCAGCACGGCGCCGCTCCAAGTCGGACCAGCGCAGCTGGCCGGTGACGAGGCGAGCTATCTCGATCTCGGCGTCGGCAGCTTCGGGTCGGGCATCGGTCATCCGGCGCCCGACTCCGCCGAGGGACGGGTCGAGCTGCGCTACGGCAAGAAGCTCTTCTATCTCGCTCCGGCGCTGGGCTTCCTCGCCAACACCAATGGCGGCATCTTCGGCTATGGCGGGGTCTATGCCGATATCCGCCTCGGCAATGTCGTCATGACGCCCTTCGGCGGCATTGGCGGCTATGATCGAGGCCATGGCGAGCATCTCGGCGGCACTTTCCAGTTCCGCCTCAGCCTCGCCGTCGCCTACGAGCTCGCCGACCGCTCGCGCCTCGGCGTGCAATACGCCCACATCTCCAATGCCGGCATCCATGACATCAATCCCGGCGACAACGAGCTTCTGGTGACCTATTCGCTCCCGCTCGGCTTCTGAAACGGCTTCGCCGCGCAAATCCGCTTGCGCCGGCGCGAGTGCCGCGACGATGCTGTCAGCCGGACAGCAAGGAGGGAGACGGGCATGATCCACGTTCTCGCCATCATCACCGCCAAGCCGGGCAAGCGCGAGGCAATCTTGCGGGAATTCCACGCCAACATGCCGGCCGTGCGCGCCGAGAAAGGCTGCATCGAGTACGGACCGGCAATCGATGCCGAGGGCATCGGCGGCTTCCAGACCAAATTCGGACCGGACAGCTTCGTCGTCATCGAGAAATGGGACAGCGCCGCCGCGCTCAAGGCGCATGCCGCAGCGCCGCACATGGCGGCCTATGCCGCGAAGACCAAGGAGATGATCCAAAGCCGCGTCATCCATGTCCTGTCGCCGGCCTGACGGCAGCGGGTATCGCGCCACGCCTGCCCAGGCTTTTTACGCAGTAATAAAAGCAAAATTAGTGACTTACCTGGGTTTCTTGGGTTTTTGATGTAACCCTATAGCGCGCGCCTGGCCAGTTCGGGAAACCGAGGAGCGGCACTCAACCGCGTGCCATCCCTTTGGACAGGCTACCCAAGATGGCAGCATGACTGTTATCGTCGCCGAAGGCCGGGCGCGGCCTCGACCGCGCATCCGCGCCTCGGAGGAAGCGATGATCAAGCATCTTTGTCTTGTTTGTCTTGCCGTCCTGATCGCCTCATCGCTCGCGGCTACTGCCGACGCCGCCAACCCGGCGCCGCCGCCGCCTCCCCAGGTGGGAACGACCCTGCCCGACAATTTCCCGGTCATCGAGAATTTCTATCTCGGCAAGCCGATCATCGGCTTCGGCTCGGATGAGGGCCACGTCTCGCATGTGCCGGTAATCTTCGTGCACGGCAACAACGACAGCCCGTTCCCGACGGCGTGCAATCCCTTCGGCTACATCCACAACATGGCGCAGTTCTTCCTCGACAACGGCTATCGCCTGAGCGAGCTGTGGGGGATTGGCTATCAGGGCGACCAGTGCGACCTGCTGGTGGACGAGACGCACCGCTCGAGCGTCGCGCACACCACCGCGGTCGCCGTGCCGCTGCTGCGCCAGTTCGTCGCCGCCGTGCTCAAATTCACCGGCGCCAAGCAGGTCGACATCGTCGGGCACAGCCTGGGCGTCACCGTGGCGCGCGAATGGATGCTGCAGGACAATGCCTTCCACACCGTGCGCGCCCTCGTCGCCATCGACGGCCCCAACCACGGCATCATTAATTGCTCGCCCAACCCGGCCAATTTCTACCAGCTCCCGGCCAATGGCGGCTTCACGCCGAACAGCCCGGTCTGTGACGAGTACGGCTCCGACCACACGCCGCTCCTCTCGGTGCTCAACGCCGCCGGCGAGACGCCGGGGCCGACGCGCTACCTGGTGCTGCGCAACGTCTTCCGCGCCGTGCCGGAGAGCGGCGACTTCGTCTACCTGCCGGTGCAGGATGGCGTGCTGCCGCCGGTGCCGGCCGAGGAGCGCGACGGCAACCCGCATGATTTCTCGGGCAGCGCGCTGCTCGCCGGCGCACAGCAGACCATCGACCTGACCGGCCAGGGTCAGTTCGACGCCATCCTCGGCAGCGCCCATTTGGGCATCCTGAACTCGCCGGCGTCGTGGCAGGCGGCGCTGCGCTTCCTGCAATCGCTGCCGCGTCACCACGACGACTAGGACCAGCGAAATCGGGCCGGGTTTGCGTCAGCCGCGCCCGACGAACGGCATCTTGGTCGCCATGATGGTCATGAACTGGACGTTGGCGTCGAGCGGCAGGCTCGCCATGTAGGCGACCGCGCTCGCCACATGCGCCACATCCATGCGCGGCTCGACCATGATCGTGCCATTGGGCTGAGGCACCCCCTTGGTCATGCGGTCGGTCATCTCGGTCGCGGCGTTGCCGATGTCGATCTGGCCGCAGGCGATGTCGTATTGGCGGCAATCGAGCGACGTCGACTTGGTGAGGCCGGTAATGGCGTGCTTGGTCGAGGTGTAGGCCACCGAGTAGGGCCGCGGCGCATGCGCCGAGATCGAGCCGTTGTTGATGATGCGCCCGCCGCGCGGCTGTTGCGCCTTCATGATCTTGATGGCTTCCTGCGTACACAGAAAGGCGCCGGTCAGGTTGGCGTCGACCACCGTCCTCCATTGCTCATAGCTCAAATCTTCGAGAGGCACCGCGGGCGCCCCGGTGCCGGCGTTGTTGAAGAGGACGTCGAGCCGGCCGAATGCCTCCTTCGCGGCGGCGAAGAGCGCCCGGACCGCGGCGGGATCGCCAACATCGGTCGGCACCGCGAGGGCGCGCCGGCCGGCTGCCTTGACCTGCTCCGCCGTCGCTTGCAGCGCGTCCTTGCGGCGCCCGGCGAGCGCCACGATGTAGCCGTCCTTGGCCAGCGCCAATGCCACGGCGCGACCTATGCCGCTGCCGGCGCCGGTGACGATGGCCGATTTGCTTTGGGAGCTCATGCCCTCCTCCTCCCGGGTTACGGTCTCGGCGGTTTATCGGCCGATCCGCCGGCGATGCTAGCGCAGCATGCGTCGCACGCCTACCAGGGATGCGACAGATGGTTTCAGAGGGGATGCGCCCGGGTTTTCAGGCATATATGCAGTATTCAAGACGAAGCGGAGCCGTGCCGGCTGCAGCATCCCGTCGCGGTCAGGAGGAAGTGAGACGCTGGCATTCGCGTTCTGTGCCCTCCTGACCCTCGCGGCACTCGTTGCCGCCTACGCCATGTGGCCGCCATCCGCTCGGAAGGACGGTCGCAGTCGCCAGCGCCGGGAGGAGGATGACCGCTTCACCCGCAGCCTCGCCGGGCTGGCAACGGCGTTTTTGCTATTGGTCGTCGGGTTGTGGCTAGCGGAACGTCTCGCCGATCTGTCGAAGCTCGATGACTGCATGTTGCAAGGCCGCTCGAACTGCGCGCGTATAGAATTGTCGCCGGTGCGTTAGACTCGAAATCATGCGCGATCGAACGCCCGTATAAGACAGTGGATAGGACAGAGATGAGCAGGGCGAGTATCGCCGTCGGAGTCGTCGTCATCCTGGCCGCCCTCGGCTGGGCGGCTTACAGCTATACGGGCGGCGGCCACGCCGCGCCGTCGGCGCCTGCCAACCCGCCCGTACCGGTAACTCCCGGCACCGCCGAGGCGCGCGACATGCCGATCTATGTGCGCGGCATCGGCACCGTTCAGGCCTTCAACACCGTCGCGGTGAAAAGCCGCGTCGACGGCCAGATCGTCAAGGTCGACTTCACCGAAGGCCAGGAGATCAAGGCCGGCGATCCGCTGTTCGAGATCGATCCGCGTCCCTTCCAGGCGGCGCTGGCCCAGGCCAACGCGGCCAAGGAGAAGGACCAGGCGCAGCTCACCAGCGCCGAGGCCGACCTCAAGCGCTATTCCCAGCTCGTCGGCCCCGGCTACCAGACGCGACAGAGTTTCGACCAGCAAAAAGGCCTCGTGGGCCAGCTCCATGCCGCGCTCAAGGCCGACCAGGCGGCGATCGACAACGCCAATCTCAATCTGACCTACGCCACCATCCGCTCGCCGATCGACGGCCGCACCGGCGCCCGTCTGGTCGATATCGGCAACCTCGTGCACGCCACCGACAACACCAGCCTGGTCTCGATCACGCAGTTGAAGCCGATCTTCGTCACCTTCACCGTGCCGCAGAACCAGCTCGCGCGCATCCGCAAGAGTGCCGCCGCCGGTCCCGTAGAGGTGCAGGCGGTCTCCGCCGACGACCAGACACAGCTCGCCGCCGGCAAGCTCACCCTCATCGACAACCAGGTCGACCCGGCGACCGGCACGATCCGCCTCAAGGGCACGTTCGACAACGCCGACGAGGCGCTGTGGCCGGGCGAGTTCGTCAATACCCGGCTCGTTGTCGGCACCGACAAGAACGCAGTCACCGTCGCCGCGCGCGCGCTGCAGCGCGGCCCCAACGGCGAGTATCTTTTCGTCATCAAGCCGGACATGACCGTCGAGATCCGCAACGTCGAAGTCGCTGAAGTGGAGAATGGCATCGCCGCCATCGGCAAGGGCCTCAGCTCCGGCGAGCACGTCGTCGTCGACGGCCAGTACCGACTCGACCAGGGCAGCAAGGTCAATCCGCAGACGCCGACCGCGGACGCCACCCATTGATCGAGAAAGCCCGGGCCGGATGAACATCTCGCAGCCTTTCATTCTCCGGCCGATCGCCACCTCGCTCTTGATGCTGGGCATCGTGGTGTTCGGCCTCGCCGCCTACAACCTGCTGCCGGTGGCGGCTCTGCCGACGGTCGATTTCCCGACCATCAGCGTGACGGCGCGCTTCCCGGGCGCCAGCCCGGAGACCATGGCCGCCACCGTTGCGACGCCGCTCGAGCAGCAATTCGCCGCGATTCCCGGGCTCGACCAGATGACTTCGACGAGCGGGCTCGGCAACACCACGATCACGCTGCAGTTCGCCTTGAGCCGCAACATCGACGGCGCGGCACAGGACGTCCAGACGGCGATCAACGCGGCCGGCGGGTTGCTGCCGAAGAACCTCCCCAACCCGCCGACCTACCGCAAGGTCAATCCGGCCGACCGCTCGATCCTGATCTACGCCGTCCATTCCGACACCATGCCGATCTCGCAGGTCGACGACTACGCCTATACCATCCTGGCGCAGAAGCTCTCGACCGTGACCGGCGTGTCGCAGGTCGATATCGGCGGCCAGCAGACCCGCGCGATCCGCGTCCAGGTCAATCCCGACGCGCTTGCCGCGAGGGGCATCGGCCTCGAAGACGTGCGGACCGCGCTCGCCAGCGCGAGCACGAACCAGCCAAAGGGGAATCTCGAGAACACCCACCAGACGGTTACGCTCGACACCAACGATCAGCTCTTCGACGCTCCTTCCTTCGACAATGTCGTCGTCGCCTACCGCAACGGCGCGCCGGTACGCGTCAAGGACGTCGGCAAGGCGATCGATTCGGTCGAGTTCGACCGGGTCTCGGCGTGGTACGGCAACGATCAAGCCGAGCTCTTGCTCATAAGGCGCGCCCCCGGCGCCAACACCGTCGCGACCGTCGGCCACGTCAAGGCGCTGATGCAGCAGCTGCGCGCCTCGATCCCGCCGACGGTGAAGATCGACCTGGTGTCCGACCGCACCGACACCATCCGCGCCTCGGTCAGCGACGTGCGCTTCACGCTGATCCTGACGGTGGGATTGGTGGTGATGGTGATCTTCCTCTTCCTGCGGAAGCTGTGGGCGACGATCATACCGGGCGTCGCCGTGCCGCTCTCCCTCATCGGCACGTTCGCCGTCATGTACGCGCTCGGCTACAGCCTCGACAATCTCTCGCTCATGGCGCTGACGGTAGCGACCGGATTTGTCGTCGACGACGCCATCGTGGTTCTCGAGAACGTTACCCGTTACATCGAAGACGGCATGAGCCCGCTGAATGCGGCGCTTAAGGGCGCCAACGAGGTCGGTTTCACCGTGCTGTCGATGAGCGTATCGCTGATCGCGGTTTTCATTCCGATTTTGTTGATGGGCGGCATCGTCGGCCGCCTGTTTCGTGAATTTGCCGTGGTGATCTCGATATCGATCATGA
>Ga0134126_10012303_pt1 | contig 10805 bp, 13 predicted proteins | sample KB31752_FD_96881 | JGI IMG/M metagenome (GOLD analysis project Ga0134126, IMG submission 96881) | Terrestrial soil microbial communities with excess Nitrogen fertilizer from Kellogg Biological Station, Michigan, USA - KB3-175-2 | ecosystem: Environmental > Terrestrial > Soil > Unclassified ...
CCAGATCGTCAAGGCCGTTGCCCCGACGACGCTGGATCAGGCGCTGCTCACGCGCCACGGTTCGGGTCTTGGGCTGTGCATCACCAAACGACTGACGGAATTGTACCAGGGCAGTTTCTCAATTCAGGGCGAGCCGGGGCGCGGGACAACGGTCAGCTTAAGATTGCCAAAGCCCCGCGCGAAGTGAGCCCCCTGGCAAACGGTGGGCGTCGCGCGCGTCCCTCGTGGGCGATCCGGGGGGATCGCAACCGGCCTCGCGCTCCGGTCTTTCGTCGCAGGAGGATTTGCGTTTTCAAAAAGGCCGGATCGGCTAGCCTCCTGCCCGTGTCTGCCTTCGTCAATCCGGCGCTGAAAGCCTTCGTCACGCAAATCGGCAGCGAATTGACGCTCGCACAAATCGTGATCACAGCCAAAGGACGGACCTTTGAACTGCGGCACCTGGAAGACCGCGGGAGGCCCGCGCGGGATCTGCGTGAATTGAAGCTCGATGACCTGCGTGCCATGGCGCAATTCACCGCAAGCGGGGCGTTTCGCCCGTTGAAATCCGCGCCCACGCTACAAACGGGCTGGCACTGCGCAGCCCGGGATGAGGCGGAGTTGGAATCGGCGGTGAACCGGCTCTACCCCGGGGCACTCGCCGACTGGTTCGCGGCACAGTCGCCGCTCCCGCCGGTGACGAATTTCCGCGACTTCACCGGTCGCCAGACCGGCATGTACCGCGTTACGACGATGCTGAGCGATACGCAAACAGAGCGGGTCGCGCGCGCGTGCTGTCACCGGAGTTTTTGTTTGAAGCGCCGGCTTTGGATCGTGAGCGGATTGACTCCGGAAACAGTTGATGACAAAAGCCTGATTCCCTGTCTTGAACCTTGCGCAATTTTGCTGGAATTTGCCCGCAAAGCCGCACGCATCGAACAGGAAGCAAAAATGAAACTGGAACTTTCTCCCGGTGAAACGGCCACCTTGATGGCGGCGGTGGAAATCGCGCTCCGGCATCCCGAAGGCGGCTTGCGTGAGGCCGATTTCGACGCGCCAGCAAACCCGCGACGGCTGCAGCTGCTAAGGGAAAAACTTGCGGCCCTGCCAATATCGCCTACAGTTAGCCCGGAAGAATAAAGACCAGTAACGCTCAATCCAGTCTATGAAACATTTCCTTCGACCCCTTGCGATCCGGCAGTTGCTCGCTTTCTGCCGGCTCGGCGCCGTGGCCTCGGCGGCGGCGCTGGCGTTGAACGCCGCGGAAGAGAAAGCGCCCGGGTCCAATCTGGTCGGCAAGCCGCTCGCGATCAAGTTTTCGGCGGTGGACGGGCGCGCCGTGGATGTCGAGAAACTGCGCGGCAAAGTCATCCTGGTTGATTTCTGGGCCACCTGGTGCGGACCGTGTGTCCGCGAGGTCCCGCACGTGAAGACGGTTTATGAGAAACTTCATCCCAAGGGATTCGAGATCGTGGGCATCAGTTTCGATGAAAAGAAAAGCGCGCTTCAGGCTTTTGTTTTGAAGGAGAAGATGGCCTGGCCGCAGTACTTTGACGGGAAAGGCTGGGACAATCAGATGGGTACACGATTTGGAATCGAGTCCATTCCCACCATGTGGCTCGTGGACAAGAAGGGCGTGCTGCGCGACATCGATGCCGGCGAGAACCTCGAAAACAAAGTGCAAAAGCTCCTGGCGGAATAGCCTCCGCCCACTTCACACCACCGTTTATGAAATCCAAACTGCAGATGTTCGTGCTGGCGGCCGTGTTTGCCGCCGGCGCGCCGATCATGTCAATTGCGGCCGAAGCGGCGAACGACGACGCCGATACCGCCTGGAAACAATTGCAGAAAGCGCTGCGCCCGCCCTCGCCGCCGCCGGAATGGCAGACCAACCGCCCTTCCTCCGAAGAAATCGAGAAATATCAACAACGGCAGGGCAAGCTGGCCGCCGAGGCGGCCGACAAGGCCAAGGATTTTTACACACGGTTCCCGGATCACCCAAAGGCCGCCGAGGCACGGAAGAAAGAGTACGAAATGATTTCCACGGCGTCGCGGCTGGGCAACGCTGATGTCGAAACCAGACTGGCTGCGTTGGAGGTCGAGCACGCCAGGGACCCGGGCCTCAGCGACGACGAGCGTTTTGAACTCCGCGCCCGCGCCGTGCAACGCGCGGCGATGAAAAAGCAGCCCGAAGGCATGACGGCGGTCCTGGACGAATTCGAAAAGGGGGCGCGCGAGTTGCAAAAGGAATTTCCGAAGCGACCGGAAGTTTACGGAATGCTTCTGGAGGTGGCCTCCAACGCGGAGGCCGGGAAAGCCCGCAAGCTGGCGCAGGAGATCATGGACGGTCCGGCGCCTGACGAAGTCAAAGAGGGCGCGAAGGGACTGCTCAAAAAACTCGACGCCATCGGCAAGCCTCTGGCCGTCAAATTCACGGCGGTGGACGGGCGCGAGGTGGATCTCGCGAAGCTGAACGGCAAGGTGGTGCTTGTGGACTTCTGGGCCACCTGGTGCGGGCCATGCGTGGCCGAAGTGCCCAACGTGGTTGCCGCCTATGAAAAACTGCATCCCAAAGGATTTGAAATCGTGGGCATCAGCTTCGATCAGGAAAAAGACAAACTCACCGAGTTCACCGGCAAGAAGGGAATGACGTGGCCGCAGTACTTTGACGGCAAGGGCTGGCAAAACAAGTTCGGTGGCGAGTTTGGAATCAACAGCATTCCCACCATGTGGCTCGTGGACAAAAAGGGCGTCCTCCGCGACGTGAACGGACGCGAAGATCTCGTGGACAAAGTGGAAAAGATGCTCGCGGAATAGTCCTTCGCCCCGTATCCATCAGGCGACGGCTCCGGCGCATTGCGCATTGATTCGGATCACCGGGCACCCAACGGGAACAGGAATTCATTTGTCAGTCCGCACGGCGTAAGGCTAAATGCGCCTGCGATCATGGACTCTTTGGCGAACCTGCTCTGGCACAATGGAAACTTTCTCGGAATCGAATGGAACGCATGGAAAGCCATCGGCTGGCTCGGCAATGCGACGTTCTTCTCCCGCTTCTTCGTCCAGTGGTATGCGACCGAAAGAAAGAAGCAGGTCGTGGTGCCGACGGCGTTCTGGTGGTTGAGTCTGGCCGGCTCGTTCTTCCTCCTTTGTTACGCCCTCTTTTACAAGCGAGACTCGGTGTTCATTTTTGCCTACGCCTTCACCTGGATTCCCTACATTCGTAATCTCATCATCCACCGGCGGCATAAAGAGGCGCATTTGAACTGTCCCGCGTGCGGAGTGGATTCCCCGCCGTCGGCTAACTACTGCGCGAAGTGCGGGACAAAGCTGATCGCGTAGAACCGGGCGCGCCCTTGATCCCGTCGAGCCGCGGCGAATTATTTTCCGGACTGACCGGGGGTCGGGAACTGTCCCGGTTGCGCCACCTGATCGGTTGGGAAAGATTTAAGTCCGTACTTCTCCAGGATCGGAGTAAAGTCCGGATGCGTCTGGGAAAAAGACTGCAAGCCAGCGACCAGCTTGTTTACCAGAGGCCACTTTGTTGTCTGAAATTCCTGAGTCAGTCTCCGCGCACCGTCCAATTCCGCGCGGATGATGCGGTACTGGTAAAGCAGAAACGCGTTGACAGCGACGCTCAACAGGAGCGTGGCCAGCAGGGTCGTGTTGAACAGTGATCTCAACCGCTGAAGTTCCTCATGCAATTCCCGCTGGGAAGCGGGCCCTGCGGATGGCTGGGCCATTCCCGGAGCGACGACAGGATTGTCCGGTTCGATCATGCGATTATTTACCGACGGGTTTGGGTGTGGCGCCGCCGGTCGAATTGGTTTTGAGATTAAGAGAGACCAAAAGCGGGTCGATGGAGGGATTACGCTTGCTGTATTCCAGAGTGTCGTTCAGCAGCGCCTGGGCAAGGTTCAACCGGTTGTTGGCATCCATGACCGACGGCTGCAGCCCGCGCAATTGGCGCGTTGCGAAATACAAACGCGACACCTGCCACGCGGCCGCAAATGCAGCGACGACCAGCACGCCAGCCAAAACCGCCGAGAATGAACCGCTTTTCATAGCATTACGGCCCACTCTACTGATCGGCCTCGGCGCTTGTCCATTTTGTTTTTGACACCCGGTCATTCGGATATCGTGGAACCTTTTTTCGGTCCGGCACGTCTGAAATCTGAGCTGACGGGCTGAAGCACCCGGGCGCCATCGCAAATCCCTTCGACCAAAACGATCCGTTAAAGGGCAAAGCGGAAAACGACCGCTCCACGAGCTCACTTGTGCCTGAATGGCAAAAAGGCGCCCGGTGTTGGAGACGCGAGCAGTCAGCTGGCCAGATCGGCGCGACACACTTGCAGATGTGGTTCCCACTGCGAAGGTTGGCGCACATTTCAGCGGTTGACGACAACGCGGTTTCCGGCAAGAAATAATTCGCGTGGCGAAGGAAGACCCAATTGAACTAACGGGCACCGTGACGCAAGTGCTGCCGGGCACGATGTTTCGAGTATCGCTGCCGAACGGACACGAAGTCCTCGCGCATATTTCAGGAAAAGTGCGCAAGAATTTCATCCGCATCAGCGTCGGCGACAAAGTCAAAGTGGAGATGTCTCCCTACGATCTGGGCAAGGCGCGCGTCATTTACCGCGAGTCCTAGCTCGGCTGTCGGACAGTTCACTCAGAAAGACGGTGCCCGCGTGCCCGTTACCCGGTCACGCCTACCATTCCTCGAACCGCTGCGATTCACGCGCTCTCCGGCACCGTCATCCCAAAGCGCGGAATGCGCGTCAACACCTTCCTCCCTTCCGCGTCAACGCCTAGATAGCTTCCCTCGGCCACGGCAGAACGCGCGCTCAACAGGTGAAAGCTATTGTAACTGAACTTCTCGCCCGGCTCCAGGGTCGGGAACTGCCCGACAACGCCGTCTCCCTCCACCGCGGTGATTCCGCCACTATCGTCGGTCACCACCCATTTGCGGCCCTTGATGGTCACGTGACGGTTGCTGTCGTTGTGAATGGTAACGTAATAGACGAAACAATGCGGTCGCTCTGCCGGTGTTGGCGCGTCCGCCTGATAAACGACCCGGTCCACGGTCACCCGCAAACCCGGAAGTTCCTCGATTTTCTCCAAAGCAGCCACGCGGAAAGAATAGCTTGAGGCGGCCGGTGCGCCAAGCAAGGGAAATCTACTCGTAACGCAGGGCGTCGATCGGATCGAGGCGGGCTGCTTTGAGCGCGGGAAAGAAGCCGAACACGACGCCGATGATCGCGCTGACGGTAAACGCCACGATCACTGAAGCGTTCGAAATGAGCGTGGGGAATCCGGCAAATTTGGTCAGCAAAGGCGCCAGCCAGAATCCGGTTCCGATCCCCAGGGCGCCGCCGACGACACTTAACAAGACCGCCTCAGTCAGGAATTGACGAAGCACGTCGCGACCGCGCGCGCCGACGGCGAGCCGGATGCCAATTTCGCGCGTTCGCTCGGTTACGCTGACCAGCATGATGTTCATGATGCCGATGCCGCCGACGACGAGTGAAATGCCCGCAAAGAAGCCGATCAGGATCGTCATGATACGGTTGTTGGCGTTGAAGAAATCACTTGTCTCCTGCTGCGTCCTGACCATGAAGTCGTCATCCTTGCCTTCAGTAATCTGGTGGCGCTGGCGGAGGAGCGTGGTGATGTCATTTTGCACGTCGGCAATCAACTCGGGGGATTCGGCCTGTACGAAGATCGAACGGAACCGCGTGTCACCCGAGAGCCGTTTCATCAGGCTGGTGTAGGGCACGAGCAGGACGTCATCCTGATCCTGTCCGAAGCTGCCGGAACCTTTGGACTCGAGCCAGCCGACGATGGTGAATGGCGCATTCCTGACGCGAATGACCTGGCCGACCGGATCCACGCTTTCACCAAACAACGTCGTGGATGTGGTGTTGCCGATAAGACAGACCTTGCTGGCGTTGCGGACATCGGTCTCGGAGAAGTTTTCGCCGCTGCGCAGCGGCCAGGAGCGCGCCGTCAGGTATTCAGCGCTGACGCCGAGGACTTGAACAAAGCTGTTCTGATTGCCGACCGCCAGTTGCACCGAGGCGCGGACTTCCGGGCTGGCGGCTGTGACGCCGGAAACCTCCCTGCGAATGGCCTCGTAATCCTCGGGCTTCAGGTTGGGAGCCATGCCAAATCCGCCGCGTACGCCGCCGCGGGAGATGTTGCCCGACAACACGGTCAGGAGATTCTGTCCCATGCTGGCAATGCGTTTGTCCACTTCAGCCTTTGCTCCCGTCCCCATGCTCACACCGACAATCACCGCGGCAATGCCGACGATAATGCCAAGCATCGTAAGAAACGATCGGAGAACGTTCCGACGCAGCGCACGCAGGGCGATCTTGAAAACTGCAAGCATGATTCAGGTGAGTTGGACGGCTTTGTGTTCGGAGTCGAGCCTGGCCAGTTCTTCCGTGGCGAGGAAGCGGTCCTTCACGGTCTCGTCGCTGCGGACCAGACCGTCGCGCATAACGACCACACGCCGGCAGTAACGCGCGATGTCAAGCTCGTGAGTCACCATGATAACCGTCATTCCCTCGTCGTTCAGTTGCTGGAAAATGCCCATGATCTCGATGCTCGTCCGGGAATCGAGATTGCCGGTGGGCTCGTCCGCAAGCAGCAGTTTGGGTTGATTCACCAACGCGCGGGCGATGGCCACCCGTTGCTGCTGTCCACCGGAAAGCTGGCTCGGCGTATGGTCGGCACGATCCGCGAGACCGACAAGGGCGAGCGCCTTCCCGGCGCGGTCAAGCTGGTCGCGTCCCCGTATCCCGGGCCGGCAATAGAGCATCGGCAGTTCGACGTTCTCAAGCGCGGTGGTACGGGCGAGCAAATTGAAACCCTGGAAAACAAACCCGATCTTCCGATTGCGCAGACTTGCCAGTTCATCGCGATTCAATTCGCCGACGTTCACGCCGTCGAGCAGAAAACGCCCGCTGGTCGGACGGTCCAGACAGCCCAGGGTGTTCATCATCGTGCTTTTGCCGGACCCGCTCGCGCCCATGATGGCGACAAACTCGCCGGGTTGAATGGAAAGCGTAACCCCCCGCACAGCGTGAACCTCGACCTCGCCGGTTACGTAGGTCTTGCGAAAATCTTCGAGCTGGATGACGGGTATCGCCACGTTGGGGAAGTTCAGGTCACATGTCGCCGCAGATTACCGCCGCCCACCACCGAATGGTCCCCGAAACGGGTTCACTGCCGGCGCGGCGGTCGTGGCGACGGTGCTCGTGCCGGTGATGACAACGTCCCCTTCCTTCAAACCCTCCTGCACCTCGGTGTTGGTGCCGTCGCTGATCCCCGTCTTGACCGTCACGACGGTAAGCACCGGCCTGCCCGGCGTCGAACGTTCCTTGTCCAGGACGTAAACCTTCCGAATGGCCGGCCCCTCGTTCTGGCTGCTGTTGCGATTGCCGCCACCAAACATCCCGCCGCCCCCGCCCGAGGTGCCCGGACCGCCTCCTCCTTCGCCCTGGGCTCTCTGAGCAAAGCGGGCGCGAAACTCCGCCATTATCCGCTGGTACTTTTCCTTCTGTTCGGGCGTCAGGGAAGCCTCATATTCGGAGCGTTCCTGTTCTGTGGGTCTCCGGCGCTCGCCCCCTGCCTGCCAGGGCGGAATGGGCAGGCCGGCGAACGGTCCGCTCGTGGCAATTTCTGCTTTTTTTTCAGATTTTGAGGCAGGGGCGGTTCCGCCAGCTGCCCTGGCAACGGCATCGTTGGTGGAGCCAATCACGGCGTTGTCCGGCACATGAAAACGGAGCGCGGCGTCGGGAACATAGAGAACATTCGTGCGTTGTGCCGTGATGATCGTGGCGTTGGCCGTCATTCCCGGCCTCAGCTTGAGGTCTTTGTTGTCGACCTCGACGACCGTCGTGTAAGTCACGACGTTCTGGTTTGTAATCGGCGCAAAACGAACCTGATTGACTCGCCCCGAAAATTTTCGGCCAGGAAATGCGTCCACCGTAAACCTGACATTTTGCCCTTCCTGCACGCCGCCAATATCGGCCTCGCTGACCAACGTCTCGATCTGCATTTTCGTCAGGTCGTTCGCGATGGTGAACAATTCGGGTGTGTTGAAGCTGGCCGCGACGGTCTGCCCGGCATCGACTTTTCGCGAGATAACCATGCCACTGATGGGCGCGACGATCGTCGTGCGGTCGAGGTCAACCTTGGCGCTGTCCACGGAAGCCTGGTGTATCTTCACATTGGCGTCGGCCTGTTGCAACGCCACATCTGCCTGTTCGAAATCGGATTCGGAAATGAGTTTGTCGGCGAACAGCTGCTTGGCTCGTTTGGCGTTGTATTTCGCCAGTTCCAATCCGGCCTGTGCATTGGCCAGATCGGCCACTGCACGGGCCAGAGCGCGCTCGTAGGTGGCCGGATCAATCTTTGCCAGTTCATCTCCCTCACGCACCCGGGAGTTAAAGTCCACCTTGAGTTCGGTGATTATCCCGGAGATCTGGCTGCCGACCGTGACGGTACGGACCGGGTTTAGCGCACCGTTGGCGGTCACGGCCTGCGTGATCTCGCCCCTGGCAACGACCACCGTCTTGAAATCCACCGGTCCGCCGTTCGGCTTCCTGAAGTAGGCGACCCCGCCGACACCCGCCCCCACGACGGCGACGACGATCACCAGCCACTTCAGTATGCTCGATTTTTTGTTAGCTGCCATAAAATGCCGGTCCCGCCTTTGTGGCGCAGGTTCTTGACTGCACTGTTGAGACGTTGCCCAAAAGGATGGTTGTTGGATGCGGATGACACCGGATTCCTGCGGCCAGATCCCGATCACTCCGGCGGTCTGTGGCGAAAGCGCCTGCCCATGAATTCCCGCCGCTCTTTCTCCATCTGATCAAGCCTCTCCCGCTGCGATGGATCCAGCACTTTGGCGATCTCCTCGTTTGAGCTGCGGACGAGGTCCTCAATCTCTTTGACCGTGCGATCATGGACCGATTCCATATCCTGCGCGCGTTTTTCAAGGATTGGATCAATCCGCCTCATCTGTTCCGGTGTCAGGTTCAGATCGGCCTGCAGGCGGTCGCGAAACCGGGCGCAAATTTTTTGCGGCGTCAGCCGTTCCATGCTCTTTTGTTTGGCGCCGGTCCAGCCCAGGACAGCTCCGGTAATCCCGCCGACAAGAAAAATCGCGGCCAGATACACGATGATTTTGTTTTTGGTCAACTGGCTCATGGCAGCATGCTCAAACGCAGCGCGGAGTCCGCGATCGCGACCGAGCCCGGCTCGCGTTCTCTTAACGTCTGATAATTCACCACCACGCTCAACAACAGGATCACGCCGGCGCAAATCAGCCCGCCGCGCAGCAGGGCGGCCCACGGCGGCGATTCCTCTCCCTCGCGCCGCGCGCGCCAGCAGGCCAGAAGCCGTGTGTCGAAGCCAAACGGCATTTCCGCGGGCGGTTCCGGAGGCGCGCGCCGCGCCGCGTCCGCCAGCCGCTTCCAATAATCGTGCTTCATCGCCGTTCCTCCGCCACTACCCGGGCAAATTGTTTCCTCAACTTCAGCCGCGCCCGGAACGCCCGGACCTTGATCAGCGACGCGTTCCACCCGGTCATTTCTGTGACTTCCTGCACGGAGCGTTCTTCCAGATCCAGCATCGTCAAAATCAGCCGGTCTTTGGGCAGGAGCGTTTCCAACATTTTGTGCGCCAGTTCGCGCACGGTCAACTGCTCGAATGGGTCCGGCTCCTTCGAGGTGACCGCGACTTTCTCCATCACTTCCGCCTCGTCTTCAGTCAAATCGGCCCACCGCAACTCCGGCCGGCACTTCTCGGACCGCAGCGCATTGAGACAGGTGTTCACCGCCACCCGTGAGACCCAGTGCTCGAACGGCACGCTGCCGGAGTATTGATCGATATGGGCAAAAACCTTGCCGAAGACCATCTGCGCCAGATCCTCCTCGTCCGTCCGCCGTGGCAAATGGGAGCGCACAATCTTCATGACCAGTGGGTAAAGCTCCTGCACCAGCGCGCGAGCGGCGTCTTCATCACGCCGGCGCACGCGGTCCAGGCAGGCTGCCATGTCCAGGCCAGCCTCAGCCTTGCAGGATTCCATAACTGAAAAAGCACATAGCTTGATGACCCGCGACGCTCCGAAGAGGTTACGGGCGCGGCAGGCATTTTATGCCCGGGAACGCCCCGGAATGCGATAGCGAAGTTTGGACTTTGAACATGTCCTGCCGGCCGCCATCCTCGCCCCATGCAACTCCACTTCTTCGGCGCCACCCGCACGACGACCGGATCGATGTTTCTTCTGGAATTGAATCAACGGCGGCTGCTGTTCGAATGCGGCCTGTTTCAAGGCAAACGCGACGAATCCATCGAGCGGAATCGCAATTTTCCGTTCGACCCGAAGTCGCTCGACGCCGTTGTTCTCAGCCACGCGCATATTGACCACTGCGGCAACCTGCCAAACCTCTGCCGCCAGGGTTACGGCGCAAATATTTATTGCACGTTCGCCACACGCGATCTCGCCGCCATCATGCTCGAAGACTCGGCCGAAATCCAGAGGGCGGATGCCGAATTTGTTTCCAAAAAGCGCGCCGCCAGGGGCCAGCCACCGGTCGAACCGCTCTACTCCGCCGCCGATGCCGAAAAAGCCGTCCGCCAATTCGTCTCAATCAACTACGGCCGTCCGTTTCCGGTCATGGACGGTGTAACCGTGACGTTCCGGGACGCCGGACACATCCTCGGCTCCGCGCAGGTCATCCTCGACGTCCGCGAAGGAGGCCGCTCTTACCGTATCCTTTTCAGCGGTGACGTCGGGCGCGGGGGCGACGACA
>Ga0134126_10012304_pt1 | contig 10805 bp, 7 predicted proteins | sample KB31752_FD_96881 | JGI IMG/M metagenome (GOLD analysis project Ga0134126, IMG submission 96881) | Terrestrial soil microbial communities with excess Nitrogen fertilizer from Kellogg Biological Station, Michigan, USA - KB3-175-2 | ecosystem: Environmental > Terrestrial > Soil > Unclassified ...
CCTCAGATGAAGGATCAGATCCGACAGATCATCCGCGAGCACGGGAACCTCTCCGTGGACGTCGACAGCCTCGCCGACGACGGCGACCTGTACCAGGCGGGGCTGACCTCGCACGGGAGCGTCAACGTGATGATCGCCCTTGAGGACACCTTCGACATCGAATTCCTCGACTCGATGCTGAACCGCGGCGTGTTCGAAAGCGTCGATTCGATCGCCGCCGCGCTGCAAGAGGTCGGGGTCGCGGCATGACGCGCTCCGCCGCAGGGAATGGCTGAGGCTTTCGAGATGGCTGACTTTCGACCCGGCACGCCGGATCAGACCGAGTTCCTGCGGGAGCTCCTCGCCGCCGGACACCTGATCGACTCCGGGGTCCCCGGCGTCTACGGGCGCGGCGACGCCTTCGAGCGGGTGCGGCTCGGCTTCGACGCGATCGTCACCGCCGCGGGCGAGGACGAATCGCCCGAGCGCATGGTCTTCCCGCCGCTCCTGCCGCGGCGCCAGATGGAGGACATCGGCTACCTCGCGTCCTTCCCGCACCTCGCCTGCACCGTCTTCTCCTTCGACGGGGACGAGGAGGCGGCCAACGAGCAGGAGCGCCGCGCGTCCCACCACGAGGACTGGTCGGAGTTCCAGGAGATGACCGACCTGGTGCTGAAGCCCGCGGCCTGTTACCCGGTCTACCCGGCGGTCGGCGCGCGCGGGCCCTTGCCCCCCGGCGGCGTGCTGGTCGACGCCGGCGGCACCTACGTCTTCCGCCACGAGCCGTCCGGCGACCCGGCCCGGCTGCAGACCTTCCACCAGCGCGAGATCGTCCGCATCGGCGAGCCGGAGACGGTGCTCGAATGGCGCGACCGCTGGCGCGATCGCTCGCTCGAGCTGCTGCGCTCGGTCGGCCTCGACGCCGCCCCGGACGTCGCCAGCGACCCCTTCTTCGGCCGCACCGGCCGGCTCCTCGCCCGCAGCCAGAAAGCGCAGGAGCTGAAGTTCGAGGTGCTGGTCCAGATCGCCGGGCCGGAGCCGACCGCGGTCGCCTCCTTCAACTACCACCAGGATCACTTCAGCTCGGTCTACGAGATCGAGATGGCGGCCGACGGCGGTGGCGACGCGACCGCCCACACCGCCTGCCTCGGCTTCGGGCTGGAGCGGATCACGCTGGCGCTCTTCCGCACCCACGGGCTCGACCTCGGAGGGTGGCCCGACGACGTCCGCGAACGCCTGGGGGTCTGACTCCGGCGTGCCGCCTCGTCCCATCTACATAGACGCGGCAGACGGCCCCCTGTTCGGCGTCTTCCACGCGCCCGCCTCCGAGCGCGCCGGCGGCGGCAGGCCCGCGGTGCTCTTCTGCGCGCCCTGGGGATGGAACGAGACGGTCAGCTACCGCAGCCGTCGCGACTGGGCCGAAGCGCTGGCCGCCGCGGGGCACCCGGTGCTGACCTTCGACCTGCCGGGCGTCGGCGACAGCGGCGGCTCGCCGCACGACGCCGGCCTGGTCGAGCGCTGGGTCGACGCGGTCACCGCGGCGAGCGAGCACCTGGCGACGATCGCGCCGGGGCGGGAGGTCGCCGCGCTCGGGATGGAACTCGGCGGGCTGCTGGCGCTCGAGGCGGCGCGTCGCGGCGCTCCGATCTCGGCCCTGGCGCTGTGGGCCATGCCGCGCGATGGGCGCGGCTTCTTCCGGGCGACCAAAGCCTTCTCGCGCATGCAGCGCTGGGGCGGTGGGCCGGACGGCGACTCGCCGCTGCCGGAGGGTTGGATCGAGGCCGCTGGCTTCGTGATCTCCGCCGAGACCGCCGCCGAACTGCAGGAGCTGAAGCCGACCGAGGCGGACCCGCCGATGGGAGTGCGGCGGGCGCTCGTCCTCGGCCGCGACCAGATCGCCCCCGAAGATGCGCTGGTCGACCACCTTGCCGGCGCCGGCATCGCGGTGGAGGCCGCGGCGGGGCCGGGCTGGGAGGACATGGTCACCCACCCCGGCTACACGACGGCACCACCGGAGACGATGGAGCGCTTCGGCCACTGGCTGATGGCCGGGGCCGAGTCGGGCGACGGCGCGGCGGTGGTCGAGCCGGCCGCGGCCGAGGCGCAGATCCCGGTCGGTGAGGGCACCGTCCGCGAGCGTCCGCTCGACCTGATGCCCGCGGGGACCTTCGGCATCCTCGCCGAGCCGGTCGACGCGCCATCGGCCGACCACTGCGTCGTCTTCCTCAACGCCGGCGCCGTCCGGCACATCGGCCCGAACCGGATCTGGGTCGACTCGGCGCGTGAGCTCGCCGCCGCCGGCGTGCGCTCGGTCCGCGTCGACCTCGCCGGGATCGGCGAGGCGGCGGGGGAGAGCGCCCGCTTCGCCGAGGTCGCCGAGTTCTACGAGCCCGAGTTCGGCGAGCAGGTGGGGGCGGTGCTCGGCGCGCTCGAGCGCGCCGGCATCGGCCGTCGGTTCATCCTCGCCGGCCTCTGCTCGGGCGGCTACTGGGCCTATCGCCTCGGGGTCGACGACACGCGGGTCGACCGGGTCGTCCTGCTCAACACCGGAGCCCTCATCTGGCGGCACTCGCTGGTCATGGAGTACGACGAGAAAGGCATCTCGATGCTCGGCCAAGGGCGCCTTTGGCGCAAGCTGCTGCACGGCGAATTCGACCTGAAGAAGATCCGCGCGTTCGCCTACCTGGTGATGAGGCGGCTGCGCCAGGAGGGGCGCTCTCTGTACCGGCGGGTCCGCGGCGGCGGGACCGAGGGGCCGGCCGAACGCGAACCGCGGCTGGAAGCGGAGCTCGACCTCCTGCGCGACCGCGGCACCACCCTCGCGCTCGCCTTCAGCGCCGCCGAGCGAGCCTTCGAGGAGCTCGACCGCAAAGGCATCGTCGCCGAGATCGGCCGCTGGCCGAACGTCGACCTGCTCGAGCTGCCAGGCGTCGACCACGCCCTCGCCTCGACCTCCGCCCAGGCCGCCGCGCGCGGCCTCCTCCGCCGCGTCGCCGTCGGCGAGGTCGAGAACGTGACCCAGGCTCGCTAGGTCCTCGGTCCCACAACCGGGCCGAGATCTGGTCTCACCCTTTTCACATTTGAACTACTCTCCTCTTGTTATCAAGGGCTACTGAGTGACCAGGAAGTCTTAGTTCCCGGGGTTCGAACGCGAGACAGGGGGTTGGGGATGCCAGGTAGGTGGCGGTTGGTAGCGGTTCTGTTCGGGGTGATGGCGGTGATGCTCGCGGCGACGGCGGGCGTGGCTTCGGCGGCGACCAGTTCAGAAATCGAAGGACTGCCGCTGCTCGACCCACTGGCGGGCGAAGAAAGCCCGCTCTCCGATGAAGGCCAGTGGGGGGCGCTCGCCTGGGCGAACGACTCCCCGGCGGCCGGGGTCATTTCGCCCGGCAAAGCCATCATCGTCGGCAATGAGACCCCTGGAGGGTGGCACCCCGCCGGGGAATACCCCGCTGTGGCGGGCGCGTTCTGGAAAACGTTCTTCACTCAACAGAGCGCGGCGGTGGTCACGGTCGCGGTGCTGCCCGGCGAAGTAGGCCGCTACCAAGCCCTCTGGCTCGATATGCCGGAACCAGGATCGGCGCACAGCGGATATGAACTTCGGTGGACCTACAAAGCGCCCGGAGCATTTACCCTCACGCTTTCGAAGTGGTCCGCGGGAGTCCGTACCGAACTGGCCTCGTCCACGGTCACGATCTTGAAATCCACCCGCCTGGCGATCGCCGACGAAGGTTCGGTGGTGCGCGCGTGGCAGGAAAATGGCGAAGTTCTCACGCCGGTCCTGTCGGCCAAAGACTCCAGCTACTCAAGCGGCTATACCGGGATGGAGTCCGACGCCGGCCCCGGGTCTCGAATGCAGGGCTTCTTCGCGGGGTCCCTGGTTGCCGAAGCCCCGCGTGCCGACCAGATCGCCGGTTTGACCTTGCGCGATTCGCTCAAGCGCGGCGAAAATCCCTTGTCGGACGGGGGCAAGTGGTCGGCACTTCACTGGTCCACCGATTCGCCTGCGACCGGAATCGACACGACGACCGGCTGGCGCCCGTTCCAGGTCTACCCGACGATTTCGGGTTCCTACTGGTCCTCTTCCTTCGAAGGGCCGTCGGCTGCGTCGGTGACGATGGCGGCTGGGACCGGCATCGCCGAACGCCATCAAGCTCTCTGGCTCGACATGCCGAACCCGGGGACGGAACGGAGCGGCTACGAGCTCAGCTGGACGTTCATCGAAGGCAATAGCTACGCAGTTGAACTCTCGAAGTGGTCGGCGGGTGCCCAAACGGAACTCGGCTACGTCCGCATGTCGATCGGGAACGGTGACATCCTGGCGATCTCCGATGAAGGCTCGACCGTGCGCGCCTGGCTCGGGACGGAAGGATCGTTCAGTTCGGTCCTTTCAGCCGCCGACTCCTCGTATTCCGGTGGTCACGCCGGGATAGAGGCGTCCGGAACCAACGGACTGTTGACGGAATTCAAAGCGGCCTCTTTGGTTCCCGAGTCCAACGCCGACGCGGTCGCCGCGCTGACCTCGCGCGATCAGCTGAACCGGAGCGAAATCCCACTGTCCAACGGCTCGCAATGGGCTGCGCTCAACTGGTCCGCCGACTCGCCGACGACCGGCATCGACACGACCGCGGGCTGGCGTCCCAACCAGAGCTACCCGGCGGTCTCGGGCGCCTACTGGAAAACGTCCTTCGAACAAATGTGGGGAGCATCGGTCACGTTGGCCGCCACCACGGGCGCCGAAGAACGCGAACAGGCACTTTGGATCGACATGTCCTCGCCTGGCACCGTCAAGAGCGGCTACGAGTTGAGCTGGACCTATAAGACGTCGAGCAGCTACAAGGTCGAGCTGTCGAAGTGGACTTCCGGGACGCAGGCCGAACTCGCGTCGATCACCATGCCGATCGGCGTCGGCTCGACCCTCGCCCTGGTCGATGAAGGCTCGAACGTGCGCGCCTGGGTCGGTGCTGGCGGGTCGTTCGGCTCGATCCTCTCGGCCGCCGACTCCAGCTACTCGAGCGGCTACGCCGGGATTCAGGGCACGGGTAACAACGGGCGGTTGAGCGAATTCAAGGTCGGGCCACTGGTCGAACCGCCCGCCGCCGCAGCGGTCGCCGAAGTGCCCTTGCAGGACACCCTCAACCGGAACGAAAACCCGCTCTCCAACCACAACGAATGGAAGGCGCTCGAATGGTCGACCGACTCTCCAGCCACCGGGGTGGATGCGACGGGCGGTTGGCACCCGGCCGGCGCGTCGGCGGTGTCGGCTACCTACTGGGGTGTTTCTGTATCGGAGCCGGGGGCGGCGAGCGTGACCATCCCGACGGCGCCCGATCCAGGCAAGTATCAGGCGATCTGGATCGACCTCCTGCAATTCGAAGATGGGCAAAGTGGCTATGAACTCCGCTGGACCGCCATCACCGCGCCGCAATACACCGTGGAACTGTCGAGGTGGACGGAAGGCACCAGGACGGTTCTCGCGTCGAGCACCGTGTCGATCGCCACGGGCTCGAGCATGGCGATTTCCGACGAAGGCTCGCGTCTGCGCGCCTGGATCGGATCGGGCGGTTCGTTCCTGCCGATCCTGCAAGCCGAAGACGTCGCGTACTCGCTCGGCTTCGCGGGCATCCAGGCCGACGGCACCACCGGCCGGCTGACCGAATTCAAGGCAGGCAGCTAGCGGTCATCGTCCGACCCCTGGTCGAGCCAGCGGCGGCGCAAGGCATCCGCGAGGCGCTCGACCAGGGGGTCGGAGCTCGCTCGCGGGACGCCGTCCAGCGAACGCACCGGGCGGATCCCGCGCAGGGAGGATGTGAGGAAGAGGTCGTCGGCTTGCTGCAGGTCGGCGAGGTGGAGGGGGCGCTCGGCGGTCGGGATGCCGAGCTCGGTGGCCAGCTCGAGGGTCGAGGCGCGGGCGGTGCCCGGGAGGATGCGGCCGTCGGCGGGCGGGGTCGCGAGGACGCCGTCGATGACGGCGAAGACGTTGGCGCGGCCCGCCTCGAGGACTTCGTCGTCGGGGGTGAGGATCAGCGGAACGACCTCGCCGAGCTCGGCCTCCCGCGCCTCGAGCCAGTCGCGGTCGGCCCACTTGTGGGCGCCGGCCCAGCCGGGGTGGCGGACGGTGCGGACGTCGGCGCCGTCGGCGCGGGCGGGGAAGAAGATCGCGGGGTCGATCGGCTCGGCCTTGATCTCGAAGCGCAGGGCGGGCGGGGGGTCGCCGGCGCCCTCGGGGAGGAGGTCGATACGCATCCGGCCGAGCTCGAGCGGGGCGGCGGCATCGCGTATCGAGTCGGGTAGCTCGGCGGGGAGGCCCTGGCCGAAGAGCTCGCGGGCCGAGGCCTCGAGTCGGTCGAGGTGGGCGGTGGCGCGCACGGCTCGGCCGTCGGCGACGAGCAGCGTCTCGAAGAGGCCGCGGGCGGGATCGGGTGGCGTGGGGGAGGGCAAGGCTCTGATTATCCGTGGGTGCAGCGACTTTTTCCGCCTAGGGCGTCTCTACCCTGCGCGCGATGGAGGCTTCTCCCGGAGACGAAGGCGTCGTCGAGCGCGATACGGCCGACGACTGGCGGATCGAGCCGCAGCGGTCGATCGCGACCGTCGCCGAGCTCGAAGGGCGGATCGACGTCGCCCTGGCGACCGCGCGGACGGCCGAAGAGGCGGCGCTCGAGATCGGCGCCGCCAGCCTCGAGGCGGCCGAGCAGGCCCGCCGCGCCGCCGCTCTCGCCGAACGCGCCAGCGCCTCCGCCGCGCGCGCCGCCAGCGAAGTCGCAGCCGCCTCTCAGATCGTCGAGCCTCGCCCGGTCGTGGCGAGCGAGCCGGTCCCCGCTCCGTTCGTCCAACCGGCCCGGACCAAGCCGCGCGCGGTGCCCGCCGCGCCGATCGAGCCGCCCGTCGCGGTCACCGAGCCGAGCGACCCCGCCGACTCCACGCCGCCGAGCGCGCCGACGCCGCTCGCCCCCGCGAGGTCCGCGTCGCGTCCCGCCCGGCGTCAGCCCGACCCCTTCGACGAGCGCCTCACCGCGTTCCGCGAACGCGCCGAAAGCGTGATGATCCGGCTGCAGAAGCTCGAGGCCGGAACGCCGCCGGGCGACGGGCCGACCGAGGTCGTCCGCCTGCGCTGAGCAGGCCAAGAGCCGACGACGCCGTCCCGTTCGGCGCCGTCGCTCAGACCCAGACTTCTAAGCTGCCGCCGAGTGGACGGCAACGACCGGAACCGCGTCACGCGATTCCAGCGCACCCTGCAGGGCCCGGCGACCACGGTGATGAAGGCCGTGTACCGAGCTCTCGGTTTTCTCCAGCGCGCCGGCGATCTCACCGGGGCTGAGGCCGACCACATGACGCAGCACCAGAACCTCGCGCTGGTCCTCCGGCAGCTCCTGCAGAGCTTCGCGGATGTCGAGACCCCGTTCGAGGCCGGAATCGGCTTCTTCGGTGTCGGCGACCCGCACTTCCTCGGTCGGCACTGCTCGCCGCGCCCGAAGGTGGTCGAGTGCGGCGTTGCGCGCGACCCGCATGATCCAGGCGGTGAACGGAACCGCGCGTTCCTCGTATTTGGCGATCGCCGTCATCAACTTGGCGAACACGTTGTGGGTGATGTCTTCGGCCTCGTGGTAATCCCGAACGAGGCTGTTCACGTAGCGCAAAACGTCGTCGTAGAAGCGAACGTAAAGGAAGTGGATTCCCTCAGCGTCACCCTGTTTGGCCCGGAGTACCGCCTGTTGGACGAGACGGCCTTCCTCGGTACCACCAACGCCGGTCATCGGCGTATGCATTGCGTTCTCCTGCATGCTCACCGCATGCGGGTACTGCTGGTTTACCTTGGATGCCTCGCTCGCTGGGGGAATGTTTACCGGCGATGCGAAGAGGGCAAAAGAATGAGTCCGAATCTCCTACTTGTCAATCCCGATATGCGTCCGTTTGGGCCGTCACTTTTTGGGTACAGACAGGCTTTCCAACCTGACGGTTGGTAACGATGAGGAGGCTTTCTCGGATTGAAGAAAGACTGAAACTCGCGGCGTGGTGCGAGAAAGTAGCCACCACCGGAGTTTTCCTATTGCCATGAAAGTGCTGCTCGGACCCCTTGCCAAATCCGGCCTCGAAACCCGCGTGGGTTCGAATCTGCCTGCCGCGATCAACGCGGCCCTCGTCTATTACGTCGGCAAACTGAACAGCGGCCGGCCGCCCGCGCGGATCCCGGATTTCCTCAAGGTGCAGGGAGATCAGCAGGATGGGGAGGGGGCGACGACAGCGGATATGGCTGCCGCGACACCTCGACCTGTGGTTGAGGTTCCGGTTGACGAGCGGATCGAGGCGGCGCTCGCCGCCGACGCCGACAGGCAAGGTGTGAGTTTGTCGGAGCTGGCCGGGCACGCGGTGCTCGTCTACCTCGCCGAGTTGGATCTGATCGGCGACCCTGACCCGGGTCATCCGCGTCGCGCTCGTTCTTTCGTCGGGCCCTTCCGCCGCCCCCGCGGCGCCGCTCACTAGCCCTTCGGCACGCGCTTTAGTCCTTATTTCGTACGTGCCCCCCTTCGGCGGCGCAAGTTTGGCCAGGCCTCATCTCGTTGTTACAAGTGATGACCGCCCCTAGCCAGTTCCGCCGCGCCTTGACCGCGGCCCTCGCGACCGCGTCCCTCCTCCTCGCCGCCTTCGTCTTCGTGACCGAGGCCGGCGGTGGCGTCACCTCCGCGGCGGCGGCCGAAACCGGCCCCTGCGCGGTACCGGTGACGAATCCCATCGCCTGCGAGAACTCGAAAGAAGGCGACCCGCCCGGCGACTGGCAGCTCGACGGGATCGGCGACGAATCGATCCAGGGCTTCGCCACCGCGATGAGCGTCGAACCCGGCGAAACCGAGAACTTCAAGATCCAGACGAACGCGAGCAAATACACGATCCGGATCCTGCGGCTCGGTTACTACGAAGGCGACGGCGCCCGGGTCATCGAACCGGCCTTCAAACCGAGCGCGACGTTGCCGCAGAAACAGCCCGAATGTCTGCACGAAGAAAAAACCGGGCTGACCGACTGTGGCAACTGGGCGGTCTCGGCTTCTTGGAAAGTCCCCTCGACGGCGGTCTCGGGTCTCTACATGGCGGAGCTCGAACGGACCGACACCGGGGGCGAGAGTCAGATCTTCTTCGTCGTCTCGAACAAAGAAAGCACCGCGCCGATCGTCCTCAAGACCTCCGACTCGACCTGGCAGGCCTACAACGCCTGGGGCGGCAACAGCCTCTACAGCTGCACCAACGACTTTTGCCCGGAAGGCGAACCGGAAGCGTATAAGGCGGCCTACGCGGTCTCCTACAACCGCCCGTTCGACGGCACGCTGAAAACCGACGGCGGCAAGTCGGATCCGCTCTACGCCGAATACCAGATGATGCGGTTCCTCGAAAAAGAGGGCTACAACATCACCTACGTCACCGGTGCCGACGTCGAACAGGAACCGGCGATGTTGAAAAAACACAAAGTCTTCATCTCCAGCGGCCACGACGAGTACTGGTCGGCGGGCGAACGGGAAGCGGTCGAAGCGGCGCGCGAAGCGGGCGTCAACCTTGCCTTCTTCAGCGGCAACGAGGTCTTCTGGAAGACGCGCTACGCGCCGGCGATGGAAAAAGCGGGCGGGACTCCGGGTCGCACCCTGATCACCTACAAGGAGACCCACTTCAACAAACCTGTCGACCCGCTGGAGCCGAAAGTGGCGACCTCGACCTGGAGCGACCCGCGCTTCAAGTCGGGCGGCGCCGGCAAACCGGCGAACAGCCTCACCGGCCAGTACTTCACCGTCAACACGGGCAGCTCCAACATCCAGGTGCCGGGGACGTTCGCGAAACTGCGCTTCTGGCGTAACACCGCGGTCTCGAAACTGAGCTCGTCGCAGACCTTGACGCTCGACCCCGGCGGCGAAACGCTCGGCTACGAGTGGGACAGCGACGCCGACAACGGCTTCCGCCCCGCGGGTCGCATCTCGCTCTCCTCGACCTCCGTCAACGGGGTCGAAGTCTTCACCGACTACGGCACGAACGTGAAAACGAACTCGCTGGCCACGCACAGCCTGTCGCTGTACCGGGCGCCGAGCGGCGCGCTCGTGTTCGGCGCCGGGACCGTGCAGTGGTCCTGGGGCCTCGAATACGTGAACGCCTGGAACAACTCGGCGACCCAGCCGACGGAAACCGAACCCGACCCGACGATGCAGCAGGCGACGATCAACCTGCTCGCCGACATGGGCGCGCAGCCGTCGACGATCACCTCCGGCCTCTTCACCGCGACCGAATCGACCGACCACACCGCGCCGACGACGACGATCAGCTCGCCGACCAGCGGCCAGTCGGTGAAAAGCGGCGAAGCGCTGACGATCAAAGGCACCGCCGCAGATGTCGGTGGCGTGGTCGCTGGCGTCGAAGTCTCGGTCGACGGCGGCAAAACCTGGCACCCGGCGACCGGCACGAGCAGCTGGACCTACACCTGGAACGTCGACGGGGCGACCTCGGCGACGATCAAGGCGCGGGCGATCGACGACTCGGCGAACATCGGCGCCGCGACCACGGGCGTCAACGTGACCGTCAACTGCCCCTGCTCGATGCTCGGCACGATGACCCCGGCGACCGCCGACGCGGGCGACAACGGATCGATCAACCTCGGCGTCAAGTTCCGCAGCGATATCGGCGGCAAAATCAACGGCATCCGCTTCTTCAAATCCGCGGCCAACACCGGCACCCACATCGGTGAGCTCTGGACCGCGGGCGGCGAACTGCTCGCCCAGGCGACCTTCACCAACGAAACCACCAGCGGCTGGCAGCAGGTCACCTTCTCCTCGCCGGTGACGATCCAGCCGAAC
>Ga0134126_10012305_pt1 | contig 10805 bp, 5 predicted proteins | sample KB31752_FD_96881 | JGI IMG/M metagenome (GOLD analysis project Ga0134126, IMG submission 96881) | Terrestrial soil microbial communities with excess Nitrogen fertilizer from Kellogg Biological Station, Michigan, USA - KB3-175-2 | ecosystem: Environmental > Terrestrial > Soil > Unclassified ...
ACCCGCAACGGCCTAGCTATGCGCTCGGTAACGAAGGCTGCCCCCTGCTTTGTAACTGGCCCCGCGGCAGCCAGCCCTCCCTGCTGTTTGCCTATTCGAATGAGGTATGGACCGGCATCGAATACCAGGTGGCTAGCCATCTGATCTTTGAAGGTTTCGTCAACCAAGGCCTCGACATCGTCAGACTTACCGGCGCCGCCGCGACGGCCGCGTCCGCAATCCCTTCAACGAATACGGTTGGGACATTTCTACTCCCGCGCTATGGCGAGCTATGCCCTCCTCGAAAGCCTGACCGGCTTCCGATACGACGCGGTTGATCAGACCCTCTATGTCCATTCTCGGATCGGCAATTTTGTGACCTTCCCCCTACTAACATCGGCTGAGGAAATGTCATCTATACAAATGAAGGTAAGGCTGGATGTCGTCTACGGCACCATCCCAGTGGGACAAGTTCATATTGAAAAATAACTAGTTTCTGTAGGCTGCAAGACGCAAAACCGATCACGAGAGGGGGCAACCAGATTTTTTTTCGCTATATTGCGTATACCTATTCCTACTATGAATTTACCCCTATTGCCCCACGAAATAAAGGAGCTGGTCTATGACGCCTTCTTAAAGCTCCAGCAATCGGTATATTTTGAAAATACCGACCTGCACCTGCGGGCCCAGATGACCCGCTTTCGGGCTACAGGCCTGGAGACCAAGTTAGACAACCTGGCCGACCAGATCAGCCGTTACCCCATCAAGATCAGCAAGACCTATTTCGACAACCTGTACGCGAAAATCGGTCTCAGGTACTATCCAAAGAAAGTCGATTCCTCGGTGGACCGGAAAAGCATCCCGGCTAATTTCATCACCAATGTGGTGTACAAGGACCATTGCACCATTGAACGAGTGGCTATTTTCTGCGATGTTCCGATCGAGCTGCACCTCATTGCGGTGATCTGGATCATTGAATTCGGCTATATCCTCGACCGGGAGCTGTCGGATAGTTGTTGCGGCAACCGGCTTCTGCTCACCGACCGGAAGGTGAAACACGGTCGAACCCTCTTCAAGCCCTATGTCCGGCAATACCAGAAATGGTGGTCGAGCGGCATAGACGCGGCAAAAGAGCTGCTGGACAAAAAAGAGGACGTCACGATCGTCAATTTCGACCTGAAGGATTTTTTTACACGGGTGGAGCTCGACTTTGACGCCCTCGAGGAAAAGCTATCCCGGCGCAAAAAGAATATTAAATCGAGCCCGATCCATCTAATCTTCCGGGAGATCCACAAGGTCTATTTTGAACGCCTGAAAGAGATCAAGCATCCGGGTGTAGCGGACAGGCCGGCAGACGAGGGAATCTACCCACTGCCGATCGCGCTGCTCAGCTCGTTCGTCCTGGGGAACTGGCACTTGCATGAGTTTGACCGGGCCGTCAAAAAGGAGATCATCCCCTCCTATTATGGACGGTATGTCGACGACCTGATGATAGTGCTGAAAGGACGGCTGATCACCAGCATCCCGGAGACAGAGCAAACCCGGATAACGGAGATGCTGGCGAAAAAGGGCATTACGGAGGAGGGTAGCAAAAGCTCGCTCTACCTTCATTATTTTCTGGCCAAGTATTTCGGCAAATTCCTCAGCCCGGAAATGGACAGCTCGGAGGGTACCCCTGCCCTCATTTATCGGCTGAAACTTCGGGCGTTAAAAAATCAGTTGCTGCAGGGAGAAAAGATCTTCATCTACCAGTTCGACGCCGAAATGTCGCCCGGGCTGATGTCTAAATTCGTCGAGGAGCAAAAGGAACGCAGCAGTGAATTCCGGTTCTTGTCCGATGAGGAAGACGAAGGATTCGATGAGTTCGAGGACCACATCTTCGAGGACAATTTTGACCCCGAAGACGTCAATAAGGCCCGGTTCAAAAAAATTGAGGAAAATAAATTCCGCCTTTCTGTCTACCTGGCCAAGATGATCCGTCGCAAGATGGAGCGGGGTACTGCCTACAAAGAAGGGGAAATCGATAAGATCGAGCGCTATTTTAAAGGGGTCTACGTACTGAAGCATTATTATTTTTGGGAGAAGCTCTTTACGCTTTACCTGGTCAGCAACCGGAAGGACCTCTTCACCGGGCTATGCACGCAGATCACCCGGCTCCTGAAGAGCGCGAAGGTCACTCGGAAATTTAAGATCCCCCCAAAGGCCGTCATCACGGATTTGCAGCGGCACCTGCAATACTCCCTTGAAATGGCGCTCGGGTTAAAACCGGATTTTCTGGATCCTGCGACCCTGAAAAGTGCCTATACCGTCGAGAGCCTCTTTTTCCGGCGGGCAGGTTACCTGAGAAAGCAATTTGTGGTGCATCCGTTGCTGCATTTGACCCGGGGTATCCGGTCGGGGCAGTGGTCGGTCATCGACTACGGCACCCTGGAAAAGCTTTCCAAACCCGACGATTTTCACATCGACAGCCCGTCTCTGGCTCCCCACCGCGTGAAATTTTACGAAGCAGTGCTTTTTGTTTTTGCCAAAAAGCTGCAGTTGTCGGTCAAAAAAGCGGATACCAACCTGAAACGGAAAACCCTGGACACGTTTAATGGCCCCCGCCTGCTGGACGACGCCTTCCAATTGTTCGCGGACATCAACGGAATAACCGGGTTTGCCAGAGAGAAAACAAAGGAGGAATACTATTCGAAAAAGTCGGTCCCGACGGGCACCGATGGGGTCGAGCTGGCAGAGTATTTTTTGAAGAACGGCGGTCCCCCAAAGGACGATTGCCGGATCGCGTTGATCAATAAATACATTGCTTTCACCGATTACGAAGCAAGCCTACTCGGCCACCCAACCGTAGACCTCAATCGCCGTGAAACCTACGACTTTATCCTGGACCAGGTGTCGCTCGTGGAGGGACTCGATCTATTCGCTATGCCCGAGCTGGCCCTCCCGCACCCGATCCTCCTCCGGTACGTCTGGTATTCGGCCCGAAACAGCCGAGCCTTCGTTACGGGGATCGAACACGTGAAGGCCAAAAACCTCGGGTTTAATTTTGTCATCACGTGCCTGCCAGTCAATATTCTGGGCGACCGGGACGCGGTTCCCATCATTCGGCTGAAGAACCACTACGCACCGGACGAAGAGGAATGGATACGAGGACATCGGATGGTCGTGCCAAAACCCGATCCTTACCGGTATGACCTGTTCGCCTGGCGCGGGTTCTACCTGTCCACCTATTACTGTTACGAACTGGCGGATATCCACCATCGGGCGCTTTTCTTTTCTAAAGTGGACTTCATCTGTGCCCCCGTATGGAATCCCGACACGCACTATTACGACAGCATCATCGACTCGGCCAGCCGCGATATGCACTGTTTTATGGTCCAGATCAACACCTCCCAATATGGCGATACCCGAGTCACCCGGCCGACGGATCACGTCCGCAAGGACAAGGCCAAGGTGAAAGGCGGAACGGTCAAAGACTACAAGGTCACCCTGCTCGTCAGTGATCTGGAGATCTCCAAACTCCGGGCATTCCAGGCGCTCGACTATCCGGCCCAAAAGAAGGAGGAAAGCCATGGGCGCCCAGCCTTCAAACCGACACCGCCGGATTTCTCGCAGGAGGATCTGGCCACCCGAAAAAGCAATGGGCGGTTCGGAGAAGAAGAAGCGGAAACGTGAAGAGGTGAAGCCATTGGACACCCAAAAAATGAGCAAGGAAAAAACCCGTTAATTTACCGTTAAGATACATACCCATGAGTGACGAAAAAACTTCCAATAAGGACATCACCATTCGAATTCACGCCATCGATCAGCTTCTCGACATGGGCAAAGCGGTGCTGGAGAAACTGATCTTGCCGCCGGTAGAAGAGGTGGGACTCCTGCTCACCGACCAGATCCGGTATTTCCGACTGAAGAACCAGATTGGAATCCTGCTAAAGGCCGACGCTTACCTGAAGGAGAAGGGCATCCGAACTAAAAAGGTGGCGACGAAGGTCATGGCCAGTTACCTGGAAGACTGTTCGCTGGAAGAGGACGAGGGCATGAAGGAGAAATGGACGGCGTTGCTCGTCAATACCGTTAGGGAAGATACCGCAGTAGAGAACGCGTTATTTTCGTATGTCCTAGGGCAGTTGTCTCCCCAAGACGCACAAATCCTCGATCAGGTATTCCAGTCCGTAGTGACCGAGTCCAGTGCCGGCGTGGGAAAGGCCTGGGTGAGACAGCATCAGCTGTATTTTACGCATACGTTAATCCGCGAGAATCCGGGCGCAGACGTCTCGATCGACAACCTCATACGCCTGCGGTTGCTCAAAGAGGCGGGCACCAATATCGAGCCCTTTGTCTACCTGACCAACCTGGGCTTCAATTTTGTGATCCATTGCCGCTATCCGCGATAACGGTTTGCCAAAATGGGTCCAGGGAATAAAGTCCCGAAAAATTGTTGGATATTTATCGCCATGGGCAAACTCTTTGATGAATTTGGTGAATTGACCTACCGCACGGAAGCGGAAGTTAGCCAGAATTTTGTCCTGCCTTTATTGCAAACCTTTCTCGGTTATGAAATGGGGGAGATCATCCCGGAACATACGTTCCCTGCCCGGGCATTGGACTGGGGCGTGCAGCGCGTTCCCGGCGGATCGAAAATGCTGAATCACCGACCCGATTACGTCGTTTGCATCCAGGGCCAATTGGCGCAGGTAAGATTTATTATTGATAGCAAAGGTCCGGCGGAAGACATCGACGAACATGTTGGGCAATTGCGTTCCTATGCGATAACCGTGGGCGTGAATTTGCTCCTGATGACCAATGGGAAGCAGTTGAAAGTGTTCGATGTGAATCACCTGCTGTTTCATTCGGTGGATATCGCAGATCTTCAGGGGAAGATCGATTCGCTCGTCAAATTGCTTGGTCGGGCCGGACAACTCGCCCAGTCACCCGCTGAGATCATCCGGGGGTTTGACTATGCTGCGGCGATAGGGCCCGCGGACCAGGCGACGATCGATAGGATGGTGCAACAGAAACGTTTGCTGCTGGCGGACTTCCAGGCGTATCTCCGTGGTGTAGCGGACGGGTATGAACACTGGCATTTGCCGACCCGCCATTTTGGATCGCTCAATAACCTTGCACTGCACCCAATTGATCCGGGCGAATTGCTGTCGTTTCACAAAAAGGGGGCTGAGCCGGTGGGGCCAAATCCGGAAAAGGAAATCAGCTTATCGGACATCGAGGCGGAAACCTCCTTGAATAGCAAGATTTTTGAAGGCGAAACGGGAACCGGCAAATCCTGTCTGCTGAAATACCTCACCCATCGGGTAGCCCAGGACGCCAGGATGCACCGGGAAACGAGGATTCCCGTGTTCGTTGCGTTGAGAGAGATTGGCCATGGGTATTCGCTGGAAAACTTAATCGTCAATGCGCTGAACCGGTACGGCTATCCGTGTTCCAACTTTCATGACCTGCCGAAAGGCAATGATTTTGTCTTCTTCCTGGACGCCTATGACGAAATTAGGCAGGAATTCCTGGAGGAGACGTTTTTGGCGATCGAACGACTCAGCGCCACCCGCGAGATCTACCTGACGACCCGACCGAACCGTCCTGCGCCATTTAAGGCCTCCGTGACCTATTCCATTCTCCCTATTTCGGAGGAAGAGTCGCAGGCGCTGGTGCGCAGGCATATCGGTAACCAGTATTATGCCTTTAAAGAGCAGCTCCAGCAGAATAATCTCACCGCCGAAGCGGGAAACATTCTGCTGTTGTTGTTCCTAATTTCCCTGTTCAAGGAGTCGGGTTCGCTACCGCCCACGATCATGAAGGTCATCCACGCGGTAGTAGACCGGACCCGAAAGTGGCAGGAGAGCAAAAGTCAGACAGGGCATCGGCTTTCATGGCAGACAGCGCATAGCTGCCTAGCCGTATTGGCCTACCGCGTCGTTGGAGTAGGACAGTCGGCGCTCAGCAAGGAAGAAGTGGAGCCCTTGCTAAGGGAAAAGATGGAGGAACTGGACCGCGATCGAAAAATTCCTCGCGATTGGACGCTGGACGATCTCCTCGATGGTCTTGCGGGAACGGGACTTTTGATTGTCAACCAGGACCACCTCTATTTTTGGCATCGACTCTTCCTGCAGTACTTTGCAGCAGTTGGATTGAAGATAGCGTATGGCAAGGATAAACTGCTGATCGGAAATCTGGTGCCCGATAGCAAATGGGACGTTGTCATTGTTGGTCTGGCGTCCTTTCTTCCCTCCTTAACGGATCTCCTGAAGGACATGGGCGGGGGCCTTTGGCTTCGGGCTGCTTGTGTGGTTGAAAATAATAACGGTAATTCGCCTGAGATCCGGGCCGTTTCCAGCGACCTTATCGCCGGGTTACGTTCACCCATCTTTGTCAACCGTCAGCGGGCGGTCAATTATTTAGCTTCGATCCACCGAGATAACCTGTCACCGATCTTTTTGAGCGTGCCGGACGAAGATTATCCGGCCGATGTACGGGCGCGGGCATTGGCAGTCATGGGCAAAACACGATCCCCGCAGGCACTCGGCCTCCTTTACCGGTTCCTCGCCTGGGATGAAGGGAATTGGGTAGTTGGGTGGTCATCCGGGGCCTGCGTCGCGCGTGGCTTGTATTACTTTGGGGAAACCGAACACTTGGAAATCATAAGGCTTTGGAGCCGATCGCAGAATTTACTGGTGGATGAGGAGTGCAAACATCTTTTCATCGATTTGTACAACCAGGATTTACTCACCCCACTGCTGGTAAAGGCGCTTCAGGGGCTCTTCCTGAAGGAATTGGAGACAAAAGGGGCGGGCAGATGGAAACTGGATGCGCTGGCAGAGGTGCTGCTCTTTGTGCCCAATGAAGACTTTGCAATGCAGGTTATTGAACATGTCTTTTTGACAAGTGAGATAAATAACAGCCATGGTGTTTATACGCTGCTAAAAAGCTATCGAACGCCGGGCGTGACAGAACGGATAACGAAAAAGATCCTTGAAAATACAACCGTCGATTACGCGACCGGACAGTTAACGGAAATTATTGCCGACAGTGCCTACGAGGTGCCGAAGGAGATCTATTTCCAGCTCTCAGAGTACAACAACGTGAACGTTGCTTCCAGGGCGATCGGCGCCTTGAAACGGTTCCCCTACCCGCTTGTGAAAGAACAGGTCGGAAAGTATTTACACGGCGAGCAGCCACAGTTGCAAAGTTGGGCGCTTGGGGTGCTAATAGACAATGGAGAAATCATCCAACTGATCAGAAATCATCAGCTTCCATCGCCGTTTTATTCGCCGGCAGCCCATACTTTGTTAAAGGCGGTACGGCTTTTCCGCCTGTCCGAGGGGTTGCCGCTCCTAGAAAGAATATTTGCAGGCCTGCTAGAGCGCAAGGACTATACCCATGAAGTCCATCTCTCGCTAGATCTGGCCCAAACGTATTATTTTATGGGGGAGGCCGATCGGTACGCAGCGATAATCGGCTGGTTTTTCGATGGAGCTGAATTTTTACAGAAAAACGATCACATTCATGTCAACTTGATGAAGGAGTTGCGCTATTTTGATCCGGAACTATCCTTTCAGATGGCCAGCTGTTATTTTCGAACCTATTTTCCCTTCAAGGAGGATCAAACATCGTATAAAGCGACGGTCTTTTTGGAAGCAGCCGAAGAACTCGGCCAGCATAGACTAGTAAAAGAAGTGAAGCAAATAGCGGACTCGATTATAGATGAACTTAAGGCGGGAAAGCGGGAGGCCGGGTTTGACCTGGAGCGACCGATGCGGACCCTGGTAAAGTTGGCCCAGCCAAGTGATGAGGGCTGGCTGTTGGACCGTTTTGAAGATACGCGGTTCGATGTAGGATTTGCCTTCACCCAGCTTCGACGTGCGCTGGAGTGCCTCTCCTATATCGGGACAGCCAGGGCGCTACCATATATCCGCCAGATTGCCTGTCAATGCAAGGATAGTGAGATGGTGCTAAATAATTGTCAGTTGACCTATGAACAAATTTGTCGCCGGGAAAAAAGGGTGTTTCAGATTGATGAGCTTCTTCAGGAGGGAAGGGACGGACCTGAAGTCGTCTAACGCCTGAACAGCAATATATCTTTGAACTGATAGGTTGACGCGCCGCCGTCGAAGCAACAGCAATAGACTTTCATGGAACCCTCCCCAAATTGCCGAGCCGGAAATCCCGAAACCGGGTCAAATGGCCTTTGCCGTCCTTTCGATGCTGCTTTTTGATTCGGGTGATCGCATCAACCAGGTTTTGCAGATGTGGCACTTGTTACTCCTGGGCACAGGCTATCGCCGATGCCAATATTCTGATGACTTGTCTTTCTCTGGCGAACGGGTTGTTATCACTTTCGATTAGTGTAGGTGTCCTTTCCGGAACATATTCATTGCCGAGACGGTCTAGGTAACCGGCAGCCCGCAGAAAGAAAGCGCTAAAGATGCCATTGGCTTCCCCGCCTATAGTCGTCCTAAATTGGTAACGAAGTGCGAAGTTGAAAGTAGTTCCGACTGTTAAAAGACAAATCGTATCTGTGTAATATTTTTCACCGGGTGGCCTGACCTTTCCAAACAGGTTGCTAAGGGCGTTGTCGTCAAGGTCGATTCCATACTTGGCAAAGATTGCCTTGAACAGACTTTTCAGGACGGTCCTTTTCTCAACAAAATCCTGGCGGAGTTGCGAAATGGTAAAACCCAGTTCAAGACGCTCGATGATCTCCTTCGCGCTGGCGACGAAGTCGTCATAATATGCTCTCCGCTTTGCCTCCTTTTGCAACTTTTCTTCATATTCCCGAGATACCTTGGCATTATAACTTGGGTTAATGGAACTTAGCTCTGGTCGAACAAGGTTCTGCTCTACAAAAGGATGAACATTGTCTAGAATCATCCTGTACAAGGTGACCAATCTCAAATGCTCCTTGGCTTTGTCTGAGTCAATAACCCTTTTTCCCTCTTCATTCAGATAAAACATCTCCGAGCTCCGGCTCTTTGTCAGCCAGTAGTAGATGATATCGTCTATATTTTTTTCGCGTTTTTTAAGAATATTGACAATATAATCCTGCAACTCATTATAAGTCCTAAACTTGGGCATTTTTCGACATTAAACCTTCAAACCAAAAACTCAGCCTACCGGACGTCAGGTCTCATCTTTGGGCTCATCGATTGCGGCTGTAACCACAACAGGGACAAGTATATTTCATACCTAAGCTGTCTGGCTGAAATAAAGATAAGCATTGGTGGGTAAATTGTTACGGAAGGAGGGGGACATTATACCCATCAGCTTCTCTAAGCAGTTAGTTCTGTGGCTTGAAAAGGGCATCTAATTCACCCTTTTTTTTCATTTTTTTGCTGGCCCGATTAAAAGCAGGGGGTCCGGGTCATGAGGGATCAAGATAAATGATATAATGGCTTCGCCTGCCTCCTCTGTTAAAATTTTTTTCCGCCCACAAAATATCGCCCCTGGGTAAAAGATGTTACGGGGTCTTTTCTTTTCATATGCTAAGGTTTGCGTGTCGTAAAATGTTTGCATACGCCGGTTATCTATTTCTCCGGCTTCGAAAGCATTTGGAAAGGAACCATTTGGTAGAAACTTCGGGCGTAATAATGCCAAACCTAGTCTAAGCCGGACGCCATATAGAAGTCGATGTAATCCTTTTTTAGCACGGTCCCGTGACTCATGATCTCTTTTTCAAACAATTGGTAATACGCCCTTTCCGAGTTGGCCATTGCTTTTGGCAGCAAGGATCAATTTAAAGGGACCCTGAAAAGAGACGTTGGAAGATCTCCCATATGCGGTGACATCTGTGCAGACGACACTGGTGAGGACAAATGCCGGTGGATATGAAGCATAACCATTCCGCCGGTAAGGCCAGTTCCGCGTGCAGCCTAAGTCAAAACCCTTCACCAATCTTTCCATTAAAATAGAACCGATTTGACTATCTTTGATACCAGCTCTTTACCTTGTTAATTCGTAGTGAGCAAACCGGTGAGTTTAACGCCCATTCAGCAACATGAACAGTTGATATAAAAGTATTTACAGGAACATTTCGAATCCAGTCGTCCCGACGAAACGCTGCAAGTCATTCGCTTGCAGCGTTTTTTATTTTACATGTTCTTATAATATGGGCGTTTTCGAACCATTTTGGTGAACAAATCAGTGAACAAATTTTGTAATGAAAATACTGTTCACTGAGACTCAATAAGAATGGATTCGAATTCAGAATCCAAATTGGATTCGAACCGGCAAATTGATGCAAATCGTATCAAAGGAATTGTCGCGTTCTATCAAAATAGTGTAACCGCTTCGACTCTAACCATTCGTAAATCCTTCCAATAACACTTTGAATTGTTGCTTGAGTGTGGGTAGATCGTTTTGTGCTATTTGCCAGACAATTTGAAAGTTGACGCCAAAATATTCGTGAATGGAGATATTTCGGAAGCCAACGATATTCCTCCATTCTATGTCAGGATACCTGTCTTTTATGGGCGATGTAATGCGAGCACAAGCTTCGCCGATGATCTCAATTTGCTTAATGGTAGCGAAACGCTTTTCCGAATTGGTGAGAAACTCATCCAGGGATACATTTACCAGGTAGGACTCAACTTCCTTGATCGCATCCAATACATGCCGGACGCGCAGCTCGTCGCTAAGAGGTGGCCTCATAGATCAGGATCTTATCTTTTTCGATGTATGGCTGAACATATTTGGAAAGGCCATCACTGGTAACAACATCGACTTTATTGTGCAATAAGTCTTCCAGTTCCCGCTGAAAACTAAAAAATTTCATGCCTATGGACTTGGAATAATCCAATTCCAATAAGATGTCTATATCGCTG
>Ga0134126_10012308_pt1 | contig 10802 bp, 5 predicted proteins | sample KB31752_FD_96881 | JGI IMG/M metagenome (GOLD analysis project Ga0134126, IMG submission 96881) | Terrestrial soil microbial communities with excess Nitrogen fertilizer from Kellogg Biological Station, Michigan, USA - KB3-175-2 | ecosystem: Environmental > Terrestrial > Soil > Unclassified ...
CCCGCTGCATGTTCGAGAACGATCCGTTCTTCGGACAAGGCCATCAGCTCGGTTTGGCGCAACAGCACGTGGCCTTGCGCGTCGCTGACGGTCAATGTGGCGGTCTTCGGATCCCATGCGACGACCATTCGGTTCGAACGCAAAGTCACCGCGTCACCGTGGCGCGAAACGTCGGGCGCGAACGCCATTGCCGAGTTTGGCTGCGAATCGATCACGAGGCCCGGCGGTGTCGTGTGTCCCATCGGCACGTAGTGCACATTCAGCACGCCGGGCGCGACCATCTGCACCGTAGTCGTTGCATCGTCCTGTGCAAGCGCGAAGCCTTGCGCGTTGACGCTGCGCAATTCCAGCGTGACGGACGCGTTGGCGGCCACGGCGAAGGCGGCCAGCAACAAGACCATGAGTATTCGCATGCGCAGGTTTGCCATCTCGTGTTTATCCTTTTCCTTCAGGAAACCCAACCCTGGTTATCATTCCGGGGCCGCCCGCGTTGTGTGCGGGCGGAGCCCGACTGCGTTGGCAGGATTGCCAACGCGAACGCCGCAGGTGGCCCGCAGGGCAAGCGCCAAGGATGGCGCGAGTCAATCCATTTTCTCTTTCCACAATCACCAAGATCAAAATGGATTCCGGATCGCCGCTTCGCGACGTCCGGAATGACGACAAAGAAAACGCCCCGGTGCCGCAACGGCGTCCTGATTGGCCATTCATTGCAGAACCGCGCTGCCGTACGGCGGCAGTTGCAGATGGTTGCTGGTGATCGCCGTATCCGCGCGGCTGTGTTCAAGCAGCGTGTGGAAACGCTGCGCTGGCAACACGATGGCTTGTGGTTTGCCGGAAAGGTTGTGCAGCACCAGCACGTCGCCGTGCGGGTCGTCCAGTTCCCAAGCCGCGACCTGCCGGTTGGCGTCGCGCCAGTCGCGTGCCGCGCCTTCGCGCAGCGCAGGAATGTCGCGCCGCCAACCGATCAGCATGCGGTACCAGTCGAGCAGCGACGATCGATTCTTGTTCTCGGCCTCCACGGAAACATCCGGCCCATCACCTGCGCTCCAGCTCTCCCACGTCGTCTCGCCCGGCCCTTTGCCAGCGTGATACCAGCGCATCGGTTCGCGCAGGTGCGGATCGGGTTTCTGCCCGCGCATCCCGAGTTCCTCTCCGTAATACACGAACGGATGACCCGGCAGGGTGAACAGCATCGCGGCGGCCACGCGCATGTGATCGGGATTGCCGTCAAGCTGGCTCATCACGCGCTCGGTGTCGTGGTTGGACAGCAGCGGCGCGTCGTCGAAACGGCCATGCGCGGCAGCGCGGTAGTCATCGCCGATGCGCTGCAGGGTCGCACCGAGGTCGCGGTCGGTCTCCGTCTTGGCGCTCTCGATCAGGCGCGCCGCCAGCGGAAAATCGAACGTGGCATCCACCGCGTCCATCCATGGCGCGAGTTGATCCGGATACTGCTGCCACACCTCGCCCACCACCCACGCGTGCGGGTTGACCGCATCGACGCCCTGGTGGAACTCGCGCCACCAATCGAGGTTCTTGTTGAGTACCGCTTGGTTGTTCCAGTCGGTCTCGAAGTTCAAGTAGACGTGCTGCGCGGCGTCCAGCCGAAAACCGTCCACGCCTTTCTTCAGCCAGAACTTGCCGACGTCGATCATTGCCTTGCGCACGGCAGGATCGTCGTAGTTCAGGTCGGGCATCTCATCGGTGAACACGCCAAGGTAGTTTTGGCCGTTCGGCAGCGCGTGCCATGCGAAACTGCCCGTCGCGCTGATCGCCTTGAGATCGGTCTCGGCCGTCGCCCACGAGTACCAGTCGTGGTACTTGCCGTGCGGATCGCGCGCGGCGAGGAACCACGGCGACCGGTTGCTGGTGTGGTTCGCCACCAGATCCATGATGACCTTGATGCCGCGCTTGTGCGCCTCGCGCAGCAGCCGCCCGAAATCCGCCATCGTGCCGTACTGCGGATTGATCGCGTAATAATCAGTGACGTCGTAGCCGTGATAGCTGGGCGATGGATTGATCGGCATCAGCCAGATGCCATCGACGCCCAGCGATTGCAGGTAATCGAGTTTGGCGGTGACGCCGTTCAGGTCGCCGATGCCGTCGCCGTTGGTGTCGTACCAGCTGCGCACGAAGATTTCGTAATAGACGCTGGAAGGATCCTTGCTGCGCTGGGCAGATGGCGCGCGCTTCGCCGCGAAACTTGCGGACATCGAGGTCAACGCAATGAGCAACGCGACGACGCAACATGCTGCTTTCCTCACGATGCACTCCTCGCGACTTCGGTCATCGGCCTGGGCGTTGCAGGCGCGCAGGTCCTCGCGACGAAATCATCGTGCGCAGGCAAGCGCTCGACCGCGCGAAGGATCAAGGTGCGGATGTCGGACAGGAATGCCCGCAGTTTCGAATCCTCCAGTTCATCGGTCAGCGGGTGATGGTGCGCCGGTTCGATACGCTGTCCCAGCATCACCTGCAGCCAGCCCGCTTCGGTGAACAGTTCGTCTGCTTCGCGGAAGATCAACCCGGTGCGGCGGAACAGCGCGATGCGGCGCGCGAGTTCTTCCGGCACATCCATCGCGCCACAAGCTTTCCAGAACGGCGTGTCATCACGCTCGGTGGCCTTGTAATGCAGGATCAGGAAATCGCGCACGCGCTCGTATTCGAAGCGCGTCTGGCGGTTGTATTGGTCGATCAGTATCGGATCGCAGCGCCGATCCGGAAACATGCCGAGGAAGCGCGCAATGCCCGACTGCACCAGGTGGATGCTGGTCGATTCCAGCGGTTCCATGAAACCGGCGGCCAGCCCCAGCGCCAGGCAATTGCGGTTCCACTGAAGCCTGCGCATCCCGGTGACGAAGCGCAGCGGCCGTGGATCTTCCAGCGGCTCGCCTTCGAGATTCGCGAGCAGTTGCGCGGCGGCTTCGTCGTCGCTGATGAAGCGGCTGCAGTAAACGTGGCCATTGCCGGTGCGGTGCTGCAACGCGATCCGCCATTGCCAGCCGGACGTGCGCGCGAACGCCTGCGTGTAGGGCCGCATCGGCGTGCTGCGCGTGCTCGCCAGCGCGAGCGCACGATCGCAGGGCAGCCAGTGCTGCCAATTTTCGTAACCGGTTTTCAGCGCGCCTTCGATCAGGAGCCCGCGGAACCCCGAGCAGTCGATGAAAAAGTCTCCTTCGACGTTTTCACCACTCTCCAGCCGCAGCGATTCGATGAACCCGTCCTCGCCGCGCAGCTTCACCTCGACCACCTTGCCTTCGACGCGCTGCACCGCGCCTTCCGGAATGCGCTCGCGCAGATACTGCGCATAACGCGCGGCGTCGAACTGGTAGGCGTAGCGGATGCCGCCCAGCGGACTGTTGCCCACCTTGTCCAGTCGTGCGAACTTGTCCGCCGCGGCGGCGGCGGCATTCAATGAGTACGCCCACAGCGAATGCGCGTCGCCTCCTGCGCGGCTGCGCAGCCAGTAATGGTGGAACGGCAGCAGGCCCAGCGGCAGGCCGATGTCGCCAAACGCATGGAGGTACGAATCACCCAAGCGCCCCCAGTCGTTGAGCTGCACGCCCAGCTTGTACGTGCCGTGGGTGAAGCGCATCAGGTCGTCCTCGTCGATGCCGAGGAACGCGTTGATGTGCTGGATCTGCGGGATCGTGGCCTCGCCCACGCCGACGGTGCCGATCTCGGCCGATCCGATCAGACGGATTTCCCGTCGCGGCCCGAACGCGCGCGCCAGCAACGCCGCCGCCATCCATCCGGCGGTGCCGCCGCCCACGATCACCACGCGCCGGATCGCGGATTCATTCATGCCGGAAGTGTACGCGTCGAACACGGCAACGGCACGGAATCGCTGCCGCAATCAGCGAAACCGTGCCGCCGCCATGCCTCAAAAGAACTTGTACGACACGCCGACTTCGTAGCGGCGGCCATACTCTTCCCACGTCAGCACTTGGCGCGGGTCGTTGTTCTGGTAGGTGATGAAGCGCTGGTTGGTGAGGTTCGACCCCTGCAACAGGAACGTCAGGCCCTTCATGCGCCCGTCCGGAATCGTGTAGCTGACCTGCGCGTCGTAGGTGCTGCCGCCCTTGATGGTTTGCAGGATGCGCGTGGCGCTGATGCCCTGCACTTCGCCGAGGAAGCTGGTGCGGTAGCTGTCGCTGACGCGCGCCTCGAAACCGTCGTGCTGGTAGTAGATCGTGCCGTTGGCCACCCACTTCGAAAGCCCGGGCACCGTGATCGCCTGCGGATTGCCCGCGTACACCACCGCGCTCTGGGTGTAGTCGCCGGTCAGGATGAAACCGAAATCCTCCAGCACCGGCACCGAAGTCAGCGCCTTGAACGGCAGGTTGATCGTGCCCTGCAGGCCCTTCACGCTGCCGTGGCCGTCGTTGGTCGGACCCGAAATGATGCCGTAGGTGGTACCGAGCAGCTTTTGCTGATCCGCGTTCAGGAACGCACCGACGAACGGCGCGAAGTTGTACAGGAACGCAGCGCTCGGGTTGATGAAATCCGTCAGCTTCAGGTAGTAACCGGATACCGCCATGTAGCCCTGGTTCTGCGCGAAGTAATGCTCGAGGCTGATGTTGAAGTTGTCCGACATCGTCGGCAGCAGCTCGGGGTTGCCGCCGTTCGCGCTGAAGTACGACTGGTTGGGATTGGTGTTCTGCAGCGCCGTGATGTTGCCGCTGATCGCGAGGCTCGCGCTCATCTGGTCCATGCGCGGGCGCGCCAGCACGCGCGCGGCGCCGACGCGCAGGTCGGTGCTGGGCGTGAACTGGAACACCAGGTTGGCGCTGGGCAACCAGCGGGTGTATTTGGTGCCTCCGGAAACCGGCACCAGCGTCACCACCGAGGAGCCTGTCGAACTGGTGCCCGCGGCGACGCGCTGGCCCTGCGAGCTTTCATTCGTATGCGCGACCTGCACGCCGAGGTTGCCGCGCACCGGCACGTTGCCGAGCGAAGTGTCGATGTTGAATTGCACGAAGGGCGTGGTGTCGAGCTCGCGTACCTTCCAGTTGGGCGGCACGCCGATCGACGACAACGCGGTGGGGAACAGGTTGTAGGTGCCGTCGGCGAGGAAATCGAGCGGGTTGTAGACCACCTGCTGGGTGATGCCCATCCACGCCAGCGGATTGCCGATCGTGTACGACGGGATCGCGGCGGTCTGCGCGCCCTTCGGAAAGGCGGCTGTCGGCGGCAGCACGATGAAATCCTGGTCGATGTCGTAGTTCTTGTTGCGGGTCGCGCGATCGACGCCGAACTGCATGTTCGAGAACGGCCCGCTCATGAATTCATGCTCGACGGACAGGCGCAGCCGCGCGAGGTAATCGTTGGTGTGCGGCATGTTGATGAAGCCTGCCTGCACCACCGACGGATTGTTGCCGCTGCCCCAGCCTTGCGGATCGGTCAGCACCAGTCCCTGCGTGTAATCCAGCGTGGGATCGACGGACAACATGCCGCTGCCGGCTTCCTCGAACGCCAGCGTGTCGGTCGGGCCGGACTTGTTGTAGCCGAAGCCCGAATAGCTTTCCAGCAACACGTCCTGGCGGTCGGCGCGCGAATAGCTGGCGTCCAGTTCCGCGGACCAGTCTTCGTTGAAACGCAGCTTGTTGTTCCAGCCGATGTTCCAGACCTTGGCGCGGGTCTGGTTGTAGTCGTTGCGCACCACCGGCGAAACATTGCTGTACACGCCGCTCTGCACGAAACCATTCTGGACATTGCCGGGCTGGAGCACGACGCCCACGCCGTAGTACAACGGCAGTTCCGCGCCCTTGGCCTGCTGGGTTTCACGGAAGTTGTCCCAGGTGAGGTCGAGTGTGCTGGTGAAGTTGTCGCTCGGCCGGTACTGCAGCGTCGCCAGCAGGCCGGTGCGCTTCAATTGATCCGAAATGCCGTAGTTCTTGGAGCCACCCACCACCAGGTCGCCATTGGAATCGGTGGCGTAACCCCACGGCGCCTGGTGCTCGATCTGCGCCGGATTGGATTCGAGGTCGACGCCCAGCGTGACGCCGAAGGTGTGGTCGGCGAACTGGTTGACGTACACGCCGTTCACCGAATAACCGTGGTCGCTGACGCCGGGTCCGGGCGACAACGTCGAAAGGCTGTCCCAAACGTAGTGCGCGTTGACCGCGGCCACCGGACCCGGTTGTTCCAGCGGGCGGATCGTGCGCATGTCCACCGTGCCGGACAGGCCCTGCCCGATCAGGCTGGCGCTCGGCGACATGTAAACGACGACGCTGTTGAACCAGCTCGACGGGTATTGGTCGTATTGCACGTCGCGGTTGTTGGAGGTGCTGACCTGCTCGCGCCCGTTCACCAGCGCGGTCGAGAAGTCGGGACCGAGGCCGTGGATCGTGACGACCTGCGGACGGCCGCTCAAGGTCTGCACCGCCAGGCCCGGCAGACGACCGAGCGCGTCGGCGATGCTGGTGCCGGGCAGCTTGCCGATCTGTTCGGCGGAAACCGCCTCGACGATCTCGTCGGAATTGCGCTTGATCGCGGTGGCATTCTGCAGGCTGCCTGCATAACCGCGCACGTTGATCGCCTGCAGTTGCTGCGGCTGCGTTTTCTGCTTCTCGTTCTTCTTCTTGCCGTTGGCGTTCTGATCAGTCGTGGCGGTCTGGTCCTGCTGCTGCGGCTGATCCTGCGCGCCGCCGGCCGGCGCGCTGGCGGCGAAAGCGATGTTGGCGCAGGTGGCAAGCCCGATGCCTGCGGAGAGCAGGGCCAGCGTCATCATGTTGCGTTTCAGTTGCATCGGTCGTCCCCAGTGGTGAACGTCGGTGTGCGTGTCGCGGCCATTCCGCGTGCAATCCCGCGCTCGCGGCGCGGGTGTGATCAGGATGGTAGGCGTCCGGTTTCGCGCCGGGCGCGCGGCGCATACGTATTCATCCCGCCATTGGCCCGAGCGTGATGCGACGCAGCACGCGAGACGCGCGCGATGTTCGTGCACATGCACGGCAATGCGCGTGATCCATGACGCACCCGCAGCATGCATGAATACGTATGCGCGTGCGGCGGGCTGAATCGCACCAGCCGCTAAGCTGGCCGACCTATCAGACGCCGCGAAATGACGCGCGCACCCAGGGACACCTTCGACAATGTCTGACGCTTGTTGGTGGCGCGGCGCCGTCATCTACCAGATCTATCCGCGCAGCTTTCTCGATACCGACGGCGACGGCGTGGGTGACCTGCCCGGGATCATCGAACGGCTCGACTACGTGGCATCGCTGGGCGTGGACGCGCTGTGGATCGCGCCGTTCTTCAAGTCACCAATGGCCGACTTCGGTTACGACATCGCCGATTACCGCGCGGTCGATCCGTTGTTCGTCAACCTCGACGATTTCGATCGGCTGCTGGCGAAGGCGCATTCGCTGGGGCTGAAGGTGATGATCGACCAGGTCTTGAGCCACACCTCGGCCGAACACGCGTGGTTCCGCGAAAGCCGGCAAAGCCGCAGCAACCCGAAGGCCGACTGGTACGTGTGGGCCGATCCGCGCGAGGACGGCACCGCGCCGAACAACTGGCTGTCGATCTTCGGCGGGCCTGCGTGGCAATGGGAACCGCGCCGCCAGCAGTACTACCTGCACAATTTCCTCACCGAGCAGCCGGACCTCAACTTCCACAACCCGGAAGTGCGCGCGGCGATGCTCGACAACCTGCGCTTCTGGCTGGAGCGCGGCGTGGACGGCTTTCGCCTCGACTCGATCAACTTCTGTTTCCACGACACGCAACTGCGCGACAACCCGCCCAAGCCGAAGGGCCAGCGCACGGGACGCGGCTTCAGCGCGGACAATCCGTACGCCTACCAGTACCACTACTTCAACAACACGCAGCCGGAAAACCTTGCGTTCCTCGGTGAACTGCGCGCGTTGCTCGATCGCTATCCCGGCGCGACCACGCTGGGCGAAATCGCGTCCGAGGATTCGCTGGCGACGATGGCCGAATACACCGCCGGGCATCGCCTGCACATGGGCTACAGCTTCGAACTGCTCACCGACGACTTCAGCGCGACCTACATCCGCGACACGGTGCGCGCGCAGGAAGCGAAGATGACCGAAGGCTGGCCATGCTGGGCGATTTCCAACCACGACGTCGAACGCGTGCTGTCGCGCTGGGGCGACGGCCACGCCTCGGCGCTGCTGGCCAACCTGCTCACCGCAATGCTCTGTTCGCTGCGCGGCTCGGTATGCGTCTACCAAGGCGAAGAACTGGGCCTGACCGAAGCCGAGGTGCCGTACGAGGCGCTGCAGGATCCCTACGGCATCGCGTTCTGGCCGCAATTCAAGGGACGCGACGGCTGCCGCACCCCGATGCCGTGGAGCGCGGATGCGCACGGCGGATTCACCGCCGGCACGCCGTGGCTGCCGGTGCCGCAGGAACATCTCGCGCTGGCGGTGTCGCGGCAGGAAGCCGACGAAGCTTCGACGCTCAACGGTTTTCGCGCCTTCATGCATTGGCGGCGCGAACATCCGGCGTTGCGCGCGGGAGCGATCCGTTTCCTGGATACACCGGAACCGATCCTCGCCTTCACCCGCGAGACGCCCGGCGAAACATTGCTGGTCGCCTTCAATCTCTCCGACGCCGCCGCTGATTTCTCGGTGCCCTCCTTGCGCGGCGCAAAGCCGCTGCACGGCCACGGCCTGCACCAGGGCACGCTGGATGGCGAACACGTGCGCCTGCCCGGCCATGGCGCGATTTTCGCCGCGCTCGCGGCCTGATCCGGCAGGATCGAGGCCGTCCGCCCGGCAGCATCACGCGAGTTTGGATAGCATCATCACCTTCGACTTCCCTGTCGCAGGGTCCGAAGGCCGCCGCCGCGTGCAAAGCAAGAAGCGCATCACGTCGTTCGACATCGCCGAAAAGGCGGGGGTCTCGCAGGCCACGGTGTCGCGCGCGTTGCGCGGCGACCCCTCGGTGAGCTGCGAGACGCGCCGGCGCGTGGAGGCGGCCGCCGTGGCGCTGAATTACACCGTCGACAAGAACGCCTCGAACCTGCGCGGCCGGCTCACCGGCACGCTGGCATTGTTGTTTTTCGAAGATCCCACGCCGGACGACTCGCACATCAATCCGTTCTTCCTGTCGATGCTGGGCTCGATCACGCGCGCCTGCGCGCGGCATGGCTACGATCTGCTGATCTCGTTCCAGGAACTCGCGCGCGACTGGCACGCCGATTTCGCGGAGAGCAAGAAGGCCGACGGCATCATCCTGCTCGGCTACGGCGATTACCTCACCCACACCAGCCGGCTGGAAAAGCTGCGCGCGCGCGGCACCCGCATCGTCAGCTGGGGCGCGGTGATGCCCGACCAGCCTTGCGTCACCATCGGCTGCGACAATTTCAGCGGCGGCCGCAGCATCACCGAACACCTGCTCGACCAGGGCTGCCGGCGCATCGCCTTCCTCGGCGATGCCTCGCAGCACTTTCCGGAATTCCAGGAACGTTATCGCGGCCACCTGCAGGCCCTGCGTGCGCGCGGCATCGTGCCCGACGAGGCGCTGCAGGTAGACGCAGAAAGCTCGCAACAGGAAGGCCGCCGCGCGACGGAAACCCTGCTCGCGCGCGGCGAACCGTTCGATGCGATCTTCGCCGCCAGCGACCTGATCGCGATCGGTGCGATCGGCGCGCTGTCGGCGCAGGGCATCAGCGTGCCGTTCGAGGTCGCCGTGGCCGGTTTCGACGACATTCCGATGGCCAGCTTCGTCAATCCGCCGCTCACGACCGTGCAGCAGGACACGCAGCGCGCCGGCGAAATGCTGGTGGACAGCCTGCTGCGCCTGATCCACAACGAAGCCGTGGAAAGCCGGATGCTGCCGATGAAACTGATGGTGCGACGATCCAGCCTGTGGCAGGACCTGCCGCATCCCGAACCCGCGAACAAGGACTGATGGACGATGCAGAAGCTTGCACTGATCGGCGACATCGGCGGTACCAACGCGCGCTTCGCGCTCACCGACCTCACGGCCGATGCACCGCAGATCTTCGAGGAACAAACCTTCACCGACGCCGGCTTCCACAGCCTGCGCGACGCCGCACGGCATTATCTCGGCGCGACGCATGCGGAACCGGTGCGCGCCGCGCTGGCGGTCGCCTCGCCCATCGAAGGCGACGACATCACGCTGACCAATCGCGACTGGTCGTTCAATCGCGACACGTTGCAGCAGGCACTCGAACTGGAGCACCTGCAACTCATCAACGACTTCGCGGCCATCGCGTGGGCGGCGCCGCACCTCGCGGCGAGCGACCGCATCGCGATCCACGGCACGCTCGCCACGCCGCCCCAAGGTCCGGTGACGGTGATCGGCGCGGGCACCGGACTCGGCGTTGCGCTGCTGACCGGTTCCGCCGAACGAGGCTGGCACGTGGTGCCAACCGAAGGCGGCCACGCGAGCTTCGCGCCCATCGACGACGAGGAACGCGAAATCGCCGCGTGGCTGCGCGTTCGCCACGGCCGCGTGTCGACGGAACGCCTGCTGAGCGGACACGGCTTGTCCAATCTCGATGCCTGCCTGCGCGGCGTGGCGCCGGCCGCGGCGCCGGCGCCACAACCGGGATCGCGGCGCTCCAAGGACGTCGTCGATGCGGCGTTGGCAGGCGAAGCCGCCGCGGTGCACGCGCTGCGGCGCTTCTGCCGGATCTACGGCGCGGTCGCCGGTGACGCCGCGCTGCTGCACGGCGCCAACACCGTGATGATCGCGGGCGGCGTGGTACTGCACTTCCTCGATTTCTTCCGCGCCAGCGAATTCATGGACGCCTTCACCGCCAAGGGCCGCCACGCCAACTACATGCGCCGCATGGCGGTGCAGGTGATCACGCA
>Ga0134126_10012309_pt1 | contig 10802 bp, 7 predicted proteins | sample KB31752_FD_96881 | JGI IMG/M metagenome (GOLD analysis project Ga0134126, IMG submission 96881) | Terrestrial soil microbial communities with excess Nitrogen fertilizer from Kellogg Biological Station, Michigan, USA - KB3-175-2 | ecosystem: Environmental > Terrestrial > Soil > Unclassified ...
ACCGATGAGTCAAGGTAGACCAGATCGAAGACTGCGTCGACAAAAACAACCGAGTCGTACAACAAACCGTTCAATATGCTGGACGCCTGAATCAGGTGAAAGGCGGTTTACAGCTCTCAAGTGAATCTCGAGAGATTCCGATAGAGAACTCCAATAGCGAGTTACGCCAGAAACGTAATGCAAAGTGGAGTGCCTACGGGGGTGTATTGACCGGTGAAGGTCAACATGCCCGTTTTCCTGTCCACGCGAAATGAAGTGATGTTGTCGCTGCGCTGGTTACAGGCATACAAGAAATTGCCGCCGGGGGCGAAAGTGAAATAGCTCGGATAATCCCCCTGCGTCAAGGTGTCGCCTGCGTGATCGAGTTTTCCGCTAGCGGCGATTGAAAACACGGCGATGGAATTGTGGAGGCGATCGGCGGCATACAGGAATTTTCCATCCGGCGAAATCATGATTTCTGAAGAGAAGTTGGTGCCGGTATAGCCGGAAGGAAGAGTCGAAATCCTCTGCTGTAGCGTGAGAATGCCGGAGTGGAAATCATATAGGAAAAAGTCGACCGTGGATGCTTCCTCCTGAATGGAATACATCCAGTGACCATTGGGATGAAAAACAAAGTGACGCGGGCCGTCACCGGAAGGAAGGAAGACAAATGGTGTTTCGGCGGGCGTCAATTTACCGGTATTGACATCAAATTTATAAACATAGATCCGGTCCTGCCCTAAATCAGTTTGAAGGACGAAGCGGTTCTTCGGATCGGGGTGAATCATATGCGCGTGGGGAGCATCATGTCCGCTGATGGCGAAGCTCCCCGGAGGTGCATTCGTCGCGTGGATGCTCCCAAGGGATCCGGTGTCCTGATGAAAGTCCACCGACTGTCCGAGCGAGCCGTTCGGCAGAATCGGAAAAACCGCGATGTTGCCGCCAAAATAGTTCGCTACGAACGCATACCTACCGGTGGCGTCCAAGCTTACGTAGGCCGGTCCAGCACCCAGGGAACTTACTGTGTTAAGAAATCGTAAATCACCGTTCGAGTGGTCAATCGCGAAGGCGCTTACGGAGCCGTTCTTGCCATCGAAATCTGAAACCTCATTGATGGCATACAAATACCTTCCGGAGGGATGGAGCGTCAGCCATGACGGACTCGTCGTTTCGGCTGCAAGTTTCAACAGCGACAATTGTCCGGTATTCGAGTTCATCTCGAACAGATAAATACCTTTACCATTGGCCGCGCCATCTACGGGTTTGGTGTCCGTACCTACATACGCCAGGATTCTGTGGTTACCAGAGCCCAGGGCGAGTCCTTGAAATGGCTGAATCATCGAAGATGTGAGGCACAGGGCAACGCTCCTCTTCAGAAATGAACGGCGAGAATTGAGGACCGCCAACCTGCGCGTACACAGCGAATCTTCAAACGTCAAAAAAATTCCCTCCCGCTGCCGCTTTGGCGAGGTTCACCATTCATTGAGCTGAGATAGACTTCACTTGCTCGCGGAATTGCCGGAGCCGTTGCCCTCGATGATTGTTTCGAGGGGCGGCAAAGTTTCACCAGCCTTGGAACTATCATCGAATTCCTGCAGTTTCTGTTGCACTCCTCGCCAGTATTGATATTCCGCATCCCATCGGCCTAAGGCTGAGCCGAGGCGGTACGGCGTATATTCCTGCAGCCACGCCGCGCGATAGGCCGGCTTCAAGTTGGTGATCCGGTCCATAAGATCAACAACGCGCGAGTGATCTTGATATGTAATTTGAGAACCCCAGTTGTTCCACCAATCTTCTGAATCTGGCCGGCGAGGACCAAGTTTGTTCCACAATTCCGACATCTCCACAGGTGTTTGAAACTTCTCGCCGGCATAGTCGAGAAGTTCGCTTCCGATCATCAGACTGTTAATGGTCGCGGGGTCTGCACCCAGGCTTTCTGCATGTAAAAGTGACGTTTCGGCTTCTTCCGCATGAAGCCGCGAGCGATGCAAATCCATTTGGTGGGCAGGCAGGTCTTTGTAGTAGGCCGGGAGAAACGGATCCCGCCATAACGCGAACATAGTCTGCTCGTTTCCAAGCACTTTTTGCAGATCGATCTCCGCCTGTGACAGATTGCCAATCGCCGAGGCAATATCCGGAGCTACAACGGATGGATACATAACGGACGCATAGTCGGAGAAAAAGCTTGCGCGGTCCATCGGCTGGGATTGCCAGGGAGCCGCAGCGCCGTAGGCCATTCCTGGCAGAGACATGCGAAAAAGTAGTTGCGCGTCGTCAGCCCACACAGAATTGATCAGGCCCAACGCGCCGGACCGTCGTCCCGCGGCGAGAAAGGTATCGATATTTTCAAAAGTCGTGTCGTAATCGGGAGCGATATTGTCATAACTCATCACTCCCGGCTGAACCACATGCGGGATGTGATTGGAGATCAACGGCCCTAGCCACCGTTTATAGGTAGGGTCTTCTGACGTGTAATACCAAGCAACAGCAATCAGCCCTGGCGGAAGCTGGGGGATAATCTGTGGAAATTTGACAATGATGTCGTCATACGCCATTACATGTTTGCCGCGATTCTGAAATAGCCGCGTCACGTCCGTGAGTTGCTTCACAAACAGACCCGCGGGCGCCGCCGCGGCACCAGAGGCTTTGGTGGCCCGCTCAATCTGGAAGGTCTCATCAAACCCAATGCTGACGAAGGGGCTGGGAAATAGATCGGCAAGCTGATTCACCCAGTCTGTCAGCAGAGGCATTACCTTAGGATTGCGAGGATCAAATTCCGTTCCGTGCGGCTCATCGGACAATTCAGAGTATTTCTCGATCCTAAATAAATCGTGCTGGTGACCATACAAATCCAGGTTGAGGATGACATCGATGTGCCGTTGCCTTCCGTACGCCACAATTCGCCGTACCTCATCTTGAGTGAGCCGGCCATCCGGAACCAAAAGTGGGTATCCCTTTAGTTCGATGCTATCTTCCGTGTACAGATAATATTGGTTCTCTTTCCAGCGAGAGAGAAAGTCGATCTGGCGTTCAATTTCATTTTCCGTTGGCAATGGCCCATGGCTGATGTCCACCATTGTTCCGCGAAGTTCAACCGCCGGCCAATCGTGGATTTCAACCTGCGGCAAAACCGACGCTGGGCCGCTTCCTTCGATAAGTTGCCGCAGCGTTTGAATCCCATGGAAAATTCCTGCCGAGGTTTCAGCGCGGATCCTGACTCCATGGTCTGAAACCGACAAGTAGTAAGCTTCTTTGGAGTGAGGTCCGGGCAAATCTCCCGGGAGCGCGAGAGGCTGATCTGTGGCTCCCGTCCGATCGAGCACGATCGTCATCCCTTGAGCCGAACTATCGGCGGAACTGCCTATCGGCAACTGAATTCCCGCGCGCCGTTCAATGTATTTGGATAACTGGCTGGCTGCGAACTTATCTTCGGCTATTGGAGTCGACGAGAAGACAATCTTCATGCCCGCCAGCCGCACGGTGCCGGTACCGTATTGCACCTGCTGCGGACGCGGAAGCAGCGGACTGTGGGCAGCATAAGCCGAATTGACTGCGAACATACACAGCAGTAACGCGAGCGACTGTATCCGAGCCATTGTTTTCCTTTCGCCCTGTTACTGTAGGGCGTGAACTTGGAGAAGCTGGCAATTGTTCCGGACAAGCACCGGCCGATTGCGCCATTGCGAATCCAACCCAGTTTCACCTGCACCTTTCCTTAGATCAAGCGCAATCCACCGTCCTACGCCGTTCATGTCCAGCGTATTGGATGGCCATTGCGCGTTCGCAGCGCACATCTGCCTAGGTGACCTTTCCCCTGGCAGCTACCTTCCACTGATCTATAACCAGATCCCCCCTGACCACAAAGGCTCGATCGTGCAGATTGATGCATGGGCAAACGTGGTTGGGAACAATCCTGAGTCGGTCTCCAACTTTTGTCGCTGAGTCATCGGGAATGGCTATGTGGCCGTGTTCTTCCGAAAGATCTTCCAACATGAATTCTGGATGGCCCTGAACATATCCGAAGTGTTTACGGTCCCCCGAGAGCAGAGTGTCCGCCGAAAGCGTTTTGCTGCCGGCATCAACGATGGCGCGGTGCGGAACGCTAGTGCTTACCACAGTTGTCAGCACTGTTACCGCACAATCGGAATAGCTTGCGGATTCCGCATCCACGGTGTTTCGATCGTTGAAGACGTACGTTCCAGGCCGGATTTCTGTTACGCGGTGAAAACGATGGCTCTCGAAAGCAGCCGGCGTGTTGCCTCCGCTGACGACACGATAGGGAATGCCAGCGGAATCAAGCAGCGAATAGAGCCGGTCAAGCTTGGCATTCTCCAATGGAATGTCGAGCTCCCGAATCTCCCGATTTCCCATAATGTGTCCGGGATAGAGAGAGATCCCTTCCCACCGTAGACCCGGAAACTCGAATATCTTTTTCGCGATCTCGATCGATTCAGCGTCCAATGTAAGACCGCAGCGACGCAGCCCTGTGTCGAATTCCAATCGAATTCCGACCTCAACACCCGCTGCCTTTGCTGTTTGAGAGATACCCGCGGCTACCTGAAACGAATCTATTGCAACGGAGATCTTGACTCGCTTGGCCAGCGCTGCCACACGCTTCCATTTCATTTCTCCCCAAATCGGATACACGATCACAATGTCATTCAGGCCGGCATCCGCCATCACCTCCGCTTCGCCAATTTTTGCGACGGTTATTCCGCCCGCTCCATACTGCATCTGAAGGCGTGCGATTTCTGGTATTTTGTGGGTTTTGGTGTGTGGTCGCAGCGTAAGATTATGCGCGGCGCAATAGCTCGCCATCCTCCGAAGATTGCGGTCCATGGTGTCGAAATCGATCAGAACTGCCGGCGTATCTATGTCTTGAATATTCATAAAAAGAGTTCGTTGTGACCGGCTTATACAACCATTCCAGAATCGACGACGAGCCTGCCGCTCCGAAGGACTGCCTTGAATCCTATCGGTGCCATGTCAGGCTTCTCGTAGGTTGCATCGGTACGAACCGCCTTTGGGTCGAACACCGTCAGGTCCGCGACATGGCCAGGTGTCAGAGTGCCTCTGTCCCGCAAGTTGAACACCGAAGCCGGCTTGCCTGTAACCTTATAAACCGCTTCTTCGAGGCTTAGCCATCCGCGCTCCCGCACCATCTCGCCCAGTAATTTCGGAAATGTCCCATACAGCCGGGGATGCGAACGCCCGCTTGTATAAACTCCATCCGTAATGACCATCGCCAGAGGATGGGTCAGCAGCGATTGAAGATTCTCGATCGACTGGGCATGTTCTACGATGTTCACGTTCCCTTCTTGCTCCAGCAAAATGTCCATCACTGCATCTTCCGGCTGGGTGCCCCGCTCGTCTGCGATTTCCTGGATCGACCTGCCCACCAGTGAATCTTCGTTTTTTAGAGCCGCCGTGATCACCACCTGATTCCAGCGCGCCTCGCCTTTGATATGAGGCCGGATCGATTCGCGCTGAGTGGGATCAGCGAGTCTCGCAAGGAGTTGAGAAATCCCTCCGTCGAGCGCAGTCTGCGGCAGCACTTGAGTGAGCACGGTACATCCGGCCAGCCATGGATAGGCATCGAACGCCACATCAACGCCCCCCTCGGAAGCTTGCTCTACTGCCACAAGCGCGCGCTGTTGCAAATGCCAGTTGTCGGGACCGGCAGCCTGCAGATGAGAAATCTGAAGGCGACATCCGGAAGCTTGAGCTATGGAAATCTGTTCTTCGACCGCTTCGACCAGTTTGTCGGAGTAGCTGCGCATATGGGTTGCATACACGCCGCCTCTGCGGGCGACCACACCGCAGAGTTCAATCAGCTCTTTGGGCGATGCCCCTGATCCTGGCGCGTACATCAGCCCAGAAGAAAATCCCGCAGCCCCTTCCTGCAGCGCATCGTCCAGCAGCCCCGCCATTTTGTCGAGTTCCTGGCTCGTGAGTTCCCTGCTGGTATTCCCCGCAACTTTGATTCTCAATGAACCATGCCCAACCAACGACGTAACCGTGACAACCTTGGACTTGCTCGCGCTGGCAAGGTAGTCGGAGGCAGAGTTCCATCCCCAACTGTTATTTCCATATAGAATTCCGTTTGCGAAATCCCGCAATATTTGCGGATTTTCTGGCAATGGATAGGGTGAGAAACCACAATTCCCAACAACTTCCGTCGTCACTCCCTGCAACAGCTTCTCGGTTCGATTTTCCAGCACTTGAAGGTCAGAGTGACTGTGCGCATCAATAAATCCCGGTGCAATAACGCAATCCGTGCAATCTATAACTTCGAAATCCTGATTCTCCGAATATGCAGAAACACTCTGGGGACCGTTGACAGACACGATCCGGTCTCCGCGAACAACAATGTCGCCTGAAACAGGAGGAGCGCCAGTGCCATCGACAATGACCCCGCCGGTCAGAATGGTAGTTGTTGATTGCTTCATGGCAGCACCTCTGACGATTCAAGCGATGTACGGAGGCCAGGCTTCGACCGGCGCACCAGGTCCAGAATTTTCCGATTGAGAAAATCAATATGCGCCCGGTCTATGGGATCTACCGTGAGCGTGGCCTCACGAACCCGCGGCTCCGTCAGAACGCCGCGTGCCACGAGCAGCGCTTTTTCTGCGTGGTGGAAGAACTCAATACTTTGAAGACTGTAGGCAATTTGCGGCAGGAGACCCTGAAACAATTCATAGGCCGTATCTTTATCTCCAGCGCGAGCATTTTCCCAAACTATCTGCAGCAGGTCCGAGACCGCCAGGCCTGGCATGACTCCACAAATGTCCGCGTCGATGAGTTCCATCATGTACATGCCACCCCATCCATCGATCACACCGACGGCCCCATTTGTTTCCTCGATGATGGTCCTCACCCGGCCAGACATCAGCGGTTCCTCAAGCTTCAAATATCGGAAGTGTTCGTGCTGACTATGAAGCGCCTTGACGAAATCCAGACTTACGGTTGCGCCTCCAGGGTTGAAGTCCTGGATGATCAGCGGAACTGTGATCGACTGTAATATTCGATCGAAATATCGAAGCAGATCGCGTTCCGGCAAACCGAAAAGCCGCGGGACGACCACAGAAATTGCGGCAGCGCCAGCCCCTTCGAGATCGCGTGCTGTCTCCGCCACAAACGAAGTCGATACATGGTTTATCTGTGCCACTACCGGCAACCGGCCATTTAGACCCTGAATCGCCTGGCATACCAGTTCCCGGCGTTCAGCGTCCCGAAGTTTGTAGAATTCGCTCGCATATGCCGGGAGGCACACTCCACAGACACGAGCCTTGATTGCAAACTCCAGCAAATCATTCAGTGCCGGCCAATCCACCCGGCCTTCGCGGTCAAAAGGAGTAGGAATAACGGGAAGAATGCCATTCACTCTAAATGCCTTCATCGCTACCCATTCTGCGGAGGCGCTGTTTTTCCTCGTACACGGTCACCAGAAAACAGCTCACGAAAATCAGGGCCCCGCCGGCCACAAGGTTGGGAGTCAACTTTTCTCCCAGAAGAATGGCGGAGAACAACACGCCGAACACCGGCAGCAGGTAGACGGAAAGAGCGGCGCGCATGACCTCCACCGCCTGGATCACGGAGAAATACAACATCATCGACAGACCCAGGCTGAAAATCGCGACCAGAACCAGGCTCCACCATACGGAAGGCCCAAGATGCGCAAGTCGCCGCCAATCCCCGGAATTTGTCACTGCATAAAGGAGTAGCAGCTCCAGATCGGTCACAATAAAACTCCACACCAACACTTGCGCCGGAGACAACCGCGAGAGAGCTCGACGACTATACGAATTGTTGAACGCGCTACCGGCGCAGCTTGCAAGCACGAACAAGTTACCCGCTACGTATTCAACACTGAACAACTCTGCGTGTTGTATGTCTTTCACCGAGACGAGGCAGACACCCAGGATTGCGACGATAAAGGATATCCAGCGCAACCGGGTCATGCGCTCATGCAGAAAAAGAGAAGCGCAAATAGCTGTCAGCACGGGAACGGTCAAGGCAAGTACGCTGGCGTTGGAGGCGAGCGTCCGCTCCACTCCAAGAACCAAGAAAAGTTGCGCGGGCAGGACCCCCACTGTGCCGAGCAAAAACACATCGAGCAGAATCGCGCGATTTGCGGCCCGGAACAGATCGAGGTTGAGCTTGGCGAACGGCATTACCAGCAGGGTTGCAATCGCCAGCGGCAACAGTGTCACCAGGACGGCGCCAAGCTCGCTTGTGGCAATCCGCGCGCCTGAAAACTGAAATGCCCACATGGCATTGACAGCGATCAGCGCCCCAAATGCAAGCATCGGCTTCCGCGAAAACAGGCCAGAAGGATGACTTGAAACACCATTGCTGTCAGCGGACGCCGATGCTGCGACTTCCATATAGGTGTCGATGCTACGGATGGCCGCCGAGAAGGTCAACACGCAAAGGCTATGAATGCGATGACGTGTCCATTCTGCTGGACAAACAATATTCGCCCCGATTTCTTTTTCGGTGATCGAACATCAGTGCAATCGTGCATTGCCGTTCTAGAAGCTGTCTCATATATGGCCTCATGGCTTCAGCCAACAACCTGGGACCCGCTTTGATTGCGGGTCTCATCCCCAGACGTATCGAGAGATTTCGAGTTTATGAGACAGCTTCTAGGGGGAGCAGCCGGATGCCGCTATTCTGTTGCCCATCTCGATGCGAACCGCTTCGAGAAGCTTCGGGCTCCGGGTCCAGTTCGTCCAGTCGCGGCCAACTCTTCTGGATTCTTGAAGCGCCCATTCCGCGTGGCCGCAGTTTTTCAGAATTTGAATATAGCCGTAGTCCTGCACGCCGTCTCGCAGGTACTTCAGCCTCATGGAAGGAGCAACACCCTGGAGGCCAGCCGGTGCACCCGGGTAGACCAATATGCCCTCCCCGGGGTAATCGGGGTTCTGGTTTCCCTGGGGATTCTCCCACGGATCAGTGGACCAGTCGTCCACACTCCAATACAGGAGCCCCGTTAGCCCCAGACTCTGGCTGATAAACCCTGGCTGGATTCGATAATCGATGGGCGGAAAATCCAGTTCCCATTTAGGCGAATAGGAATCCTGGACGAGATCGTTGTAGGACCATGCTGCATCTCCCTTTTGCAGGACGTACGCCACTCTTGGCGGCGTATAGGACTGCGCATCATCGTAGTCGAGAGGAAGCATGGTCCAAATGTCTACCGCTGAACGCCCGGTTCCCAGTCCGTCGTCGTAAAGTTGAGGCACCGGCTTCTGAGTCACCAAGTTTTGGATTCCGGCCCGATGCAGGACCTGGGCCCACGCGATCACTGACTTGTAAAAGGCACGGTTGGTGCAGGAGCTTTCTGGATCGGCAGTATCGTCGTATAAATAAAGCCCAGGCGCTTGCGCCGCTTTCGCTTGTTCGACGGCAGCCAGGGTCGGCGGTGCCGCAGGGGTGCAGTAACCATAGTAGATACCATCGTAAAATTGCAGGTCAGTTGCGAAATCTCCGTACCTGTGGATGAGTCCAGGCTCGTCTGCCGGGTTCACGTAGTCGGCCATCAGCTTGTTTCGCAGGAGCTCCGCTTGTAACCCAGGTACATAAGTTCCGCCACCGTTGAAGCTTGACTTTAGATACGGCTCCCGCCTTAGTGTGAAGTTCCACACATTGACAACAATTTGCCCACGAACGGATCCATGATCGCTTGTTACGGTATAAATTCCGAGGTATTGGCCTGCTTTCTGGTCGCGCGGTATAAGGACATCGACCCAGAATACGGTATTGTGGCCAGCTGCAAGACTCAGTGGCGCGGCAATGTAGCTGCCGCCCCTGGGCGATTTCCCTGTGGCGGGATCGATAAACGGAATCAGCGCATCGGGAAAGCTGTCGATATTTGTGATTGGGAGGTTCGGAGGCCCATTCCAGGTCGCGCTGTGCTCGAGGACAGTCATGTACTTCTCGCGGTAGAGTGTGAGGTTCCTGCTGGGAATCACCTCGCGGTCCGCGTCGCGATCCTCTCCCGGCAAGCCATCTTTTCCGATTCGGTACAGGTTGGAAACCGAAAAATCCACGTCAGTAAGGCCGTTAGCGGGGGCATGGACCGCGACTTGAAAGGACTGGGTTTCTCCACGTGCGGCGTATATGACAGCTGTGCGCGTCTTTCCCGGCTTTTCTGTTGGAGCTATTCTTACCAATGAGCTAGGCGCCACCCATACGATCGGCCCTTCGGCGAGCACAATCTGCGACCCTGCAATTATCCCAACGGTAACTGAAACGCGGATCCAAGTCTTCTTCATGAGACGCCTCCAAACAGACTGCGATTCCCTAACAACCAGCGTAAGTAGTCGCCATTCGCTGTCAATCATAAAGGCGTTCGGTTGACGGTCAATGTCCAATAGGCTGTACGGATTGTCAATAAGGGTTGTGGTCCGTCCTTGCTTCAATGCTTCGGGCGTTGTAATAGACAACTATGCTGCTGAGGGCTGGTTGCGAAGGCGGTGCGCAAGTTGATCGCAGTGAAGTCTCACTGCGCCGGGAGATTTTCGAAACATGGCCACTCATAATTATTTGGGCATTGACTCCGCCAAAAGGTGGGTGGCCGTCGTTTTAAGTTTTTTCGTGTTGGCGGTTGCCGCTCCCGGACAGGTTTCTCGCGCTGTTGTTTCGCCGGCCATTGCTATCAAGCCTTACCGGATTTTGCTCGTGGTTGAACACGGAGGCGATCCCTCCGGTCTGCTAGTCAGCAGCGAAGGCGACAAATTTCAACCTGTCGCGGCGCTGCTGAAAGCGTGGTCAGTTCCCTTCGACATTCTGCGATTGGATCAGCAACATCTCGATGC
>Ga0134126_10012310_pt1 | contig 10802 bp, 8 predicted proteins | sample KB31752_FD_96881 | JGI IMG/M metagenome (GOLD analysis project Ga0134126, IMG submission 96881) | Terrestrial soil microbial communities with excess Nitrogen fertilizer from Kellogg Biological Station, Michigan, USA - KB3-175-2 | ecosystem: Environmental > Terrestrial > Soil > Unclassified ...
CTGTCTTCGAGGGTGCCTTCTGATGCATCACCCGGACGGATTTCCGCCGCGGCAATGCGGAGGCTCGTCTCTCTCCTCGCAATCGCGACGCGGCTGTTTGACATGTGAATCGGAAGCTGCGCGGCAGCGAAATTACTTCGCTCGATACGCCGCCAGAAACATCCGCACCGCGCTTTCGATCACCGTGCTGATGCGCTCGGGCGAGGGCGGCGGGGAGGCCTGGAAGATGAAGGGCAGGAACAGCGAAGCCTGGCACATCAGCATGAATTGCGAGGCGGCGAGCTGGCGGTCGTCGATTGCAAGCTCACCGAGCTTCACGCGCGCCGCGAGATAGGCCGCGAGCTGGTTGATGGTCGCCTGCAGCGCGTTTTCGTAATAGCGGCGGCCGATCTCGGGCTTGCGCTCGGCGATCGCCATCACGGTCCGGATCGAGGAGCCGCCGCCCGGCCGGCAAAGCAGCGCGATATAGGTCTGGCCGAACTCCCGTAACGTTATCGTGACCTCGCGCGCCGGGTCGAGGTTGAAAACGACCTCGCCCTTCTCCGCTGCATCCGCCTCGACAATGGCCTCGAACAGCCGGTCCTTGTCGGCAAAGTAAACATAGAGTGTGCCCTTGGAGACCCCCGCCGCGCGCGCGATCTCGCCCATGCTGGCGCCGTCAAAGCCCAAATCCATGAATACCTTACGGGCGCCCTCCAGGATCTGGCGGCGCTTGGCGGACTCCTCGTCGGAGATGAGATGGAAGGAGAGGCGGCCGGCTGCAACCATCGGTTTAGACTCTCTCGAGGATTCACGTCTCAGGACGGGATTTGGAAGGACTGGCGCGCTATCCTCGAGCCCAGTGAAGAGATATATTGACCGAACCGTTCGGTCAATGATAATTTTGGACCGTGGCAGACGGCAAGGCATCCCCTTGCGCGTCGCTTCATTTGTGAGTGGGAGGCCTTGATGGCCGCAGCGAGAGATCAAGCCGCACGCGTTCGTCATGCCGACGTCGACGACGCGGAAACGGCGCAGGATGCGGCGCAAGGCCTCGGTGAGCAGCTTGGCACCCATGTGGCGGAAGAGACCAGGCATCGTCCGGGCGATGTACCCGCCGCACCTCCGGGCGAGAAGCCGGCGGCCGCACCGGCAGCTCCCGCAGCGACCAGCGCGCCCGCGCCGAAATCCGGTAAGCGCAAGTTCGTCCTGATCGGCTTTCTGGTGCTGCTCGCGCTCGCGGCCGCGTCCTACGCCACTTACTACGTCACGGTCGGGCGCTTCTATGTTTCGACCGACGATGCTTATGTCCGTGCCAACAACACCGTGCTGGGCGCGAGCGTCTCCGGTCACATCGTGGCGATCCTGCCGGGCGACAACACGCAGGTGCACAAGGATGACGTGATCTTCCGCGTCGACGACGGCGACTACAAGATCGCGGTAGACGCCGCGCGCACGAAGATCGGCACGCAGGAGGCGACCATCGCCAGGATCGGCCGGCAGGTCCAAGCCCAGGTGAGCGCGGTCGAGCAGGCCGAAGCCAATCTCGCTTCCGCCGAAGCAGGCTTGAAGCGCGCCGGCCTCGATTACGACCGCCAGCAGTCGCTGACCAGCAAGGGCTTTGCCTCGCACGCGACCTTCGAGCAGTCACAGGCCGCGCGCGACCAGGGCATCGCCGGCGTCAAGGCCGCGCAGGCCGCCTATGACGCCGCGCGCGACAATGTCGAGGTCACCAGGGCGCAGCAGATGGAGGCACAGGCGCAACTTGCGGAATTGAAGACGGCGCTTGCCAAAGCCGAGCGCGATCTCGATTTCACCTATGTGCGCGCGCCGGTGGACGGCACCTTCAGCAATCGCCTTGTCAATGTCGGCGACTTCGTTGCGACCGGCCAGCGGCTCGGCAATGTGGTGCCGCTCGATGAGGTCTTCATCGACGCCAACTACAAAGAGACGCAGTTGAAGCGGATCCGTCCCGGCCAGCCGGTGACGATCAAGGTCGATGCTTACGGCTTCCGCAAGTTTACCGGCGTCGTCGACAGCATCTCGCCCGCGGCAGGCTCGGTGTTCACGCTGCTGCCGCCGGACAACGCCACCGGCAACTTCACCAAGATCGTGCAGCGGCTGCCGGTACGCATCCACGTGCCGAAGGCGGTCGCGCGCGAAGCCCTGCTGCGCGCCGGCATGTCGGTCTACGCCACCATCAACACCACCGCCGGCGCGGACGACGCCGACAGCAACGCCGACCTCGACTCGCCGATGATGATCCATCCGCAGTAGGTGGATACAGAAAGACAGGACGAGAGCGTGAAGCTGCCGCAACGAGTCCAGTTCACCTCGCCCCGCTCGCGGGGAGAGGTCGGATTGCGAAGCAATCCGGGTGAGGGGACTCTCCGCGAGTCCAACTCTTACTGTTTTCGTGGAAGCAGCCCCTCGCCCCAACCCTCTCCCCGCAAGCGCGGGGCGAGGGAGTGCACCGCATATGCCTTTAGAACGAATTTGAACTGAACCGACCATGGCCGACGCCGCCACACTCAATTCCGCGATGGAAGTGCCGGTCGTCTCCGAACGGATCGAGCCGAAGCGGGTTGCCGCGTTCGTGATCATGGTGTTCGGGATGTTCATGTCGATCCTGGACATCCAGGTCGTCTCGGCCTCGCTGTCGGACATCCAGGCGGGCCTGTCGGCGAGCTCGACCGAAGTGTCGTGGGTGCAGACCGCCTATCTGATCGCGGAGGTGATCGCGATTCCGCTGTCGGGCTTCCTGTCGCGCGCGCTCGGCACGCGGCTGTTGTTTGCGATCTCGGCCGCCGGCTTCACTTTCGCGAGCCTGCTCTGCGGCTTCGCCTCGTCCAGCCAGGAGATGATCTTCTGGCGCGCGATCCAGGGTTTCCTGGGCGCCGGCATGATCCCGACCGTGTTCGCCTCGGCCTACACCATCTTCCCGCGTTCGAAATTTCATATCGTTGCTCCGATCATCGGTCTCGTCGCGACCCTGGCGCCGACAATCGGGCCCACGGTCGGCGGCTACATCACCGACATGATGAGCTGGCACTGGCTGTTTTTCATCAACGTCGTGCCCGGCATCATCATCACCGCAGGCGTGCTCGCGCTGATCGATTTCGACCAGCCGAATTTCCCGCTGCTCGCGCACTTCGACTGGTGGGGCCTGCTGTTCATGGGAGGCTTCCTCGGTGCGCTCGAATACGTGCTGGAGGAAGGCCCGCAATATGAATGGCTGCAGGACACCTCGGTCGCGATCTGCGCCGGCATCAGCTTCGTTTCGGCGATCGCCTTCTTCTGGCGAGTGCTGACTGCGAGGGTGCCGATCGTCGACTTGCGCGCCTTCGTCGACCGCAATTTCGCGGTCGGCTGCACCCTGCAGTTCTGCATCGGCATCGGTCTCTACGGCCTGACCTACGTCTATCCGCGGTATCTTGCCGAAATCCGCGGCTACAGCGCGCTGATGATCGGCGAGACCATGTTCGTCTCCGGCGTGACCATGTTCGTGATGGCGCCGGTCGTCGGCACGCTGATGCGGAAGATCGATTTACGCTACATCATTGCTTTCGGCCTCGTCACCTTCGCGCTCGGCTCCTATCAGATGACGTACATGACGCGCGATTATGATTTCTACGAATTGCTGCTGCCGCAGATCCTGCGCGGCATCGGCATGATGTGTGCGATGGTGCCGACCAACAACATCGCGCTCGGCACCCTGCCGCCGGACCGGGTCAAGAACGCCTCCGGCCTGTTCAACCTGATGCGCAATCTTGGCGGCGCGCTCGGGCTCGCCATCATCAACCAGGCTCTGAACGACCGCACCGACCTGCACATCTCCCGCCTGCAGGACCGTGTCACCTGGGGCAATGCCGACGCCGTCGACCTGCTCAACGCGCTGACGCAGCGCGCCCACGGCATGGGCGACGCGGCGCTGATGGCGCTGAAGCAGTTGTCGCAGATCGTGCATCGCCAGGCCGCGGTCATGAGCTATGCCGATACGTTCTTCATGCTGACCGTGTTCTACGCCCTCCTGAGCCTGCTCGTGATGTTCGTGAACAAACCGTGCTCGATGGGAGCAGGCGGCGACGCGCATTAGCGCATGCTCTCTCGCGCTCGCCGGTTGCGAGCTTGCAAATCAGCGCTGATACATTTATAAGGAGCTTATATGTCGCTCGAACAGGAGGAGGATTTGCATGACTATCGCATTTTCGCAGATCGCTCATCCGCGCCCATATTTCATGATGGACGTTGTATCCGGCCTTTGACGGCCGATTTCGCGAGCCACGATCGGGTCAGACGTCCCGGTCTCCAAAACTCCCACTAAGTCACTGACATCAATCGACGCTTGCGTTCGGCTCCTTGGCCAGCGCGCGTCCTTTCAATGGAGCCGGCCGCAGCGCGTGAGCGCGAGCCGGATGACGCCATGACCGCTCGATCCAACAAGCCCGCGGCGATACGCGTGGTGATCCCGTTCGTGACGCTCCACTGGCTGAAGCAGCCATGGCTGACGGCAATCGTAGCCGCCGGCCTGTTGGGCGCCACCGTCGCCGACCTGTTCATGCCGGTGTACTCCGGCCATCTGGTCGATGCGCTGACGCTCGGGGCCGACAACGCTTCCGCCCGCCATGCGGCGCTGGTGGCCTTCGCCGCCATTGTGGCGCTGGGGCTGACCTCGATCGTGCTGCGCATGATCGGATTGCAGGCGATCGTGCCGTTCACGCTGCGCATCATGTCGGACGTGGCGCAGGATGCCTTCGTGCGGGTGCAGCGCTTCTCGACCGACTGGCACGCCAACTCCTTTGCCGGCTCGACGGTGCGCAAGATCAGCCGCGGCATGTGGGCGCTCGACCTCTATAACGACACCATCCTGCTCGCGTTGTTGCCGTCGCTGATGGTGCTGCTCGGTTCGATGGTGCTGCTTGGGCTGCACTGGACCTCGCTCGGCCTCGTGGTCGCGGCGGGAGCGCTGGTCTATGTCGCGATCACAGTGGCGCTGTCGACGCTTTACATCGCTCCTGCCGCGCGGATCTCCAATGCCTGGGACACAAGGGTTGGCGGCACTCTGGCCGACGCATTGACCTGCAACGCCGTGGTGAAGTCCTTTGGCGCGGAGACGCGCGAGGAGGCGAGGCTCTTGCGGGTGGTCAGCCGCTGGCGGACGCGGGTGCGGCGCTCCTGGTTGCGCTACACCGCCGCCAACGCCTTGCAGCTCTCGGTGCTGCTGTGCCTGCGCGGCTCGGTTATCGGCGGGTCGGTGCTGCTGTGGATCGCGGGCAGGGCTTCGCCCGGCGATGTCACCTATGTGCTGACCAGCTACTACATCATCCACGCCTACTTGCGCGACGTCGGCATGCACATCAACAACCTGCAGCGTTCGGTGAACGACATGGAGGAACTGGTCGAAATCCACGGTCAGCCGATCGGGATTGCCGACGCGCCAAATGCGAAGCCGATCGACATCCAGGGCGGCCGCATCGTGTTCGACGGCGTGACTTTCCTGTATGGCGGCCATCGCGCGCCGCTCTACGACGGATTGTCGGTCGATATCCGCGCCGGCGAACGCGTCGGCCTGGTCGGCCGCTCCGGCTCGGGCAAAACGACGTTCGTCAAGCTGGTGCAGCGCCTCTACGATGTCTCGAGCGGCCGCATCCTGATCGACGGTCAGGACATCGCCGAGGCGACGCAGCAATCGCTGCGCAGCCAGATTGCGATCGTGCAGCAGGACCCCGTCCTGTTTCACCGCTCGCTGGCGGAGAACATTGCCTACGGCCGGCCGGGCGCGAGCCTGGCCGCGATCGAGCAGGCGGCGCGGCTTGCCAATGCGCATGACTTCATCCTGCGCCTGCCGAAAGGCTATGGCACGCTGGTCGGCGAGCGCGGCGTGAAGCTGTCCGGCGGCGAGCGGCAGCGCGTGGCGCTGGCGCGCGCCTTCCTGGCGGATGCTCCGATCCTGATCCTGGACGAGGCGACGTCGAGCCTCGATTCAGAATCGGAGGCGTTGATCCAGGAGGCGATGGAGCGGCTGATGAAGGACCGCACCTCGATCGTGATTGCCCACCGCTTGTCGACGGTGCGCAGCCTCGACCGTATCCTGGTGTTCGATCGCGGCGAGATCGTCGAGCAGGGCGGCCACGCTATGCTGACCGCGCGGCGTGAGGGCATCTATCGCTCGCTGTTCGAGCGGCAGGTGACCGAATTCGCAGCAATCACGGCGGCGGAGTAAAGCATGATCCGGAAAAGTGGGCACCGGTCTTCCGACAAGATCATGCTCAAACAGAAACTGTTGCATCGCGGCGGCATGGGCTAGTTTCGCCCGCGCCGCCGCGACGCAAGATACGGGAACCGGAATGACCGAAGCCGTGAGAACAGCAGCCGCTCCTTCCCGGCTTTCGGCCATCTGGTCGGCCTGGAACGATCCTGCCGCGCGGATGCGAACCGCCGACTGGCTTGCTGGTCTCATCGTGGTTCTCCTGCCGTGGACGACGACCGGCGTCGGCATTGCGGTGGTGTTGTGGCTGATCGCCTTTGCGCCGACCGTCGAGCCGCGCGCGCTGCTCCAATCGTTCAAGCGGCCGGTCAGCGCGCTTCCGCTCGCGTTCTTCGCGCTGGTCCTGCTCGGAACGCTGTGGTCGGATGCGAGCTGGCACGATCGGTCGCACCAGTTGAGCCAGGTCGGTAAATTCCTGGTGCTGCCGCTGCTCGTTTATCATTTCGAGCGGTCGGCACGGGGCCTGAACGTGTTCGTCGCGTTCCTGATCTCCTGCCTGTTGCTGGCGTTGGTATCCGGCGTCGTCGCGCTCGATCCAGCTCTTTCGGCAAAACTCTATCTCTCGCGCGGACCTTACCTTCCGACCAGCGGTATCTTCGTCAAAAACTATATTGATCAAGGTCAGGAATTTTCGCTGTGCGCCGTGGCGCTGGCCTATCCGGTGGTGACCGCGCTGCGCGACGGGCGAAACGGGAAGGCGCTGCTGCTGGCAGCCGCCGCGCTCGCGCTGGTGGCCAACATGATGTTCGTCGTGACTTCACGCACTGCGCTGGTGACGATGCCGGTCATGCTCGTCATTTTCCTGCTGCTCCATCTGCGTTGGCGCGTCGCGCTCGCAGCAATCTGCGGCATGGCGCTGCTGACGGCCGGTGCCTGGTACGGCTCTCCGCATCTGCGCGCCACGGTCGCGAAATTCTTCATCGACTACCGCCTGACCATGGTCCTGAACAATGAGAGCGGCCTGGGCTCGCGGCTGATTTATTGGGACAAGTCGCTGCGTTTTTTCGCCGACGCTCCGGTCATCGGGCACGGCACGGGCTCGACGCGCAGCCTGTTCGAGAAAGCCGCGGTCGGACAGCTCGGAGCGGAGGCCGTGGTCGTCAGCGATCCGCATAACCAGACGCTCAACGTCGCGGTGCAGTGGGGCGCGGTCGGCGTGATCCTGCTCTACGCACTGTGGATCACCCATCTCCTGCTGTTCCGCGGCGAGGGGCTCGTGAGCTGGATCGGGCTGCTGGTGGTGATCCAGAACATGTTGACCTCGATCTTCAACTCACACCTGTTCGACTTCAACGAGGGCTGGATCTATGTGCTGGGCGTCGGCATTGCCGGCGGCATGACTCTGGCGCGACGCACTAAAGCGCGATGATTGCACATGATCTTCTCGGAAAACCGCTACACACTTTTCCGGATCATGCGTTAGCCCTCGGGCGGAGCAGCCGCCCGGGTCCGCATCCGCGTAGAGACGGCAACCGTCAGGACCACGGCGGCGGCGAACAGCACAATCTGCGGCGTGATCGGCTCGCCGATGAAGATCGCCGCGAACGCAAAGGTGACGAAGGGCTGCAGCAACTGCATTTGCGACACCCGCGCAATGCCGCCCATGGCGAGGCCGGCATTCCAGGCGAAGAAGCCGACCCATTGCGGGAACAGCGCGGCATAGAGCAGCGCGAGCCACGGTCTCAGCGCGATGTGACCAGGGTCGGCGGGCAGGCTGATCACGGCCGCCGGCAGCGAGATCGGCAGCGCGATCACCAGCGCCCAGCTGATGACTTCCCAGCCCGGCATGCTGCCGGTCAGCCTTCCGGAGAAGGTATAGCCGATCGCGGAAGCCGCGACCGCGCCGAACAGGAGCAGATCGCCCGAGGCCAGCGAGCCGCCGCCCTGACGCAGCGCAAATGCGATGACGAGCGCGGCGCCTGCGAGCGAAGCGATCCAGAACAGCGGCTTCGGCCGCTCATGGGTGACCAGCACGGCGACAAAGGCGGTTGCGATCGGCAGCACGCCCAGCACCACGCCGCCATGCGAGGCATCGACAGTCTTGACCGCAAGCGCCATCTGGAACGGAAACAGGATGACGACGCAGACCGAGGTGACTGCGAGCTGAAACCACAATGACCGCGGCGGAAACTTTCGGCCCAGCACGGTCAGGAGCGCGAGCGAGCAGACACCGGCGATCGCCGTGCGCAGCGCGGTCACCGCCAGCGGATCGATTGCCGAGACTGCGATGCGGGTGGCGGGCAGTGTGCCGCCGAAAATCACCATGCCGATGAAGCCCAGCAACAGGCCGAGGCGTTCTCGCGACAAAGCTGATCGGGATTCTTGCAGCACCACAGGGGAGGACATGGCGCGAGACAACTATCCGCTTTGGCCGACCACGTACAGCGCGGCGGCGCTTCGCATGGCCGCCATGCACATCCTTGCGCTCACGGCCGTGCGCCGGCGGCGACGGGCGCTTCCTTCAGCTCTGTAGCCGCAGGCTTCGCTGTCGCAATCGTGCCAAGCGCGATCCTGAAACGACCGTGCCGATCGCCGAGCGGATCGCGGTCGCCCACAGCGGAAACACGCTGTGCACGATGATCTTGGTGACGGCCCAGTTCAGACCCCAGGACAGGACGACGGCGGCAAACAAAAGCAGCGCGGTGCGACGGGAGAGGGGATGGTCCATCGGCGATTGTTCGTGTTGTCGGGCTGGACAAGCATAGATTTAACTGGCCTATAGCAAAGGTCCATTTCTGGTAAAATGATGAGGCCAGTTGAATGCGCCAGGTGCTGTCCGGCCTGATCGATATCGGGTTGCGCCCGCGCGGCGAGGCGACCCTGACGCGGCAGCTCTATGACGAATTGCGCGAGGCGATCCTCGACGGCGCGCTCAAGCCCGGCCGCCGCCTGCCGTCGAGCCGTGATCTTGCGCGCCAGCTGAAAGTCTCGCGCAACACCGTGTCCAGCGTGATCGATCAACTCGCGATGGAGGGCTACCTCGATGTCGCGCAAGGTCGGCGTCCGGTTATTGCGGCGGCGAAGCCGGCGTTGGTGGGCGGCAAGCCGGTTTCACCGGGCGTGGTGCGGAAGGTGCGGATGTCGCGTTGGGCGAAGGGCCTCGAGAGGGCGCATTGGCCTGCGATCGATGAAGGCTCGCCGCGGCCGTTTCAGCCAGGCCTTGCGGATGCGCGCGAATTCCCTCACGAGCTGTGGGCGCGCTGCCTGCGGCGCACCGCCCGCATCGCGCCGTCGCGCGGCGCGCTGACGCTGAACCGTCCGTCGCTGCAGGCGGCGTTGCTCAGATATCTGGTGGAACATCGCGGCGTGAGGGCGGAGCCGCGCCAGGTGATCGTCATGCCGTCCGCGCAGGCGGCGATCGCGCTGGTGTCGCGTGTCGTGCTCGATGCCGGCGATCTCGTGTGGTTGGAGAGCCCGGGCTATGGCGGCGCGCGCGCCGCCTTCGAAGCTGCCGGCGCGCGCGTCAGCGGCGTGGCGCTGGACCGAAGCGGACTCATCATCGGCAATCGCAATGATCGGCCCGGGCTGATCTTTGTCACGCCGTCCCACCAGTATCCGACCGGGCGGCTGATGCCGGTCAACCGACGTCAGGAACTCCTGGCCTTCGCCGGATCGGTGGGCGCGGCCATCATCGAAGACGATTACGACAGCGAGTTTCACTATGACGGGCGGCCGGTCGCCGCGCTGCAAGGCCTGGATGAGACAGGCAGCGTGTTCTATGTCGGCACGTTCTCGAAATCGACATTCTCGGACATCCGTCTCGGCTATGTCGTGGTGCCGGAAAGTCATGTCGACACCTTCGAGCGCGCGCAGCGACATAGCGGCCATATCGCGGCGGTGCCGCTGCAGGAAGCGCTGGCCAAGTTCATCGAGGACGGGCATTTCGCCGCGCATATTCGTAAGGTGACGCGCCTCTACGGCGCGCGGCGCGATCACCTGGTGCGGGCGCTGACGGCAGCCGCTGGCGATCGGCTCTCAGTCGACCCGCCGAGCGGCGGCATGCAACTCCTTGCCTATCTTAAGTCCGGCATCGACGATTGCGATGTCACGTTGCGCCTGAACGCGGCGGGTGTGACGGTGCGGCCGTTGTCGCGGCATTTTGTTGGCAGGATCGCCGAGCACGGCCTGTTTCTGGGCTTTGCGGCGTGGAACGCGGACGAGATCGACGCCGGCGCGGCGGTGATCGGTGACGTCTTGCGCAAGCGGCCTGTGCGGTGAGCGGCGCGTCCTCCCGCTAACCCTGGCCAATGCTGCTCCAGACCAGAGCCGCGCCGGATAGCAGCAGCATTCCGAGCACGATGTCGCGGAAATTGCGGTCGCTCAGCACGCGATAGAGCCGCGCGCCGAGCCAGCTCCCAAGCAGCGTCGCGGGAAACGCGAGCACGGCGAACCAGAGCGCTTCGCGTCCGATCATGCCGCCCGCGCCCTGCAGGCAGAGCGCGACAAACAGCACGGCTATGTTGAAGGTCTGAAAAATGCCGCGCCGCTCGTCCTTGCTCCAGCCCCTGACGCTGGCCCACAGGATCGGCAGCGGGCCCGACAGGCCCGCGAGCCC
>Ga0134126_10012311_pt1 | contig 10801 bp, 9 predicted proteins | sample KB31752_FD_96881 | JGI IMG/M metagenome (GOLD analysis project Ga0134126, IMG submission 96881) | Terrestrial soil microbial communities with excess Nitrogen fertilizer from Kellogg Biological Station, Michigan, USA - KB3-175-2 | ecosystem: Environmental > Terrestrial > Soil > Unclassified ...
GCGATGCCGATGTAATCGATGCGCAGCCGCTTCCTGATGGAATGCGCTGGATTGCTGATGAGCAGCGAAGTCATCAAGATCGAAAGAATTCCTACCGGAATATTGATGAAGAAAATCCAGCGCCACGTGAAATTGTCGGTAATCCATCCGCCAAGCGTCGGTCCGATCGTCGGCGCCACCACCACGCCCATGCCGTAAATGGCCATGGCCATGCCTTGCTTTTCTCGCGGGAAACTATCCACAAGGATGGCTTGCGAAATCGGCTGCAAGCCGCCGCCGCCCGCTCCCTGCAACACGCGAAAAAAAACCAGCGCGCCCAGGCTTGGCGCCAGTCCGCATAAAAATGAACTCAGCGTGAAAATGGCCACGCAGGCCATGTAGAACTGCTTGCGTCCAAAAACATTGGAGAGCCAGCCGGTGAGCGGGAGAACGATGGCATTCGAGACCAGATACGACGTGAGCACCCACGTGCTTTCGTCCACTCCGGAGCTCAAACTGCCCGCGATGTGCGGCAGCGAGACGTTTGCGACACTCGTGTCCAGCACTTCCATGAAAGTCGCGAGCATCACCGTGGCAGCAATCAGCCAGGGATTGACCTCGCTCCGCGGGCGCTCTTGAGGAAGACTGAGTGTGGCCATGCCGGTTTTATTTCGTGATGATGGTGGCTTCGACGTTCATGCCGGGACGCAGAATCGCTTCGTTGGCAGGAATGGGATCAAGCACGATTTTCACGGGAATGCGCTCGACAACTTTCACGTAATTTCCCGTGGCATTTTCAGGAGGAAGCAGGCTGAGGCGCGAGCCCGTCGCGCCGGAAATCGAATCCACGTGGCCCGGAAATGTTTTTCCGTACATATCCACGTGAACTTCAGCGCGGTCGCCGGGCCGCACGTGCGACAGTTGAGTTTCTTTGAAATTCGCTGTGACCCAAGTTTCTCTGAGCGGGACCACAATCATCAGCGCCTGCCCGGGCGAAAGGATTTGGCCGACTTGGACGGTCTTGTTGGTCACCACGCCGTCATCGGGCGCAGTAATCGTGGTGTATTCCAAATTGAGCTGCGCGGTTTCGACCTCTGCTTGCGCTTCCTGCACGTTGGCACGCGCGGACGCCGCATTGGCGGTGCTCACGCGTACCTGGCCCGTATTTGCTTGCGCGGCCTGCAAGCCGGCATGAGCGCGCTCGAGGTCCGCCTTCGCCGCCGCCACTTGTGCTTGGCGCACGGCGATCGTTTGCTGAGCAAGCGATAGGCTTTGCCGCGCGGCAGTAAGCTCACCCTCGGCTTCAGTCGCCGCGGCCGAATACGCATCATATTGCTGCTGTGAAATTTCGTTTTTTGCGACGAGCGGTTTCACGCGCGCGAGATCCGACTGCGCCTTCTGATATGCGGCCTCCTCTTTTTGCACATTGGCCTTTGCGTAAGCTAGTCCCGACGTGGACGCCTCCTGCAAACCAAGCTGCGCCTGCTGGTACGCCGATTCTGCGGCCGCGACGGTCGCGCTCCCGCTGCTTACATCACTGCGAGTAGTGGCCGACGTAAGCGGCACGGTCACATTCGCTGAAAGCACGCGGCTCTGCGCTACCGCGAGTTTCGCCTGCGCGTTGTCCAGCTTCGCTTGATAATCGCGAGGATCAAGCTTCACCAGCACCTGCCCTTTTTTCACCGATTCGTTGTCATGCACCAGCACTTCCAGCACGCTTCCCGGCACTCGCGACGAAATGGGAATCAGATGGCCGTCAACTTGCGCGTCGTCCGTTGATTGATGATTGCGGTAATGAAACCAGAAGAGAAATCCAGCAACAACCACTATGATTGCGAAAATCAGCAGCCCGCGTCGGACGCGCGGATTTTTCAGCGGGCTAGGCCGTCGCGGTGGAGCGTCCTGCGCCGTTCGTTGGCCCTCGGCCTGAGCGGAAGATTCTCCCGGCGCCTGTTGTTCAACCTGCGGCTCAGTTTCTGTGGTTCTCGGGTTCATGAAAATCGGCCTCTTTCATTTGCTGTAGAGCAGCTCGATGCGCCCAACGGCTCGTGCCAGGTCAGCGCGCGACTGGTTGTATTCATAAAGCGCCGCAATGCGGTTTTCGTCCGCGCGGGCGAGAGCGCTTTGCGCCGTGACAACTTCTATGTTGTCCACAACTCCTGCTTTGAAGCGATCTTGCGATTGCTGCACCTCTTGCTGCGCGAGTTGCGCGCCGAGATTCGCCACTTGCACTTGATTCCGCGCCGATTCCAACCGCGCCGCCGCCGTTTCGACTTCCAGCGCGACTTGATTGCGCTCGTCCTGCAAACTTTGGTTGATTTTTTCCAGTTCCAGGCGGTCGCGCGCGATCTCGTTGTGAATCCGCCCGCCGGTGAAAAGTGGAAACGTAATTCCTGCTTCATAAACGTAAGTGGGAATAATCGTGCTTGTGGAAAGCCCTTCCTGCTCGTAATCGCCATCAAAGCGCAGGGCAGGGAGGCGCGATTCGCTGTCCGCGGCTTTCTGATACCTCAGAGATTCCTGCTGCGCGAGCAATTGCTGCACTTCAGGACGCGATTTGTACGCTTCGGCGAGGCTTTGGTCCACGGTCAATTCCGGCGTTTGGAAAAAGCTCAATTGGTCGGCGAGGACAATCAGCTGTTGCGGCCTCGTATTGAGCAGCTTGGCAAGGCCGTAAAGCGCGATTTTCTGATTCGTTTGCGCCACGAGCAGCAATTGCTTTTCGTTTTGCAGTTCCACGTTTGCGCGCAACACATCCACGCTGGTTGCCGAGCCGTGCTGTTCCAAATCCGATGCCTGATCGTACAGCGCCTGCGCAAGGTCAACCTGCGATTGCGCCGCGTTTATCTCCGCTCCGGAACGCAGCGCCCCTAGATATTGCGAAACAACCAGCAGGACGATTTGCTCGCGCACCGACTGGCGCTCGGCATCGGCGCTGGCGATATTCTTGCGCGAAGCTTGCCATCTCCTCCAGAGCGACAGGTCGAAGATCGGGGCCGAAAACGTAGCGCCAGTTTGAAAAACCTGAAATGGCCCCACCGCTTTTGGAAAACCGGGGATGTTCAGCCCGATATTCGCCTGCACATTGGCGCGGACAGCGCGATCGGAGACGTTGAAGCCGGCTTCAGGAAGCAGTTCCGATAGCGCGATGCCGCTCTGCTTCTGGCTCTCGGCCAGATTCAGCATCGCGATTTGCACGCTGGGATTTTGCTTCAGCGCCAGTTGCACCGCATCGTGCAGCGTCAATTTCAGCGGCGGAGGAGCTTGCTGCGGCAGCGCTCGCGCTGAACCGAAGCCGAGCGCAAGCGCGGCAAAAATCGCAAGCTTCGGCCGAAGAAAACTGCGGCGTCTCACAAAACCACCATCCTGCATGTCTTTTCCATGTCCATTTTTATTAGCTCGAGCGCCGAATAATTTAACTAACCGGTTAGTTTAATGAATTTCGGCCAACAGGGTCAACCCTTCATTGCGCACAATCAGAGCTGATTGATCTTCGCTGCCAGAATGAAATCGCTCTCGGTAAGGCCGTCAATTTTGTGCGTCCAGGTGGTCACTTCCGCTTTGCCCCACGAGAGGAAAATATCAGGATGGTGGCCTTGCTCCTCGGCAATCGCTCCCACTTTGTTCACAAAAGCAAGCGCCTGCTTGAAATCCGGAAACGTAAACGCTCTTGTCAGATGATGCTCGTCAATCGCTTTCCATCCGGACACCTGCTTCAGATAATTTTCCAGTTCCGCGCCTTTCATCGGCGGAACTCCGCCCCGGCATGGCACGCACGTTTTGCTCGCCAGATCGCTCATAAAACCTCCTCACCTTTGATTCATTTCGGATTGTAGCGGATTCAATTTCCAGCGCGAAGAGATTCGCGCCCGCGAACGCCTCACCGGCAGTTCACCTTGCCGCGAGCGCCTGCTTCGAAAGATATTCCTGCACATACGCGGAGAACTCTTTGTCCAGCCGCTGCGTCACGGGTCCGGGCGCGCCTTTGTACGCATGGCCGGCAATTTCGCCCGCCGGCAACAAATTGCGGTTTGTCGAAGAGATGAAGACTTCCTCCGCCGCAAGCAAGTCCGCTGGGCGGAGCACAGACTCCTCGCATTTCACGCCAGAGCGCGGCCCAATTTCGAGCAGAATGCTGCGCGTGATTCCTTCGAGACACCCGGAACTGAGCGGCGGCGTGTGAACCGTTCCGCCGCGAACGCAAAAAATATTCGCAGCCGTGCATTCCGCCACTTCACCGCGTTCATTCAGCAACACGACCTCATCATAGCCGCTCTGTTGTGCCTCATAAAAATTCCACACATTGTTCAGCCAGGAAGTCACTTTCACTCCCGCGAGGGGAGATGCCGCATGTCTTCCATGTTCGCGAAGGTTCAGGCGCGCCGGCAATCGAAAGGCCGGCAAGTCCGTGCTGCACAGAAAAAGGTCAACCACCGGGAGATTCTCATTGCTGCGCCAGTGACCCACTTGATTGTAAATCGCATAAATTCGCGCGCAGCCTTCGGAAACTTTGTTCGCTCGTATCACTTCGACCAAATGCCCGCGAACAGCCTCCGCACTAAACGGAAGAGGGCAGTGCGTTCGCGCGGAGTCGCGCTCCAGCCGCTTCCAATGCCGCTCGAACGCGAACGGCACGCCATCAAAAATATGCAGCGTGGTGAACAGTCCCCAGCCGTTCAGCAATCCCGCCTGGCCGGGGGAAAGCCGCACCTCCTCAATCGGCTGGAGTTTATTATTGTGGAAAACGAATTTGTGCAGCATTGGCCCTCCGCTATCACGCGCCATTGTAGCGCAGGCCGATGCGCTCGTCGCGAGTTTCAGCCGTCCGTGCGGCGTGCAGAACTTTTAGAGAATTACGCGGCCTTCAAAAAACGACACTTTCGAAATCAGTCGCTCTTCTTGACACCGGCTTCCACAGGTGTGCCGACCTTCTGCGAAGCGCCGGTCCAAAAAAGCTGGAAATCGCTGAAGTGATGGTAATGATGCAGATAGTGGCCGCGGTACTGGTAATAAATGTTCACGTCTTCCGGCAGCCAGAGCGTCACCTTGTGACCCTTGAACGTGACGGGTTTGTAGTCGAGCGAGAAGTGCTCACGATAAAGATCCGCTTGTTTAATAGGTTTCACTAAATCGAATTCAGCGTGGATAACGTGGCCGCTGCTTCCCACCCACGCGAGACCCTTGAACGGCAGCAAATATGTTCCGGAAGACGCCTGCAACGCCGCCAGCGTGGCGGGCCGGTCTGGCCGTTGCTCAAAACGTATAATCCACGCGGTTTTTCCGTCCCATTCGCTGAGGCCTTCGCAACTCCATTTGAAGTCATCCTGATAAACGGGATGAAATACGAGCGCCAGCGCGGGAGCGCCTATATCGTTCAACCTGCCCGGCATCTGCTCCTCGGATGCGCTCTGATCGCGATATTCCGTTACCGGAATCGTGCCGGACCTCGGCGATTCAATTGTGGCCAGATAACTGTAAGTTTGAGACTCGGGCCTCTCGAGACTTTTATTCCTCTTTACTTCGACGGATTGATATTCCTCAGTAGCCGTGAACTTCTGCAGAGTATCAACGAACTGAACGGCGCTTTTGCGAGCGGCCTTCAGAACCTTCGGTAAAGAGCAAGCCGCCTCTGGAATCACAAAATGTTTTGCTTCATCGATATCCGGCGGAGCCCAGTCTTTCTCTGGAGGGAGCTCAGTCTTGGGCGGCGGAATCACCGTGGCAATCGTGCGCACCGGCTCGGCCGGCGCTGTGGTTGTGGTTGAATGCTCGGCCACATTCATCACCGTCAATTTCTGCGCTACAGGCGGCGCTTTCTGCAACTCGTTCGCCCAGGCGCGAATCTGCGGCGCCCCATTAGGATGTGCATTCAGAAAACTCTGCACTGCTTTGAGCGCTCCATCGCGGTCGCCTAAATCCGCGAGCGCTTGTGCCAGCAGCAGTTCGACCTCGCTTGCTTTTCCCTTGCTTTCCTTCAACGCGGCGAGCGCGTGATCTCGCGCCTGTTTGTAATCGCGCTGCTTAAGATACGACGCGGAAAGCATCCAGTCCGATTTCCAGGAAGAGGGATCCAATTGTACTGCCTTGCTCAATACCTGAATCGCGCCGGGATAATCTCCCTGGTCAAATCGCAGTGTGCCGAGCGCAAGCAGGGAAGGCGCCTGGCTTGGATCCACGGAAACTGATTTCTCGAGGTATGGCCGCGCGTTCGCCAGTTGTTTCGCGAGAAGATAGCTCATCCCCATGACGTAATTTACATACGGGTTGCCGGGCGCCATTGCCAGCGCTTTTTGAAAATGCTTCTGCGCCGAAGAAATTTTGCCGGAGTTGATGTCCTTCAGCCCTTTTTCTACTTCTTTCTGCGCGCGAGGCGCGAGCAAAAAATGCCCGCCGGGCGGATGAAAATTCAATCGGCTGTCGAGAGGTCTTAGGAATATCATCACGCTCGCCGAGCCGCCATCGATGTCCGGAATCAATACCGTCTGCCGCGCTACTTGATATCCATCCGCTTTTACTTCTACTTCGTAACTCATTCCCGTCGCAAGGCCGCTAAACGCCCATGCATTTCCCGTCATGCGCGGCGTTTGAACAAGATTCTGGGTCGACTCCTCAACGATCAGGTTGATTTGGGGAATTCCCGAGTACGGCCTGCCATCTTCCGCCCGTATGTACACCAAAATCGAGCCTGTCGCGGGCGCTCGGCTTGTGCCCATTTGCGCTCCCAGCGGACTCGGAAGCGGAGGGCCTTGCGCAAAAGCAAATGACCAAGCAGCGAGCACAAGAAGAGATGAGAAGAAAAGTTTGGCGAGCCCTGATTTCACTTCGGCTCCGGAGGAAAAAACGCGACGACTGGCGCTAGGCGCTCTATCCTTGAGCGAAACTATAGAGTAAGCGCCTCTTTACCGTCAATAGGTAGAACCCAGCGTTTCAGCAGCAGTGGCGGACATTGCAGTAGCGGCCTACGCGGCCCGGACGCGCTCTTCCGGCACTTCCACTTCGCTGACGCCTTTGAACGAAAAGACCAAATGAACGAGATACGTCGAAGGGTTTGTGGACGTCTGCCGGATGATATTCCCAATCGCGTCCGTCACCGCCGCATGAAACAGCACCCCGCCCGCCTGCATCCCGGCGAGATTCACGCGCACGAGTTGGCCTTCCTTAAACACGCTTCCATTCTGAATTTCCGCCCCGCATTTTGCAACCGCACGTGACGCCGCACCGCGCGCTTTCACATCCCTGCCCCGTCTCGTCCGTTGACAATCACAACTCCGAACGCGTATCATCCTTTCGATACAGCGCGTTAACCCCGCTGCGTCCCCTTCTTTCGCTCTGCAACGTTGGGAGGAGTCTCCGAGGAAGTTTCCTCGGCAAGCAGGGTATTTCCCTCAGGGAGGCCATTCGGTGTCGCCGGAGTACGCCAGTTCAGAGCCACAGGCATCGGCGGTGGAAACCGTCTCGGCACCTGCCGCCTCAGACGATAACGTTTCCATGAATCCATCTGTCCCGGAATCCGCTGCCGAGCCTCAAAATTCTGCCCAGGCGCCGGCGCAGGTATCCCAAAATGCCTCCGACGCGGAAGCATCCCCAGCCGTGCGCGCCGGAGAATCAACCGAAACAGCACAAACCCCGGCCGAATCACCCACAACTCTGGAAAATCCGGACGAAAATTCGGCGCCCGCGATGGAACAGCTCATCGAGCAATACGCCGCTCCCCAACCTGCTGCGAGCGGCGGCGAAATTTTCGAAGGCCGCATCGTCGCCGTCAACGATTTGGGCCTCGTCGTGGACGTTGGCGGAAAATTTGAGGGCTTGGTCCCCGCGCAGGAATTTGTCGACACCGGCGGAATTCATTTTCAGCCCGGAGATTTGATCGAAGTCGAGCGCCTCGATGAGCAAAAGGAAGGCTACATCCTCCTCTCGCACACGCGCGCTCATCGCCGCGCGGTCTGGCAGCGCATTGAGGATTCCTATAAAAATGGCGCCACTCTGAAAGGCACCGTTGCCGACCGCATCAAGGGCGGCTTGGTTGTGGACATCGGCCTCCGCGCATTTCTCCCTGCGTCGCAGCTTGACCTGCGCCCCACGCACGATTTGGAATCCTGGAAGGATCGCGAAATCGAAGTTCGCGTACTCAAACTCAATCGCAAGCGCGGCAACGTCGTCGTCAGCCGCCGCGCCATTCTCGAAGAAGAGCAAAAAAAGCAGCGCCAGGCGCTCGCCGATTCGCTCGCTGAAGGCGCCGTCGTCACCGGCAAAGTAAAAAACATCACCGATTACGGCGTTTTTGTCGATCTCGGCGGAATTGATGGCCTTCTTCACATAACCGATCTCGTCTGGGGACGCATCACCCATCCTTCTGAAGCCGTCAAGCAGGGCGACGAAATTCAGGTGCAAATCCTGAAATTTGACCGCGAGAAGATGCGCATTTCCCTCGGCCGCAAACAGCTCATTCCCGATCCTTGGGCCGCTGTTCCCGAACGTTTTCCCCTTGGAGCACGCCTCCGCGGAAAAGTCATGGCCATCACCGATTACGGCGCTTTTGTGCAACTGGATGAAGGAATCGAAGGTCTCGTCCACGTCAGCGAAATGAGCTGGTCCAAGCGCGTCAAGCATCCCTCGAAAATCGTGAAGCAGGGCGAGGAAGTGGATGTGGTCGTCCTCGAAATCAATACCGATCAGCGCCGCATCTCGCTCGGCATGAAGCAGCTTCAGCCCGATCCGTGGAGCGCTGTCGCCGAAAAATATCCGGTCGATTCCGTCATCACCGGCCGCGTTCGCAATCTCGCCGAATTCGGCGCGTTTATCGAACTCGAAGACGGCATTGACGGTCTCATCCACATAAGCGATTTCAGTTGGAAGGAACGCATCAAACATCCCAGCGAAAAAGTGAAAAAGGGCGATGAAGTTCAGGCCAAAGTTCTCCGAATCGACGGCGAGCATCGCCGCCTGTCCCTCGGCATTAAGCAGCTCAATGATATTTGGGCCAACTGGTTTGCTGCTCATAAATTGAATGAGATCATTCGCGGCAAAGTCGTGCGCAACGCGGCCTTTGGTGCGTTTGTCGAATTAGCCGATGGCGTCGAAGGCTTGTGTCACATATCGGAAATTCAATCCCGCCGCGGAAAAAAAGATTCGGCTGAGCGCAACAATAAGTCGAAAGTGGCCGAAAAACCGGTGCTCGTCGAAGGCCAGGAATACGATTTCAAAGTCATTCGCCTCGACCCTGCACAGCGCAAAATCAGCCTGAGTTACCGCGCCGCGCAAAAACAGGCCGAGCGCCAGGAAATTGCGGCGTTTCGCTCGTCGAAATCCTCGCCGACGGCGACCATCGGCGACGCAATTCTGGCCAAGCGCCAGGCGAACTAGTCCGGGAGTCTGCTGCAAGAAAAAGATTTACGTTTCAGCCTGAATAGTGATATGGAAGGTCGTTCCAGGCGTCCTTTGTGGTGGACCGGACGTAGAATCAACTCAGCTTGGTTATCAAACGGAATTAACCTGACAGGAGGGCTAACCGCCCCATGGGAAGCGTTGCGGGTAAGCCGGAATCGAGCGATCGAACCGTCACCAAAGCCGATTTGATCGAAGAAGTGATTCGCGTTACCGAATTGCCTCGCCGGGAATCGGAGACCGTCGTTGAAACGGTTTTCGAAAGTATCATCGAGGCCCTCCAGAAGAACGACAAAATCGAAATTCGCGGCTTTGGCAGCTTCCGCAGCCGGCAGCGCCGCGGACGCACCGGGCGCAACCCCAAAACCGGCGCAAAAGTCGAAGTTCCCCCCAAGCGCATTCCATTTTTCAAGCCGAGCAAGGAGCTCCGGGATTTTGTGAACAGCCGGCAATCCTCAAACGCCGCCCCGGCAGCTTCCGAGTCTTCCTCGCAGGGATAAGACGGCAGAGCGGAATGGATTTCCTCTGGACTCCGTGGCGATACCGCTATCTCTCCGAAGGCGTCAGCGATAACAAATGCATTTTCTGCGAAGCGCTGGCTCTCGGTGACGACGCCAAATCGCACATCGTTTTTCGCGGCAATCTTTCCTTCATTATCTTGAACCGTTTTCCTTACACCACGGCCCATGTGATGATTGTTCCGTATGAGCACGTCGCCGATTTGGCGCGATGCAATCCCGAAGCGCTCGCCGAAATCATGCGCCTCGCGCAAAAGACGCAGACCGTCATCGCCGGTCTCTATCGCCCGCAGGGCTTCAACCTCGGCATGAACCTCGGTCATTGCGCCGGCGCCGGCGTCACCGGGCACATTCATATGCATCTTCTGCCGCGCTGGGCCGGCGATGCGAATTTCATGACGACCGTGGCGGAAACGCGCCTCGAGCCCGAGGAGCTTTCCACCACGTACGACAAATTGAAACGGGCTCTCGCAGTTTGAAATTCAAGCGGAGAATACCAAGTGCACCTCGGACTCACGGAAGAACAATCTCTCCTGCAGCGTACCGTTCGCGAATTTGCTGAGACGGAAGTCAAGCCGCTCGCGAAAGAACTCGATGAAACGGGACATTTCCCTCGCGAAAATTTCCGCAAAGCCGCTGAACTTGGCCTTACCGGGGTCGCTGTGCCTGAACAATACGGTGGGGCGGGCATGGACCACATCAGCTACACCATCACGATCGAAGAGATTTCCCGCGCCTGCGCTTCCACCGGTGTGATTCTCTCTGTGCAAAATTCCTTGTACTGCGACCCGGTCCTCCGCTTCGGCACCGAGGAGCAGAAGAAGAAATTCCTCGCCCCTTTCGCGCGCGGCGAAAAAATCGGCTGCTATGCTCTCACCGAGCCGCAGGCAGGCTCGAATGCCGCCGCCCTCCGCACC
>Ga0134126_10012312_pt1 | contig 10800 bp, 10 predicted proteins | sample KB31752_FD_96881 | JGI IMG/M metagenome (GOLD analysis project Ga0134126, IMG submission 96881) | Terrestrial soil microbial communities with excess Nitrogen fertilizer from Kellogg Biological Station, Michigan, USA - KB3-175-2 | ecosystem: Environmental > Terrestrial > Soil > Unclassified ...
CAGCTCGCTCGCCACCGCCATGCCGAGGCCGGAGGAAATAGAGGTCGAGCTGTGCGCGGCGCCGAACGGGTCGTATTCCGATTCCGAGCGCTTAGTGAAACCGCTGAGGCCGCCACCCTGGCGGATGGTGCGGATGCGGTCGCGCCGGCCGGTCATGATCTTGTGCGGATAGGCCTGATGACCGACATCCCAGATCACTTTGTCTTCGGGCGTGTCGAACACGTAATGCAGCGCCACGGTGAGTTCGACCACGCCCAGGCCGGCGCCAAAATGGCCGCCCGTGACCGAGACGATGTCGATCAGGTCGGTGCGCAACTCATTGGCGAACTGGCGAAGCGCACGCTTGGGCAGCTTGCGCAAATCGGCGGGCACCTGGACCTGATCGAGAAGCGGAGTCTTGCTGGGTGTTGTCATCATATGCTGACCGAACCGGGGCAATTGGAGTTCCGCGCCGTTCCCCCAAAAACTGCGCAAACGTCATAATTCCAAACGCGAAGAACGCAAAACGGGCTCATGCCACATCCAGCCTTTCGCCGATAGCAGGCCCGCCCGCTCCCTGGACGATTTTTTCCAGCCGGCCTTCCGCCGCTTTGAGCTTGGCCTCGCAATGGGCCTTGAGCGCCTGGCCGCGCTCATACAGCGCGATGGAATCCTCCAGATCGACTTGGCCTTGTTCCAGGCGCGCGACGATCGTCTCCAGTTCCTGGAGCGCCGCCTCAAAACTCATTTCGCCGACCGGCCTGGCCGCATCCTGTTTAGTCACCGGGGTGGAAATGGCAGTTTCTCCAAAGGACCCTTGCGCCTTAGGTCCAGTGCCCCCGCATGGACCATTCGGGCCCGCGCAATTTCGCAGTTTTGGCAAACACATGCCAACGGGAATCGAACGGGAAACTATAGGCCCGGGTCCTGTCCTGACAAAGACTTCCCCCTTCCGTAAGGGAACCTTTCAGGGTGTAAGTTGGGGGGCTCTCAACTCGACATCGCCATGAGGCGCCTCTGCTATTGCACCTATCAGATTTTTAATCCCGGGGAAGGCGGCAATCGTTTCGATCCCCTGGAGCGCCTTCAGACTGGCCTCGCTTTCACCCAGCATGGTGCTCAGGCTCTCAAAGAGGCCCCGACGCTGGGGATAGATGCGGATCACGATGTGGTCCTGGGGAATTCCTCCCAATTGTGCGGCCGTATCCGCGGCCGTCCAGAAGCCGCCCAGGCCGTCCACCAATCCCTTGGTTTTGGCATCAACGCCGGTCCAGACCCGTCCCTTGGCCACTTCCTTCACCCGATCGAGCGGCAGGTGACGGCCCTCGGACACTTTGTGCAGGAAATCGTCATAGATCACATCCGCTTCATGATTGAGCGCGGTCCATTGCTCGGGCGTATAGGGTTGGATCGCGGAATCCATCAGCGTGTTCTTGCCCGAGGCGACTTCGTCCAGTTCGGCGCCCACCAGTCCCAGCGCCTTCCCCACCGCCACCTTGCCGGTCAAGACGCCGATCGAGCCGGTCAAGGTCGCCGGCTCGGCGATGATCTTGTTGGCGCTGGCCGAGATGAAATAGCCGCCTGACGCGCCCAGCCCGCCCATGCTGACGATGACCGGCTTGCCTTTCGCCTGCGCTTTCTTCACCGCATCCAGAATCTGATCCGACGCCGTCACCGAGCCGCCGGGCGAATCCACCCTGAGCAGGATAGCCTTGATGCCGGGCTCGCGCGTCGCCTGGCGGATCGCCTCCGACAGATCATCGCTGGCGATACCGGCATTGCTGTTGAAGATGTCGCCGCGGGCGGTGCCGTCCACGATATCGCCCGCCGCCTCGATCACCGCCAGATTGGCGCCGAAACTGGTGCTGAAATTCTTGGTCTTGATATAGTCGGTGATCTTGGTGAACTTGGCGCCGGTGCCCGCGCGGCCAAGACCCGCACCCATCGCGTCATCGTCATAGCCGATGCGGTCCAACAGTCCCTCGCCCTTGGCGTCCTCGGCGAATTGGGGACTGGAATCGAAATCGGCGCTCACCTTGGCGGGATCGAGACGGCGCGCGCGCGCCACTTCCGCCACCGCTTGGTCGCGCCAGGATTTGGTCAACTCGGTGAGCTGTTCTTTGTCCGCGTCCGTCATGGTCTTTTCCATGTACATGTCGGCCGCGCTCTTATAGTCGGCGCGCTTGGCGATCTGAGGCACGGCTTGAATCTTGTCGAATAGCCCTTTCAGGAAAATCTCGCCAACGCCGCCGCCCGCCACTTTGAAATCACTCCGGGGTTGCGCCCAGATTTCATTGGCGGCGCTGGCGGTCACATAATCGCCCAGCCCAGGGGTGAGAAAGCCGGTGGCCTGGGCGATCACGAATTTGCCGTGATCGCGGAAACGGTGAAGGCTGTCGGACAATTCTTCGGCCTGGGCGAGCGACACCGCGCCATTGCCCAGCCGCATGACCATGCCTTTGACGCGCGGGTCGCGCGAAGCGGCGTCCAGCGCGAACACGTAATTCATCACGGTCTGCTGGGGGCCACTCAACGAAAAGCCCGTCGTTGCCGAATCGGGCACCGGTTGCCGGAGGTCCATGGTCAGCACCATCTTACCGGGAAGGCCGTCTCCTCGCGCCAGCCCGATCACCAGCAGAACCACGAAAATCAGGACGATCAGGAAAACGAATTTGGCGGCGCCATTCAGCACCGCCGCCATGATCGAGCGGAGCCAGGCGAGAAAGCGTGTCATAGCGAATTCCTTGAGGGCAGCGTGGGGAGCTCTGTTATACCGCGCTCCGGGAACCCAAGACAGTCCGGGCTGGTTGGCACAAATGGGATGCGGAATCGGACCACTAGACAGCAAAAGCCCGGCTCCATCCCCACAGCCGGGCTTGGGCCAAGACGCTGAAAATTTTAGTGGCGTGACGCGTCGCGCAACGTGTCTTTGGCGCCGCCGACGGCATTCTGCACCTTGCCTTTGGCCTTGTCGGCCGCGCCTTCGGCCTTGAGCTTGGCGTCGCCGGTCATCTTGCCGGCCGCCTCTTTGACCGCGCCTTTGGCTTGGTTGGCAGAGCCTTTGATCCTGTCCTTGTCCATGCTTTATTCTCCGTTTGACACTGGGATAACGGCACCTTTGCGGCACGGTTCCGTAACTTTTGCCGAACCGAAACGAACTGATCTTTGCGGTGTTGGCGAGGAGAAATTCATGCTGAGACGGAACTTCATCTCTTTACTGTTGCTGGGAAGTGCGGGGATCTGCGCGGAGACCGTGCCTGCCTTCGCCGCCTACCGCGTGAGCAAAAGCGATGCGGAATGGAAGAAGGTCCTGTCGCCCGCGGCGTATGACGTGCTGCGCAAGCAGGGCACCGAGATGCCCTATTCGAGCCCGCTGGACATGAATTACAAGAAGGGCGCCTATCTCTGCGCCGGCTGCGACCAGCCGCTTTATTCCTCCGACACCAAATATGACAGCCACACCGGCTGGCCCAGCTTCTGGAAGCCGCTCTCCAGCGCCATTATCACCTCGGACGATCATTCGCTCGATATGGAACGCACCGAAGTCCACTGCGTCGGTTGCGGCGGCCATCTCGGCCATGTCTTCAACGACGGGCCCAAGCCCACGGGCCTGCGCTATTGCATGAACGGCGTGGCGCTGCGCTTCCAGGCGACTTAGTTCGCGTACTTTTGCTATTTCTTCGCCGGAGCGGCGGGGGCAGCGCCCGCCTCGGGCTTGGCCTTGGCCTTGGCCTGCTCGCTCATGGAATCATGGGCTGCGGTAAACCCGTTCAAGGACAGCTTGAGCTCATAATTCTTGCCGTCATCGGCGGTGACCTTGATCAGCGCAGTGTCGCTCGCATGGCTCAATTGGTCGACCACGGAATTGTCGAGCAGCATTTCCACATAACAACCGGCCCGGTCGCAGCGCCGATATGGCATCGCCGGCGACGTATAACTTCCCGCCAGGATCGCCACGCCGCGCGTGACGGACACGCCCAACGGCACGGAAATCTGGATGGCATGCTTGTCCAAATGCGGAATATACGCGATCGAGACCGCCAGGATGCGCTGATTGCTCTTGGCGTCATTCTGTTGCTGATACATGTCACAGGGGGATTGGCTCTGCGTCGGGTAACAGCGCACCAGCCAATCGCCCACACTCTTCACCTCAGGCGGAGGCGGCGCGGCTGGAGCCGCCGTGGGAGCCTGGGCCAAAGCCGCGCCCGAAACCAGCGCGCCGAAAAATATGCCGGACAACAACGACAGGGTTTTCATCAGAGCATTCTCCAGAACCATGACCCGCGTTTGGCTTCATCGCGGTGATAGGCGCGCTCAGCGTCGGCATATCCGGTAAGGGAAAGCGGAATCGCGATGGGCTTGTTGTCGTTGGAACCCGCGAACACGACCTTGCCGTCCTTGCCGTCGTCGAATTGCTTCTGCAGCTTGTTATCGATGGGAATATCGACGATGCAGCCCTGCTGGGTGCAGGTGCGGTACTTGGCGGTGACCATGGGATTGGTGCCCAGCACCACGCCCACGCCAGGCTCGAGCGCCACGCCCAGCGGCAGCACCATGTCGAGCGCGGGTTTGCCGGTGGGCAGCTTGCCGACCGCGATCCGCACGATCTCTTCATGGGTTTGGCTGTCCAGCACGTCCTGGACGATTTCGCAATTCACATTGGGTTGGCTGGCGGCCGGACAGGCCACCCGCCAGGAGCCATAGGCCGTTACCGCCTGAGTGGACGTATTGTAGCTCGCCACGCCGCGCACGGCCCAGCCCACCACCAGCCCGACCAGCAAAGCGACCGCGCCGATGATCAGCTTCTGGGTCAAATTCGTCATGAAAGGTCTCGTCTCAGTTGGAAACCGGAAAGACCCGGTCTAAAGCCTCAAAACCGGCGGAGGAGTTAGCAGATCACATCCGCAAAGGAAACGGGCGGCTCAAGGGATTCCCCCTGCCCCTTCCCGGATTTGGCGAATGCCCGAGGTTTCATGACGGGGTTGTAAGGCAGTTGCGCCAGTACGCGGCAATTTGGCCCGCTGCGAAACAGACTCCTTAACGGCCCGCTGTCAGCTGCCGGCCGTCAATTGCTGGCAACGCGCACCGGATCGGGGCGCCAATAGGCGGGCCAGACCCGCTTCAAGGCCGCCAGCTTGGGCAGATCGTTGATCACGATATAGGGCTGAGTGGGGTTATGGATCAGGTAATCCTGATGATATCCCTCGGCCGCATAGAACCCCTTGAGCGGCTCGATCTTGGTGACGACGGGTTTGCCAAAAATGCGAGCCGCATCGAGTTGGGCGATATAGGCGCGCGCGGTTTTTTCCTGGGCCGGCGAGGTGAAGAAAATTTCCGAGCGATAGCTGGTTCCCTGGTCCGGGCCCTGGAAGTTCAATTCGGTGGGATCGTGCGCCACCGAGAAATAGATTTGCAGCGAGCGGCCGAACGATACGATTTTGGGGTCGAAGGTGATCTCGACCGATTCGGCATGACCGGTGGTCTCGGTGGTCACCATGGGATAATGGGCGGTGCCGGCGGCGCCGCCGGAATAGCCGGCCACCACCTTGGTCACGCCCTTCACATGCTCGAACACGGCTTGCTGGCCCCAGAAGCAGCCCCCCGCCAGGACCACGCTCTCACGCGCCGTGTCATTGGCGGGATCGAGCGCGGGCGCCGGAATGGTCTTGTCCAGATCGTCGGCCTGCGCGGCGGCGGTGAACATCGCGACCGCGGTGGCGGCAAAAAGACTTGCAAGTTTCATGGCGGTTCCTCAAAGGCGAATTCAGAATAGCAGGTCTTCCATCTATTCGCGCGCCCTAGTGGAGCGGATTTGACATTCGCTCCCCTGCTTGGCGCAAACACCGAAGCGCATGTCAAATCCAAAGCTCCACTAGAATCATATGGTTGCTAGTGGTCCTTTGATTCCAACATTCGCAAAATGCCGGGCGCAAGCGGGATGCGAATGTTGGAATCGGACCACCAGCGGTCCGGTTACCGCCCGGGTCCGTGAAAACGGGAAGGCCCCGACAGGTTTATTTCGCGTGATTGGGCTGGAAGATTGAACGCTACAATGCGCTATCGCCGGTCTCGCCAGTCCTCACGCGAAGCGCCGAGTCGAGATCCAGGGTGAAGATCTTGCCATCACCGATCTTGCCGGTGCGGGCCGCCTTGGCGATGGCGGCGATCGCGTCATCAACCCGGGCAGCCGGAAGCGCCACCTCCAGTCTGAGTTTGGGCAGGAAGGAAATCGCATATTCCGCGCCGCGATAGATTTCGGTATGGCCTTTCTGGCGGCCGTAACCGCGCACTTCCGAAACCGTCATCCCTTCCACGCCGATGGCGGTCAACGCTTCGCGCACCGAATCCAGGCGATGGGGTTGAATGATGGCGATGATCAGTTTCATGGGCCCGATCCTTGTTTGGCCTACCGGTTGGTGTGGTAGGCGCTTTCTCCGTGGGTGGCGAAATCCAGGCCCTGGAGTTCATGCTCGCGGTCCACGCGCAGACCCACCACCAAGCCCGCGAATTTGGTGATCAGGAAGGTGGCGATGGCCGCCCACGCGATGGTTGCCGCCACGCCTTCCAACTGCACCGTGAATTGCGCGCCGATCGCGTGATGCAGCGCCGAGCCGCCCAGCCCGATGCCCGCCAGGAACGGCAACGTCAATGTGCCCAGCGCCCCGCCCACGCCGTGAACCCCCAAAACGTCCAAGGCATCGTCCACCACCAGGACGCGTTTGACGAAATGCACCGCCATGTAACAGATGATGCTGGCGGCCGCGCCCAATAGCACCGCGCCGATCGGGCCCACGCTGCCGGCCGCGGGCGTGATGGTGGCGAGCCCGGCGATGGTGCCGGTCACCGCACCCACCAGGCTGGGCTTGCCGAACGAAATCCACTCAATCGCCATCCAGACCAACGTGGCGGTCGCCGCGGAAAGATGGGTGGTGAGCATCGCCATGCCGGCATCGGCGTTTGACGCCAGCGCGCTGCCCGCGTTGAACCCGAACCAACCCACCCACAGAAGCGAGGCGCCCACCATCACCATCCAGGGCGCATGCGGCGGACGGATGGATTTCGGAAAATCCGTGCGCGGCTTGAGCATCCAGGCCACCACCAAGGCCGAAACGCCGGCGGTGACATGCACCACGATGCCGCCCGCGAAATCGATCACGCCGCGCTTGGCCAGCCAGCCGCCGCCCCACACCCAATGCGCCACCGGCACATAGACGATCAGAAGCCAGAGCCCCGAGATCAGCAGGACCGCGTCGAAACGGATGCGCTCCACATAAGCGCCGATAATCAGCGCCGGGGTAATGATGGCGAAGGTCATCTGGAACATCACAAAGACGCTTTCCGGAAGATTGGTCCCCGGATGCAGCATGGCGCGGTCGCCATTCTGCAGGAATGCCGCCTTGAGATTGCCCAGAAGATCGCCGCTCCCTGAATAAGTGAGGCTGTATCCCACCGCGAACCAGAGTACGGAAACCAGGCAGGCCACCGCGCAGCACTGCACCAGGACCGACAGGATGTTCTTGGCCTGGACCAGGCCGCCATAGAACAGCGCCAGCGCCGGCAGCGTCATCAGCAGCACCAGCACGGTGGACATCATCAGCCACGCGGTATCGGACCCGTTTATCACTTTCCTTGCCCCATTCAATCGCCGCGGCCGAGCGACCGCGGGCGAAGACTGGCGTGAGGCCGGCTGGCTGACAAGGAAAGATGATCTGTCTGCCCGCCGCCGCCTGTGAACCAATTTATACCCCCGCCGTTCTTGTTCCTGGAATCGTCAGGGAAACGCCAAGCTCCGGCTTATCCTGTTGATCGTATTGATCCTTGCGATCCTGGGTTCGTTCCCGGTCTGGCCGTACAGCGCGGGCTGGGTTACGGCCCATCGGGCGGACTGGGATTGATGCTGATCATCCTCTTGATACTTGTTTTGGCAGGCCGCCTATAAAGAAGGCGGCCTGGCGCGAAAATGCCCAGAGCCGCGTTTATAAAGACTCCGAATCGGAGCCGGTGATGGCAGTACGACAGCGCAAAACCAAGCGCACCGGGAAAAGATGGTCCGCAGATGTCACGCGGAACTCGAACGCGCTCGATCTCAGGAAAGGCGTGTTCGCGCAGGACGACCCCAAAAAGATCGCGGCCTCGCTCAAACGCTCGGCGGAACATAGCCGGCGGAGGAAATCGAGCCCCTATCAATCGGCGATGTCGATGCTGACCTTTTACATCAATCGCGCGGGCAAGGACCTTCCGGCACGGCGCAAGCGCGTGCTGGAGCGGGCCAAGGACAGTCTGCGCGAGCTGTTCCACAAGAAACCGAAAACGACGCGGCGTTGAAGGTCATCTGCTTTTGGTGAAACGCAGGATCGCATCCTTCAGTGAAGGCTCGCTGTCGCACCACTCCGCCCAGGGCTTGTGCCGTTTCAACAGCGCGGGCCCGGTGCGGACGGTGAAAGCCTTCGGGTCCAGTCCTTTTTTCACCTGGCCCCAGTTGAGCGGCATCGAGATCGTGGCGCCTTCCCGCGCGCGCGGCGAGAGCGGCGCCACGGCCGTGGACATGCGGTCGTTGCGCAGATAATCGAGGAAAATCTTGCCCGTGCGTTTGGCCTTGGACATGTTGACCAGATAATCGCCCGGACTGTCGGCCGCCATCGCCTCGCAAATGGCGCGGGCGAAGGTCTTGGCTTGCGGCCAGCCAATGCGGTCCTTGCCGCGCACCTGGAACGGCGTCACCACATGCAGGCCTTTGCCACCCGTGGTCTTGCAGAAGGCCGGAAGGCCCAGGACTTCCAGCCGCTCTTTCATCTCCTTGGCGGCCGCGATCACGCGCGTGAATTCGGTGTCGGGCGCGGGATCGAGATCGAACACGAAGCGGCCCGGAACATCGGGGGCATCCGGCGCGCAGTTCCAAGGATGGAATTCCAGCGCCGCCACCTGGGCGGCGGCGATCAATGCCTCGGCCTGGTCGATCTGAAGATAGGGTTTGCGGTCGCCCGAGACTTTCACTTCGCGGAACAGCTTGGAGCCGCCATGCATGGCATGGCGCTGGAAGAAATGCTCGCCGTCGATGCCGTTCGGCGCGCGCACGATCGAGCATGGGCGGCCTTTGATGTGCGGCAACATCCAGGAGCTTACCGCTTCCATATATTCGGCGAGATCCAGTTTGGTAACGGGTTTGCCGTCGCCCGCATCGGGCCAGAGCGCCTTGTCCGGTTTGGAGATGGCGATGTCCATCACCATGTCCTCGCCCTTCTTCGCTCTGCTCCCATTGGCTTTACCGGCGGACGGCGCCGCCAGTCTCGTTTTTCTCGCGTTTGCGGGCATCTCCGCCTCCACTTCGTCCGCCGGTTTGTCGCTGCGCAACCCCTTGAACGAGGCCTGGCGCACCATGCCATCAGCGCTGAAGCCGGCGAATTCGATCTCGGCCACCAACTCCGGCGCGACCCAGTGAACGCCCGCTTCCTGGCGCGGCGCGCCTTGACCGGCAAAAGGGCTGGTCTTGCCTTCCCGTTCCTTCAGGCGCGGCAACAGGTGCGACACGGTCTTGCCGCCATAGCCGGTGCCGACGCGCCCCACATAGGCCAAATGCTTGCCCTTATGCACGCCCACCAGCAGGGAGCGGAATTTTCCGTCTGTCGTGCTCCAGCCGCCGATCACCACTTCGTGTCCGGCACGGCATTTCGATTTGATCCAGCCATCGCCGCGTCCCGATTCATACGGCGCCGTTATCCGCTTGGAGACGATGCCTTCCAGATTCATCCGGCAAGCGGATTCCCACACCGCGTGGCCGCCGGCGCTGAGATGCTCGACATAACGGAGCAACGGGCTTTTGCCGCGGGAAAGGAATTTTTCCAGCCGCGCTTTGCGTTCCGAGAGCGAAAGCGGACGCAGATCCTCATGCCTTTCGAATAGAAAATCGAAGACGAAGAACACCAGATTCTTCGTTTTCTTCTCGGACAAAGCGGCCTGAAGGCCGGAGAAATCTGGCGTGCCCTTATGGTCCAGCGCCACCACCTCACCGTCGAGAATGGCGTCGGGAAGCGATTTGAGAACATTGGCGATTTCCGGAAAGCGCTCTTTCCAGTCGAGGCCCTTGCGGGTGAGGAGGGAGACTTTGCCTTTTTCGATGCGCGCCTGGACGCGGTAGCCGTCGAACTTGATCTCGTGCACCCAACCCGACCCCGGCGGCGGGCGATCCTCCAGCCGGCACAATTGCGGTTCAACGAAGCGCGGCAACGAATTCACCTGTTTGGGTTTCCCCCGCCCGCTGCGCTGCGGCTTTCTTTCGCCGCCGCCGTCTTCATAGCCCGCGTCGCTATTCTTGTTGCTGTGCCAGATCGCGTCGGCGGCGAAACTTTTGCGGCGCATGAAAGCGGTCGGCTTTTTGCCTTTCCCGGCGGCGATCTGATCGAGATCGCGCCCCGAGGCGACGGAGCGATCCTTTTCCAGGATCGCTTCGCCGTCGCCTTCCCTGGAATATTTGTCGCGATGTTTGATCAGGAGCCAATTGTTGTGCTTGCTCTTGCCATAGCGCGCGTTGCGGTCATGACGCATGCGCACCAGCACCCAACTGCCGTGCAGCTTTCCCCCTTCGAGAACGAATTTGAGATCGCCCTTCTTCAGCATCGCGTCGGCGTCGCCCTCCGGCGCCCAATAGCCCCGGTCCCACAGCATCACCGTGCCGCCGCCATTCTGGCCCTTGGGAATGGTGCCTTCGAAATCGCCGTAATCGAGCGGATGATCCTCGACTTCCACTGCCAGACGCTTTTCGGCGGGATCCAGCGAAGGCCCCCGCGTCACCGCCCATGACAGGAACACGCCGTTCCATTCCAG
>Ga0134126_10012314_pt1 | contig 10799 bp, 3 predicted proteins | sample KB31752_FD_96881 | JGI IMG/M metagenome (GOLD analysis project Ga0134126, IMG submission 96881) | Terrestrial soil microbial communities with excess Nitrogen fertilizer from Kellogg Biological Station, Michigan, USA - KB3-175-2 | ecosystem: Environmental > Terrestrial > Soil > Unclassified ...
GGTTCGCATTTGGCGATGCCGCCCTCGTCACCGTGATGACATAGCTTTTCGTGCTTACGCCATCAGCGGCGGTTACCGTGGTGGTAATAATATTATCGCCCACAGTAAGCGTTATGGCGCCCGAGGCTGTCCCGCTGCTTACCGCTGCTGAGTTCACTGTTATGGTTGCAGCAGCATCGCTGGTCGCAGGGGTTATTTTTATAGATGTGGTGGCGTAGGCAACGCTCATTGTGTACGCGGTTACGGTATAGTTAAATGCCGGCGACAAGGTACCCGTGCTTACTTTAAGGTTGGAGAGGTTCGCATTTGGCGATGCCGCCCTGGTCAATGTGATAGTGTAGGTGTTGATTGTCCCATCCTGCGCGGTGATTGTGGTAGTGATGATATTTGGGCCAACGACTAAATTACTAATCGTTACCAATGAGCCAGATGCTGCGGGAGTGCCGTTGACCTGTATGGTTGCGGCAGGGCTGCTGGCAGTCGCCTTTATTTTTACCGATGTTGTGGAAAAGGGCACGGATGCCGTATAGTTGTCCGGGCCGGCAGGCGTAAGCGGCCCGCTGTTGAGCACAATGTCCGATAAGGTCGCGTCAGAAGATGCATTGACGGTCATTGATCCGTCGATATAACTGATGCTATAGTCAGCGTCTGCAGCGCCCGTCGCATGGATGGGATATGATCCCGGCAATGAACTGTTGGTTGCTGTAGTGCTGATCGCCGGTTGGCTGGCCAGGCTTAAAAAAGTATCGCCGTTTACAAAACCGCTATATTGCACCGTTAAATCCGGAAGGGGCCCGCCGTAGGTCATTGCCAGGTTGTCGGCGGTAATGGTTAAAGGGGCCGCCGTTATGGTCATTGAGCCACTTGTATAGCTGATAGTATAGTCGCCATCAATAGCCCCGCTTGCAGTTATCGCATACGGATTTCCGCTCACATGGGATGCAGCCGTCGCTGATGTATTGACCGTCGGGCTTACCGTTAAGCTTGCCTGCGTGTCGCCGTTTACAAAACCCGTGTAGCTTGCCGTCAATTCCGGCAGGGCATCTCCATAAACTTTGGACTGGCTGTCGGCTGAAATGGTTAAGGGCGCCGGCGTAACTAAAAGGGAACCGTTTATGTAGCTAATGTTGTAATTATCAGCTGCGGCGCCATGTGGGATGATGGCATAAGGGTTCCCCGCCACATGTGATGAAGCATCGGCAGTGGGGGTTAAAGTCGGCAGGGCGCTGAGGCTTGCGGGCGTATCGCCGTTCACAAAACCATTATAAGTTGCCGTAAGCTCGGGCAGCCCGTCCCCGTAAACTTTGGTTTGGTTATCCGCAGTGATCGTTAGGTCCGCTCTGTTAACATCGCTTGAAACGGTAGCCAAAGGGACGTCGGCTGCACCATGGCTGCTTAAAACCACATCGCCGGAATACGACCCAGCCGCCGAGGCAGCTGCGAGCCTGATATAAACAGCTGTTGACGGGATAGTTCCCGCGGCGCCGATAGTGACCGTACTTCCAAAACCTGAATCCGGACTGGCGCTTACCTCGAAACCTGCTGGCGGGCTTATTAAAATACCTTCGGACATATTTGCTCCCGACACATTAAACGTGGTCGCGGAAGAAGCGGCGCCGTACGTGGTACTTAAGGCCGATAGGCTTCCGGTCGTCGAGATGGCGGGACTTAGTACCGTCATGGTAATGGTATTCCCCTGTACGCTTCCCGGCGTTGCGCATGTGGCATTGCTGGTCAGAAAACAAGTAATAGCGTCGTTATTAGTCAATGCAGAATCTACGTAAGTGGCGCTGTTTGTGCCGACATTGCTGCCATTCTTTTGCCATTGATATGCCGGCGTATCTCCGCCGTTAACAGGGGTAGCAGTAAACGTTGCAGAGGCTCCCGCGGCAATTGTCGTGGTGTCGGTGGCGATGCTTACCGATGGCGTTAGGTTTGCGCTCACGGTTACCGGCCCGGAAACGTCGCTGGTTACACTCGATCCGTCGGTGCTTGTCACAACTACATAGTAATACGTTGTGCCGGCCGAAGAAGCGCTTGGTGTAAATGAATTGGTGATTGCAAATGAACGCGTGGCCCGTATGCGGTCGCCGTCGTGCTTGGTGCCGCAGCCTGATCCGATGTCTCCATTTTTGAACCCGAAGCCGAGCGCGTTCGTCGCGTCACACTGTGACGAGGACCAATAGTAACCGGTATTTGCAAAACCCCCGATGGCGTCCTGGTTTATGTAGAATTTATTCATCTCGTTCAGGCTCGGCAGGTACCAGTCGCTAAAGCCGTTCAGCGTAAGATCGTGGCACACCCTCGCGCCTGTTAACAGCGTAGGGCAACTTGCAATAATGGCATTTGTATTTGCCAGCCCCGACCCAAATGCCGTGCTTGTGGCTATTGAAGTTCCCTGGCAACCCCACTCGATGCCGTTGCCGATGTCGTTTGGTGAAACGATCAGCCCTGCTATTTGCCCGGCTTTATATCCGGGGTCGCCAGGCGCTAAAATATAACCTACAATGCCACCGGCAGCCAGGTAGCTTTGGCCTATCGCCAATGATACCGGTGTTCCGCCGCTGTTGCTGTTAACCGAATTGCTGTACCATGTATAGGTTAAGCCGGTACCTGACGCCGTAACGCTTAGCGCCGTTCCTGCGCCGCCGGTGCATAACATTTGCGCGCTGGTTGAAGGCTGTACGCTAATAGCAGCCTGCCCAAAAACCGACATTGTAAATGCCACTGCAATTAACAGCAGTAAATATTTCTTACAGGCAAACGAATAGTGGCTGAGAGGGGCTGTAAAAAGTTTCCCTGGTTGAGATAAATTTAGGTCCATATTTTTAGTTTTCTATACATTAATTAACAGCGATGGTAGCAGGAGCCAAAGGCCGCTACTCTTTTTCCTTTTTGAAATTATGCTAACTGCGTTGAAACAGTGTTTGCAAACTGTTAGCTCCTGAAAATTCATTGAATTACCCCGAATTCGTTATTGTCTGAAGGGGATTGTTTTGACAATAAAAAAGAAATAATGGGTTACCCTCTGCAGGAATATCTTTTTACGTTGGCCGGGTAAATAAGTTCGGATATTTGTCGTTAAAAATTGGAAATAATTTCAAAAAGTGACGCGGATAATTAATACCATTTGCTCTTTATTTTATCTGCCGGAAAAACCATTAACCACAGGCCCGGTAGCATTGGCTAAAAAAACTTACCCGAAAAAAAGAATGTTCCGCGAGGCTAATCCTGAGCTGTGCGGATGAGATACGGCTCCGCCTAAAAATATAGGGCCCTGCTACCATCACGGTCGCAGGGCCCTATGTTCAAAGTTGCTAAAAGTTATATCAATATTTTAGAATGATAAAGCCCGTCCTATGTTTGGTAACCCCTTTAACATTATAATCCAGCGAATAGAAATAGGTCCCGGGCAATTGCTTCGCCCCTGTTTTATTGGAACGCCCATCAAATACTTTCGCGATGTTGTCATATCCTCTAGCTTCGTATACCAGTTGTCCGCTGCGGTTGATGATCATTAATTTATTATCAGGATAATTGGTTATACCATCTATCGTGAGTACGTCATTCATGCCATCACCATTTGGTGAAAGACCCTGGTGAACAATTATATCATTACCCGTCTCCTTGGTTACCGATAGGCTACCCGTTGGTTTTGCGATACTTAGTGCATTTAAGTTCGCTATCGGTCCCGCCGCCCTTGTCACGGTTATCACATAGGTTTTAGTGGTAACGCCATCCTGGGCTGTTACTACCGTAGTAATGGTATTTGAACCAACAGTCAACGATATGGGCGCGGTAGCCGAACCTGATGTTGCCGGAGCGCCATTAACCGTTATAGTGGCGGTCGCATCACTTGTTTTAGCGATCTCTTCGATAGAGGATGTTGCGTTACTTACCGATGCGGTGAAGTCTTTATAGTGAGGCCCGGACACCTGTGTTAACGCAGCATATGGCCTTGTGAGGCTAATGGAGCTTAGATAAGCGTTCGTCGAGACAGCCCTGGTTATGGTAATCGTGTAGGTATCGGTAGTTGTGCCATCTTGTGCAGTTACCACTGTGGTTATGGTATTAGGCCCGGCCGCGAGGGCAATGGCGCCCGAGGCTGTTTTTGATGTCACCGGTATGCCGTTTACTTTTATGGTGGCCGTCGCGTCGGCAGCGGCTGGGGTTATAGTGACAGCGGTAGTACTGTTAGGCACGTTTGCCGTATAGCTATTAGTGGTATAATGAAATGCAGGTGTAAAGGGGATAGTTCCGCTGCTTATTTTCAGGTTTGATAAATAAGCATTGTTTGAAGCGGCCCTGGTTACAGAGATAGTGTAAGTTTGGGTCGTGGTGCCATCCGAAGCGGTAACTTCTACAGAAATGGAATTAACACCGACCACTAAACTTATTGGGCCGGATGGCGAACCGGAGGCGACGGTGGTTCCATTCACTTTTACGGCAGCACTTGTATCCACCGTTGTCGGGGTTACCGTGACAGATGTGGTGGCGTTGCTGACGTTCGCCGAATAGTTGGTCGTGGCCGGCGAAAATGCAGGGGTCAATGTGCCGGAACTGATAGACAGCGCCGACAGGTCGGGGCTGCCGGAGGAGGCGCGGGTTACCGTAATTGTGTAGGTGTTTGTTGAAACACCGTCGCCCGCTGTAACCGTAGTGGTAATGGTGTTTGAACCATAGGCAAGCGGAATTGGCCCCGATGCCGTACCAGATGTTACCGAAGTGCCGTTTACCGTTACACGCGCAGAAGTATCAGAAACCGTTGGCGTTACTTTTATAGATGAAACGGTGCTGGCGACACTTGCCGTATAGTCGTTATTAACATAGGTAAACGACGGTGACAAGGTGCCGCTGCTTATTTTCAGGTTTGAAAGGTTGGCATTGCCTGATGCCACTTTAATATTGGTTGACGCCCGGTTGAAGCCGCCGCTGTTGTAAGCGGTAATGGTATAGTTGGTTGCAGGGCTCAGCGCTGTCGGCGTGCCGCTGATTATACCTGTACCGTTTGCCATGCTTAGCCCGGCCGGTAATGCCGGGCTTACAAAGTACCCCCCGGCATTGATAATTTTTATCGCATTTGGACTGCCTGCGTAAACACTGCCGGAGCGATCAAGGGCAACGCAAGTTCCTTGCCCCCGGGCCAGGCCGGCCAGGCGGCCGCCGCCGACGGGAATCAGCGAAGCTATGTACAGGTTATTAACGTAAGTTATGATGATATTTCCTGCTTTATCAACAGCAATGCCGCTTGGCAAGACCAATCCGGATGCCAGGGTCATAGTCTTTCCATTTCCTACAAATATTTCCTTTATAGCATTGTTGCCGTAATCGGCCACATACACATTGCCCGCAGCGTCAACAGCTATACCATGGGGTGTCTTGAAGCCGGTCCCGATGCTCACTGGTGTATTGCTTCCCGCGGGGATTTCTTTTACGGTACTGTTGCCATAATCAGAAACGTAAATATTTCCTGAAGCATCCAAAGCAATGCCATAGGGGCTCACAAACCCCGAACCTAAGGTCACCATAGCGCCCCCGCCTGCAGGGATTTTCTTTACCTTATGGTTTCCGAAATCTGCAACATATACATTGCCGGCGCCATCAACGGCTACCCCCGCAGGCCTTTTAAAACCCGAACCTATCTCGACAATGTTGCTGCTGCCGGCTGGAATTTTTCTTATTACGTTGTAGGCCGTGTCTGCCGCATACACATTCCCCGGCGTGTCAACAGCAATGCCTGAAAGGCTGTTAAAGCCGGTGGCAAGGGTAATAGCCGTTTGTGTGGGAACAGCGCCGCCGCCATTTACGGGAGAAAGCGGCGAAATAGCTTTGTTATAGGTATAAACATGCGGACTGCTGTAGCTGATATTTGGTTTCGCCGGCGCGTTAACAGTTATATTTAAAGTAGCCATGCTGTTGCCTGCTGAATTGGCTGCAATAACAGAATAATTGGCAGCCGGCTTTGAAATGAGCGGGGTGCCGCTTATGACACCTGTACCGGGGTCGATAATTAACCCGGCAGGGAGGGCCGGGCTAATTGAATACCCGCCGGTTTTTACATATTTTTCCACGGCGTTTGTACCCCTGTCAGTAATGTATAAAGCCCCTGAAGCATCAATCGCCATGCCCCAAACATGGCTGAATCCAATGTTTGTAATGCCCCCGCCAATTAATGAAAGTTTGTTTATATATCCGCCGTAACCGAAGAACACATTGCCCGAGGCATCCACGGTTACAAAAACCGGACTGTCGCCTGTTTGTATCAAATTAACCATCTTGCCATTACTCGGTGCGATTTGCCATACCGCTCCGCCCAGGTAATCGGCAATGTATATGATCCCTGAAGCATCTATGGTTATCGCTTTAGGCTCGCTAAACCCCGAACCCACTGATACCGGGGCGCCATTGCCCGAGGGGATTTTTTTTACATTATGGGCGCCTGGATCGGTAACATACACATTGCCGCCTGCATCTACGGCTATCCCATACGGCGTGTTAAATCCCGACCCCAACGTAATAACTGTACCTCCGCCTGCCAGTACTTCCTTCACCGCCTTGTTTCCAAAGTCGGCCACATACACATTTCCTGCAGCATCCACTGCAACGTTCGTTGGCCTGTTAAACCCCGATCCTATAACGGTATATGACCCCCCAGCAGGCGGTATTTTAATTACCCGGTTATTTAGCTGGTCGGCAACATAAATATTGCCGGCCGCATCCAATGCAATGCCGTTCGGGGAGGAAAGGCCGCTCAACAGCGTTGTCGTCGTTGTTGTCGGTACCGTGCCACCGGTATTAGTCGGCGTAAGCGGCGAAATGGATGTACCTGTGGTATAAACCTGCGGGCTGCTGTAACTGATGTTCGGCGCCTGAGCATGCGCGCCGGCAATTAACAAAAATAGCATCGTAACAAAAATGAGCTGTAAGCCTCCGTTTTTTAAAAAACGATAACGACACAGCCCTAAAAGAAATTTGATGATCTTTTTTGGGGTAAATACTTTTTTCATAATAATGGGATAAGCCCTGCTTAATTGCGAAGAGAGAATTGCACTAAGCTAACCATTCTGTATTACACAAAAAATACAAACTGGTTTGTATTTTTTGTGTAATACATGCAAAAGTATAATCGAACCTGTAACACGAAATGGTCGATTGCCACTACCGCTAATATTTTAGAATGATAAAGCCCGTCCTATGTTTTGTAACCCCTTTAACATTATAATCCAGCGAATAAAAATAGGTGCCTGGCTGCTGCTTCGCCCCCGTTTTATTGGAACGCCCGTCAAATACTTTCGAAGCGTTGTCGTATCCTTTAGCTTCGTATACCAGTTGTCCGCTGCGGTCGACGATCATTAATTTATTATCAGGATAACTGGTTATTCCTTCAATTTTTAAATAGTCATTCAAGCCGTCGCCATTTGGTGAAACACCTTGATGAACCGCGAGGCCGTCGTCAGCGAGTTGAGGGCTGTTTCCGGGGTTCTCAACAGCTAAGGCCTGGTAAGGGGCTGCCATTGGCCCAACGTCTGCCCGGTGTACAGTTATAGTGTAGGTTTTGGTAGTTGTTCCATCAGCTGCGGTTACCACAGTTGTAATCGTATTATCACCAACGCCCAGCGCTATCGGGGCCGACGCTGTGCCGCCGGTTACTGCAGCAGAGTTAACGGTAACCGTTGCCGACCCGTCATGTGTTGCCGCTATTATTCTAACCGAGGCAGTAGTATTTGGCACATTGGCCGTATAGCTTGTTGTTTGGAAGTTGAATGCGGGCGACAACGTTACACTGCCATTGTTCACTTTCAGGTTTTTTAAATCAGCATTGGGCGCCAATGTTCTTGTCACGGTTATCGTATACGTGTTGGTTGAAGTGCCGTCAGGCGCTGTCACTAAAGTTGTGATAGTATTGTCCCCCGGATTCAAGGCAATCGGATTTGAGGCGGCGCCACTGTTTACTGTAACTGTATTAACGGTTACCGTTGCGCCGGGGTCGGCAGTGGCCGGCGTTATCCTGATCGCAGATATAGTTGCTGTTGCTGTATAAGTGTTGGTTAAATAATTAAACGAGGGGGATAATGAGATAAGTCCGCCATTTATTTTCAGGTTTGAAAGATAGGCGTTCGGTGATGCCGCCCTGTTAACCGTTACGATATAGGTACTTGTAGTTACCCCATCATGCGCGGTTACTACTACAGTAAGGGTATTGGCCCCAACAGCTAATGGAAACTTTTGTGATTTGGTGCCGCTGCTTACCGCAATTCCGTTAACGGTAACAGTGGCAGTGGTATCGCAGGCAGGGGTCAATGAAATTTCGTTTGTCGAATAAGGCACGTTTGATGTGTAGCTGAACTGGGCCGGGTTATAAGCGGCTGTGAACGCGGCGTTATGATTAATGGTAAGATTTATAAGCCCGGCGGCGGTGTTTAAAAACTCAATATCGTCGCCTGCCGCCACATCGTTGTAGCCCGGGGCGCTGTTGCCTGCCAGGTCATTGAATTGCAGGTTGAAAGCTATCCTGCCATCGGGGTCGGCAGCGGTCATGGTGTAGCTGGCCACCCAGTCGTTGCCGCTGGTATTTGAAGCCGTCACCGTGTGCCCCCCTATGGTAACGGTGGGCGCTTGTATTGCCTCGCTGGCTGAAAAGCTGAGCGAAATTATATCCCCGGCATCCGCAATTAATTGGTTACCCGGATGATTTGACGAAAAGACTAAAGTGGTAGCGGTTGGCGCTGTATTATCAACAGTAAAGGTTTGCGATGCAGCGGACGCATCCGCCGGATTACCGGCTTGGTCAGTAGCAGTCCCGGCAAGGAGTGAGAAACTTAAGGTTCCATCGCCTATAATATCCTCAAAAGTAACCGTGCGCGTATTGCCGGTACCGGTAACTTCAATATTACTGTAGTCGGCTGTGCCTGTACTGGTTACATTTGGGAAGATGTCTATCGGGGCTAAAGTACTTGAATTGAAATTGGCGTCGGTATAAGTCACCGTATAGCTCACGGGGCCTGCCTTTGTTATATTAACCGAGGGAGCGCTGATGCTAACCGAAGGTGCGGTTTTATCTATTGAATAGGTATCACCGGCAAAAGGCAGGCTTGTAGTGATCGCCATTGACAACCCTGTGGCGTTAGCCAGGTTTAACTGTATGGAACCATCGCCGGTACCGGTATTTACAGGCACCGTCCAGGTGGTTCCGCCATCGCCGGTTGTCGGGGTGCCTACTGTTGCGCCTGTTACGGCTGGATCAGCCGTTATTGAAAAATTACTTGCCGTTAAACCGGTTATCGCGCTGCCGAAGGTTGCGGTATAATTAACCGTCGCGGCGTTGGTGGGACTGGCATCGGCTTTGGTAAGGGAACTAATAGAAGTCGACACGCTCAAATTGTAGATCCAGCCTTCAAGGAAAACGTTTTGCAGCGTGCCGGTTATACGCACCTCATCTACATCGTTAAAGCCGGCAGTTCCGGAAAAATCAAAGTTCGTCGGGTTGCCATGAATCGTTTCCGGTATAGTGCTTGTGACGGCCGAGCCCGACTTATACCCGGTGACTGAAATGGTAAGGCCGCTTGGCCAGGTGTTGACATCCAGGTCGGCTGTAAAGCCGACAAATTGGAAATCGGAGCTGTTGCTTCGTTTAATAGAAAGGTAGGAGGCCTGGCTTGCACTTCCTAAATCCAGGGCGTTTGGTGATATCAGCGTTTCGATGTTACCGTCGCTGCTGTATACAAAGGGCCCATAGGTACCCGGGTTGGGACTATTAGTAACGTCGGTACTCCAATAGCCTTCAAATGTTTCGTCTACATTCTGCGCCTTTGCTAATACGGCGGCGCACAAAATTAAAAGCAGTGTCGAGGTAAATTTTGTAAACAGTTTTTTCATAAAACATGCTTTAGGGTTTAACAATTAGTTTATAGGTGAACTAACGCAGGGGAAGCGTTAACGTTTCGACTGATTTTATCCGATTTTCCCAGCATTAAAGAACAAAAGTCGCGCCCGGGGAGGTTCCTTATTATTGCATTAAACGAGCAATAAGGTCATTTTTGGCATAAAGCTCCGCACGACTAATATAAATATTTTTTTGCGATAGCTTATTAGCAATAAGGCGTTGGAAAAGAAATTTTATGAGAAAAGCATATTTATAAAAAATAAACCCGAATCGAAATAAAATATCGTTATTAACAGCAAAGAGCCGGAACGCTTGCATTTCCGGCTCTTTGCTTTTATGGATGTCTGACTGATCAATACTTCAGCACAATAAAGCCTGTTTTATGTTTACTTACACCCTTAACAACATACTCCAGCCAATAAAAATAAGTGCCCGGCAGCTGCATTTCCCCTTTATTGGAATGCCCGTCAAATACCTTTGCATTGTTGTTATACCCTTTTGTTTCGAATACCAATTGCCCGGTACGGCTCATGATCGTTAACTTGTTCTCAGGATAATTGGTTATGCCATCGATCACCAGGAAATCATTGGCGCCATCGCTATTTGGCGAAACGGCCTGGTGCACAACGATGTCGCCGTCCAAAAGCCGCGGGCTTTCAGTTGGCTTTGCAACACTCAGCGCTGTGAAAGGTTGGCTAATCGGCCCCGAACCCGCCCTGTTTAGGGTGACAACATAAGTTTTGGTCGTCACTCCATCCTGGGCCTTTACTACTATGGTAAAGGTATTATTGCCGACGCCAAGCGCGGTAGGGGTAGAGGCTCTGCCCGACCTTGTCGCAGCGCCGTTGACCTTTATGTGGGCATTGGGGTCTGCCGCGACGGCAATTACACCTCCCGATCCTATGTTATTGGCTAC
>Ga0134126_10012316_pt1 | contig 10797 bp, 9 predicted proteins | sample KB31752_FD_96881 | JGI IMG/M metagenome (GOLD analysis project Ga0134126, IMG submission 96881) | Terrestrial soil microbial communities with excess Nitrogen fertilizer from Kellogg Biological Station, Michigan, USA - KB3-175-2 | ecosystem: Environmental > Terrestrial > Soil > Unclassified ...
ATGAACGGCAGCGCGAGCACCGCGGCGAGATGCCGCTCGATCGCCTGCTCGTCAGTCTCCACTTGTCCCAAGGCATCCCACGTCGCGCGCGGAAATGCACTCTCGACTATGCCGCGCATCGCTGTGCCTTCCGCACCATCTAAAAACAGCCCGCTCGGGCCGATGAACTTGAGCGCGTTCCACTCGATCGGATTGTGACTCGCCGTGATCGCCAGTCCACCTGCCGCGTGATGATGCTCCACCGCGAGTTGAATCGATGGCGTTGGCGTGAGACCGACGTCGATCACATCGCAACCGACCGACTGGAGTGCGGCGAGCGTCGCACGATGAAACATTGGCCCTGACACACGCGAGTCGCGACCGACCACCACGCGACACCGTTCACCAGCGCGCGGCCCGTCTGCCCACTTGCGGTGCGCCCACGCGCCGAAGCCGGCTGCGAAGCGCGTGATGACTTCCGGCGTGAGCGCTTCGCCAACGCGCCCCCGCACGCCGGACACGCTAACCATCAGGCCTTCGTACACGCTGTAACCTCCGTCACGGTCCCGGAAACATAGGCGAACGCGGCGTCCAAATGATAACGACTCGGACGATCCGACGCGGCTTCCGTGTACCGGAAATCGGAGCGGAGTGTGACGACGTCTCGCCCTGGGAGATGCCGTCCCATGGCGAGTGTGCGAAACTCGTTTCGTGTCGTGGAACCGTCCGTCGTGTCCTGCGTTAGGCGCCAGCACAGCACGCCCGGCCACCGGAGCCCGGGGTGTCAGCCGGCGGGTTGCGCCAGACGCAGCGAGCGGTTGGGATCCGTGATCGGCTCGCGCGGATCGATCACGATGGCGCCCGTCGACGCCGCTTCCAGGAAGGCTTCGACGACGTCGCAGTCGAACTGAGTCCCCGACATCCGCTTGAGCTCGTCGAGCGCGTCGATGTACGAAAGTCCCCTCCGGTACGGACGGCGGCTCATCATGGCGTCGAATGCGTCCGCCACCGCAATGATTCGCGCTTCGCGCGCGATGTCGCTGCCGCCTAACCCGTCGGGCCCGCCCTTCCCATCGATTCGCTCGTGGTGCGACCGCACGATGTTGAGGGCCACCGAATTGTCACCCAGCAAGGGACGCAGAATCCGCCAGCCGAGGACGGGATGGGTCATGATGTGTTCGTATTCTTCCTTGGTGAGCGGGCCGGGCTTGTTCAGCACGTCCTCTCGCACGCCGATCTTCCCGATGTCGTGCAGTTGCCCGCCCAACTCGATGTTGCGGATGGTCGCCGCGTCGATGCCCAACATCCGGCTGATCGCGACACCGTACCCGCTCACGCGAATGGAGTGGCCCCGCGTGTATGGGTCCTTGAGCTCGAGCGCCTCGGCCAGCGATTGCACGCTCGCGAGGAAGAGGTCTTCGAGCCGCTGCGCCTGGGCTTTGACGCGCTCCTCGAGCCGCTCGTGATAACCGCGGTTCTCGAGCAGCAGTCGACGCTTCTCCAACGCCTGCGTGACCCGCGCTTGGACTTCCTCGAAGATGAACGGCTTGGTGATGTAGTCCATCGCGCCAGCCGAGAGACACGACACCGCGACTTCTACTTCGGCCACGGCGGTGATCATCACGACCGCCACGTCGGGATGTCTCTCGCGGATGTGTCGGAGGAGCGTCGCGCCGTCCATCCCCGGCATCCGCATGTCCGACAGCACGACCTCGAATGGTTCGCGGTCGAGGACTGCAAGCGCATCCTGCGCCGAGCTTGCCTCGACGCAGCGAAAGCCCGCGCCCTGCATGAGTCGCACGAGCCCTTGTCGGAGGCGCGGCTCGTCATCCACCACCAGGCAGCGACTCGCTTCGATGCGGTTGGCGTGCGTCACGAGATTCGGGGAGTTATCTTGCGCGAACTGATCAACGGGCCTCGGAATGACGCGCATATTCGACGACGATCTACAGTCCGGGTTGGGCACGCGAGCGATTCATGCCGGGCAGCGACCAGAACCGCTGGCCGGCGCAATCATGACGCCGGTCTATCTCACGTCGACATACGTGCAGGAGGGGCTCGGAAAGAACAAGGGCTTCGAGTACGCACGCACCCGAAATCCGACGAGGGACGCGCTCGAGAGGAACGTAGCTGCGTTAGAAGATGGGCGACATGGGTTCGCCTTCGCTAGCGGTACCGCGTGCGTCGACTCGATCATGAAATTGTTCCAATCAGGCGACCACATCATCTGCGGACAGAATGTCTACGGCGGCACATTCCGGCTGTTCGACAAGCTGCTTCAGAAGATGGGACTCCGATTCAGTTTCGTCGACACGCGCGATGCCCAACGGATAGCAGACGCGACCACTCCGCGAACGGTCGCGGTGTTGGTCGAGACGCCGACGAATCCGCTCATGTGGATCACCGATCTCACGGCGGCGGCGGAAGCGGCGCATCACGCGGGCGCCATGCTCATCGTCGACAACACGTTCGCGACGCCGATATTTCAGCGCCCGTTCGCTCACGGCGCAGACATCGTGTTTCACTCCACTACCAAGTACCTGAACGGACACAGCGACATGGTGGGTGGGATGGCCGTGGTTCGCGACGATGATCTCGCCGAGCGTTTGGCGTTCATCCAGAACGCCTCGGGCGCCGTGCCCGGGCCGTTCGATTGCTGGCTCGCGCTGCGCGGGACCAAGACCCTGCACCTCCGCATGCCGCGTCACGATGAGAACGGGCGCCGGATCGCGGTGTGGTTGGCCGATCGGGAGGGCGAGGAGCACGTCATCTATCCGGGGCTCACGTCGCACCCGCAGCACGAGCTGGCCTGCCGGCAGATGCGCGGGTTCGGGGGCATGATTTCGGTGGACCTCGGGTCGCGCGAGCGCGCCGCGCAGGTCCTCGAGCGGACGAGAATCTTTTCGCTCGCGGAATCGTTGGGTGGAGTAGAGAGCCTGATCAGTCACCCTGCATCGATGACGCACGCATCCGTACCGCCAGAGCAGCGTGCCGCGCTCGGCATCACCGAAGGGCTGGTGCGGTTGTCATGCGGTGTCGAGGACGTGGGCGACCTGATCGCCGATCTCGACCATGCGTTCGCGACCTAGTTGGACCCATCCGACGAGCAACCGCCCATGCCTAACCAACTGACCCAGATCGCGCCCGTGTCATGGGAACACCCCGCGGACCGAGCGGCGCTCAACACACTGCGCGCACTCCCCGGATTCGACGAGGTGCTGCGGAAGGTCATGGGTCTCATCGGCGAGCGCGGCGTCCGGAACATGTTCACCGCGAACGCCGTTCGCGTGGGCACGAGGCAGCGCCCGAAGTTGAACGCGTTGTACGACGAGGTGTTGCACACCATGGACTGGCCCGAGCGGCCGGACCTCTTCGTGTCGCAGACGCCGATCGCGAACGCGATGGCCGTGGGCTTCGACAAACCGTTCATCGTCGTCAATACGGGCGCGATCGATCTGCTCGACTGGGACGAGCGCCGCGTGCTGCTCGGCCACGAGCTGGGTCACGTGATGAGCGGGCACGCGACCTACACCACGCTCGCCGTCCTCATTTTGCGCGTTGGTCTCAGCAACATCCCGGGGCTCGGGCTCATCACGCTGCCCATCCAGCTCGCGCTGCTCGAATGGGCGCGGAAAGCGGAGCTCTCGTCGGACCGCGCCGGCCTCCTGGCCACGCAGGATCCGCGGGCGTCGATGGGACTGTTCCTCAAGTTCGCCGGCGGCGTGACCACCGACGACGAGTCCAACCTGGACGAGTTCCTAACGCAAGCGCAGGAATACGAGGAGCGGGGCGGCGCGCTCGACACCATCTTCCGCGTGCTCAACGTGGCCTGGGCCACGCACCCGTTCAACACCGTGCGCGCCGCGGAGCTCCAGCGCTGGATCCAGACCGGCGCATACGAGCGCATTGTGAACGGCGACTATCCGCGCCGCGGCGAGAACGATCGCCCGTTGAGTGACGACTACGCCGAGGCGGCGGGCTACTATCGGAACGAAGCGCAGACGGCGGTCGACCAGGTAAAGGACGCGCTGCGCGGCGCGCGCGACGCCTTCAGCAACGCCTACCGGAACGCGACATCAAAGTGAAGGTGTTGCTCGTCGGCGGCGGCGCGCGCGAGCATGCCCTCGCCTGGAAGCTGACGCAGGACGATCCGTCGCTCGAGTTGCTCGTCGCACCGGGGAATCCTGGAATCGCGCAGCACGGCCGCTGCGTCGCGGTCAAGGCCACCGACGTGGCCGGGATGTTTGCGTTAGCACGCGAGGAGCGGCCGGGTCTCACCATCGTCGGGCCCGAGGCTCCGCTCGCCGCCGGACTCGGCGACGCGCTCCGCGCGCTGCGGCTGCCGGTGTTCGGCCCTACGGCCGCCGCGGCGCGCATCGAATCCTCCAAGGCCTTCGCCAAAGCGCTGATGCAGGACGCGCGCGTGCCCACCGCGCGCGCCGAGCGTCACGTGCGGCCCGACGACGCAAAGCGCGCGGCGCGGGCGATGGGCGCGCCGGTCGTGATCAAGGCATCGGGGCTGGCCGCGGGCAAAGGCGTGGTGATCGCCCGTACGTTAGGCGAAGCGGATCGCGCGATCGACCGGATGCTCGTGGGCCACGCGTTCGGCGACGCGGGCAACGAGATCCTGGTGGAAGAGTTCATGGAGGGCGAGGAAGTCTCGTTGTTCGTCCTCACCGACGGCGTGCGCGCCGTACCGATGCTGCCGGCGCAGGATCACAAGCGGCTGCTCGCCGGCGATACCGGGCCGAACACCGGCGGCATGGGCGCGTACGCGCCGTTGTCGTTGGCCACGGCCGCACTCGTGGACGAGGCGATGGAGCGCATCATCCGGCCCACGCTGCGGGCGATGCGCGACGCCGGCGCGGCGTTCAGCGGCGTCCTCTATGCGGGACTGATGGTCGCGCCCGACGGCTCGTCCCCGCGGGTGGTCGAGTTCAACTGCCGGTTCGGCGATCCCGAAACGCAGGCCGTGCTCCCGCTCCTCGCCGAGCCGCTCCTGCCGCGTCTGTTGGGCGTAGCGTTAGGCGCGTGGCTCGGCGAAGCGCCGCTCCGGTGGACGGACCGCCACGCGGTGACCACGGTGGTCGCGGCCGCGGGTTACCCGGACCAGCCGCGGCTCGGCGACCCCATCACCGTCCCGCAGCCGACCGACCCCGACGTGCACATCTTCCATGCCGGTACGACCCGCGCCAGCGATGGCCGGCTCCTCACGGCCGGCGGACGCGTGTTCGCGGTCACGGCTGTGGCCGATACGCTCGCGTCCGCGCAACAGAAAAGCGTGCGCACAGCCGGCGCCATCGAGTTCGCGGGGAGCCAGTACCGCGCCGACATCGCGTGGCGGGAGCTCGAGCGCCATGCCGGAGCTGCCTGAAACCGAGACCATCGCGCGCGACCTGGAGCGTGAGCTCACAGGTGCCAAAATCGTCGGCGTTACCGTTGCACGCGCCGATGTGCTCCGCGAAACCAGTCCGGCCAAACTGCGCCGCGCCGTTACCGGCGCGACGATCACTCGATGCTGGCGCCGAGCGAAGCTCGTGGTGCTCGACCTCTCGACCGGGGATCGGCTCGTCGTCCAGCCGCGATTCACCGGCGCGCTCCTGATCGACACGGGCTCGCTGCCCGATCGCGAACGCGCATACGCCACCGTCACCTTCCGACTCGCCGACGGACGTGACCTGCACTACCGCGACATCAGACGCCTTGGCACCGTCACGCTGATGTCGCCGGCGCGTTGGACACGCCACGAATCGACGTTGGGCGTCGAACCGCTTGACCCGGGATTCACCGTCGCACATCTATCGGGCGCTCTTCGGGGCTCCTCACAGGCGGTGAAGAAGTTGTTGATGGACCAGCGCCGGATTGCCGGCCTCGGCAACATTTACGCGAACGAAGCGCTGTGGCGCGCAGAGATCGACCCATCTCGCACCGGACGCTCGATTCGCGCTCCAGAAATCGAACGGCTGCACGCGAGCATCGTGGGTGTGCTGCGCGAATCGATCCGCGCGCGCGGCACGAGCTTCCGCGACTATCGCGACGCGTCGGGCAATCGCGGCGCGTTCGCCGAGCGGCTGGACGCGTACGGACGCGGCGGCGAGCCGTGTCATCGGTGTGGCGGACGATTGGTGGCCACCGACGCGATCGATGGCCGTGCGACGGTGTTGTGTCCTCGTTGTCAACGATGAAACGGCGCGCGCTCCTTCCCCCCTGCACCGACGACGACGAACTGGCGCGCATGCGCGCCGCGGTGAAAGCGGATGCCCGGGACCGGCCGGGCGTGTACCGGATGCATGCACGGAGCGGCGAGGTGGTGTACGTCGGAAAATCGAAGCGATTGCGCACGCGGCTGCTGAGCTACTTCCGCGGGAGCTATCCGGAGGACAAAGGGGCGCGGATCATCCGCGAGGCCGTGCGCATCGACTGGGACTACACGCCGAGCGAGTTCGCGGCGCTGCTGCTCGAGATGCGCCAGATCAAGCGGCTGCGTCCGCGGCTCAACGTGGCGATGAAGCGCGATGATCGTCACTTCGCCTTCATCAAGATCTCGCGCGGACCGGCGCCCAAGCTGACCGTGGTTCGCGGCCCAACGGAGGACAGTGCGGCGTATTATGGGCCGTTCCAGGGCGCCCAACGCGTGGCCGAATCGCTGCGCGAGCTCAACGATGCGTTAGGCCTGCGCGACTGCACGGTCGAGCGGCGGATGCATTTCTCCGATCAGAGCGAGTTGTTTCAGATCGCGCGCACGCCGGGCTGCATTCGCGTCGAGATCCACAAGTGCCTCGGCCCGTGCGTGGGCGGGTGCTCGGAAGCGCAATACGACCAGCGGCTGGCGCTCGCCCGCGCCTTTCTCGATTGTACGGACGACACGCCGCTCGACACGCTGCGTCGCGAGATGGAAGCCAGCAGCGAGCGCCTCGAGTTCGAGCGCGCCGCCGCGCTCCGCGACAAGGTCCAGCGCCTGGAAGAGCTGCGCGTGCAGTTTCTCCGGCTCCGCTTCGGCGTCGAGTCGCTCACGTTCCTGTACACTGTGCCCGGTCACGAGGGCGACGACCGCGTCTATCTCATTCGACGCGGCCGCGTGCGCGACGAGCGGCCGGTGCCGCGCACGCCTAACGACGAGCGGGCGCTCGAGCGGGCCATTGCCGACGTCTATGGCCCGGTCGAGCGCCCCACGACGCGGGTACCGACTCACGAGATCGACGAGATGCTACTCCTGACCTCCTGGTTCGGCCGGTTCCCTGAAGAAATGGACCGCGTGCATCAGGTGCATCACTTGAGCGTCTTGTCGAGGTACGCAACGGTCGCGCTGTCGGCAACGAGCCAGGAGGCGTAGCGCAAGAAGCCGTGGATCTCGTCCGGCAGCACGAGCTCCTCGTACTTCACGCCCTGCGCGTCCAGCCGTCGCGCCAGATCGACGGTTTGATGAAAGTGTACGTTGCGATCGTCGTCGCCCTGGATGAGCAGCACCGGCGACTTCCACGTCGACATGTAGGCGACGGGTGACGACAGCCACGCCACCTTCTTCGCCGAATCCAGGTCGGCCTTCTCGTATTGCTCCGCGCGGCGCGCGAAAAAGTCCTGGACGTCCGACAACCAATCGTGCACGCCGTGCATGTCGACGCCCGCGGCGAAGAGGTCGGAGTTGCGCGCCAGCGCCAAGGCCGTGAGGAAACCGCCGTACGACCCGCCCCAGATGCCGATGCTGCCCGGGTTCACCTCCGGCAGCGTACGCAAATACTCGGCGCCTGCCTTCACATCCAGATACTCGGACGCGCCCCAGCGTCCCGCGTGCTCGGGATGATGGAACTCGTGGCCGTAGCCGATGCCTAACCGATAGTTCACCGCCAGCACCACGTAGCCGTGCGCGGCGAGGTACTGATTGACCGCGTACGAATTGGAGTAGTAGTCCATGTAGTGCCAGCCGAGCATCATCTGGCGCGGCGGGCCACCGTGGACGAACACCACGGCCGGCGCGTGTGAAAGGCCCGGCTTGGCGAACAGGTCGGCGTGCACCTCGATTCCATCCGACGCGCGGTAGGTCACCGCGCGCGGCACGATGAGCTGCGACGTCGGGAAGTCGGATGGAATGTGATCGGCCGCGATGAGGCGCGACGCGCCGCCGCCTAACGGCATGACCGCCGGGATGGGCGGCCGCTTCGCGTCGGCGGAGAGGAACACCACCGAGGCGCCGTCGGCGGTGAGCACCGGCGTCCACTCGATACCGGTCCCCGGCGTCAGATCCACGGGCGACGCGCGATCGACGGGAACCTTGAAGATGTGGCGGCGCTCGAGGTCATCGGTGCCCGTCCCCATGTTCGCCGCGAACACCAGCGTCTTGCCGTCGCGCGACATCACGATGTATTCGGCCATGCCGCGGGCCGGCGTGAGGAGCAGCGGTTGGCCGCCGTTCTCGGCCACCGAATACAGGTGCGGCCAGCCATCGAGATCGGCGAGGAACACGATCCGGTTGCCGGCGGCCCAATGCAGATTCACTTCGCCGTCGGTGGATGGCTCGGACCCGCGAAGCGTGTTCGGACTCTGCCATACCTGATGTGCGGCAAGCGTCGCCACACTTGCGGCCCAGATGCCGAACGGACGCGGATGCAGTTGCAGCAACGTCTCCGGCGCACCGCCGTTACCCGGCCGGCGCACGAACGCGATCTGCGTTCCGTCGGGCGACCACTCCGGACTTTCGTCGAACGATGTCGACGGTGACACGTAGCGGAGCGGCGTCGAATCGTTCGTGAAGAGCGCGATGAACGAGTGGTCGCCGCGCGAGGACACGAACGCCAACGTGCCGCCATCGGGCGACCATTCGGGCGATTCACTCTCACCCGTTGCGAACAGCAAGCGCTTGCCGGGCTGCGAGCCATCGGCCGGCACCATCCAGATCTGGTTAGCGTGGATGTACGCGATGCGATCGCCGCGCGGCGAGACGACGGGCAGATCGCCCTCGGCGAGCTTCTTCGGTGGCCCGCCCGATGCCGGCACGCTCCAGATCTCGACCATTGGTTGGATCGGGCTCGACGACGGATCGGGCGCGAGATTCCCGGGCGCCGACCAGTTCGCGTCGTGATCGCCGCCGCGCACGTACACGATCGTGCTGCCGTCGGGCGTGAACGAGAGATTGGTGAGCTCTTGTCCATCGTCGGCGGTGTAGTCGGTGACGCGGTGTGCCTGCCAGTCCGGGGCAGCGGCCTCGTAGATGTTGCGCACCCCGCGCTCATCGAACACCCACGCGACGCGCGCGCCGCTCGGCGCGGCGACGAGCGCTGATGGAAACGGGTAGCCCGTGACCTGCTTGAGGGTGAACGAGGGCGCACCGCGTTGCGCGGCCAGCGAAGCTGTGCTCGCGGCAAGCCCCAGGACGATGAATGCAACTCCGCTCGACCAGCGCGGGCGGCGAAAGCGACACTGACGCATGGCATCCTCTGTGTGAAAAGTTCGACCCGGGCCGACACGCGTTCCACAGGGCCGACGGCGACATTCTCGCGCCGTGCGCGCGCGCCGTCAACCAGCAACCGATCCGGCGCGGGCCCGTCCGGGCGAGTGGCGCGTGCCTAACGGACTACTGGTCGAGCGGCACGATCGCGACCTCCGCCGTGCCGTTCGCGATGGTGAGACGCGCCACGCTGGGCAGCAAGTTGAATCGCCGGGGACCGGCGGCGCCCGGATTCACCACCAACCGATCGCCGATCCGCGCGATGAGCGCGCGATGCGTGTGGCCGTACACGATGACGTCGGCGTCGTAGCGTGCGGCGAGCGCGTCGGGGTGCGGCTCTCCGAGCTCGTGTCCATGGCTCACGTGAATGCGCACGCCGTTCACATCGCGCAGCAGCTCCGGCGCAAGGCGAGGGTCGGCGGCGTCATCCATATTGCCCGAGACGGCTTCCACCGGCGCGATCATCGCCAGCTCGTCCAACACATCATCCCCGCACACGTCGCCCGCATGCAGAATGAGCGAGACGCCGGCCAGCGCCGTGTGCACACCCGGACGCACGAGGCCGTGCGTGTCGGAGATGAGGCCGACGACGAGCGGCCGTCGGTTAGGCATCGGCGCCGCGCGGCGGCGGCGCGTCGCCCCACCGTCCGCTCAGCCGATGCTCCACGCCGAGGTGGTCGAGGATGCGCGCGACCATGAAGTCCACCAGATCGTCGATGCCGCTCGGGCCGTGATAGAATCCCGGAGCGGCCGGCATCACCACGGCGCCGGCACGGGACACGCGCAGCATGTTCTCCAAATGGATGATGCCGAGCGGCGTTTCGCGAGGAACCAGGAGCAGCGGGCGCCGCTCCTTGAGCGTCACGTCGGCGGCGCGTTCGATGAGCGAGCGCGACGAACCCTGGGCGATGGCGGCGAGCGTACCCATCGAGCACGGGCACACCACCATGCCGCTGGTGCGCGCCGAGCCGGAGGCGGGCGCGGCGCCGCGGTCGCCGTCGTCGAACACCGTCACTGCGCCGTCCCAGCGTGCGGCGCCCACGCGGCGTTTGAGCGCGGCGGCGTCGGCGATACCGGCTTCCATGCCTAACAGGCGCCATCCGTGCGACGAAACAATGAGCGATACGGGTCGCTCGGCGAGCGCCAGCTGTTCGACGAGGCGCACCGCGTACGGCGCACCCGACGCCCCGGTGATCGCGACGACGATGGGCGGAATCCGCTTCTCGGTCATCGCCTGATCACCCGCTCCAACAGCACGAAGGCGAAGAACGTCACGCTGATGATGCCGTTCATGGTGAAGAAGGCCGCATCGAGACGCGAGAGATCGCCGGGCCGCACCAACGAGTGCTCGTACACGAGCAGCACGGCGACGACGA
>Ga0134126_10012317_pt1 | contig 10797 bp, 6 predicted proteins | sample KB31752_FD_96881 | JGI IMG/M metagenome (GOLD analysis project Ga0134126, IMG submission 96881) | Terrestrial soil microbial communities with excess Nitrogen fertilizer from Kellogg Biological Station, Michigan, USA - KB3-175-2 | ecosystem: Environmental > Terrestrial > Soil > Unclassified ...
GCCACGTGCGACGAAGGCGCGCGCCAGTGCCAGCGCGGTGTATTTCTTGCCCAGGGCGCAATCGGTGCCGACGGTCAGCAGGCGCTTGCCGGTACGCTTGCGCCCGGAGGCCACCGGTATGTTCGGTGGTGGCGTGCGGATATCGATCAGGCGCCGCCCCAGCCGCGCGGCGGCGGCGGCCAGCGGCCGCACATCGGCCAGCCGCATGTGCATGCCACTGATGAGGTCGAGGCCCGCCTCGAGCGCTTCCAGCAGGCTCGCCATCCAGCCGTCGGGTATGAAACCGCCCGGATTGGCCACGCCGATCACCAGGCTGCGCGCACCGCGTGCACGCGCCTCGGCGGGCGACAACAACGGCAGCCCGGTGCTGACGGTGGCACCACACGACCACTCACCCACGCAGATGTCGCCGGCCCAGTCGCGCAGGCCATGGGCGGTCTTGGCATAAGCCAACTCGGTAGTGTCGCCAAGAAACAGCAGGTACGGCTGGGGCAGCATCCCCACCTGTGCATCCGTCGAAGTGGAAAGAATACTCATGCAACGAGGTTCCTGATGATATGCCGATGGGCAGATATGCGTCGTGGACTGGCCGCATACTTCCCAGGGGTTTCTACTTGCCGGTACCAGCCGGGATGAATCGCAAGTCCTGGTAGTCCCAGCTGAAATCGGCAAGCGGCGACACCGGTTTCATCGTCATCCGTTCAATGCTGCCGTCCGGCTCGAGTGCGAAGGTGACATAGGCGTCTTCGACATCCGGCATTGCCCAGTGGGTGCGAAAGGTGTCGTACTGCACGTGTTCCAGCGTGCCATGCAAACCGGGCGTGCGATCGAAGCTGATGTCGAGCCCGCCCTTGCCGTCGTTGCGTCGGGTAATGGTTGCCGTGCCGTACCAGGGATCGCGGTACACGCCGGCGTAACCGGAGAGCGGCAGCGACGGACCACGTTCGGGGTGGGTGGCCGCGTTGCCGGTTTTGAGTGCTGCCACGGCCTTCGCATGGATCCCGTCGAACACCTGCTTGTAGCTCGCAATCCAGTCCGGCGAGGACAGCCCGAGCAGGCCGTCCAGCAGGTGTTCGCGCATCGCGAACAGCGCGCCGACATCCTCCGAGTTGAGCATGATGGCGAAGGCTGCGTGTCTCTGCGGAATGATCACCACGGCCGATATGCCGCCGAGCACGCCGCCGAGGTGGGTGATGATCTGGTGGCCGCGGTAGTCCTGCACCTCAAAGCCGAGCGCATAGGCATCGAACTGGGGCTGGGCCAGCGCGACAGGAGCCGGAGCAGGCTGGATCGGAATCAGCGTCTGCGGTGTCCACATGGTTCGTGAAGCCGACTCGCTGAACACGCGTTTGCCGCCAGCCAGGGCCCCGTGCCGCAGTTGCAGTTTCAACCATTGGCCCATATCCGCGGCGCTGACTTGCAGTGCGCCGGCCGGGGCGAACACGCTGCCGGTCATCACGGTCGCAAGCACCGCCTGCCTGCCGACGCCGCGCACCGGGGTGGTGTTCTTCGCATGCAGCGAGGCCTGGTCGGCGACACGTGTATCGATGCTCACCCGGGTATCGTGCATGCCCAGCGGATCGAGAATGTGCCGCTGCACGAAATCCTCCCAGCGCTGACCGGAGACTTCCTCGACCAGTTGCCCGGCGACGATGTACAGCACATTGTCGTAGTCGTAGTTTGCGCGGAACGAGTGGGCCGGCTTCAGATAGCGGATGTCGTGCACCAGTTCCGCGCGCGTACGGTCGGTGGTGGGGAAGATCATCAGATCGCCCTCGCCGAGCCCGAGGCCGCTGCGATGGGTCAGCAGATCGGTCACGGTCATCTCGCTCGACGCGTAGGCGTCGTACATGCGAAAGCCCGGCAGCCTGTCGACCACGCGGTCGTCCCAGTGCAGCTTGCCCTGATCGACCAGGATCGCCAGCGCGGCGGCGGTGAACGCCTTGGTGTTGGAGCCGATCGGGAAGATGGTATGCGCGTCGACATTCCCGTCGGCACCCAGCTTGCGCAACCCATAGGCATGCGTGGTGATCTTGTCGCCGTCGACGATCACCAGCGACATGCCCGGGGTATCGAACGTCTGCATGGCCCGGTTGGCGAATGCATCGAGCGATGCCGGTGCGGCGACCCCGGCTGGCATGGCGACGGATGAACTGCACGCAAGCAGAATCAGCAGAGTGGCCACGGCACCAGGCAACCAACGGTCGGGCGCGCACGAAAACACGGCGGTTGCATGAGACTGGCGGATCATTGCTTGCTTCCCTCGATCAATGGCATCGGCCGTCGCTGACGGGTACGCCTGCTGCCGCGCCGCGGCAATCAGGCCCTGGGCTTGCTGCGGCGCGCGCGGGCGACCTTCCCCTTGCCACTGGGCTTGCTCTTCGGCGTTGCACCCGAAGCCCGCCTGTCGTCAGGCGGCGCTTCGACGTAGCCCACCAGCTTCTGCCGCAACCGGGTGATGTCGCCGATGCGCTCGAACATGTCGCCCTGCTCGCGACTGACCGCCGCCACCAGCAGACTGAGCAGACTGGTCGCCGCGGTGAAGTTGTACCAGGCGCGATCCGGATCCACCGGCAGCATTACCACGTTGTCGGTGAACTGGCGCGCCCAGTAACACTGGCTGTCGGTGATGATGACCAGGGGAATGCCTCGCGCGACGGCCTCCTCGGCCAGGATGCGGAAGTGGCGCGAGTAGCGCCGGAAGTCGATCAGCAGCAGGCAGCTGCTCCCGGTCGAATCAAGCAGCGCTTCGGCATAGGCGCCGTCGAGTCCCTCGACAAACACCGTGCGTGGTTTCACATGCTGCAGCAGGCCGGCAAAACCGATGCCGAGGAAACGGCCCTGGTGAAAACTGGCGACGGACACGCGGTCGGCAGCCACCAGCAGTTTGACGATGGCCTTCCATTCCGCGGTTCGGGTCAGCGCGTGCGCCTTGGTCAGCCCGCGAATCTCCGCCTTGAGGGTCTCGGAGACGACGTCCGACTGGGTGGCCTGCTCGGGAATGGCGTACAGCTGCAGCCACGGCGCATCGCCACGCAACTCCTCCTTCAACTCGTTGAGGCCGGCATAGCCGAGGTTGCGCAGGAATCGTCCCACCGTCATCGGGCTGACGCCGACCCGCTTGCCCACTGACGCCGCCGTTTCGAACGGAATGCCGCTGATGTTGTGCAGCAGGTGGGTGGCGATTTTCTGCTCCGACGTCGTGAACGTCTCCCAGCGGCTCTTCAATTTTTTCTGAAAGTCCTTGGCCATTGCCTTCTCACCTTGCCATTGCAGGAGTCGCGACCGCTGACGCACGCCTTTCCACATGCCCGAGACGACGGCTCACCACCAGCAGCAGCAGCGCCGCGACACCGGCAACCGCCCCGACGAGCACGAAGAACCAGCCATGCGCAAGCACGCTCCACAGCGTACCCAGCGCGCCGGCGAACAGGTTGCCGAAAAAGCCGGCGAAGAACCAGGTGGCGATGCTGGTCGCGCGAAAGCCCTCCGGTGCCATCCGCCCGAACAGGGCCAGGCCGACCGGCAGGATGTACAACTCGCCGGTGGTCATCAGCACGAACCACGCCACCAGCCACAACCAGCTGGCCTGCGCACCATGTGCCTCGCTCCATCCGGCCACGGTCCCGAGCAGCACATAGGAAGCGCCGACCACCGCGGCGCCAAACGCCATCTTGCCCAGCAACGGGGTTTCCACGCCGCTTCTGGCCAGGCGCATCCAGCGCGCCACCAGCAGCGGCGTGAACGCGAACACGACCAGGGGATTCAGAGACTGAAACCAGGTCATCGGAATGACCCAGCCGGGCGCCACCTCCCGATTGACGCCCTGCTCGGCCCACAGGGCAATCGTGTTGCCGACCTGTTCGTAGGCACCACGGAACACCACCACGATCGCGGCGATGCCGATGAGCAAGGCAAAGCGGTCGAGCACGGCCCGGTCGACGGGCGGTCGCGCCGCGCGGGCGTCGGCCCCGCGTTTCGGCTCGGCCGGCAGATAGCGGCGACCACCCAGATAGATCAGCAGCGAAAGCAGCATGCCCAGGCCGGCAGCGCTGAATCCCCAGTGCCAACCGAACGATTCGCCGAGCGTTCCGCAGACCAGCGGGGCCAGGAAGCCGCCCAGATTGATCCCCACGTAATAGATGTTGTAGGCACTCTTGCTGCGCGCATCGCCGTCCCGATAGAGGCCCTCGATCTGGCTGGCCAGGCTGGGCAGGAAAAGGCCATTGCCCAGCGCGATGGTTACCAGGGCCGGATAGAACAAGGGTTCGGAAGCCATCATGAAATGGCCCAGCGCCATCGTCGCGCCGCCGATCATCACTGCATTTCGCTTGCCCAGCCAGCGGTCGGCCACCATGCCGCCGAACACCGGCGTGAAGTACACGAAGGCCGCGTACGCGCCATAGACCAGCGAGGCATACTGCTGATCCATGTCCAGGTGCCGGGTCATGTAATAGACCAGCAGCGTGCGCATGCCGTAGAAGGAGAACATCTCCCACATCTCGGTCAGGAACAGCACGCTCAGGCCGCGCGGATGTCCGAACCATTCCTTGCCCGCAGCGGAGCTCATGACCTCGGACATGCGCCTGCCTTCCCCTCTGCATCGGCTGTCGACGGCATCACTATGCCACCACGCCCAGCGGACCACCCCACACTTCGTCGGCACACCAGATGCGGCCGTCCGCATAGGAAGCCGCCGGTGAACGGTCCGAGGTCAGGAAGGTCGGACCATCCAGATCCACCACGTCGCACAGCTGGCCCACCACGAAGGCCGGCGCCATCGCCAGCGAGGAGCCCGACATGTTGCCCACCATCAGCTCGAAGCCCAGCCTGCGCGCTTCGTCCGCGATCGCGAGCGCCTCGGTCAGGCCACCGCACTTGTCCAGCTTGATATTGATGATGTCGACACGACCGACCATTTTCCCCAGGTCGGCGCGGTCCTGCACGCTTTCGTCGGCGGCCACGCGGATCGGACGCTCCAATCCGTCCAGCCATGCGTCGTTGCCGATCGGGAACGGCTGCTCCACCACCGCCACCCTTGCCTCGACCAGGGCGGGCAGCAAGTCGGCGAATGTCTCACGCGTCAAGCCCTGGTTGGCGTCGACCATCAGCCATACGTCGGGGCGCGCCGCGCGCACCGCGCGCACACGCTGCGCATTGAATTCGTCGTCAGTCAGCTTCAGCTTGATCGCGCGGGCAGCGGCGAAGGCGCGGGCGCGCTCGGCCATCGTCTGCGGCAAGTCGGCACCGACGGTAAAGGTCGTCACCAGCGGTTTCGGCCGCGCCTGCCCGGCCAGTTGCCACACCGGCTTGCCGCTGCGCTTGGCCGCGAGATCCCACAACGCACAATCGAGCACGTTGCGCGCGCCACCCGCAGGGAGAACCTGCTGCAGCTGCTCGCGATCGAGGCCGGCCTCGATCCGCCCGCGCAGGGCCTCGACCTGCGCCAGCATCCGCTCCGGCGTGTCGTTCTTGTAGTAGACGCCGAGGCCCTCGCCGCGACCGACCAGACCATCCACCTCCAGGGTGACCACCACGGCCTCGAAGGCATCGAACGTGTAGCCGGTGATGTGGAACGGCGCAACGGTCTGTCGCCGCTCGATGGCCGCCTGCATGTGCACCCGTGCCTGCCCCTTGCCGTTCATGACAACTCCTGTGCATTCAAAACCACGCGCGAAGAACGATTCGCCATCAGTAGTTCGCGCTGAAGCCGACCAGGCCAAATGCCAGGATGAACCACACCAGATAGATGGCGGCGAATGCCAGCAGGGTTTCGCCAACGCACACCCAGCGACCGCGACGGGGCGCCATCCATGTACGCACCGTATTCGCGACGACAGCCACCGCGCCAAGCAGGCCGAGCACACCCAGTACGTGGAGCACGTGCAGCCAGGGCGTTACGGTGCCCTGCAGCACGCTGGCTTCGCTCGCGGACAACACGCCGAGCAGCACCAGCCAGCCGGCGAGGTCGACGAACAGCGCCAGCGCACCCAGTCGCGACCACAGCCGCGAGCGGTGCCGGGCAGCCGCAAGCACCAGCGGACGGCGATAGTGACGGCGCACCCAGCCACCGATGAACCAGCTCAGCAGCGCGACGATGACGGCGAACAGGGACAAACCGACCCACAGCAGGACCGTGCCCATTCCCCTCGCAGCCGACACGCGCTGGAAGACGAACACGGGTGCTTCCACATCGGTCGCCCAGTAGCTGATCGCGCCCTGCGCGTCGGCGACGAATTTCAGGTGTGCATCGCCGTTGACTTCGCGATAGGTCAGCGGGCCGGTCTCGCGCCAGTGCAGCGGTTTGCCGGCGTAGTCGTTCCAGATCGACACGACGATGGCGCCGTCCGGCATCGCCGCGACACGGGTCTGGCCCAGCAGGTAAAGCACGCGCAACGCGCCCTCGCTGCGGCGGCTCGACTCGTACCAGCCCGCCACCCGCGCGGCGTCCGCCCTGGCGGTGCCCACGGTCGGTTCGGCGGGTGCCTGGTACGGGAAGTAGCGATCGAGGAACTTGGCAAAGACGGCCTTGCGCACGACATGCGCACCACCCGCGCTGCCGGCGCTGTTGAAGGACATGAAGATGCCGACGTTCGCATCCAGCAGCAGATGCAGATCGCTGTGGAACACCATGGTATCGCCACCATGACCGATGATGCGCTGGCCGTGGCTGTCTTCCTGATAGAAGCCCAGGTCAAACCCGTTCAGGCCCGGTGCCGCGGTGTACTGGCGGCTGTGCATCAGCTCGGCGGTGGCCTGGTTCAGGATCCGGGTGTCGCCGAAGCGGCCGTCCTGCAGCTGCGCGATCATGAAATTGGCCATGTCCAGGGCCGAACTGCTCAGCGCACCGGCCGGTGCCGGATCGACCGCCTCGAACGGCTGTGGCTTGCCGTCCGACGCACTCTCGTAGCCCTTGGCCATCAGCGGCGCCAGCGCTGCCGGCAGCGGCTGGGCAAAGCTGGAGTGGTGCATGTCCAGCGGGTCGAAGAGGTGGTGCTGGATGTAATCCTCGAAGCGCTCGCCGGACACGCGCTGGACGATGTAGCCGGCCAGGCCGCAGCCGTAATTGGAATAGGCCACGATCGTTCCCGGCGCGAAGATTCGCGCCGGGATGTGTGTTTTCAGGTACTTCTCCAGGTTGACGTCATTGGCCGAGGCCGGCAGCAGGTCGCGGGCGGTGTCCTCGAAACCCGGCGTGTGCGTCATGAGGTTGCGCAGCGTGATCGGCTGGCCGTCGCGCGACGGGATCTTGAAGTCGAGGTACTGGTTGATGTCCGCGTCCAGATTCAGCTTGCCCTGCTCGACCAGTTGCATCACCGCCGTCCAGGTGAACAGCTTCGAGGTCGAGCCGGGACGGAACAGCGTGGTATCCGGCGATGGCGCCGCCCGCGTCGCGAGATCGGCGTAGCCGTAGCCCCTGGCAAAGATCACCTTGCCGTCCTTGACCACGCTGATCACGCCACCGGCGATATCCCCGTTCTCCAGTGCATACGGAACCAGTCCGTCGAAGAACGTCGACAGATCCGACGTGGTCAGCGCATGGGTGGTATCGGCCGGCCCGGTGACGCCCGGCACCGTTGCCGCGGAACTGGCGGATGCCGGCAGCGACACCGGCGTGGCCGGTACCTGCGCCGCCACCAGGCCGGTGGTCAGGGAGATCACGAAAGCTGCTGCTGCGGTGGCGAAACGGTTCATGGTCACTCCGGTTACGCTGCGGTGATGGTCGTACTCGGGAACTGGCGTGGCGACCGCCAGACGGACATGCAAATTCATCGGGTGTGGCTGAAACTGGCGAGACCTCGGGCCAGCGTGATTCGAACGCCGTACCACGCGCCCGCCACCGGCACGAAACGCAAGCGGGCTCGCGCGGCGAACACGACCGGTCCCGCCTCAGAAATTCCTGCTCACCGAAATGCCGATCAGGCGCGGCGTGATGATGGTGACGTTGTCTTCCATCTGGCCGGTGATCGGATTGAGCTCCGCGGTACCGTCCAGCACGATGCCGCGCTCGTTGGTTGCGTTCTTGACATAGCCGCTGATCTCCCACTGGCCATGGGTCACGCCGGCGCGCAGATTGACGGTGTGATAGGCCGGAACATTCGTTCGCGCCGTTCCCGTGAACGTGAAATCGGACTTGCGCGTGCCGACGAAGACGTAGCTGGCGCCGACGAATCCGTTCCAGTCCCCGCCCAGCGAAAAGTCGTAATCGCCGTTGAGGCTGAGATTCCATTTCGGACTGTACGGCAGGCGGTCGCCTTTCACGCCGTTGGAAGGCGGCGGAGCAGCCGCACTCAGCGTCGGGTCGGTGTATGCCGCATTCAGCGAAAGTTTCAGGCCGCGTATCGGGATGAAGTCGACGGTGGCCTCCAGTCCGCGACTCTTGGCCTGCCCGCCTGCGCTGAGAAAGGTGTAGGGGCTGACGAACGTGGTCAGCGGAATCTTGGTCCAGTCGATGTAGAACGCGGACAGATCCACCATCAGTCGATCATCCAGCGAGGTCGATTTCAGCCCCAGTTCGTAATCCGTCAACTTGGTCGGACTGAAGGTGGGCGATACGCCGGGTACGGTCAGCGGAACCGCATTCGGGCCTCCGGGCAGGAAGCCGGAAGCAATCCGGGCGTACAGGAGGGTCGAATCGTTGATGTGGAATCGCGGCGTCAACGAAAACGTGGTGCTGCTGTCGGCGGAGTGCGTATCGTTGACCACCGGTGTCGCCGAACCGGTGATCGCTCCGCTCTGGGTCAGGGTGTAATGCTGCCGATCATGGCTGTAACGCAGTCCGGCCTCCACGTCGAATTGATCGTTCAAATGCCAGGTGAGGCTGCCGTAGACGGCATATTCGTCATACGTGCTCGGCTGTGAGGTATTGCCGATCGGAATGCCGAATGGCGACGGCAGCGGAGCGCCGGTGGCGTAATCGAACGAGTAGATGTCCTGCAACAGGCTGCCGGTCTCATGGGTGGTAAACACGCCCAGCAGCCACTCCAGCCGATCCGACTTCGGGGATTGCAGGCGGAGCTCCTGGGTGGCCTTGGTCTGGCGTATCGGCTGCAGCTCGCCGATGCCATAGGGAGGGCCGAGCGGCAGCAGCGGCGTGACGTCGTCATTCTCGACCGCATCCAGCGTGCTGTAGCTGCTCGACGCGACCAGTTTCGCCCAGCCGAAATCGCTGTTGAGCGTGGCATTGTAGAGTCGATAGCGCGCATCGAAAGTGCCGGTGCCGGCGCCGATGCGCTGCTGCAGGTCACCATAGACCGGCGCGTGCGTGACGGGATCCAGCGCCTCGACCGGGTTGCCGTCGCTGTTGACGTTTTGCGCCAGCGCGGTGATCTGCAACGAGGTCTTGTCGGTCGGCGTCCACAGCAGCGCGGCGCGGCCGCCCTTGACGCGGCTCTCGTTGACATCGGTCTTGCCCCGGCCGGCATCGCTGATGAAGCCGGGATCGGTACGGTCGTACACGCTGGCCCGCAACGCCAGCTTGTCGGCGATCAGCGGCAGGTTGACCATGCCGTGCCCACCGAAGCCGGTGCCGCCTCCATCAACACTGCTGCCGTCGAGCTGCACGCGCCCGGCGAGGTTTTCCGTGTCGGGTGCAATCGTGATGTAGCGGAGCACGCCGCCGAGTGCGCCGGCGCCATACAGCGTGCCCTGCGGTCCACGCAGCACCTCGATGCGCTCAAGATCGGCGGGGTCGAGATCGGGGGTAAGCAGTGAACCCTGCGCATACACACTGCTGGAACCAAACGGGCTGTCGTCGATATAGATGCCAACGGATCCGCTCGGCTGGACCGAACCCGACGAAATGCCGCGCAACGCCAACTCGGTGCGGCCCGCGCCGATCGTGACGTAGTTGAAACCCGGCACCTGGACGACGTAGTCGGCGAAGCTCTGCAGGTGCTGCCGCTGGATATCCTGATAGGTCAATACCGACACCGGCGCAGCGACGTTCTGCAGGGTCTCGGCGCGCCTGTTGGAAGTGACGACGACGGTCGCGAGCTGGGTGGCCTGGGCCTGACTCCGGGCCTTGGACGCCTTGGTTTTGCCTGACGACGCCTGATCCGATGAAGCAGCCGGATCTTGCGTTGCCTGCGCGGCGCCGTTGTCCCCTGGTTGAGCTGCTGACGCAGGCGTATCGGCTGTCGAGGCAGCCAAAACCGCCATGCCCGATGCCGTTGCCGTGTCAGAAATGGCAAAAGTACCCAGCAAGGCCACGGCGATCGCGACGCAGAGACCGCGTCGCCCCGACTGCAAATAGCGAAGTTCCATGACGTTCTCCCCAGAAAGGTCGAATGGACAGCCCACGGCGTCATTGGTACTACACTAACATTATCAAGTCAATGATATTTACATATCATTGATGGCCAAACGAATGGGACGCTTCGCATGGCGTCATGATCGGGTCCGGGTCGCCGCGATGCTTGCCGCCTGAAGCGCGGGGTCAGGGCGGCAGCGGAGCTGCGGTGCACCACGTCACGCCGTGCACCGCCGCCGCAGATTCATCGCGGCAAGAAATTGGAGCTCAGCGGGCACCCTGTGGCGTGACCGCATGCTCGCTGCATGCATCGGCATCGTCCGGGTGTTCGGCCTTCCAGATCATCGCCCGATGGATGCGCTGCCAACCGCTGGGGTGATCGAAGAACAGGAATTCCTCGATCGGGCCCGGATGCATCTTGCGGTATTCGGACAGTTGCACCGCCGCCTGGGCAAATCCGTCAGGCTGGCGCGCCGCGTTCAGGCCGAATGCATCGGCCTCGGCCTCCATGCTGCGCGTGATCATGTTGTTCACCGGCGTCATGA
>Ga0134126_10012318_pt1 | contig 10797 bp, 6 predicted proteins | sample KB31752_FD_96881 | JGI IMG/M metagenome (GOLD analysis project Ga0134126, IMG submission 96881) | Terrestrial soil microbial communities with excess Nitrogen fertilizer from Kellogg Biological Station, Michigan, USA - KB3-175-2 | ecosystem: Environmental > Terrestrial > Soil > Unclassified ...
GCAGTCCTCTTCATGCGGCTCTTTGCTCAGGTGAAGGCGACGGCGGCTGCCGCACGCATGAAGACGTTCACAGGAAGACTTGCCCGTATGCAAGCTGACTGTGAGGTTTACACTTTCGACGATGTGCCGTATGTCTGCTGCCCGCCGGCCAGCGGAAGTGGATCCTGGGATTGTTTGATAGCGGTCTGATTGTCCGTCGTGGCCATCGCATTCGGGACGATGGCGTGCCGGTGCTCTGACCTGATCTCGTGGTGGTGTGAACATAGGGCCCGGTATGCCGCGGAGTTAGTGGTCGGTCAAGCACGCATGATCACGGTGCCGGCACCCAAACCGTGATCAAGGACTGTTCAGCCCTCCTTAACTAAGTGGCATTGCCCCATACGCCCACCTGCGGCCCCGTTCAGGGGTTACGGTCGATCGATGGGTCGGTCACGCTTCGGAGTCAGCTGGATGGGCCGGGGCGTCGGGCGGATGTAACCACAGCGCTGTTGCGCCGAGCTTTCGCTGATGAGGCTTCGAAACCCCTGTTGGTGAGTGAACTGCGAGATAAGCTGTGAAGCATCCTGAACTTCGGAAGCGGTGGTGGTGTTGGCAAGGACGGATGCTCGGTCAGCGGTATCTGGCGGAGCTGGACTGTTCAACGTTGTCAGTGTTGTGATCCTCATCGTCGGCGTGCTGGTGATCGGCATAGCGGCCGCCCTGCTCGCCCGCACGCTCGCGGCGGCCCAGAGCATCGACAAGAAGGCGCAGACTATCGCGCAGAACGCGGGCAAGATCAACGTTGCGACCAACCCGGTCGTCGAGTTGAACCGGACCAACGAGCTGGCGTCCTCGATCTTGTCCAGTGCGCAGCCGCTGCAGGGTCTGCTCAACACGGCCGACGCCACTGCCCGGGACATCGCCGGTCTGGCGAAGTCGATCGATCAAACCGCGCGAACCATCGAAACCACCGCCGGTACGGTCAACGGTACGGCTGCCACGATCAATGACACTGCCGGCGGCATCAACCACGGTGTCGGGTCGATCGACCAGACCACGGGGTCACGGCGTTAGGGTCAGTGAACCACCGGCCGTCGCACTGCTCGCCGGCACAGCGCTGCTCTACCTTGCCGGCCTCGGCGCCTCGGGCTGGGCCAACACTTTTTATTTTACTCCGGGGCCGCGCAGGCTGGGGCGACGAGCTGGAAGGCGTCGCCGCGGTAGGTGTGCTCGAGGCCGCGGTGCGCCGCTGGCCCGGCCGGGCGCCGAGCGGGCTGCGCCGCCGGACAGCCCAGCTTGCCGCGGCGGAGGTGGCACCGGTCGTCACCGCTGGCTGGTGGGTGGCCATCGCCGAGCTGGTCCCGGCCGCAGACCGGCCCTATGCCAGCGGGTCGCAGACGAACAGCGTGCTGGAGCTGATCCTCGGGCTACAACGGCTTCGGCCGGCTGACCGGCAACGAGCCCGGCAGCATCGGCGGTCTGCCTGGCAGTGGTGGTCGCGCCGTCGGTGGCGGCCAGATCGCTCGGCTGTTCCCCGCGGCGCTGCCGCACGCTGGCCACCAGAGCCCTAAACGCCGATGGTTGGGTTGTCCAGTGCTGCACACCCGGCGACTACGGATGGCACTTGAGCGGCGGCAGCAAGGACAACGTGGGCGAGGTGCAGATATTGGTGAGGTGGCGGTTGGTTTCCTGTAACTGAAGGTTGATGTTGAAGAGATCCTGCTCAGCGCCGATGAGGGAGTTGTTGATGTCGTTGACCTGCGGCGTGATCAGAGCTGTTCCTCGGCTGTCCGCGTTCTGGATCGACTCCAGCGTCCCGTCGATCGTCTGAGCGATACCCAGGACGTTCAACAGCACGTTGGAGGTGTCCACCAGCGAGGCCGAGATCGATGACGCCGACTGGGAAGCGCCCGTCAATGTTCCTGAGATGTCAACCAGCGAACCCGAGGTATTGACCAGCGACTGGGAGGTGTCGGTCAGAGACGCGTCAATGTTCTGCGCGCTACCCTTGATCGACAACAGTGAGGCGGTGGCGTCGGAGACCTGACCGCGGATCGGCTTCAGTGCGGTGTCGATGTCAGTCAGTGCCGAATTGATGGCGTGAATATAGTTGGGTAGAGGTTCTACGTTACCCGTGGCGCTTGCCGCCAGGTTGGACGATGTAAACAGCCCGTTATCGATCGATTCGAGCGCTCGGACGATGCCGATCAAAAATCCGATGACGACCACCACGACGATCACTCCGAGTGTCGTGAAGATCCACAGGAACCGGGCGAACGAACTAGAGACGCCAGAAGCCGCCGAGTTCGCCGACACCCCCGAGCCGCGGTGAGCGCCACCGCGCCAGCCACCGCCGGGCGTGGTCGCGGAGCGCATGCTGCCTGACCGCCGGGGCGTGATGTGTCGTCTTATCATTCTTCGTCCTCCTACCATAGTGGTATCGGCGGACGCTCAAATTCGGGCGGACTTCAACACCGATACAACGATACTTCGATTCAATTGTGTTTCCTAGCTGACATCGATAGGGTGTGGCATTGGTTTTCGCCGCTGACGTCATTTTCGTGAAGCTGATACGACTTTCCCGTCGTCGAACCAGGACCAGTCCTGCGCTGGATCTGCTCGGGGTGCCCCGTGGCGGAGTTGGTGTTTGCCGGAACGGTCGGAGTTGCCTGGCGCGAAACCGGACCAGTCCTCGAGGGGATCACTTCCAGATCCCCGATCGGACACCGACGACCCGGCGGGCATGTCATCCCGGATGCGGTGCCTGCCGGGACGGTGCACCGGATGCGGGTCAGCCTCGCCGGCAGGCACGTCAGCGTTTATGCGCTCGCCACGTAACTGGTCGTAGGTCGGTGTCTGACTCACGGTGCGACACCGTAGAGGCGTGCCGTTGAAGGCGGCGTCCACATGATGTGGACAACCGGCCAAGGTTGTGCACCAGCGGTGGAGATCCTGTGGGAATTCTGTGGATGGGGCGCAGAAGGCGCGTAATCCGCTAGGTCCGGTCGGCTGGATGCGGTAGCACCCATCACCCACAGCAACATCAGGCGGGCGTTTCGACTACACAACGCAACCAGGATGGCTACAGTCCCCACCTGGAGGTGGCAACCTCTACCACAGATGGTCTGTCGTGACTGCCACCACTGACACAGTCGGAGCCGGCCAGGGGGAATTGTTCCCCATGACCGCATTCAACTAGTTCAGCGCGGGGACGGCAGCTGGGTCGCAGTGCGCGACAGGAATCTCATCATGACGGTATGTGCGCTTGGAGCGGCGGACCTGAAGGTCGGACACGCCGGGCAGCGGCAAACAACCGCAGCGCGGGTCGCAAATGCGGCCGTGAACTCGACGCCCCCGACATTTCACTTAGCGCGGACCAGCCCGATGCCTCCAGCCAGGCGGCGGTACCGGTGCCGCGCAGCACGCGCTCGGTGAGCAGCCACGCTGCACAGACCAAGACCCCCGGAACATCCGGCCGCGCCGTGAACTCGACGCCACCGATGTTTTCAAAGAGCGGGATGCCGGTGCCGTCGAGTTCACGACGCTTGGCCGTGAGGACTGGCCCGCCCGGCGAGATGTGTAGTGCCGGCGAATCGCGTCGAGCGCGAGGCTTTCACAATGCGCGCCAACCTGCCCGCGTTGCGGTCAGTTCACATTAGTAACGCTGGCCAGTGTGGCTGTGATGACATGCGTGCGCAGTTCCAATGTCGGGGACCACTGACCGCAGCAAAGGAGCCCCGAAACATGTCAGCACACAGAATTTCCGCCGTAGTCTGCGCCGCATTGGCTTTGACGTTTGCCAGCAGTAGCGCCGCGCTTGCACACGGCAGCACTAGCGGTAATCCACCCTCAGAGGCCGTAGACTGTGCCCGCGGTTCCGGTGCCATCTTCGGCACCGATGGCGACGACACCGCACTGAAGGGCACTTCGGGTGACGACATCATCTGCGGATTGGATGGTGACGACACCATCGAGGGGCTCGGCGGCAACGACCGCATCTACGGAGGTAACGGCAACGACCACATCGACGGACAGCCCGGGAATGACTACATTGACGGCGGTGCTGGCAACGATTACCTCGACGGCGGCAACGGCAACGACACCATACTCGGCGGTGACGGCGACGACATGATTTTCGGCCACCCTGGGGCTGACACTATCGATGGCGGTCCGGGGATCGACACGATCGACGGCGGTACTGGCACCGATACGTGCGGTAGCCGTGAGACCGGTGAGCCCCTATTCGTGAATTGCCCGTGATCCCCACAGACGAGTGGGCGAGGAGCAGTGCTCCTCGCCCACTCGGGCAACGCTAATCCCTAAACTGTCAGGGCCACGGGGGAGAATCTGGACTGGAGCGGGTCCAGTGTGGATTCCGTGGGCCGTACGCGGCCACTGCGTGAGACCACCATTTATCGATCTCGTCCGCGGCTATCTGGCTGGCCTGCGCGGGCGTCGTTGCCGAGCCGGCGTGCTTGGACGGGGCGGTGGTCCGGTTGTCCCTGGGGGCGGTGTGGGATTCGGGCACCGATGCCGGCGCTGACCGGACGGTCACGTCTTCTGGCGCGTTCGGTGCGCCGACAGCCACCTGCCCGGCTTCAATCGGCTCACTGCTGCGGTCGTCCCCGGGGCTGGGCGACGGGACAGCGGGCACTGACTTCGCCGGGCCCGCATTCCTGATATTGATCTTGGCGGCCTCGCCATGCGACGTCAGCAAGAGCGCCGACGCTGCGCTGCCAGCGATGGCGAGGCCGAGCAGCCCCGCTGCGGCCCATCGCGGAAAGCGCCGCGTTTTCGCCTCGGATGCCCGGTTCGCGGCCTCGATCTGAGCCGGCTCAAGGCCGTCCAGCCGGATGAGTCCGTCATCCTCCACGATCGCCGGAATCGGGGCGAACAGCGGCGCGACCGAAGACACCCGCGACGGCTTCCCGACGAGCGGTCGCACCTCGATGGCTTTGGTGCTGGTACCGGCGTACCGCGGCGCCTCGGCAGTGTCGGGTCCCCGCTGGCGGATCAGATCCTCGAACTCCGTACGGCCTAGCCATAGTTCTGACTGAACCAGTCGCACCGGACGCTTGGGAGCCATGACGTCACCCTCTCGCTGGCGGCGTAATCGTCACTTACCGTGGTATTCACGGTTACCGTGCGACACCATACCCACCAGCGAGAGGGCTACTTCAGAGGGTCCGCGCCAGTCGATCCGCCAGTAACCGGATGAAACGCGACGGATCACTCAATTCGCCACCCTCGGCAAGCAGCGCCATCCCGTAGAGGAGCTCGGCTGTTTCCGCCAACCCGGCGTCGTCCTTGCGCTCCTCGTGGGCTTTCTGCAGCCCGCTCACCAGGGGATGCGTGGGGTTGAGCTCGAGGATGCGCTTGGTGTGCGGCATGTCCTGCCCCATGGCACGGTACATCTTCTCCAAGGTCGGCGAGACGTCGTAGGCGTCGCCCACGAGGCAGGCCGCTGAGCTGGTGAGTCGCGACGACAGCCGAACCTCCTTCACGTCGGCTTGCAAGGTGGTCGTCATCCACGCCAACAGCGCGGCGAAGTCCTTCTGCTGCTGGTCTCGCTCGGCCTCGGCGGCTTTCTTCTCCTCCTCGGTATCGAGATCGACCTGGCCCTTGGCGATCGACTGGAACCGCTTGCCGTCGAATTCACCAACCGGTTCCACCCATACTTCGTCGACCGGATCGGTCAACAACAACACTTCGAAACCCTTCGCGTGAAACGCTTCCATGTGCGGTGAGCTCTCGATGCTCGCCCGCGACTCGCCCGTCATGTAGTAGATGTGTTGTTGGCCGTCTTTCATGCGCTCCATGTACTGCCGCAAGGTCGTCGGCTGCTCGGGGTCATGCGTCGATTCGAACGACGCGATCTCCAGGATCGAGTCGCGATTTTCGACGTCGTTGATCAGCCCTTCCTTGACGGCGCGGCCGAATTCCTTCCAGAATGTCTGGTAGCGGTCGGCGTTGCCGGCCATCATGTCCTTCACCGTCGACAGCACCTTTTTGACCAGGCGCCTGCGCATCAGTTGGATCTGGCGGTCCTTCTGGAGAATCTCTCGCGATACGTTGAGCGACAGGTCCTGGGCATCCACCACGCCCTTGACGAAGCGCAGGTACTCGGGCATGAGTTCCTCGCAGTCGTCCATGATGAAGACGCGCTTGACGTACAGCTGCACGCCGCGCTTGCGGCCACGCATGAACAGGTCCAACGGCGCCCGCGACGGGATGAACAGCAGCGCCTGGTATTCGAACGTGCCTTCCGCCTGCATGCGAATGATTTCGAGCGGATCGCTCCAGTCATGGCTTATGTGCTTGTAGAACTCCTTGTATTCGTCCTCGGCGACCTCGTTCCTGGCGCGCGCCCACAGCGCCTTCATCGAGTTGAGGGTCTCGATCTCGCGCGTGGTGGTGCCAGTGTCGTCTTCAGAGCCCCGCCGCTCGACTTCCATCTTGATAGGCCACGCGATGAAGTCGGAGTATCGCTTGACGATCTCCCTGATCTTCCACTCGTCGGTGTAGTCGAGCAGATTGTCATCCTTGTCCTCCGGCTTGAGGTGCAGGGTGACTGCGGTGCCCTGGGAAGCGCCGTCGACGGGCTCGATGGTGTAGGTGCCGGCACCGCTGGATTCCCAGCGGGTGCCGCGACTTTCGCCGGCCCGCCGCGTCACCAGCGTTACCTTGTCGGCCACCATGAAAGTCGAGTAAAAGCCGACTCCGAACTGCCCGATGAGCTCGGACGAGGCCGCAGCCGCATCTTTGTCCTTCATCCTGCGCAAGAATTCGGCGGTCCCGGATTTCGCGATCGTGCCGATGAGGTTGACCACCTCGTCGCGTGACATGCCGATACCGTTGTCGCGCACGGTGAGCGCGCGGTTCTCCTTGTCGATCTCGATATCGATGTGCAGATCGGAGGTGTCCACCTCCAGATCCTTGTCGCGGAATGCTTCAAGCCGCACTTTGTCCAGCGCGTCTGAGGAGTTGGAGATAAGCTCTCGCAGGAAGGTGTCCTTGTTCGAATAGATCGAATGGACCATCAACTGCAGGAGCTGACGCGCCTCGGCCTCGAACTCGAGCGTTTCGACCTGCGTACTCACGGTGTCCCTTCCTAGCTAAACCCTCGCCGTAGGGCTCGGCGGTGATTACGTCGAACGGGCGTCATCTGCTATGACGGCCCACGCGATCTTACCGCCGGACGCGACATCGACTCCCCATGCCGTGGTCAGGTTGCCGAGCATTTCCAGGCCCAGTCCCCGTCCCCGGTGTAGCGGGTCGGTTAACCGGTTCTGCGGCAGGTAAGACGCCCGGAGCAGCGGGGCATCCTGAACGGCTACTCGCAGCCCACCAGGACCTCGTTCCAGGGTCAGCTCAGCGGCGGCGCCCGCGTCTCCGACAGTGACGTCGACCAGCTCGTTGACCACGACTTGGGCGGTGTGTTGCAACTCGTCATCAACTTGCCACAGCGTGCATATATTGCGGATCAATTGGCGAGCCGTCGCCGGGGCCCACAAGTTCCTGGGCAATCCGGTGTGCATCCGCACCACGTCGGGGCGCCGATCGATCGCGGCCCGGGCCTCCAGCTGCAGCTGGTACACCGGCACGAAGGCAGGCACCCCGCGGGCGGACAACGCGGAAGTCATCTGTTCGTCGGGCCGGCACAGCACGATTTTCGCCGCTGGCCAACCACCGCATTCGGCCAGCACAGCAGGGAAGATCATCACCCACGACTGTTGCGAACCCACGGTGAAACCGTCGAGGTCAACCACGACCCGACCGTGCTCGAGCAGCTCCTTGGCGAGTATCCGGCGTAATTCCGTCGCGGTTCGCAAGCTCAGGTACCCGCGTGGGTGCACCATCACCACCTGCGCGTGGCGACGCACCGTGACGTCGAGTTCGCTGTCCATCGATCGACCACCTTGCATACTGCAACCGAAAATGGCCGAAGCAGCCTACGACCGTGTGAGGAATCTCGCAGCACGAAACCTCACTCAGATTGGGTCGGTAGAACCCTCGTAGCGGGCCGGCATGCCGGCCAGAATGTGATCGCTGACGTGGCAGTGGAAACCCCACATGCCGGGATCGTCCGGAACCATGTTCGCCGTGATCGTGGTGACCGGTAGCAGGCTGACGCATACCAGCGCACCCGCTTCCTCTGACGCATGGTCATCACCGGCCCATCGGCATAGACGTAGCCGTTGATCGAGTGCATCTTGTTGCTCTCCTGGAAGTCCGCGTCGTCGGCGGTGGGCGGACTGGCCAGTTTGGCGGAATAGACGTCGGGAGCTTCGTCGGTGTGCGAGTGATACATCCACATCACCGAGCTGCCGTCCATTGGACCCGGGCCGGCGCGATCGGGTACCTGCCAGGTGTAGACATACTGCTGGTGCGGTGCCACCGCGTCACCGGCCTTGTCCGCCGCGGATCTCCCGGCATCTGGAACCTCCCGCGGCGAATCTGGATTTCCTTAGCTGAGCGTAAGGTACCTCGAACGTCGCACGTGCCTGGTCGGGCAAGGCCGGCGCGGGCATAGGGTTCGTCGGGTAGTTCACCGTCTTGCCAGGGAGGAACAGCGTGCTGACCCAGCGGATCGCCGACGAGCTGGGCGTGCCCGAGCGGCAGGTCGGTGCGGCCGTCGACCTGCTCGATGGCGGCGCCACGGTGCCGTTCGTCGCCCGGTACCGCAAGGAAGCGACCGGCGGGCTGGACGACGCCCAGCTGCGGACGCTGCAGGAGCGGCTGCACTACCTGCGCGAGCTGGAGGAGCGGCGCACGGCGATCCTCAACTCCATCCGCGAGCAGGGCAAGCTCGACGACGCGCTCGAGGCGCGGATCATGGCGGTGGACTCCAAGGCCCGGCTGGAGGACCTGTACCTGCCATATAAGCCGAAACGCCGGACCAAGGCGCAGATCGCCCGGGAGGCCGGGTTGGAGCCGCTGGCCGATGCGCTGCTCGCCGATCCAGGTCTGGACCCTGCGGAGGCCGGCGCTGGGTACGTTTCTCCCGAGGCCGGCGTGGGTGACGCGGCGGCCGCGCTCGACGGCGCGCGGGCCATCCTGGTAGAGCGTTTCGCCGAGGACGCCGACCTCATCGGGTCGCTGCGGGAGCAGATGTGGTCACGCGGGCGGTTGGTATCCCGGGTGCGCGACGGCCGGCAGGAGGCCGGCGCGAAGTTCGCGGACTACTTCGAGTTCGCCGAGCCGTTCACGGCAATGCCGTCGCACCGCATTCTGGCGTTGTTCCGGGGAGAAAAAGAGGGTTTCCTGGATCTCTCGCCCGAACCCGGAGATGAGGACGAGCGCTACGAGCAGCCCATCGCGGCACGGTTCGGGGTGGCGGATCGCGGCCGGCCGGCGGACCGCTGGCTGGCCGAGACGGTGCACTGGGCCTGGCGTACCCGGATCCTGCTGCACCTGGGCATCGATCTGCGCATGCGGCTGCGCCAGGCCGCCGAGGCCGAGGCGGTGCGGGTGTTCGCCACCAACCTGCGTGATCTGCTGCTGGCGGCGCCCGCGGGGGCCCGCCCGACGATGGGACTGGACCCCGGCTACCGCACCGGCGTCAAGGTCGCGGTCGTCGATGCGACCGGCAAAGTGGTGGCGACCGAGACCGTCTACCCGCATGTACCCCAGCGCCGCTGGGATGAGGCGCTGGCGGTGCTGTCCCGGCTGGTCCGGGAGCACGATGTCGAGCTGGTCGCGATCGGCAATGGCACCGCGTCTCGAGAGACCGACAAGCTCGCCGCTGCGCTCGGCGTTACCAAGGCCGTGGTGTCGGAGGCCGGCGCCTCGGTGTACTCGGCGTCGGCCTACGCCTCGTCCGAGCTGCCGGAGCTGGATGTGTCGCTGCGCGGCGCGGTGTCGATCGCCCGGCGCTTGCAGGATCCGCTCGCCGAGCTCGTCAAGATCGAGCCCAAGTCGATCGGAGTGGGCCAATACCAGCACGATGTGCCCGAGGCCGCGCTGTCCCGGTCGCTGGACGCGGTGGTGGAGGACTGCGTCAACGCCGTCGGCGTCGACGTCAACACCGCGTCGGCACCGCTGCTGCGGCGAGTGTCGGGTATTACCGGGGGGCTGGCCGAGAACATCGTGGCGCACCGCGACGCGCATGGCCCATTCCGCACCCGCCGTGCCTTGACTGGCGTGCCGCGGCTGGGTCCCAAAGCCTTCGAGCAATGCGCGGGGTTTTTGCGGATTCCCGGCGGCGACGACCCGCTGGACTGCTCTGCCGTGCACCCCGAGTCCTATCCCGTGGTGCGCCGGATCATCGCCGCGGCTGGGGCGGATATCACCACATTGATCGGCAACACTGCGGCGCTGCGGCGGCTGCGGCCGGCCGACTTCGTATCTGGTTCCGTGGGCCTGCCCACCGTGACCGACATTCTCGCCGAGCTGGAGAAGCCGGGCCGGGACCCGCGGCCGAGCTTCGCGACGGCGCGCTTCGCCGATGGTGTCGAGAAGGTTGCCGACCTCAAGCCGGGCATGGTCCTCGAAGGCGTGGTCACCAACGTCGCCGCATTCGGTGCCTTCGTTGATGTGGGCGTGCATCAAGACGGTCTGGTGCACGTCTCAGCGATGGCCGACAAGTTCGTCAAGGACCCGCGTGACGTGGTCAAATCGGGTGACGTCGTGCGAGTCAAGGTGCTCACCGTGGACGTGCCCCGCAACCGCATCGGGTTGTCTTTGCGGCTCGACGACCCCGCCGAGAAGGCGCAGCCGTCTGACGCGCCTCCTCGCAAAGTTGCCAAACGCCCACCGGCTCGCAGCAAGCCCGCTGGCGGCGCCCTAGCCGACGCCCTACGCCGCGCCGGCTACGAC
>Ga0134126_10012319_pt1 | contig 10796 bp, 12 predicted proteins | sample KB31752_FD_96881 | JGI IMG/M metagenome (GOLD analysis project Ga0134126, IMG submission 96881) | Terrestrial soil microbial communities with excess Nitrogen fertilizer from Kellogg Biological Station, Michigan, USA - KB3-175-2 | ecosystem: Environmental > Terrestrial > Soil > Unclassified ...
ACGCCGGGCCATACCGGCGGCTGCCTCACTTACGTGCTCGACGATGAGAGCATGGCCTTCACCGGCGACTGCCTGTTGATCCGCGGCTGCGGCCGCACCGATTTTCAAGAGGGCGATCCGCGCGCCATGTATCGGGCAGTTCACGCGCAGATCTTCTCGTTGCCGGAATCCTGCCTGCTCTTTCCGGCGCATGATTATCGCGGCCTCACCGTGTCGAGCGTCGGCGAGGAGAAGCGCTTCAATCCACGCCTCGGCGGCGAGCTGAGCGAGGATGATTTTGTCGGCTACATGAACAATCTCGGCCTGCCGCATCCCAAGCAGATGGATATCGCCGTTCCGGCCAACCTCCATTGCGGCAGGCGCGAGGGCGGCGATGAGCTTGTCGACGAGCCGCATTGGGCGCCGCTCACCCTGACCTTCGCGGGCATCTGGGAAGTGCAGCCGCTCTGGGTGCAGGAGCATCTGCGCGAGGTGCAGGTGATCGATGTCCGCGAGCCCGATGAATATGAGGGGCCGCTCGGCCGCATCCCGGGGGCGCGCTCGATTCCGCTCGGCGGGCTTGCCGCGCGGGTCGCGGAAATCGCGAGGGATCGACCGGTGATCGCGGTGTGCCGGGCCGGCGGACGCTCGGCGCAGGCGACGACGACTCTGCGCAAGGCCGGATTTGCGCAGGTCGCCAATCTCGCCGGCGGCATGTTGCGCTGGCGCGCGCAGCATCTCGCCGTCGAAGGCGCGCATGATTAATCGCTGATTTGGCGAGAACGCGCGGGGCGGAAAAAAGAGGCGGCTCTTCCGAAAAGTGCTCGCGGCAAGGGCCGCCTCAAGAAGAGAGGACGGGGGGATTGGTCCTCTCACTGTTGGTGAGCGCAAAACGCCCGAGCTGACGGCGCGGTTCCAAGCCGCGCCAAAATATCGAGGTCGGCGCGGGCGCCGCGTGCGCGGCGAGGTGCTCACTGCAACGCGTCGCGATCGCTTTCGAGTTTTACAGTTTTGCGTCGTCTTGAGCCGCGATCTGATGCAGCGTGCGCCGCGCCGCGAAGCCCGCAGCCGCCGATCGCCGCCGGCAAACGGAAACGCAAAATTGTCCTCGCGCTGCCCTAATGCCGCCCAACCCTATCAATACCTTGAACTAGGCGCTGGCCAAAATGTTGATCAGTTGAGTAGGGGCCTAGGAACATGTGCGAGCAACGGACCGCTTCCGCGACGAGGCGAGGAGATTTTGTTTCTGAAACGTCGGCTGCTGAACCCTTCGCAATGGCCGTCGCGGCCTTGCGACCCTATCTTTTCAAGCGTGCCATGTATTTGGCGAAAGAGCGCGAGCTCGCCGAGGATCTGGCGCAGAACGCGGTGATAAAGGCGCTGACGGCGGAGAATCTGTTCGAGCCGGGAACAAATTTAAAAGGCTGGATCACCACGATCCTTCAGAACGAGTACTACAGCCATCGTCGGCGCTCGTGGCGTTCCACGCCGCTTTCGGATCTCGCGGCGGAAAACCTCGCATCGCCGATCGGAGAACAAGAAACCTCGGCGGATTTGCGGAACGTCGCATGCGCGATGGTCGCCCTGCCGGAAGGCCAGCGGCGAGCGCTCGTCGCGGTTGGCTTCCTCGGCTACTCCTACGCCGAAGCGGCCATCCTCTTCCGCTGCAGCATCGGCACGATCAAGAGCCGCGTCTCGCGCGCCCGGATGGCCTTGTTGGATGCGTTGCAGCGGCAGACGCCGCGAAAGCCCCATCGCTCGCGGCAAACAGGCGACGAGTTTGCGGCGTTGATCGGCGTCGTCGAAACGATGAAAGCCGCGGCAAACGCTCGCTCGTCGGGACAGATCGCGGCCGACGGCGCGCAAGCGCCGCGCGCGGACAAAGGCGGATTTCTCGCAGCGGCTTAAAGATCGACGGGGGAAGGCGCCGCCGATGCGCGATCGCGCGGCGTCTTTTCAGCGATGCCCGCGGCAGATCAGGCCACAGGTTTCGCTGCTCAGGATCAATTTCGGTCCCGCATGCGGTGCGGCGACCGCTTCGAGCGGCGGTCCGATCGTTTCAAAACGGACGGTCTTGTATTTCTCGTAGAGGCGCAGCACCCGATCCACGTATCCCGTCGTTTCGGTAAACGGCGGCACTGCGCCATAGTCGAGGACCGGGCCTTCGCCGGCGTTGTAGGCCGCGAGGGCGAGCTTCAAATTGCCGAATTTCTTGATGAGGAACGTCAGGTAGGACGTCCCGGCCCGGATATTCTCTTCCGCATCGAACGGATTCCGCACGCCGTAACGCGATTGGGTCTCGGGCATGAGCTGCATCAGGCCCCTGGCATTCTTCCGCGAGACGGCTGTTTTATCGAACGCCGATTCGGCGGCAATCACGGCGAGCACCAGCCGCGGATCGGTTTCGCTGCCGCGCACCGCACGCGCGACAAGCTCTAGAATCTCGGGGGACGGCTTCAGATTCGGGGTAGCGGCTTCGCCCGCGACGCGGCACGTGACACCTGTGCCTTGCCGAAGGCAGTCGACCTCCTTCGCCTCCAAGGCTTGTGCAAAGAAGGGCGCGAGGATCAGGCAAATTGCGAGCGGTCTCACCGGGTCCTCACCGATCCCCCTGAAGCTCCGAAGCTTCTTCTGAAGCTCAGGTATTTCGGATAACAAATGGTTAAGAGGCTTAATGGCCGAAGGAGGAGAACACTTAATAATAGAAAGCGGGCGCGTTAGTCGGCGCCAATCGCCCTGGCAGCAGCAACACCAGCGATTTCCCAGCGCGCCAAAGAGAGCGGAAAGCCGTTGACGCGGTGATGATGAGCGCCTCGGCGCAAGATGCTCGCAAAATTCCCTCGGTTACGCGTAAATACCGGCTGATATCGGGCGGGGCGGGAACTCAGGCAAATCCTTGCGCGGCGTTTTTCGACAGCGGCTCATGGCCGTCGCCTTGGTCACTTATGGCCACGGTCGGTTCTTCGCGAGCCTCATCCTGCTTGTGGTGTTGGCGCTGCAGGCGCTCGGGACGAATTCATTCCTCATGCGCCCCAAGCTCGTCTTGTTCGACTTTTATCAACAACAGTTTCCGCGCGAGCGCATTTCGGCGCCGGTTGCCGTGGTTGCGATCGATCCGCCCAGCCTCGACGCCGATGGTCAATGGCCGTGGCCGCGCGACAAGGTAGCGGCGCTCATCCGGAACATACTGGCCGACAACCCAGCCGTCCTCGGCCTCGATCTGTTGATGCCGGAAGACGATCGCACCTCGCCCGGAAGTTGGGCGAAAGGGGAAACCAGCCTGCCGCCCGAGCTCAAACAGGCGGTCACGGCTCTCCCCGATCATGATGCGCTCATGGCCGACGCGCTCGCGCGGCATCCCGATGTGCTTGCGGTCGCGGGACAGCGCGATACGCCGATCTCGAGCAACGGCCCGTTGACCCCGGTCCGTATCGTCGGCGACTCGCTGGGGCCAAGCCGCGACTACCTGATTCCCAGCTATACGTCGCTCCTGCGCAGCATCCCGGCGCTCGATAACGCCGCTGCGGGCCATGGTCTGATCTCGGTCGACCGCGGAACCGACCAGGTGACGCGCAAGCTCCCCTTGGTCGGTCTCGTCGGCAACGAGTTCGTCCCCTCCTTGACGGTCGAGATGCTTCGTCTCGCGACGGCTTCCCCGATCTTATCGATCTATTTCTCCAACGGCGTGTTGCAGGGCATCGGGCTGCGTGGGCTCAATATTCCGACAGAAGCGGACGGTTCCGTCTGGCTCCATCTCTCGCCGCATGACGAGCGTCGCTTTGTGTCGGCATCGGACGTATTGCACGGAAGGGCTCCGCCCGGTCTCCTGACGGGGCGCTTCGTCCTGCTCGGCGTCACCGCGCTTGGGCTCGTCGACCTGCCATCGACGGCGCTGGGGCCGATGCCCGGGGTGGAGTTGCACGCGCAATTCCTCGAGAACGTCTTCGATGGTCGACTGGCGCAAGTGCCGAGCTGGGCGCAGCGCGCCGAGCTCGCGGCCACCGGCATCATCGGCGTCTTGTTGATCGCGACGCTGCCATGGATTCGGCTGCGCTGGTACCCGCTCGTGGCATTCGTGCCGATCGTAGCCTTGATCGGGGGCGGAATCTTCGCGTGGATGAGCCGGACATGGCTCATCGATGTGGCGACGCCCATCGAAGCCGACGGTCTCGTTTTCGTCTCTCTCCTTGCCGGCAATCTCGCCGAGGCGAACGCGCAGCGCCGCGAGATGCGGCGCGCTCTCGATCAGCAGCGCCTCGAAGCCGCGCGGGTCAATGGCGAGCTCGCGGCGGCGAAGAACATCCAGACGGGAATCTTGCCGAAAGCCGAGAGCCGCGAGCGCGATCCACGCTACGATCTGCACGCGATCATGATCCCGGCGCGCGAAGTCGGCGGCGATCTCTATGACTTCTTCAAGATCGATCTCGACCATCTCTATTTTGCGATCGGCGATGTCTCGGGAAAGGGCGTCCCGGCAAGTCTTTTCATGGCCCTGGGCAAGGCGCTTTTTAAGAGCTCGGCCTTGCGCGGCACGACGAGCGATATCGGCGTCATCACCGCGACCGCCAATAAGGAGATTTCGCGCGACAATTCGGAGATGATGTTCATCACGTTTTTTGCCGGCATCCTCGACCTGACGAGCGGCGAGCTGAGCTTTTGCAATGCGGGCCACGATGCACCGTTCCTGATATCGGGACACGAGCCGCCGCGGCAAATCGATGCGACGCACGGCCCGCCTATCGGCGTCATCGACACGTTTCCCTATGCCAGGCGTTCCTGGCGCCTGCGCCCCGGCGATATCATTTGCCTCATGACCGATGGCGTCACGGAAGCGATGAATCCCGCGGACGAGCTGATGGGGCTGGAACGTGTCGCGGGAGCGCTGACGCTGCTCAACGGCGATGTTACGCCGCAGCAGACGATCGAGATGCTCAAGAGCGCGGTCGAGAGATTTGCGGCCGGCGCCGATCCCTCCGACGACATCACGATGATCGCCGTCCGCTGGAACGGCCCCCAGCCGCTCGAGGCATAGGCCAACACTTAAATTTCCCTATCAGAAAAGGGGCTTTTTGCTGCCGATTCGTACAGTGGAAAGGCGCTCCGGGCCGGGGCCCGCCGGCGGCGTTTTACATCGGCAGCCCAGTAATGCTAGCCTCCGCTTCCTCAGCTTGGTGCACGGCCCTCTGGCTTTCGGGAGAATTTTCATGCGGTGCGCATCTCTTTTCATCGTTCTCGGAATCTTGGTCCCAAGTTACGCCCTGGCTGCCGAGCCGATTGGCCAGGTCAAGAATGCCTCCGGCGCCGTCGATGTGACGCGCTCCGGTTCGGCGCATCATGCCGCGTCCGGCGACCAGGTTTTCCAGGATGATTTGATTTCGACCGGTGCCGATGGCTCGATCGGTATTACCTTCGTCGACAACAGCTTGATCTCGCTCGGTCCGAATTCCGAGTTGAAGCTCGACCAGTTCCAATTCAATCCGGCGGCGCATACCGGCTCTTTCGACTCAAGTCTCAACAAGGGGACGCTGGCTGTTAAGTCGGGCTTGATCGTGCAGCAGAATCCGGAGTCGATGCGGATCCATATGCAGGCGGCAACGCTCGGTGTCCGGGGAACGGAATTCGTCGTCCGCGCGGCGGGGCCAGACAGCAAGTAACGGCGCGTCCAGGCTCACGCTCGCTCGAGATCGGTTGCGTCCTGATTCATTTGACGGCCGGCGTGGACGCGCCGAATTCGTGCGTGCTTAAAGACGCACCCAAAAGAAAGAGGCCTCGCCCTTGGGTGCGAGGCCTCATCGTCACCATACCCTCTTGACCTGGGCGCGCTCGCCGCGATGCGAGCGTGTCTTTCGGTCCAGAAGCCGAAATGAACGTTAGAGCTTGCCGGCGACCGTGGTGAACGTCGTGCCCAAATTGGTGCCGACCGTGGTGGCCGCGCCGATGATCGCGACCGCGATAAGCGCGGCGATCAAACCGTATTCGATAGCCGTCGCACCTGACTCGTCGCTGAAGAGCTTACGGAACATGCTCATTGGGTTGCCTCCTCGGTTTTAACCCGAGGCTAGTTTGAGTACTCGCAAATTAACGGGAGGTTAAACCGCCCAACAAACGCTTTCGATGCCAAATACTGTTGTGTGGTTTCCCGAATAAACGCGGGCAGATTTGTCGCCGATTTGGCGGCTCTTTTCGCTCAAATGCAGAGGACGAGGAGCCGCAACACCCGAAGCTATGTCAATTCTTCGGTGGATCGACCGGGCGCTGACCCGAATTCTGACACATTTACGCAAGACTGTCCGGGCGCTCGACACTTTGGTCGAGTTGGCTACGTAACGGGGGATACCCAGAATGAGAAAAGGCTTTGGCTTCTCGCTCACGCTCGTCATCGCGGCGCTTGCGCTTTCGGGCTGCGGTGAGACGGTTGGCGACCGCGGTCTCTCCGGTGCCGGAATCGGCGCGGCGGGCGGTGCGGTGATTGGGGCAATGGTCGGCGCGCCCTTAGCAGGCGCAGCGATCGGTGCCGGCGCCGGCGCTGTCGCGGGCGCGGTGACGTCGCCGTCGTCGGTCGATCTCGGCAAGCCGATCTGGGAGCGCTGAGCTCTTATCGAGGAGCGTAAGAGCGCGGCCTCAGGCCGCGATGCGGCGGCTCCCGCGAGGGAGCCGCCTTTCATTTGTGCTTGTCGTACCGGCCGCTATACGGCGCGGCAGCGCCTGCTCAAGAATCCTCCGCGAGCGCATAGAGATTGCGATAGCGCTGCTCGAGCATTTGCGCCCCATGCAGCGTCAGCGTGAGATCGGTAGCGCCGCGCCGGATCGGCCCGATAATCCAATCGCCGCCGCGTCGCGCGATTATCGTGACCTGCTCGATGGTCTCGCAGCCTTCGAAACGGCGAAATTGCTTTAGCAAAACCTGCTCGAGCTCGGCGGCAGTGACGATATTCATCGGTTCCCCGATCGGCGCAGATAGAGTGCGCACTGGGTCCGCAGGGTATGGGCGGTTGGTTAAGATTGCGTAATATTTCTGACCCTTTTAAATGACGGGATCGTCCGCCTTTGCGGCGGGGGCGCAGGCGAGGCAAGCGATGGAACTGGGACTCTATTCTTTCGGCGATATCACGCCCGATCCGCAGACCGGTCGCACCGCCGGCGTGCGCGAGCGCTACGCGGAGATCGTCGCGGCCGCAAAACTCGCCGACGAGGCGGGGCTCGCCGTGTTCGGCATCGGCGAGCATCATCGTCTCGATGTCGCGATTTCCTCGCCGGCGGTCGTGATGGCGGCGATTGCGAGCGTCACCAGACACATCCGCCTTACGAGCGCCGTCACTGTGCTGTCGACGCTCGATCCCGTCCGTGTCTATCAGGATTTCGCGACCGTCGATCTGCTCTCGAACGGCCGCGCCGAGATCATCGCCGGCCGCGGCGCCTACATCGAATCCTTTCCGCTCTTCGATGCGGCGATCGAAGATTACGACACACTCTTTGCCGAAAAGCTCGGCTTGCTGTTGACGCTCGACAAGAGCGAGCGGGTCACCTGGGAAGGCCGCTTTCGCGCGGCGCTGAAAGATGTGGAGATCTCGCCGCGGGCGGTCGGCCGGCTCCCGATCTGGCTCGGTGTCGGCGGCACTGCGGAAAGCGCGCGCCGCGCCGCCGATCATGGCCTGCCGATCGTACTCGCCAACATCTCGCAACCGCCCGCGAATTTCGCGGGCCAGATCGCTGAATATCGCCAGCGCTATCCGGCGGCGGGCCACGATCCGAAGAACCGGCGGGTTGCGCTCGCGACCCACTGCTATGTCGCGCCGGACTCGCAAGCCGCGCGCGACGAGTTCTATCCCTATTACCGCGCCTATTTCTCATCGCACGCGGCGCGGCCCTATTTTTCGCGCGAGGTTCCGCGCGATGTGTTCGATACGCGCGCCGCGCCGCAAGGCCCCATTTTCGTCGGCAGCCCGCAGGAAATCGTCGACAAGCTCGGTTACGAGCGCGGTCTCTTCGGCCATGATCGTTTCCTCGCGCAGATCGATATCGGCGGTCTGCCTTATGCGAAAGTTTCACGCTCGATCGAGCTCTTGGCGACCAAGGTTCTGCCGGCGATCCGGCAACTCTGACGGGCGTCCGGGCGCGGAACGACCTGCCGTGCGATTGCTTTTCTCTCCAGGGACTACGCTTCCACAATGTCACGAGGAGAGGACGCCATGCGTAGCGAAGCCATAGCCTTTCTGCTGAGCCTGGGGCTCGCAACGACACCGGCTTGGGCCGGACAAGCGCAAGATCAAAATAACAGCCCGGGGCTCGGCCAGAGTCTCGGCGCTGCGCCGAGCCTATCGCCCAACGACGATCAGAGCGGCGCGCAAGACGGATTGAGCGGCTTGCAAAGCGAGGACGCGCTCAAGCAATCGCTGCAAAAAGCCGGCTTCACCGATCTGCAGATCGCGGCGGGTTCTTACGTCGTGCACGCCAAGGGGCCGGATGGCAAGCCTGTCGTGATGATGATCACCCCGGATGCCGTCGCCGTCGCCAATCCGCAAAGCGCGCAGCTGCCGGGTCTCGACCAGAACGGCGATCAAAGCGATAGCGGATCGCAAGATCACGTCATGCCCCAACTGCTGCAGGACGATTGATCAGCCGATCGGCCTGCCGCGCCGTTGCTTCGCGCGGCAGGCTGGTCCGGCTTGATCGCGGCGGGAGTTCGTAGCGCGGACGAGGCTTTGAGCGCGCGGAGCGGCGCTATATGCTTCGCCTATGAACTGCCCCTATTGCGGCGAGGACATCGACGAGCACACGAGCCATTGCCGGCTCTGCGGCGCCGATCTCACGCTGATCCAGCCCCTCGTCGCTCATATTCAGCATCTGAGCCGGCGCGTCACAGCGCTCGAAAAGCAAGCGGCCTTCGAGACCGAGGTTGCTGGTGAAGCCCCTGCGACCGGGGCGTCGGCGACGTCGCTTCACTTCCCGAGCATTTCCGATGAATGGGCGGTCGCGGCCGGCTTCATCGGCATCGCGCTCGCACATTTCGCCGTGGTGGTGGTCTTTGATGCGAGCCTCACCATCCTGCTCGCGGCGTCGGTCCTCGTCCCATTTTGCACCGGCTTCCTGCGCCGCGGCATGCGCGAGCATGGGGTGCTGCGCGTCATCGGCGGCGCGCTGCTCTTGGCTTTTGCCGCCTTGAGCGAGATGTCGCTGCTGACCTGGTGGTTCTACCGCGACCCGGTCGCGCCGCAGAATGCGCATGATTGGCAGCAACTCTTTTATTACGGCGGCCTCATCGCCGCCGGCTACGTCATCGGCGCGCTCATTCGCAGCCTGGTCCGCTTCTGGCTCGTCGGCCGCGGTCGCGTCCGGCCGCGGCGCCGCGGCCTTGTCTATCGCATGCTGCGTGCCGTCGGGGAGTACGATGCCGAGGTGATCGAGCGCACGGAAAAGCTCGTACGCCAGGCGGAATATACGGTGATGAATCTGACGGCGCTGATCGCGAGCATCTATTTCCTCGCCGCCCATCTCCAGCCGGCGCTCGACTGGCTGCACAGCGTCAAGCCGTGACGCACGGGCGACGCCGCCAGCGTCGATAGCCCTTCCGCTTAGCGCGTCCCGCCGTTGCCGCCTGGCATGATCACCGATCCCCAACCTGGCAGCGGGAAGCCGCGCGCGTCGCGCACTTGATCGGTCCAGTCATAACTGCCGCTGTTGATCATCGGGCCATGCCCGAATGAATTGTCGCATCCGACCAGGAGAAGGGCGTAGCCCAGCAAAAGCAATGTACGAGGCATCATCGCGAAACCTTCCACGTCGGGGGAAGACGATCTGATCCGATCATAGCGGCTAGCGCGATCCCAATCACCGGCGCTCGCCGCCTTTCCGCTCGGCCGCGTTAATTCATATGCGGCGCGCGCTTTTCTCGTTCGCCGCGGAACGAGTCGCGTTGCGTGCGACTTCTCTTACAACGCCTGATCGTTGTCAGGCCGTTACCAATATGGAGCATCGCATGGTCAAGCTATCGACGGTATTTGCGACGGCCGCTCTGCTCATCGTCGCAGCAGCGCCGAGCTTTGCCGGCAACACGACGGCGGCCGGATCGAACTCGTCGCATAATTCCGACACCGATTCCGCGCGCAGCAACGGTACGTCCAGCCGCAACGGCACCAGCGGCGTCTCGACGCCGAGCGATAGCGGCAGCGCCGGCACGATCACCAACGGGCAATCCGCGCAAATGCCCACCAGCAACTCAGCCACCCGACAGGATACGGATACCGACGCAGCACCGAGCCCCGACCGCGATCGCAGCCATCAATCCGGCGCGGGATCGTCTTCTGGCCGCTGACAAAGGCAGCATTCAAGCACGTCCCGGTCTGGCCGCAGGATTCGAGTCGGTCACGATTGTGACCGGCTCGACTCGCCGCAGGATAAGCCTTGGGCAGCGTGAGCGTGGCTGCGCATAGGTCGAGTGAGTGACGCACCCGGCGTGAGCGGCTGAAAAACCTCCCGCCGTGTCCCCAGTTAAGGCGAAGCTGAAGCCAAGTGAGCGCGGTTTCTGTTGCTGAACTGCATCACCGCCGAGCTTTCGTTTCTCGTGACGCGATGACGCATTGAGGCCCGATCCGCGGTTCTTTATAGAAAGAGGCCGGGGAACTCGGGGGTTTCTTGCATACCGTTTCGCAGATGGCTGCGCTGCGCGCAGCCGCTCAAGCCGTGACCGCGATTACCTACGGCGCCCAGCTCTGTAACCTGTCGCTCGACGGTATCGAGATTCACGGCGCCAAGGCGCGCGGCGGCGACGTGCTCGGCGACATTGCGGTCTGGGTGTCGGGCGTTGCCGCCATCGACCG
>Ga0134126_10012322_pt1 | contig 10794 bp, 10 predicted proteins | sample KB31752_FD_96881 | JGI IMG/M metagenome (GOLD analysis project Ga0134126, IMG submission 96881) | Terrestrial soil microbial communities with excess Nitrogen fertilizer from Kellogg Biological Station, Michigan, USA - KB3-175-2 | ecosystem: Environmental > Terrestrial > Soil > Unclassified ...
AAAGGGCCGAGCGTTCGGTGAATTCTTTCTGCCGGCGCTCCGACTCTTCCTGCTCGGTCAGGATGTCGATGTCCCAGCCGATGAGCTGGCTCGCAAGCCGCACATTCTGGCCGCGGCGGCCAATGGCGAGCGAGAGCTGTTCGTCGGGGACCACCACTTCGATGCGTTCGGCCTGCTCGTCGAGCACCACCTTGGCCACGTCGGCCGGCTGCAGCGCCGAAACCACGAGGTCGGCGATGTTCTCGGTCCAGGGAATGATGTCGATCTTTTCGCCCTGGAGCTCGGCGACGACCGCCTGCACGCGCGAACCGCGCATACCGACGCAGGCGCCGACCGGATCGATCGAGCTGTCCGAGGAGGTCACGGCGATCTTGGCGCGGCTGCCGGGGTCACGGGCAATCGAGCGGATGGTGATGATGCCGTCGTAAATCTCCGGCACTTCCTGCATGAACAGCTTGGCCATGAACTGCGGATGGGTGCGCGACAGGAAGATCTGCGGCCCCCGCTGCTCGCGGCGCACGTCATAGACATAGGCGCGGACGCGGTCGCCATAGCGGTACATTTCGCGCGGGATCAGCTCGTCGCGGCGGATGATGGCTTCGCCGCGGCCCAGATCGACGATGACATTGCCGTATTCGACGCGTTTCACCGTGCCGTTGACGATCTCGCCGATGCGCGACTGGTATTCCTCGTACATGCGGTCGCGCTCGGCGTCGCGCACCTTCTGGACGATCACCTGCTTGGCCGACTGGGCGGCGATGCGACCGAACTCGATGGGCGGCAGCGGCTCGGTGACGAAATCGCCGAGCTTGGCGGCGCCGTTCTTGGCCTGCGCGTCCTTCAGCGAAATCTGCTGGGCGTGATCCTCGACCGCCTCGACCACTTCGAGCAGCCGCCAGAGGCGCAGCTCGCCGGTACGCGGGTTGATCTCGGCGCGGACATTGGTCTCGGCGCCGTAGCGGGATTTTGCCGCCTTCTCGATCGCGTCCTGCATGGATTCGATGACGATCATGCGGTCGATCGACTTTTCCCGCGCGACCGCGTCGGCGATCTGCAGCAGCTCAAGACGGTTGGCGCTAACGGCGGCCATCAGTTCAACTCCTCTGCATTGTCTGCATCACCCAGCTCGACCGTCTCGACCTCGTCGGCGTCGTCGATGGGATGTTCTTCCTGGTCGGCGCGCGCCATGTTGATGAGCGCGTCGGTCATGATCAGCTTGGCCTCGGCGATATTGGCCAAAGGCAGCTCGTGGTCGGGGTCCTGATCCCTTGGTACGTCCGGCAGGTGGATGGTGACGCTGTCGCCGCCCACCGCCTTGATGATGCCTCGGAAGCGCTTGCGGCCTTCGAGCATGTCGGAAAGTTCGACCCGCGCTTCATGGCCGACATAAGTGGCGAAATCGCGGGCGCGGACCAGCGGCCGGTCGATGCCCGGCGAGCTCACTTCCAGATGATATTCGCGGTCGATCGGATCCTCGACGTCGAGGATCGGCGAAATCTCCTTGGAGAGCCGCTCGCAGTCGTCGATCGTGAAGCGGCCATTCTCGTCTTCAGCCATGATCTGCAGCGTGCAGCCATTCTCGGCGGTGACTTTCACGCGGACCAGGGAATAGCCAAGGTCGTTGGCGACAGGCTCGATGATCCGTGCAATGCGCGTCTCGAGTCCGGTTTCCTTGATGTATCGCTTCTCGGCCAGATCGAAGGTCATGGGTCCCAATTGGGCTTGTGCCCGCATAGCGGCTCCCACCTCGTCCGCGAGGTAATAAAAAAGAGCGGGGCCGGGCGGCACCCACTCTCCAAGAGAGCCAGTGATGTGATCGCTATATAACGCCGGCTGGCGGGGGATGCAAGGGCGGCTCCGCCTCGCTGCGCCTATAAGGTCCCTCCCCGCGAAAGCCTCCACGGACCAGAAAGATGGATTCCCGCCTTCGCGGGGAATGACCTCGTGGTTTGGCGCGGTCCGGGCCGAGCCCCCGCACGGTCGGGGGCTACTTCTCAAACGTCACCGCTTCCATCTTCGCGCCAAGCCGCCCGAGGATGTCACGAAGATCCTTGACCATGGGGTCGGGGCCGCAGACGTAGAAATTCTGCGAGAAATCGGCGATCCGCTGGCGCAGATAGGCTTCGTCGATGCGGCCGCGGTAGAGGGTGGTGTCGGGCTGGTCGGTGATGACCCAGTCGTGCTCGAGCCCCTGCATCGCCTCGAACTCCTCGCGCAGGATGATGTCGCCTTCCGTACGGTTGGAAACGATCAGCCGGTTGCCGGCAAGGGCGCCATCCTTGTTGAGCTGGCGCAAAATCGCGATGAAGGGCGTGACGCCGGCGCCGCCGGCGATGAACACGCCCGGCCCCTTGTAGGTGATGGTCCCCCAGACATCGCGCAGCAGCAGCCGGTCGCCGGCATGCAGGTCCCAGAGCTTCTTGGTCACGCCTTCGCGGTCGAAATAGCTCTTGATGGTGAATTCGAGATAGGGCTCGTCGTTGAGCGCCGTGAAGGTGAAGGGGTTCTTGCGGTCAGCGTAGCCGGGGGTGTCGATCGACAGCTCGGTCGCCTGGCCGGGCTCGAAATGAAACCCCTCCGGCTTTTCGAGGCGATAGCGCCGGACATTGTGGGTCACCGCCTGGGCGGAGAGGATCTTTACGGAGGTCGGCATCGGCATCTCCCTTTCGGCACTTGGCCATAATGCAGGATAGATGCCCGGGACGACAGCTAGGTTCCCAGCGCGGCGATCTCGATCTCGCGCTCGACCTCGCCGACGGTGATCGTCCCCGGCTTCAGCTTCTCGCCGAGCAGGCGCTGGGCCAGCGTCGAGAAATAGGCATTGACGGGGGTCGGCACGTCATTGAGGCGCCCGAGCAGCACGATCTCGCCGTTGAGATAATCGGTCTCGATCGAGCCGGTATGGCGGACGAGGCTCTGCTTGGTCGAGGAACCGACGCGGCTGGCGCCCTCGACCGGCGCCATCTGCACCAGGGCCTGGCGGCGCGGGTCGCTGTCGCCGACATTGCGGTAGGTGATGCCGGCGGCCTTGTAGACGGCCTCGGCCTCCTGCCGCGCCGCCTCGATGACGGCGGCATGATCCCCCGGTGCATGCGCAGCTTCGATGATGTTGGCGAGGTTCTGGACCAGCTTGCCGTACTTGGCATGCATGATGTCGGGATCGACCTCCGAGGCGAAGCCGGCCCGGCGCAGTGCCGCCGCTATCATCCCGGCCGTGTCGTCGGCACCGGAAGGGTAGCGGCCGAGGTCGAGGATGCCGGCGTGGGGGTGGCCGAACGCGACAACCTCGCCCGGGGTGATGAAGGTCGATGGCAGTATCACCGTCATGGCATAGACATTGGGGAAGCGGCGAAGCGCAAAGCGCTCGTTGGTCACCCCGTTCTGGGCGCAGACGATCGCCTGCCCGGCGATCCCGGCGGCGCGCAGGCGCTGCAAGGCGAGCGGCGTATCCTGCGTCTTCATCGCCAGAATGATGACGTCGTCGGGCGCGAACTGGATCTCTTCCGGATCGCCCGCGGCACCGAAACGAACCAATTCGTCGCTTTCCGGCGTGCGAAGGCGGAGGCCGGCCTTTCGCAGCGCCTCGAGTTGCGGCCCGCGCGCAATCCCCACCACTTCGGCGCCGCTGAGCGCCAGCTTGGCGGCGATCACGCCGCCGACGGCGCCGACGCCGTACGCTACGAACTTCATACCCGACCCCTACGTCCCCGGCGCAATTAACCTCTCACGCGCGGCGAAAGCGAGGCAAGGCGGCCGGTCACGTCCCCCACAGCAATCCAGGGTGAAGCAAATGCTAATCCGGTCACGGCTGTTGCATTGGACGATGCGCCGGCCTATTTCGCGGAAGAAGCGGAGTGTCGGCTAGCCGGCGCTTCAGACGGAAATGCCAACAGGCAGGTGTTGCATGCTGACCATCGAGACCAATCGCCATCCTTCGATTGTCTCCTGGAGCCGCCGCAATGCCCTTTACCGTTGTCTTCCATTCGCTTTCCTATTTGTTGCCTGACGGGCGCCCGCTTTTCGAAAATCTCGACCTCGCCTTCGGTCCCGGCCGCACCGGTCTGGTCGGCCGCAACGGCACCGGCAAATCGACGCTGCTGCGGCTGATCGACGGCAGCCTCGCCCCCGGCGCGGGCAGCGTCTCCATCACAGGCCGGATCGCCAGGCTGCGGCAGAGCGTCCAGATCGCGGACGGGGCGAAGCTCGGCGATTTCCTCGGCATCAGCCCGGCGCTGGCGCGGCTCGATCGGCTCGAGGCCGGCGAAGGCTCGCTCGACGATGCAGCGCAGGCCGACTGGGGGCTGCCGAGCCGCCTCGCCGAAGCCCTTGCCCGCGTCGGGCTGGCCGATATGCCGCCGACGCGACCGGCGGCGTCGCTCAGCGGCGGGCAGCGGACCCGCGCCGCGCTCGCCGCCTTGCTGCTGGCGGAACCCGACATCCTGCTGCTCGACGAGCCGACCAACAATCTCGACGCCGACGGGCGGGCCGCCGTCCGCGAACTGCTGGCTGGCTGGCGCGGCGCGGCGATCGTCGTCAGCCACGACCGGGCCCTGCTCAGGGAAATGGACGCAATCGTCGAGCTGACGAGCCTCGGCGCAGCCAGCTATGGCGGCGGCTGGGAGCTCTATCGCGAGCGCAAGGCGCTGGAGCTTGCCGCCGCCGAGCACGGCCTCGCGACGGCCGAGCGGCAGGTCGCCGACATCCAGCGCCGCAACCAGGCGCAGGCCGAGCGCAAGGCACACCGCGACGCGGCGGGGAAGCGCAAGGCGAGCCAGGGCGGCGTGCCGCGTATCGTTGCCGGCGGCATGAAGCGGGCGGCCGAGCAATCGGCCGGGGCGGCGACACGGCTGGCCGAGAGGCTTTCGGAGGAGGTTGCCGCGGAGGCCGCCGAGGCGCGGGCGAAAATCGAAATCCTGCAACCGCTCGCCGTGACCCTCGCGCCTTCCGGCCTGCCGCCAGGCCGCGAGGTTCTTCGCGCGACCGGCCTGTGCGGCGGGCCGGCGGACATGCCGGACCTGATCGACAATTTCGACCTGGCGATTATCGGACCGGAGCGGATCGCCGCTACCGGTCCGAACGGCTCCGGCAAGACGACGTTGCTGCGCCTGCTGACCGGCGCGCTGGCACCATCGTCGGGCGCGGTGGTGCTGCGCGTCCGCTGGGCGCTGCTCGATCAATCGGTATCGCTGCTCGATTCCGGCGAGACGATCCGCGACAACTATCGCCGGCTCAATCCGGACGACGACGAGAATGCCTGCCGGGCGGCGCTGGCCCGTTTCAAATTCCGCGCCGACGCGGCGTTGCAGGTGGTCGGCACGCTATCGGGCGGCGAAATGCTCAGGGCCGGCCTCGCGGCGACGATCGGATCGACAAGGCCGCCCGAGCTGCTCATCCTCGACGAACCGACCAACCATCTCGACCTCGAAGCCATTGCCGCGGTCGAGGCCGGGCTCTCCGCCTATGACGGCGCGCTGCTGGTCGTCAGCCACGACCGCGATTTTCTCGATGCGATCGGGATTGAGCGGGAGATCGTGCTTAAAGCCGGTCGAAGGTGAAATAAAAGCTCACCAGGCGGCCTTCCTTGCGTGCCTTGGCTTCATAGCGCGTGGACTGCCAACCGGGATAGGGCTCGTGCCAGCTGCCCGGCGCGCCGGCCTCGAAGCGGAAGGCTGGCTGACGCAGGATGTGGGCCAAGATCCAGTTGGCATAGTCCTCGATGTAGGTCGCGAAGTAGAATTTGCCGCCCGGTTTCAGCACACGGGCGAGCTCGGCGAGCGTCGTCGGCGAGACGAAGCGGCGCTTATGATGCCGCGTCTTCGGCCAGGGGTCGGGATAGAGCAGGAAGACTTCGTCGAGCGCGGCATCGGACAGGCGCAGCAGCAGCTTCAGCGCGTCGTCGGTGAAGAGGCGGATATTGTCGATCTTTTCGGCGTGGATCGCCTCGACCATTTTGGCGATGCCGCCCGAAAACACCTCGGCACCGATATAGCCGGTGTCTGGATGCGTCAGCGCCTTGCGCGCCAGGTGCTCGCCGCCGCCATAGCCGATTTCGAGGACACGCCGGGAGCGGCCCGGGAACAGTACGTCGAGATCGAGTGGGCCGTCATCCAGTCTCATTTCGAGCGCCGGCAGCACCTCGCGGAACAGGCGATCCTGGCCCGAATGCAGGCGCTTGCCCGAGCGACGGCCGAAAAATGCACGCGGCCGGCCGTCGAGGGTTTTGGGGAGCTCGCGGTCGGCTTTATCCGTCAAGATTTCCATGCTCTCGGTGTCGTTCCCCCGCGAAGGCGGGAACCTCTGTTGGCCACGGCAGAAACGGCGACCCCCGCTTGCGCGGGGGTGATGCTGTGCCCTAGGGCGAAGTCGCCCGTGAGCCGTTGCTTCTCCCGCGTGCGGCAGAAGCGAAAGATCGCCGGGAATCGCGGCCTACTCCGCCGCGATGGCCGGCTGCTTGACCGCCGCCTTGATGGCGCTGACGAGGTCGGTCTTTTCCCAGGAGAACGAGCCGTCGCGGCCGGGCTTGCGGCCGAAGTGGCCGTAGGCCGAGGTCTTGGCGTAGATCGGCTTGTTGAGGTCGAGATGGCGGCGAATGCCCGAGGGCGAGAGGTCCATCACCTCGCGCAGCGCCTTCTCCAGCACGTCGTCCGAAACCTTGCCGGTGCCGTGCGTGTCGACATAGAGCGAAAGCGGCTGCGCGACGCCGATGGCGTAGGCGAGCTGGATGGTGCAGCGGTCGGCGAGCTTGGCCGCGACCACGTTCTTGGCGAGGTAACGCGCCGCGTAGGCGGCCGAACGATCGACCTTGGTCGTGTCCTTGCCCGAGAAGGCACCGCCGCCGTGCGGGGCCGCCCCGCCATAGGTGTCGACAATGATCTTGCGCCCGGTGAGGCCGGCATCACCATCCGGGCCGCCGATGACGAAGGCGCCGGTCGGGTTGATATACCACTTGCAGTCCTTGGCGATCGTGAGATCGCCCAGCGCCTCGCGGATATAGGGCTCGACGATCTTGCGGACGTCCTTGGAGGTGAGCTTGGCGTCCATGTGCTGGGTCGACAGCACGATCTGCGTCACTTCGGCTGGAACGCCGTTCTCGTAGCGCACGGTGACCTGGCTCTTGGCGTCCGGGCCGAGCACCGAGGCGCCGTTGACGCCGGCGCGGCGGGCATTCTGCAGCAGCTCGAGGATTTTATGGGCGTAGTAGATCGGCGCCGGCATCAGCTCCGGCGTCTCGCGGACGGCGTAGCCGAACATGATGCCCTGGTCGCCGGCGCCTTCGGTATTGGAGCCTTCGGCGTTGTCGACGCCGCGGCCGATATCCGCCGACTGGCCGTGCAGCAGCACCTCGATCTTGGCCTTCTTCCAATGGAAGCCGGACTGCTCGTAACCGATCGCGCGGATGGCCTTGCGCGCCGTCGACTTGAACTTGGTTGGGTTGACGACCGGGCTGCCGGCGGCGTCCTTGAGGATGTTGCCGTCCTTGTCCTTCTTGAGCAGCGAATCGGGCACGCGCACTTCGCCGGCGATGACGACGCGGTTGGTCGTCGCCAGCACTTCGCAACCGACGCGGACCTTCCAGGGGTCCATGCCGGTCTTCTTCGCCTCGCGATAGATCATGTCCACGATCTCGTCGGAGATGCGGTCGCAGACCTTGTCGGGATGGCCCTCGGCCACCGATTCGGAGGTGAACAGATAGGAGGTGCGCGCCACGTCAAATGCCCCAGAATTGCGGAAATCGGCCGAAATGGCCCCTTCGGGAGGGGTTTTTGACAGCGGCCGGGCCATTGGTCAAGCGGGATATAAAGAAAGCTTGATATCCCAAAAGGGCGGATCGCGGAAAGTCCTGCCATACGCTAGGAAAAGTCGGCCGGCGCCGAAGCCGGCCATGCTGCGCCGCGCCAAACCAGGGAGAATTGAAGATGGTCCGCCTTTCCGCGGTGCTCGTGTTCCTGCTCGCCGCGACGGGCGCCGCTGTCGCGGAGGATGCCGCTTCGACGACTCCCGAGCCGAGCGAGATCGCCTCGTGCAAGGACGCGCTGCCGCAGATCGTGCCGGTGCTCAAAGCGACGGAGGATTACGCGCAGGCGCTTGCAACGCTCGGCCCCGACCGCAGCGCCACGGTTCCGCCGATGCTGACCGGCGCCCGGCGGGCGGCGCTTGCCAATGCCTATAAGAGCTTTAGCACCATCCGGCCCGATCTCGAAGCGCTCGAGGGCAACCTCGAAGTGCTGTCGGTCGTCGTCAATGCCTGCGCCAGCGGCAAGACGGCACCCTAAGGGCTAGCCGCCGGACAGCTCGACGCGTCGGCCAGACGTTCGATGCCGGGCTGGCGCGTGCCGAGTCCGCGAGATCAGTCGGCAAGGCCGTTGGCCCGGGCGACATAGTCCACGAGCTCGGGCACGTAGTCTTCCTGCCCGTCCCCGCCGGTTCCGACGGCCATCGCATAGGAATTCTTGATCGCGCTGGTCAGCGGGTTGGCGCAGCCGGCCGCATCGGCCATCGCGCCCACATAGCGCATGTCCTTATAGGCGTTCTGCAAGGTGAATTTGTGGGCCTCGTGATTGCCCTCGAGGGCATAGCCCATGAAGGTGCGATAAAATCCGCAATCCATCCGGCCGCCGCGGATCACCTGGTCGACCTGCTGGACCGTCAATCCCGACTTTCGCGCGACCGCCAGGGCTTCCGCATAAAGCGCGCCGTAGCCCAGGGCGATGAGATTGTTGAGGAGCTTCATCCGATGGCCGTCACCGACGCGGCCGACATGGACGATTCGTGCGGTCCAGGTCTCCAAGACCGGCTGCAGCCGGGAAAAGACCTCGGGATTCGCCCCGACCATGGCTTGCAGTTGGCCGGCTTCGGCCTGGTCCGGCGTGCCGCCGACCGGCGCGTCGCAATAATCGACGCCCCTGGCGGCGAGCCTCTCGGCCAGCCGCGTGGTCACCACCGGATCGGAGGTCGAGCAATCGACGATCACGGCCCCGCGCTTCACTACGCCATCCATCTCTCCGACGACGGCTTCGACGGCCCGCGCATCGGTGAGACAGAGGAAGATCACCGAGCAGCCGGCGGCCATCTCGGCAACCGAGGCAGCCTCCCTGGCGCCCCGCCCGACCAGGTCATCGATGGGCCCACGATTGCGGTGGCCAACGACGGTGAGCGGATAGCCGCCGGCCAGCAGATTGGCTGCTATGCCGTGTCCCATAAGGCCGGCTCCGACAAAGCCGATCGTCTCGCGCGCGGCGCTGTTCGAACTCATCCTGTCCTCCAAATCGCTCGGGAAAGCCGGCCATGGCGGCCATTCATCGTGTCGGCCGCCGGGCAAAGCAGGCCGCCTTTTCCGGTAAGGCGCTAAGCCGGCACAGCCTTACGCCACACCAGGCCCGCATCGGTGGTGGTTGCCGGCCGGTATTCGCAGCCAAACGCCCCATGGTATCCCGCCTCACGGAAAGCGGGCAGCACGAGGGCGTAGTCGAGACCTGCCGCCGGGCCGAATTCTGGTTCCTGCCGCGCCGGGACGGACGCGATCTGCACGTGCCCCACATCCGAAACGGCGGTGCGGAACCTGCCTACGACGTCGCCGTGCTCGGTCTCGATGTGATAGCAGTCGAAGAGGATTTTCAGCCGTGGATGGTCGATCTCACGCAGGATTCGCCTGGCCTGATCGAGGCTGTTGAGAAAATAGCCGGGAATACCCTGCCGGCAAATAGGCTCGATCAGGATCGTCAGGTCGCTGGCGGCCAGCGCGTGGCGCAGGCTGGCGAGATAGGCCCGCTCGGCATCGGCAGCGTCGGTCTTGCCGGCCAGCACATGTACCGCTCCGGCGCCGATGCGGCTCGCCACTGCCACCGCCGCATCGATATCGCGACGCGCCTCGTCGGCCCGTTCCGGGATTGCCGCGCAGCCCGAGCTCTCGCCCATGCGAACGTTGAGCCCGAGGACGGGCAGCCGGGCCTCCGACAGCACGTCCTCGAGGCGACCGGCATCCTCCGCCTGCGCCTCATCATGGAACTCGACCGCGTCGAACCCGGCTGCCGCGGCGGCCCGGATCCGATCGAGGAACGGCCGATCCTTCCAGAGAAAGCCGGTATTGGCGGAAAACCGATAACCCGTCGTCATTCCCACTCCACTCCAAACTTTTCGACCACCGCCGCGACCTGCTCGGCCGTGAGCTGGCGCGGCGACAATCCCCTGGTGAGCACGGCGAGCTTGGCCGTCTCCTCCAACTCTTCCATGGCATAGGCAGCCGCCTCGAGCGTCGCTCCCGCGACGACCGGCCCGTGATTGGCGAGCAGCACCGCCGAGCGGCGGCCGGCCAGCCCACGCACCGCCTCGCCCATCGCCGGATCGCCGGGCAGATAGACCGGCAGCAGCTTGACCTTGCCGAGCCGCATCACCGCATAGGGCGTCAGCGGCGGCAGCACATTGTCCGGGTCGACATCCGGCAGCATCGACAGCGCGACGGCATGGGTCGAATGCAGATGCACCACTGCTCCCGCCGACCGCCGCGTGTCGTAGAAGGCGGAATGGAGCGGCATCTCCTTGGTCGGGGCGTCGCCGCCGACCAACCGGCCAGCAGCATCGAGCCGGCTCAGCCGCGCTGGATCCAGCGTGCCGAAAGAGCTGCCGGTCGGCGTCGCCAGCAGGCCGCCATCCGTGAGGCGGGCGGAAATATTTCCCGAGGCGCCGCCCGTCAGCCCACGATCGAACATCGACCGGGCGAGACGGCAGATTTCCTCGCGAACAAGCGTCTCCTCGCTCATTGTGCCGCATCCTTGCCTGCGAGGATCGCCGCCGCTC
>Ga0134126_10012324_pt1 | contig 10794 bp, 10 predicted proteins | sample KB31752_FD_96881 | JGI IMG/M metagenome (GOLD analysis project Ga0134126, IMG submission 96881) | Terrestrial soil microbial communities with excess Nitrogen fertilizer from Kellogg Biological Station, Michigan, USA - KB3-175-2 | ecosystem: Environmental > Terrestrial > Soil > Unclassified ...
ATATGCGGTGAACTTCGGCGGCGGACAGGTGGACATCACCAACGGAAAGTTCGTTTTCTCGGCGTCGGAAGCCTACCTGATTGAGGATGGAAAAATTACCGCGCCGGTCAAGAATGCCACGCTGATCGGGAACGGGCCGGAGTCGTTGAAATATGTCTCAATGGTCGGAAACGATCTTCAGCTGGATGAAGGCGTGGGCACCTGCGGCAAGGCCGGGCAGAGCGTTCCGGTTGGAGTCGGAATGCCGACCATCAAGCTCGACAAAATGACGGTGGGCGGTACGGGAAGTTAGGACAGCCGTTCATCGTTTGCCATCGATTAGAGGAACTCTTTTTGTGAATAGCACAGCGGCTGTTACCGACAATGCGATCGATCAACAATTTGTAATCGATATTGTTGCAAAGGCGTTGCGCACAGGGGCCAGCGACGCCGAGGTCGTCTTTGCCGAAGGCGACGAGTTCGAAACATTGGTACGCTTGGGGCAGGTCGAGCAACTGAAGGAAGCGGGCTCGCGGGCACTCGGCCTGCGCGTTTTTCAAGGTCAGCGAACCGCTTCGACTTCCACCAGCGATCTTTCCCCCGAAGGCGTTGAGCAGCTGATATCAGGCGCGATGTCGCTGGTTCGCATCACCTCCGAAGATCCCTTTGCTGGCCTGCCGGAACCCGGTGAATTCGGCGCGCTTTCCGGCGATCTCGATCTCTACTACGAGGATGTTTATTCCCTGCCGCCGGCGGAACGGATCGAATATGCGCGCCGCACGGAGGCCGCTGCCATGGCTGCGGATAGCCGCATACAGAACTCCGGTGGAGGCAGTTTTGACGCGGCGACGGGGCGCAAGATACTGGCGAATTCGCGCGGTTTTGTCGGCGAGTCGCGTCGCTCTTCCTGTTCGATCAGCACGCAGCCGATTGCGCTGTCTCCAGATGGAGGCATGCAGAGGGATTACTGGTATTCGAGCCAGCGTTCCCTGCTTTTGCTGGAGTCGCCGGAGGCTGTGGGGCAGGAGGCGGCACGGCGAACTCTACGCCGCCTGGGTGCGCGAAAGGTCCCCACGCAGAAAGTTCCGCTGGTGTTCGCACCGGAGGTAGCCCGATCCATTCTCGGCGCAATACTGGGCGCGATCAATGGCAATGCGGTATATCGCAGCTCGTCGTTTCTGGCCGGCAAACTGGGGGAGACAGTTGCGGCCAACAATCTGACGATCATTGATGATGGGACAATTCCGGGCGGATTTGGCAGCGCGTCTTTCGATGGGGAAGGCCTGCCGACACGGCGCAAGGTTGTGTTGGATCAAGGTGTGCTGACCAGCTATCTGCTGAATACTTACACGGCGCGAAAGTTAGGGCTGCAGTCGACCGGTAATGCTTCTCGCGGACTTGCTGGCAGCCCAGGGATTGGCGCGGGAAATTTTTATCTGGAGCCGGGTACACAAACTCCGGAAGAAATTTTCGCTGGGATTCCGAAAGGCCTTTACGTAACGGAGTTGATCGGTCATGGAGTGAACATCGTCACCGGAGACTATTCCCATGGGGCTTCCGGATTATGGATCGAAAACGGAGAGTTGACCTATCCGGTGGAGGAGATTACCGTCGCGGGCAATCTGAAGGAGATGCTCCACAATATTTCGAGTATTGGCAACGATCTGATTTTTCGTAGCGCGGTTGCCTGCCCAACGTTGTGCATTGAAGGCATGACGATCGCGGGAGAATAGGACCGACCGCCCCCACCCTACGCGCAGAATACGGAAATGGGCGACCGCAAGTGACACCCCAATTTTTCAGGCAGCTGCTTCTTCGGCTTCATCGTCCAGCATGGTTTCGCGGTCGATGACGCGGGCCAGGTGGACGCCGAACCATTGATCACGGTCGTACCAACTCTGCTCCAGGGAAAAACCGCTGCTTGACAGAATCTCTTCCACGGCTTCCGGCGTGAACTTGTAGCTGTTTTCGGTATGGATCGATTCGCCGCGTTTGAATTGAAAGCTGCGGTCGAGAGCCGGGATCTGCACCGTCTGACTCCGCTTGCTGTCCAAATGCATCTCCATGCGGCTGCGATCCGCGTTCCAGATGGCGCGATGGGTGAATGCCTCCAGCGCGAAGTCCGCTCCCAGCGCGCGGTTCAGGCGGGCGAGAATATTTTTGTTGAATCGCGCGGTAATGCCGGCGGCATCGTTGTACGCCAAAAGTAACGGCGCGACATCTTTCACCATGTCGGTGCCCAGCAGCAACGCGTCTCCCGGTTGCAGCTGAGAATGCAGCCATTGCAGCAGCTCGACGGCCTCCTCCGGATCGAAGTTTCCGATGCTGGAGCCGATGTACAAGGCGAGCCTGCGGCCTTCTTCGGGAAGATTCAGCCAGCCTTCGTCGGTAATTTCCGAGCAGATGGGTTGCACCTCGATGTCAGAGAAGACGGAGCGGACATTGTGGCTCGCCGCTTTCAGGGCGGACTCGGAGATATCGACCGGCAGATAGGTGATGTGCCCCCGACCGGCGGCCAGGGCGTCCAGCAATACCAGCGTCTTGCTGGCGCTGCCCGCGCCCAGTTCGACCACGGAGATCGGCTCGTCGGATTTTTCGCTGACGGCGGCAATCATCTCTTTCGCATATTGAGAAAAGATGGAGTGTTCGCGTGCGGTCAGATAATATTCCGGCAAATTGGTGATGGCTTCAAACAGGCGGGACCCTTCCTCGTCGTAGAAGAGCCACGAAGGAAGAAATTTCGGTTTTGCGGACAGGCCTTCGAGCGCTGCTGCGGCTTCCCGAGTGTGGGTCGCGGGCAACTGCGCGGACGTGATTTCCAGGGTAGAGACCCGATTCATGCGGCATCTCCGTCCGAGGCCAGGCGAATTCCGGAAAACTGCCAGCGGGTCGCCGGAAAAAAGAAATTCCTGTAGGTGGCGCGGATGTGGGAGGCCGGAGTCGCGACCGATCCGCCGCGAAGAACCATCTGGCTGCACATAAATTTTCCGTTGTATTCGCCCAGAGCGCCGCCCGCCGGTTTGTACCGGGGATATGCCGTGTAGGCACTCTGAGTCCACTCCCACACATCGCCGAAAATCTGCGCTGGCAGGGGGTGCTGTTCCCGGCCGGACACAGCCTGCGGATGCAGGGTGCCATTTTCGAGCAGGTTGCCAGATACCGGGAGGGGGGCCGCTGCTCGCTCCCATTCGAACTCGGTCGGCAGGCGGCATCCGGCCCAGCGGGCGTACGCGTCAGCTTCGTAATAACTGACGTGGCAGACCGGAGTAGAGAGCAATTCCCGCAGCGGGACCAAGCCGTGTAGCGTAAATATGTTCCACGACTTGTCCGCACCTTGATTCCAATAGAGCGGCGCGTGCCACCCGTTGGCCTGGATCGCGTCCCAGCCCTCGGACAGCCACAACTCCGGGCGGCGATATCCACTCTCTTCCATAAAGACAAGATATTCGGCGCAAGTGACGGGCCGGGAAGCGAGATGGAATGAGTCCACGTAAACCTGATGGCGCGAAAGCTCGTTGTCAAAGGCGAAGCCCTCGCCTTTGTGGCCAATTTCCACCACATCGGCGGAATAGGGCAGCCAATCGATTTTTTCAGGATTTTCCGGCTGCAGCGGCAGCGGTTGTTGCGAATAGACCGGCTGCAATGGATTGGACCAGAAGGCGTGCTTGATGTCGGTCACAATCAGTTCCTGATGTTGCTGTTCGTGATGCATCCCCAATTCGATGCGCTCCAGCGTCTCGGCGGATGCACTGGAGTCGAGCAATTGCAAGACCCGGTCGGCGACATAATGGCGATAGGCCATCACCTGTTCCAGGGAAGGCCGGGAAAAGGAGGCGCGCAAACGCTTTTCCGGGAAGTCGCCCAGGGTTTTGTAGTAGCTGTTAAAGAGCCAGTAATAGTCCGGGTTCAGAGGCCGATAATCGCGGAGAAATTCCCGTAAAACGAAGGTTTCAAAAAACCAGGTGGTATGGGCCAGGTGCCATTTCACCGGACTGGCTTCCGGGCACGATTGCATCATCTGATCTTCGGGCGTCAGCGGCTCGGCCAGCCCTTCCGTCATGGCGCGAACGGCCAGGAAGCGATGGGCCAATGATTCGCCGGTGATTGGAAGCGGTAAAGTTTCGGTCCCTGCCATAGAGCATTCCCTGCCTAAACAATTCGATGCCTGAAAATGCGCTAAGAACTAGGATGCGCGCTGAGCAGTCGCGCCAGAATATACGCAGCGCCAGCGGCCACGCCGCCGATGCAGGCGGTTTGAATCGCCGATTTCCAAGTTCCGGTTCCTGTGAGCCGCCCTTTGACCGCCCCAAAAAGGAAGAGCGCAATCAAAGTAATTACGACGGAAGCATGCAAGGCGGATGAGGCATTGTTAAGAAGCATGTAGGGGAGCAGGGGAATGAATCCGCCGGCGATATAAGAAATCGCGATGACGGTGGCGCTCTGGCGGGCGCGAAAGCTGGCTGGCTTCTCCAGACCCAGTTCAAAGCGCATCATAAAATCCACCCAGGCCGGTGGATTTCGCTTGAGCGCCATCAGGACGGACTCGCTTTCGGCCCGGGTCACGCCATATTCTTCGAAAATCTCGTAAATTTCGTCTTCTTCGTCCTGGGTGCGCTCGATGATTTCGCGCTCTTCCCGTTCGCGTTCGCTGGCATAATGTTCGACATCTCCGCGCGCCGCCAGGTAGCCGCCCAGGCCCATCGCAATCGATCCGGCGGCGATTTCTGCCAGCCCGGCAAGAACAACAATATGGGACGAGCCAACAGCGCCGGAAAGGCCAGCCGCCAGGGCAAAGGGAACGGTAAGACCATCGGCCATGCCGATGACGACATCGCGGACCAGTTCGCTGGACTGGAAATGGGTTTCTACATGATTGGAATCGGACAAATCGTGCATCCGGCGCAGTTTACCCTACATGGATGAAATTTTCGGTACAAAATACTTTGGATGGGTGTGAGAGCCGAAAGATGCAGCAATTTTGCTGTGCGGCCCCCATTGCTATGCCATCGTTTCGAAGTAGAACTGATAGTGCTTGCGGCAACCGGGATTGAATGCCGCTTTACAGCGGGGGCATTTACTGCCGCCATCGAGATACTGGCGGACGGTCAGCTCTTCTCCGCAGGCGCCGCACAACACGGCTGGCTGATCCCATTCGCTGCGCGGCCAGACTTGAATCGCATGGCCCGCGAGCGCTTCGTGACAGTCTTTGCAGGCATAGTAAAAGCCACAACATCTCATTTTGATGGCGATGATGTCCAATGTGGAGTGGTAGTGGGTGCAGCGGGTCTGGCGATCCAGATCGACTCCGCGGACGGTTAGAGTAGATTTCGGCATGGCGGCATCAATTTATAGAATAGACAATTGCAGCAGCCGATGACCGCGGAGAAAATGCAATGGCAGTGACGAAAGATATCCGCACAGCAGAGCTTCAGGAAGCGCAGATGAAAGCGGAAACGCTGTTTCATGCGGTCGAAACACGGGGTCTGATCCGGTCCGGCATCACCGAGAGTCAGCTGAATGCGGACATTTATGCGCTGGCGAAGGAAATGTATGGGATTACCACCTATTGGCATAAGCGCATCGTCCGCGCGGGGCCAAACACGTTGCTGCCATATGCGGAAAATCCGCCGAACCTGACGATTGGGGAGGACGACATTCTCTTCCTTGATCTTGGTCCGGTGTTTGAAGACTGGGAAGCGGACTTTGGACGGACCTTCGTTCTGGGCTCCGACCCGTGGAAGAACAAGCTGTGCGGCGATGTGGGTGAGGCGTTTGCCGCCGGCAAAAAATACTTCAAGGAAAACCCAGACATTACCAGCAGCCAGTTCTTTCGATATGTGCAGTCGCTGGCGGCGCAGTTCGGCTGGGAGTTTGGCGGAGCGATCGCAGGGCACTTAATCGGGCAATTCCCCCACGAAAAGATCGCCGGAGATAAAGTCACTTTGTATGTTCATCCCGACAGCAACCTGCGGATGAGCTCGCCGGACGAAGCAGGACAGAAGCGGCATTGGATTCTGGAGATCCACTTTGTCGATCGGGAACGCCAGATTGGCGGGTTTTACGAAGAACTGCTAACGGTGGGTTGAACAACAGGCTGATTTTGGCCCGCGATAAACTGAGGCCATGTTTGGTCCCGCCCGTTGCAAACGCGGACTTTGCTTTCTACTTTTGCTGGCGGTCGCGGGATTCTCCTTTGGACAAGCGACCATTCAGTCCGCGGCCGCCCCACCGTCGCATCCAGAAACCGCGGCGCCGACCCGCGCGGATATTCTGCGCGGCGTCTATGGCCCGTATCGCGCGAACAACGATCTCCTTTTCTACCATCTCGACGTCCGAGTCGATCCGGAGAAAAAATTCATTTCCGGGAAGAACACTATCCGCTTTCGGATGCTGCAGGATGGCACGCGCATCCAACTCGATCTTTATCCGGAACTGCGGGTTGAGAAAATTTTGCTTGGAGCGAAAACATTGCGATATCAGCGCGACGATGGCGCTGTGTTCGTCGATTTTCCGAAGACGCTGCGCGCCGGCAAGGTCTATACGATCAATTTTTATTATTCGGGGTATCCGGTCAGCACGGGCAGGTTTGGCGGCATCACGTTTTTGAAGGACCCGTCTGGGCATCCCTGGATCGCTACCTCCTGCGAAGACGATGGCGCGAGCATATGGTGGCCCAATAAGGACCAATGGCGCGATGAAGTCCAGAAGATGAAGATCAGCGTTGAAATTCCGAATGGCCTGGTCGATGTATCCAACGGAAAATTTTTGGGCAAGACCGATCTGGGCGATGGTTACACGCGCTGGGACTGGTTTGTGCATTACCCGATCAACAACTACGACGTGGCGCTGAACATAGGCAACTACGTTCATTTTTCCGATCGCTATCGACATCTTTCGCTGGACTATTATGTGCTGCCCGAGGATCTGGAGAAAGCGAAGAAACAATTTACGCAAGTGAAAGGGATGCTCGAAGCGTTTGACCACTATCTTGGGCCATATCCGTTTTCAAAAGACGGCTACAAGCTGGTGGAAGTTCCTTATGCGGGCATGGAGCACCAGAGCGCGGTGGCCTATGGCAACCACTTTACCAACGGCTATTTTGGGCGCGACTGGACCAGCGTGGGCATCAGCCTGAAGTTCGACTTCATCATCATCCACGAGAGCGGACATGAGTGGTTTGGCAACAGCATCACCGCGGCTGATCGTTCCGACATGTGGATTCACGAGGGCTGGACCACCTATCTCGAATCTCTCTACGTTGAATACTGGTATGGCCATGCCGCCGCCATCAAGTACCTGAATGGGCTGAAGCCCAAGATCAAAAACCTGCAGCCCATTCTGCAGCAACGCGGAGTCAATGCCACTCCTCCCGAGGACCAATACTTTAAGGGAGCGTTGATGATTAACACGCTACGCAGCGTTGTGAACGACGACAAACGCTGGTCCGCGCTGATCCACGATTTTTATCAGCACTTCAAGTATCAAAATATTATGACGGAGGACGTGATCGCGTACTTCAACCAGGAGACGGGAATGAACCTGACGCCGATCTTCAACCAATACCTGCGCCATACCGCGATCCCAACGCTGGAACTAAAGTTCGACGAGAGCCAGGGCACGGTCGCGTACCGGTGGAAGGCAGATGAACCGGCTTTCGCGATGCCAATGCGGGTAGGGATGAAAGGCGAGTGGCAGATTATTCACCCCATGACGGAATGGCAGACGATGAAGACGCCGTTGCGGCAAAGCAACTTCGACGTGGCGACCGACCTCTATTACATAAACGTCAGCAAAAGTTAGGCTGGCGCAAAGGTTACAGCCATGCATCTGCCCGCAAATCCGCCCATTTTGCCGATGCTCGCCAAGCGGACAGAAAAACTGCCTGCCGGAAAGGATTGGTTATTCGAGCCGAAATGGGACGGCTTTCGTGCGCTGATCTTTCGGGATGGGAAAGAGATTCTGATTCAAAGCCGCGATAAGAAATCGCTGAACCGGTATTTTCCGGAGCTTTTGAAGCCGCTAGCGACGGATTTGCCGTCCCGCTGCGTGCTCGACGGCGAGATCGTGATCGCCGGGAAAAACGGGCTCGATTTTGACGCACTTCAGCTTCGACTGCATCCGGCAGCTTCCAGGGTAAAACTTCTTTCAGAGCAAACTCCGGCTTCTATCGTATTTTTTGATCTGCTTTCGAAGGGCGATCGCGACCTGAGAGAAACGCCATTCTCTTTAAGACGCGCCGCTTTGGTAAAGCTGCTTTCGCACGCCGCCCCTCCGCTGCATCTTACACCGAATACGCCGGAGCACGCAGTCGCGTCGGACTGGTTTCGCCGCTTCGAGGGCGCGGGTCTGGATGGCGTAATGGTGAAAGCGAAAAGCGGGACCTACCAGCCGGACAAGCGAGTGATGTACAAGGTGAAGCACGAACGCGACTGCGACTGTGTAGTCGCCGGTTTTCGCTGGCACAAAGAGGGAGAGGGCACGGCGGTAGGATCGTTGCTGCTCGGACTGTACGATGATGCTGGCGTTCTTCAGCACGTCGGCGTCTGCGCCAGCTTTACCCAGCAGAAACGCCGTGACCTGGTGAAGTATCTGGCTCCCTATCGTAAAAAGGCGCGGGCGAATCATCCCTGGAAATCCTGGAATGAAGAAGAAGCCGGGGCGCCGAAAAGCCGCATGCCCGGCGGCCCAAGCCGATGGAGCCAGGGAAAAGATTTATCGTGGGAACCGCTGCGACCGGAGCTGGTGTTGGAAGTTGCGTATGACCATATGCAGAACCATCGCTTCCGGCATGTGGCGCAGTTTCGCCGCTGGCGACTGGATAAGAAGCCCCAGAGTTGTACATACGAGCAACTGGAAGTGGTGCCTCCGCAGGAACTGATGAAGATATTTCAACCGCGTTGAAGGAAATGATATTCCGCCTGCCATCGCATTCCAGGCCGCGCCGCATCTGAAAAAGACAGGGGGTCCGATGCCAACAAAAACTGCGAAGAAAAGCAATTCTGCCGGCAGCTCCCACGGCAAGCGGAAATGGTCGGCGGGTGTCACCAGCGATTCCACTCATCCGCGTGAGGGATTGTTCAATAAAGATGCGAAGACCATCGCGCGCGAGCTTGCCTCGAAAAAAGTTTCGCCCAAGGGGCCTACGTCGGGCATGCGCATGTTGACGTTCTATATCAATCGAGCGGGCAAAAACCTTTCGGCGAGCAGGTTGAAGGGGCTGGAGAACGCCAAGACGCTGTTGCATGAGCGGATCGCGGCGGGAAAAGAGAAAGCAGCATAACAACGGAGGTAAGTCGCGTTACCTCTGCTCTCCCTAATAAATTCGCGGAAGCATGGGCTGCTTTTGCGAAGATGATGCGCTCTAGATGGTTCCCGCAATCCCGGCCAGCAGCGGCGGTTTCGCACGGAAAAACAGCCGCGCCAGTCCGCTGATCAGGAGGCTGATGCCCACCAATGTGCCCAGCACCCACGCCGAACTGAACGGCCAGTGGGCCCATATCAGGATGCCTAAAAATAGAGTGATCAGGCCATCCCACAGAAACCAGCTGGACTGGTGAGAGCGGCGCAGGCGGATGTAAATCACAATCTCAATAATGCCTTCCGCCACGAAGTACGAGGCCATCAACAGTGTCAGCGTTACTAGTCCGCGTGCAGGATGAAATATTAGATAAAGACCGACGAGCAGATATAAAACCCCGACCAGGATTTGTAGCGCGACTGCGCCGGTGCTCCTGGAATGCCAACCGAATAGGAAGTGGGCTACGCCTGCGATCAAAAGCAGCCAGCCCACAATAGCCGTCACCGCAATGCCGGCGATAAAGGGTACGAGGATGGCGAGGATGCCGGCAATGATCAGCACAATGCCAACAATTTTCGATCCTGTGTTCCGGTCAGAACCTGAAGCAACGCCTAAAGTCGTGTCATTCATAGATTCAACCCCCCTTGCCAGGAAAAACCGTGTCGATGAATGATACCTGCAGTTGAGCGCCGGAGTATGAAAAAATCGTGGCCGCGAAGGATGTGGAGTTTCAGCATTGGTTAAACGCGGATTCTCTCCACTCGCTCTCGCTTGTAACGAAAACTTCGGTCGAGCGGACAAGGCTTCCGGTAAATTTCACATCTCAAATCGAGATAGGGAACGTTCATGCGGTTACCTCTGGCGTATTGTGATTGTTAGGGAAAGACCTCTCGGCAATCTGGAGAGAATTACAACCTGATTTTAAAGGAGACAGATGGTTACTCGGCGGGAATTTCTCGACACACTTGCGGTTGGGGCAGCGGGACTGGCAATCGGATCGACGGCAAAGAGCTACGGCCAGATTCTTGGCTCCAACGACCGGCTCAACTTTGCGATTATGGGCCTGCACAGCCGCGGTTACGCACATCTCTCTTCGCTGAAGGCGAATAAGGCTTCTGCCCGGGTCGCTTACGTCTGTGATGTCGATAGCAACACGCTGAAAAAATTTGCGGACAGCGCCAACAAGGAATTGGGGTATGCTCCGGCGACGGAAAAAGATTTTCGCAACATTCTCGCCAAAAAAGATGTGGATGCCATTACGATTGCCGCGCCTGACCATTGGCATACTCCCATGGCGATTGCTGGATTGCAGGCGGGTAAGCATGTCTATGTGGAGAAGCCCTGCAGTCATAATCCCGCGGAAGGGGCCATGCTGGTGGAGGCGCAGCGGAAATACGGGAAGCGGGTGCAGATGGGTACGCAGCAGCGCTCTTCTCCCCACACGATGGAGATTGTCGATAAGATTCACAACGGTCTGATCGGCAAAACGTACTACGCCAAGGCTTGGTACGACAACA
>Ga0134126_10012325_pt1 | contig 10794 bp, 5 predicted proteins | sample KB31752_FD_96881 | JGI IMG/M metagenome (GOLD analysis project Ga0134126, IMG submission 96881) | Terrestrial soil microbial communities with excess Nitrogen fertilizer from Kellogg Biological Station, Michigan, USA - KB3-175-2 | ecosystem: Environmental > Terrestrial > Soil > Unclassified ...
GATGCCGCCTCGCAGCCTGCGCGAAAGGGTGTGGGCACTGCTCATGGTGGGACGCGCCTCAGGCATCAGCTAGCCATGCGTTCAGTGCGGACGGCGCGTCAGGTGGACCTTGCCGTCCGCATCGCGATTCAGCTGCACGTCGAAATGCTCGCCGCGGAAGCTGACGTTCTTCAGGGTCACAGATTTCCAGCTGTCCGGCAACACCGGCGCGTACGCCTGTCTCAAGCCCTGCGCTTCGATCCGCAGCCCCGTCAGGCCATACACGAAGCTCTGCACGAAACCGGCCGAGGTCGCGAGAATGTAGCCGGCATTGTTGGCCGCGGTCTCGCTGCGCACGTTGAAGGGAGGTTTCAGAAAGCCGACCAGATTGCGGTCGATCCACTGACCGGCGACGTTGCCCTCTCCCAGCTCCGCGGCGTGCACGGCCAGCATGACCATCATCATCTCGTTGGGATCGTTGCCGTGAACCTTGAGCTCCTGAAGTTGAAATTCGAAATCATTTCGCCTCACGCGAGGCGACATCGGCAGGTCCAGATTCGGATAGGCCAGCCATGAGAGCGAGGAGCCCATCCAGGTGACCTTGTCGTGCGGCACGCTGGCATCAAAGTCCAGATGCCGCTGCTCCTGCTCGGAGAAGGGAATGTACATGTGTCGGGCGATCTCACTCCATCGCGGATCCGGTTTGACACCGACCTTCCCGGCCGCTGCAACCGCGATATCGAGCGCCTTGCGCGCGGCGGCATTCGTGAAGGAATCGTTCGGCACGTCGTCGTAGGCCTCATCGGGAGAGGTGACGTGGTGAATCTCGTAACGGCGCATCGCCTTGTTGTAGGTGACGCGGCTCACCCAGAACCCGGCAATCTCACGAATGACCGGCCAGCCGTGGCTCCTGAGCCAGTCCGTGTCGCCGGTTGCCAGGTAGTATTGCCATTGCGCGATGGCGATGTCGGCGTTGACGTGAATCTCCCGGTAGACACCGTACGCGAAGTACGGCGTGTAATCCACGCCGGTCTCCGGGTCCGCCTCCCAGGGATACATCGTGCCCTTCACGCCGTACTGGCGAGCCCGTTCGCGCGCCGGCTGCATCGTGCGATCCCGGAACATGATGATGGGCTTGGCCCTGTCGGGGTGCAGAAGCAGCAGAGCCGGAAACACCCACGAGTCGCTGTCCCAGAATGCGTGGCCCGCATAATTTGGCGTCAGAGCGCACGCTCCCATGGGCCATGCGGTCCCCACAGTGGTATTGGACAGCAGGTAGTACAGATCGGAGTGTAGGGCCCGCTGCGCATTCGGATCTCCCTCGACCTGGATGTCCGATTGCCACAGCGTGTGCCACGCCGACCGGTGGGCCTCGAGCAGGCGATCGAAGCCCGACTCGCGGGCTGCCTTCGCCGCAGCAACCATCTCGCGCGAGTCACCGCCCCACCCTTGCCGGGAGATCGCCACGTACTTGGAAAACGAATATGTCTTGCCCTGCTGAACCGGGACACCGATGCGCAGGCCCAACTTGTAAGGCGTACGAACGACCTGAACGGACGCTGGATCGACGTCGGAAGGGAGCCCGATCGCGGCCGCCTCCGCCATGGTCAAGCCCTCCTCGGCCTTGCCATCCAGCCAGAAGGTCCGATCGTGCTCATCGGCACTTTGAGAGACCACCCGTGTGTAACCGTAGTACCACACAGGTGCGCGGTCAGGCGTGGCGTGATTGACGGGCTCGAGCACACTCATGTTGTTCGCGGCTACGGCGTCCAGCATCTGATCGCCGGTCATCGTGCGAATCGGGAAGCGGGGCTGGTGCGGTGCCCAGAGTGTAAACCAGAGCTCGAGCTGCACTTCTCCGCTGAAAGCAGGCGTGATGGACAGCTGTGTGGCCGCGAGATGGGGCGAGGCCTGGCTGACGAACGTGACGACCTGGACGTCAGTGCTTCTCTTGCTGTCGTCGGTATACCGATAGCTCGTCGTCAGGGTGCCATCGTGCATGTTCAGGGTCTGACGGTAGTCGGCGAAGCTCCTGGCATCCACTTTTACACTGTTGAGCCAGAACTCCCCCGCGGTGGTCTTGCCTGTGCTGTAGTCGATGCCGGTCCAGCCCGGAATCGCGGCGGGCCGTGCGATGTCCTCGCGGGCGTAGTCCATGAACGCGACCATGTAGGCCAGGTTACTTTCAGTGCCGCGAGGCCCGGCCATCGTGGACAGGTATCCGTTGGCCAGATAAGTGGGGAAATACGTGGGCAGATCACTGCTGCTGGCCGTCATCAGAAAGCTCGGATCCCCTTCCGCGGCTGCTGCGCCCACCAGACCGCACAAGAGGCAGCCCAGCGATGCTGCGATCCAGCCCCGCCTCATGTGCCGGCACCGTGCATCTCAGCCTCCGATCCGCAATGCCTTGGCTTCGAAGGCGCCCAGGTGCAAATGCAGGCCGCCGTCCGGGCCGAGGTTCAGCGCGGGGGCCTCCGGTTCCAGCGCATCCAGCGCACTCGCGCCCTGCGCGGCGCCATGGATCTGGACGATCTCATCGACCGGCGTGGCCCCGAAGTTGATTGCCGTGACCTCCGTTCCCCGATTCTCGGGTAGCTCGTGCACGAGCACCAGCAGCCCTTTGGAGCGCACATCCGGCACATCGGTCAACCGGGCGGCATACAGGCGCATGTCCGCTCGCGCCTTCAGCAGGCGCTGCAGCTGCGAGGCAAACGAGTCCGGCTTCCTGAGCTGCTCGGGCAGCGAGCCATACAGAGCCACGGCGCGCGGCAGGCCGGCCGCCGATCGCGTCGCCTTCGGATTGGATCCCACGAGGTCGTACGCACCTCGGTTGATCCAGCGGGTATCGCCGTCGGCGATCCGCTCTCGCACCGTTGCGGCCGGCAGTGTCAGGGCGCCAACCAAATCCCAGCCCGAAAGCGCGAACACGCCGGGCTGCATGGCATTGAAGAAAGCCAGCAGCAGGTGCCGCTTGCGGATCTTGAGCTTGTCGGCGGCGTTCAGTTTCGAGAGGTCGCGGATACCGAGCGTCGCGGCGATGAAGCTCGCGGTCGTACAGGCCACCCCGCTGCCAAATCTCAGGTTGTAGGGAGCGCGCGCACCGGTGAGCGCGTCATACATGTCACGATGCACCGTGTCGCGCAGCTCACGACCCGATACTTCGCTGCCGCGAAACTGATACATCTCCTGCTCGTGAGGACCGCTGAAGTGAGCCATCCCCCCGGTCAACTCGTCGTGGTTCTGCAGAGCGTGAATCAGCCGCCCCGGATCGACGCCGTACTGACGCATGAGCCGATACATCAGGCGCAGCAATTCCGCATCGCCCGTCAGCAGGGCGTGGTCGTACACCGGCCGCGTCACAAAGTCGTACGACAGATCGGGGCCGCCCTCGAGCATCTCGTGCATGCTCTCCAGGGGCGAGTCGAGCTCCTCGAAGGTGAATCCTCCGAGTTTGCGCACCATGTCTGCGATCAGCTGGTTCGCCGTCACGGACAGAGGGTGCCCCGCCCACCAGACACGGCCCTGCGGGTCGCGCTCGATGCCCAGAAGCGCGTTGGCATCCAGCCGCACCATCCGGTCGCCCAGAGCGCCGATCTCATCCACTGCGTCGCCGATCACGAGTCGCTCGGCGGCGAACGAGGGATCGAGCCAGTTCAGCGTGGGCTGGCCTTCCTTGAAGTAGTGCAGATACACCCACCGACGCTGCACGCCGTCCACTCCCCGGACGACATCCGTGGCGCTCCAGTCCGTGACCTTGACTCCGGGCTGGTAGAAGATCCCGGAGTGGAGCTGTCCGACGATGTAGCCCTTGGCCTGCAGGGCATCCACGGTCGCCGGACTGAGGTTGACCGAGTCGTGTCCCGGAGCCACCGGCGGCAACAGCCCCCAGTCTCCAGGCGGGATCAGCACCATGTGGTAGATGCCGGGATAGTCTGCATAGGCACGCTCGGCCAGGCGGAAGTCGGCGCCCTTACCGGTATGGCCGGGAATGATGTCGCCGATCACGATGGCGCCATGGCTGCTTGCGGCTGCCACCATTGCCTTGTATTGCGGCTCGGTGCCGAAGTCCGGATCGATGTCGAAGCTGATGCGATCGAAATTGCCGTCGACGGAGGGCGTGTAATCCAGATCGTGTATCCCGCCCGAGCGTTTCATCGGGCCGGTGTGAATGCCCTGGATGCCGATGGTCTGAAAGGCACGCCAGAGGCGCTCATCCGCCAGCGTGGCGAGGACCGATTCCCCGGGGGCCGCTGCGATGGTCGACGCCGGATAGGCTGTAAACCACACGGAGGCCTGAGCTACCGCCGCACGCGGCTGAGGTGTTCCGTAGGGATGCTGCCACTGGGCCGAATTTCCCGAGTAACGCCTGGCCAGTTCCTGCGCCTGATGCAGCATCGAGCGCTCTTCGAGCCAGTGTATGTAGGCGGGGCCTTGCGCGGACATCGCCTCCGCAGCGGGGCTTGGTGCCGGTTGAGACAGTCCGGCTCCCAGAGCCGGCAGGGCGGTGCACAGCAGGGCTGCGAGGCAGGTCCAGAGGTGTTTCATAGTGGGCGGCAGTGTGCTACTCGGCTGCGGAAAAATCTCGATAAGCGACGGCGAGCTGTGCGCCGGAGCCGCGCCGCCGCTCATCGCCAGCTCACTTCGACCCGATCCCGGATGGAGCGTTTCGGCAGCTGCACGACGGCGACGGCCGTCGCCGGGTCCCAGGTCGTCAGCGAAGTCGCCTGCCCGTCCACGGAGACCGTCCCGGGCTGCTCGCTGGCGTGGAGATGCAGCTCGTAGGCGCGTTCCTGGACCTGCCCCTGAAAAGAGCCTCGGACCGGCCCGATCCGCAGGTGGTGCTCGCCATCGTGGTCGGTCGCGTAGCGCAGGCTCGTCACCGCGTAAGCGCCCTTGTCGTAATCGAGCGAGATGCCGTCGTCCTCGTACAGATCGAAGCTTCCCTCTCCGGATCCAAACACATTCAGGATCAGCGTATCCAGTGGCCGGGCATCCGAGTAATCGCTCGGCGGCTGCTCCGGAATCAGCGCGCCTTCCGGAACAAACACCGGCGTCTCGTCCACGCCATAGTGTGCCGTGAAGGTCCTGCCCCCGTCGTAACCCTTGCCGCTGAAGAAGTCGATCCAGCGACCCGGTGGCAGATAGATGGTCTGATTGCCGCTGGGGTCGAGTACCGGAGCGACCAGCATCTGCCCTCCGAAGAAATACTCGTGCGAGTGGCGGTAGGCCTCCTCCATCTGCGGGTATTCCAGGTACAAGGGCCGTAGCACGGGCACCGACTCCAGGTGCGCAAGCCAGCTGTAGGTGTAGATGTAGGGGATCAGCTGCGTGCGCAGAGTGAAGTACTTCTTCATGAGGGCGATGCCCTGGTCGCCGTAGGTCCATGGCATCCGCAGGTTGCCTTCGCGCGGGTTCTCGTGTGCGCTGTGCATGCGCAGAATCGGACTGAAGGTCCCGAACTCGATCCAGCGCGCGTACAGGTCGAAATCGATCTTCTCGCCGTGGAATCCGCCGATGTCATGACTGATGTAGGGGATCAGCACGTTGCCGCCACGGGCGGTGAAGGCAACCTCGTAGGCGAGGACGGGCCACTGCGAATACGTGTCGCCGGTAAAGTAGGCCGGATAGCGTTCGCTGCCCCAGTCGCCATAACGCCCGAGGATGAAGCCCCTGTGGCCGCTCTGCTGCCGGGTGTAGTCGAAGAACACCTTGTTGGTCCAGAGCTGCTTGTTGAGCCCCGGCATGTCCGCTGCGCCGCTGCCGCCATCGACCCACCAGAAGTCCACACCCTCGTGCATCAGCGGCCCGTGCAGATCCCGCATGGAGACTTCCGCCTGCTGTTGATTCGACAGATCGAAGTAGATGCGCCCGGGCGGCTCGGCATCCCGGATCGCCGCGGGGGCCAGGATCAGCCCGCCACCGTTCTCGCCCTGCTCGACACGCAGCACGATGAGGTTCTCACGCCCGGGCTGCACATAGGGGGTGATGTCGGCGTAGGTCAGCCGCTGTGGCCAATGTATCCTGCTCGGAGTCGCCTCCCGTCCGTTGACGAACACGCGGTAGGTTTTCCTGACTTCCCCCAGGGTGAGATACAGCTTCGCGGGAAGCCGCGGCGGCAGACGGACCGAGGCCCGATACCAGCCCGTGCTGCCCTCGTATCCCTGCTCCTGCCAGGTCGGTCCGATGCGGATCGGCTGCCAGTGCACCGCTGTCTTGCCTGTGTGCCAGTGCTGGGCGAGACCCACGTCGTGCGGATCGGGGGCGAAGGACCACTGCCTGGAGAGATCGAGGTCGAACGATGGTGCGCGCGGCGCCGGTCGGCCGAGATCGCGCAGCACCTGCGGTGCATGACTGTCGCTGAACGACAGGATGCTCTCTTCGGTATTGATGTACCCCGGGTGGTCGTTGAGGCTCAACTTGACGCCCTGGCCGTGCAGCCAGTCCGAGAACCCCTGCGGGTGCGGGATCAGGGGACTCCAGTCGTATCCGCCCTCCCAGCCGTAGTTGTGCCACGCGAAGTCGAGCACGAAGGTGTCGAACGGAATGTGGCTGCTGCGCATACGGGAGACCTCGGCCTCGAGGTACTGCTGGTCGTAGCGCTGGAAGTCGGGCTTGCGAGATTCCTCACTGCCGGGGAAGTACTCGAAGTTGAGATCGGTGATCATCGGACCCAGGGTGTAGCGGGGAATCATCGGTACGGCGCCGCACAGCCGTGCGTATTGCCGCAGGACCTGCTGGTAGTCGGATTTGTAGACGAAGAGATACCAATCCTGCGAATTCGCCGCCGCGCGCGGCTCGATCCACGTACGCTGCGCGTTCCACACGGGTGTGTGACTGTCATCGATGAACGCGTAGCCCGCGCGGCTCAGAAGACCGGGCTTTGCCTCGGGCAATACCAGGTCGATGCCGGGGATCGCATCATGCACGGGTGTCTCGGTGTCCGGCCGCCCCGCCGGCAGATTGTCCTCACTGATGTTGTCGAGCGAGTACGGCAGTCCTCCGAGGTTCAGCGGGTCCTGCTCGCCCGGACGCCAGCTGCGGGAGCTCCCTCCGGAATCCTTCCAGGTCACCTGGAGATTGGTCGCGGAAAACTCTCCCGAGCCGAGACGGTACCGAACGGTCACCACGCCAGTGGAGGCGGTCAGCCAACCGTCCTTTTGCATCGTCCGGACAGGGACATCGGGCCAATCACGCTTCTGCACGACTGCCGTCGGCGCGTCGACGAAAGCGCCGGGCGCTGCATATTCCATCCGCACCACAGAGGGAGCCAGGAACTCGACACGGGCGTTGCCGGCGACCACGATGGGGCCGCTCTTCTTTCCCGTGCAGCATGCGAGCAGGCCGGTCAGTACAACGAGGAGCAGCCGCATACTCATCTTCAATGCACCTGGCGGGTGAGGTACGCCAGTCCGTCCGTCCCGCGCGCGATGCGGACATCCCAATGCTGGCCGCGGAATGCGATGTTTCGCAGAGTCAGCGAATTCCAGCCAGCCGGCAGCACGGGCGGATAGGCTTCGACCAGTCCGGCATCGCGGATGCGCAGGCCGGTGAAGCCGAACACCAGACTCTGGATGTAGCCACCGGAGCCGGTGAGGAAATAGCCCGTATTGTTGGTCGCGGTCTCCGTGCGAACGTTGAACGGCGGCTTCAGCGTACCGCCGCTGAGGTTGGTATCGAACCACGCCGTGGCCTCGGCGCCTCCCCCAATGGTGTCCGCGGCAATTGTCCGGGGAGGGATGGCCATGCTGACCCGCCCCACCGCCGCGGTCGTGCCTGGGCCGACGCCGTACTCGTAGTCATTCCGGCGCAGAGTGGGATCCATGACGAGATCCAGGGAGGGCAGGAACAGCAGAGAGAGCGGACCGCCGCCGAAATCATTGCCTCGCGGCATCACTGCGGGATCGAAGGCCAGGTGATGCTTCCCATCCGGCGCAAGCGGAATGTACAGCTCGTGGGCGATGCGACCCCAAAGCGGATCCGCATGCTCGCCGATAACCCGGGAGGCCGCCACGGCAATGCTCAGAGCCTTGGCGGCGGAGATGTTGGTGAAGGTGTCATTCTGGATGTCTGTATTGGACTCCGAGACTGAGGTGACGTGCGTGATCGCATATCGCCGGTGTTCGCGGTCATAGCTCGCGCGGCTTGCCCAGAATCGGGCGACCTCGCGGATCACCGGCCAGCCGTGCGTGCGCACCCATGCCCGGTCGCCCGTCGCCAGAAAGTACTGCCATTGCGCAATTGCCACATCCGCGTTGACGTGAATCTCGCTGTCGCCGAGCACATACGCAAAGTGTGGCGTCTGCTCGGTACCGTTCGCCGGGTCGGACTCCCACGGATACATCGCTCCGGCATAACCGTGCTGGTGCGCCCGCTGTTCAGCGACTGGCAGCGTGTGCTCCCGGAAGGCAACGAGCGACCTGGCACGCTCGGGATGCAATAACAGCAGAGCGGGGAATATCCAGGTATCGCTGTCCCAGAATATGTGGCCGGCGTACCCGGGCGTCAGCGCACAGGCCCCGAGCGCCCATGCCGTGTCCGCAGTCGAGCTCGCCAGCAAATAGTAAAGCTCCGAATGGATGAGCTGTTGCGACCTTGCGTCGCCTTCGATCTGGATATCTGATTGCCACAGGGCGCGCCATGCCGCGCGATGCTCGCTCAAGAGTTGCTCGAAGCCGCTTTGCCTCGCCTGCCTGGCGAGCGTCAGATCTTCCTGTACGTCACCGCCCCACCCCGCGCGCGAGAGCGCCACGTACTTGTTGAATGAATACGTGCGCCCTCGCTCGACTTTCACGCTGATGTCCAGCGCGAGCCGATAGCGATCATGATGCACGGACACCGATTCAGGGCGCACCCCCTCGGGCATTGCAACAGCGGTGGCCATCGCCATGGCGGCACCTTGCTGCGCCTGACCGTCCAGCCAAAGTGACAGGGACTCACTGTCCCCGTCGCTCGTCCCGATGACTGTGTGGCCCGGATACCAGATGGCCGCGCGGTCGGCACTCGAAGGGGCCCGGGGCTGGAGTCGCAAGCCGTTTGCCGCCACCGCCTCCTCCATCTCGGGACCGGTCAGCTGGGCCAGTGGAAACCGCGGGGCGTAGGGTGCCCAAAGCGTGAGTGCGAAAGATAGCTGCACCACACCGTCGTAGTCCGGCGTGATCTGGAAGCGCGTCGCTGACAGATGCGGTGAACCCTGGCTCACGAACGAGGTGACCTCGATATGGGTTTCCCGGCCGCGGTCGAGGTAGCGGTAATCGCTCGTCAGCGTCGCCTCGTGCAGGTCGAGGATCTGCCGATAGTCGCGGAAGTACTGGGCGCTCAGCGGTACGCGGTTGAGCCACGCGAAATCCGATCCCGCGGCTCCAGCGCTGAAATCGATCTCCGCCAGCCCAGGCACAGCCGCCGGGCGGGAAACGTCGCCGGGCGAATAGTCCATGAAGCCTGCCAGGTATGTGCGCGCCGGCTCGGTTCCGCGGGGCGTGCTCAAGGTCGAGACGTAGCCATTTGCGAGGTAGCCCGGGAAGTACGCGGACAGGTCATCCAGGCCGGCGCTCAGGCGAAATCTCGCATCTGTCTCGCAGCGCGCGCCCGGGGCGCAGATGACCAGCAGCACGTTGACCGCGGCGCACGCGGCAATCGCAGCCCGAACGGTCATGTCGTCTTTCGTCTGGCGATCGGGTGAAACCCGAGACCTTACTCTGCCGGCTCGAGCCGGCGCAACCTGCAGTGAATGCCAGGAAGAACCGACGCCTGCGCCTTCAGCCGGCCATGTTGCGGCCCAATCGCCGCATCAATCTCAGAGCGGCCTGCCTCTCCAGCTGCGAAAATCCCTGCAACAGCCGATCCTGCCTGCGCCGGACGACGATGTTGAGACTGTTGAAAAGCGCGCGCCCCTTGTCGGTCAGGAACACCTCGACATAGCGTCCATCGCCCACGCCCGACACGCGCCGAAGGTAACGTTCCTGCTCCATCTTCATCAGCGCCCGGCTCAGAGCCGACTGCTGCAGCATCGCGCGATCGGTGATCTCGTTCACGGTGATGCCATCACCCATCGCGAGAACTGCGAGGATGCGCCAACGCGTCGCGTTGATGCCTTCCTGGCGGAGCTTCTCGACGAGATCGAGGTGCAATTGATACGCCAGCCTGGCAATCAGGTGCGGTAGAAAATCATCGAACCGCTCCCTGCCGCCATCACCTCGCGACGGTTTGCGCCTGGTTGATTTGCGCATGCAGGACGCCGCTCATCCCGGAGCGTACTCTTCCCGCAGCTCCTTCATCGCGGCGACGAAGGTTTCGACGTCGTCCTCGTTGTTGTAGAAATGGTGGCTCGCCCGCAGGTTGCTGTCGCGGTACGAGGTGACGATGTCGCGTTTCAGAAGCTCGGCCGACAGGCGGCTGACGTTGCGTGAGGGTACGCAGACGGTTGCTCCACGACGCGAGTCGTCGCTCGGTGTGATGCTCGGCCAACCGATTTCCTGCAGGCGCCGCATGCACAGTCGCGTTAGCGACAGGTTGCGGGCTTCTATCGCCCTCGTGCCGACGCTCAGAAGCAGCTTCAGGCCCGCCTCGCTGGCGTAACAATTGGGCACTGCCGGTGTGCCGGCCTCGAATCGACGCGCCGTCGGTGCCGGCCGGTTCGCCGTGATATCCATCGCGTTGATGTCCGCCTGGGCCCACCAGCCGCTGTTCGTCGGCACCAGCGCTGGAATGAGCGAGTCCCTGACGTACAGAAACCCGAGGCCAGCGGTACCCAGCAGGTACTTGAGCATGCCACCCACGGCGAAGTCGAGGTCGAGCGCCTTGACGTCGATGTGCAAC
>Ga0134126_10012326_pt1 | contig 10793 bp, 8 predicted proteins | sample KB31752_FD_96881 | JGI IMG/M metagenome (GOLD analysis project Ga0134126, IMG submission 96881) | Terrestrial soil microbial communities with excess Nitrogen fertilizer from Kellogg Biological Station, Michigan, USA - KB3-175-2 | ecosystem: Environmental > Terrestrial > Soil > Unclassified ...
CTCGTGCAGTTCCGCGATGAGCTTGATCTCGATGCCGATCAGCGCCAGCGTCTCGGTCACTACCTCCACCGGGAAGGCGGGCAGTGCCGGCAGCACCGCCCAGGCGCCGACCGCCCCGCCGACCGCCCCCGAGGCCCGGGCCGCCCCGGTGATCAGCGCGTCGGCGGTGTCCTCGATGGACAGGCCGGGGAACTGCGTGCGCAGCGTTGCCCGGTTGCGCACCCGCACCCGCGGCGCCATCGCCACGACCTGCCCGGTCAGCCACTCCGTGCCGGCGAACGCGCCGCGCCGCACCGCGCGGGCCCCGCGGCCGGTGACCCGCGCGCTGGACCTGGCCGCCGCCGCGAAGGCAGCGGTCAGCCTGCGCCGTTCCTCCGGCCGGCGAGCCTCGGTGACCTCGGTCGCGAGTTCGGCCGCCCGCTCCGCAATGGTCTCCCCGGCCTCGATCGTGTTCCCGGCATCGTGCCCCGACCCTGCCGGTTCGCCTGCCATATCGGTCATGCCAGGCACCTACCCAGCAGCGTGCGGTCAATGACGATTCCGGAGTCGGAGAAGCGCGTGCTCAGGCGAACCGGCGGGACTCGGTGGCCAGGCGCAGGCCGAACCCGATGAGCACGATGCCGGTGATCCGCTCCAGCCAGCGCTGCACCCTGGGACGGCGCAGCCACCGCACACCGCGGTCGGCCAGCCACGCGACCACGGCCAGCCAGAGCCCGGTCTCGGCGATGAACCAGGCGCCAAGGACGAGGGAGAACTGCGACGCCGACGCACCGGCGGGCACGAAGGCAGGCAGGAACGCCATGAAGAACACGCTGATCTTCGGATTGAGCAGGTTGGACAGCATGCCGTTGAGGTAGGCGCGGCCCGGCCGGGACGGGGCCTGGCCCAGCGCGGCGATGTCCGGCGCCGGCCCGGCCCGATCGGTGCCCTTGCGCCGGAAGTTGCCGAGGCTGGTCACGCCGAGCCAGATCAGGTACGCCGCGCCGCAGAACCGCAGCACGTCATAGGCGACGTGGCTGACCCGCAGCAGCGCGGACAGGCCGAGGGCGGCGGCCAGTGCCCAGACCGTCAGGCCGGACAGGGTGCCGCAGGCGGTGACCCAGCCGGCCCGGCGGCCACCGCGCACGGTGTTGCGCATCACGAGCATGAAGTCCGGTCCGGGCGCGAGGATCAGCAGGGTCGCGGCGAGTGCGAACCCGAGCAGAGCTGTGGTCACCCGTCCAAGCTATGCCGGAGCCCGTCGCGCCAGCCAGCGCATTATCCGCCGCCCGCCGACCGCGATCATGGCGCTGCGCCAGTGGGCCTTTCGGCCGCGGCCTGAGGCACCCAGGTCCGATGCGACAGCGCATCAGAGCCAGCCATGCTCGTCCGCTGCCCTGACCGCCTCTGCCCGGTTGCGTGTCCCGGTCTTGGCTATCGCGGCGGACAGGTAGTTGCGGACCGTTCCCTCGGACAGGAACAGCTTTTCGGCGATCTCCGCCACCGTCGCCCCGGGCCTGGCTGCGACCAGGACGTCGCGTTCCCTGGCAGTCAGCGGCGACGCCCCGGCCGCCAGCGTCGTCGCGGCCAGCGCCGGGTCGACGACACGCTGGCCGGCCGCGACGCGGCGGATTGCGTCTGCCAGTTGCTCCGCCGGGGCGTCCTTGACCACGAAGCCGCACGCGCCGGACTCCATCGCCCGCCGCAGGTAACCCGGGCGGCCGAACGTGGTGAGGATGAGCGACCGGCAATGCGGTACTTCCTGGGCGAGGACGCCCGCCACCGCCAGCCCGTCGATCCCCGGCATTTCGATGTCAAGCAGTGCGACATCGGGCTGGGATGCCTTCGCCGCGGCGGCCACCTCGTCGCCGCGGCCGACCGACGCGACGACCTCGAAGTCGTCCTCCAGTTCGAGCATGATCGCGAGCGCGCTGCGAATCAGTTCCTGGTCCTCGGCCAGCAGGAGCCGGATGGGGGCCGTCATCTGACGCCTTCGGGATCCAGCGTGACCCGCAGTTGCCAGCCTCCGGCTTGCAGCGGGCCGGCATCGACCCTGCCGCCGGCCACCGACGCCCGCTCGCGCAGGCCGCTGAGGCCATTGCCGGGCGGCACGGCTCCCTCAGGCGCTGGCTCGCCAGTGCCGTCGTCCACGATCTCGACGGCCGACCGGGAGAGGCGGACGGTGCAGCAACTCGCCCGGGCATGCCGCACCACGTTCGTCAGACCCTCCCGCACAGCCCAGCCGAACAGCTCCTGGTGCGCGGGATCAACGATGTCGGTGGCCGTGGGCAGCTCGGCTGCGATGCCCGAAGCCCGCAGCAGTTCCCGGCCGTGGGCTAGCTCGCCGGCCAGGGTGACATCCCGGTAGCCGGACACCGCGCTGCGCACGTCGGCCAGCGCCCGCCTGCACAGCTCCTCGACCTCGGCGATCTGGCCGAGGGCCTGTGCCGGGTCGGCCGGGCCCAGCCGCCTGGCAAGGCCGGCCTTGACCGTGATCGTGGTCAGCGAGTGTCCCAGGAGGTCGTGCAGGTCGCGGGCTATCCTCATGCGCTCGTTCTCGGCGGCCAGCCGGGCAAGCTCCGCGCGCGCCTCGGCGAGCGCCTGGTTCCCTCGCAGCACTTGGAGGATGGCAAACGTGACGATCGCGATCACCGGGATCGCGACCGGCGTGACGTCGTTGAAGGAGGCGCCCAGGCTGACGTGCCAGGACGGGATCACGGTCGGGACGACGAGCGCGGCGACCGAGAAGGCGGCCACCAGCGGTATCGACCTTCGGCCGAGACGCCCCACGCTCAGCATGGTCAGGAAGACGAACGCGACGAATCCCGCCGCGCGCGCAAACGGCAGTTCAGCGAGCGACAGCGCGAGCAGGATCCCGAAATAGGCCCAGAACGCCCGCCCGGATGTTTGCGGTGTTATCAGCAGCGGGGCCGCGAGCCAGCACGCGGCGAAGGCGGCGAGGATGGCGTAACCAGCCACCTGGTCCGCGCCGCGCGAGTTCTCGGTCACCGAGATGACCACGTAGATGAGGTAGGCAAGTGGAAGCGCGACCAGGGCGACAGGCCGCCAGCCGTCGGCCCACTGGCGCTGACTCGCTAGCCAGTCCGCCTCGCCAGGAGTGGCCAGCGGCACATCATTGACCATCTCGGCATCCATGTCTGTGCAGCGTAATGCGGCTGGCGTCGTCAGGCCCTGGCCGCGTTCCGGCGGTAGGCGAGCCCTGCGACCGGCACGAGGGCGACGGTCCAGACCGCGATCACCAGCCACGCCTGACCAGGCCATCCGCCGCCGCCAACGGCCACGCTCTTCCCGGCCTGCACCAGCCAGTAAGACGGCAGCGCCTTCATCACCTCGAACAGGGGGCCCGACTTGGCAAGCTCGAAGCCGTAGACACCCCCGAAGAGCGAGAACAGGACGACCATCCCGCCCAGCGCCGGCGTCAGCGCATCGACGGGCATGAGGTAGCCGACGACGAACCCGATGACGACGAAGGGGATAAGGCCCACCAGGATCAAGCCGGTCATCGCAAGCCACTGGCCCGCGGCCAGGCGGACCCCGAGCGACACGCCAGCCAGGTAGAGCAGCACCAGCGTCGGCAGCACCAGCAGGTACGTGCTGACCACCTTGGCGGTCAGGTCAGTGTGCGCCCGCAGCGGGGTGATGCGCAGCTGCCGGGTCCAGCCGCCTGATATGTCGCGCGCGATGCGCGCTCCAGGCCCGACAGCGGCGAACATCGATCCGTACACCGCCATCGCTGTCATGAAGTACAGCGGGAAGCTCGTCCCGTTGAAGGTGGCGTGGCGCTGTCCGGACGCGACCCCGAAGAACAGCACGAGCGGCAGCGCCAGCGTCATGGCGTAGAAGACGCGGTTGCGCAGCACGCGCAGCACTTCATAACGGAGATGGGTGGAGCTGTTCATCGCGTTACCTCCATGACATCCACGGCATCGCTCTTTTCCGCGGTCAGTTCCATGAACGCCTCCTCCAGGCTGCCGCCGCGTACCTCGACGTCCCTCACGCCGGGGAACGCGCCGAGCAGCGCCCGGAGGGCGGCGTCGGCATCGGAGCAGGACAAAATGATCGCGTCCCCGTGCCGGTCAGCTGCGCGGACTCCGGGCAGAGCGCGCAGGTCGGCCGTGTCAGCGTCCGGGAGCGTTGCCCGGATCGTTCGCGAGGCAGCCTGCGCCTTGATCTCGGTCGCGGGGCCGTCGGCGACGACCGCCCCCCTGGCGATCAGCACGATCCGGTCGGCGTATGCGTCGGCTTCCTCGAGATAGTGGGTCGCGAAGACGACGGTCTTGCCCCGCCCGGCGATGTCCCGCATTGACCGCCAGAAGTCGCGGCGGCCCGCCACGTCGATGCCCGCGGTGGGCTCGTCAAGCAGGAGCAGGTCGGGGTCGCCGACGAGGGCGGCGGCGAACCGGACCCGCTGCGCCTGGCCGCCGGATAGCTTGGTGGTCCACTGCCCAGCAAACGCATCGGCGCCGGTCAGGCTGAGTACGTCATCAACCCCGAGTGGCGCCGGATAGTACGACGCCGTCAGTGCAACAAGCTCGCGCACCCTGAGATGGTCGAGCGGCGACCCGGTCTGCAGCATGCCGCCGACCCAGCCTGCCTGCACCGCCTTGGCCGGAGGGAGGCCGAAGACCGAGATGGTCCCCTGGTCCGGGCGGGTGAGGCCGAGCATCATGTCGATGGTCGTCGTCTTGCCGGCGCCGTTCGGGCCGAGCAGCGCGACGGTCTCACCCGGGGCTATGGCCAGGTCGAGCGACCGGACCGCGCGCACTGCGCCGTAGGACTTGGACAGCTGTGAAAGTACGATCCCGCCATCGGGACCAGTCCCAGTAACCATGGCACGAGCGTGGCTGTACCCACCTTCACGCCGGTAGTGCCTCGGCTAACGGGTTCGCGGTGACAAATGTCATACAGCCAAGCCACACGCGCAGCGGAACGCTACGAACTGCCCATACTGCCGCCGCCCTCAGCAGGCCATCAAGACGTCCGGTCGAGCACGGTTTGCGCGCTGGCCGGGCGGCGCATGACAAGCGCCGAGAAGGGTAGAGTCAAGATAGATACCTGAATATATGCCAAAGGGGCATAACGACATGTTTTCCCCAATTCTGGACGGGAAACAAAACCGCACAGACGAAGAGGCTGCTGAGTGGGAAAGGCGGCGGTCGAAGCTCAGCAAGGACTACGACGCGTCGCCGTGGCTAACATCGCTGGTTGCCTTCAGCGGCTTCGTAGCGGCGTTCATCGGGTCGGTCGTCGCGCTGCTCGTGATCGCCAACCTGCGCCGTGGTACAGCATGGTTGCCGTACGCACTGATACTGGGCGCGCTGGTGGGAGCCCACCTGTGTCTGCGCGCCGTGCGCTATCGGAAACGGCGGCACGCCAGGCTGTCGGCCGTTGGTGATCATGGCCAAGAGGCAGGTGACCGGCCCGCAGCGAGGGTTCAGGACCGGACGGGGCGCTGGGAGTAATGTCCTGAGCCGCACTTGGCGCAAGTGCGGAGGGCTTCCGCTCGCTCGACGAGCGCCCTGCCCGCCTGGAGGTCGGCGCTGGCTGGGGTAGCCCGTCTCGGACCGGCCGCGGTAACGCCGTAAATCGTCGTCATAAACGATCGGGCAAACCGCCGTGGCACGCGCCAGGTGTAGCCGCAATCGGCGCAGCTTCGCTCAAACTCCCGGGCCTGCCATGGAAGGCGCATTACTTCACCCCATACGGAGGTAATGGCGTGCTCATACGGAGGTAATGGCGCGCCGGGTACCTGGAAAGGGCTGGCTCGCCAGCTCCGATGCTATGGCCTCAGGGCCGCCATTTCCATCGTCTGCCTCCAGCATGCGCAGCCTTTCCCCCACGCCAGGCCCAACCGTCAGCCGCGCTGATCCGCAGCGCTCGCCGCGCCGCGTCGGGGTGGCAGTACGGCTGCTGGGTCGTGCCCACGACCCGGCCCCGGACATCTGGGGCCGCGACTTGCCTGGGGTGCCGTTGCCGCTGAGGCCCTTGATCAGGTATTCGTTAGTTCACCCGAATACGGGTACCTTGCCCGGCATGACGAGAAGAGTTGGCTGATGCTCGCGACGCTCCTGCTGGCCGGGATCATCGCTGCCCCGCTGGGCTCGATCGCACTGCTCACGCCGGTCCGGAGGCGCACAGACAACAAGCCGGGGACCTGGTCCGCCACCCGCCGGTTCGTGCTGGCCGTGATCGGCACGGTGGTGCTCGCCGCACTCGTGGCCGTGGTGCTGAAGCTGCTCAAGGTGTCACAGCACAACCTCATCCTCGGCATCGCCGGCGTGGCGGTCGCCAGCGTGGTCTGGCTCCCGGCCACCCGGCAGTGGACCGCCCGGGCCCACCTGTGCTGGGCGACCAGCGTGTTCCTGTTCGTGGTGTACCTGGCCTACGCGCTGGACTGGACCATCAACAGCCATCTCGGCCCGGCCAGCACGGCCGGTGGCCTGCTGCTGTGGCTGTTCGAGCTGTTCGCCGCGATCATGTCCTGCGCCTACCTGTGGGAGATCTGCGACGCACTGGGCACCGAGCACTGGCGCAGGCGTATCACCGCGCAGACCCGGCTGCCAGCCGCCGACAAAGACCTGCCGATGATCAGCCTGCACGTGCCAGCGCACAACGAGCCGCCGGAGATGGTCAAGCAGACGCTCCGCTCGCTGTTGCGCCTGGACTATCCGCGCTACGAGATCGTCGTGATCGACGACAACACCGACGACGAGTCGCTGTGGCGCCCGGTCGAGGAGTGGTGCGCCCGCCACAAGGTCAAGTTCGCCCACCTGGAGAACTGGCCCGGCTACAAGTCGGGCGCGCTGAACTACGCGCTGCGCCGGCTGACCGACGAGCGGGCCGAGCTCATCGGCGTCGTCGACTCCGACTACCAGCTCGAACCCGGGTTCCTGCGCCGCTGCGCCCCGCCGTTCGCCGATCCGTGGGTCGGCTTCGTCCAGTCCCCGCAGGACTACCGCGACTGGGAGCACGCCCGGTACTACCGGCGGCTGTACTACTCCTACAAGTACTTCTTCGCGGTCTCCCAGCCCTCCCGCAACGAGCACGACGGGGCGATCTTCGCCGGCACGATGGGCCTGATCCGCCGGGTCGCACTGGACGAACTGGGCGGCTGGGACGAGTGGTGCATCACCGAGGACGCCGAGGTTTCGCTGCGGCTGCTGCGGGCCGGCTGGCACGGGCTGCACGTCGACCAGACCTGGGGGCGCGGCATCATGCCGCTGACGTTCGAGGCGCTCAAGGGCCAGCGGTACCGGTGGTGCTTCGGCGGCATCCAGATCATCCGGATGCACTGGCGGTCGCTGATTCCCGGCCGGCAGAACAGGGAGAACCATCTCACCGCCGGGCAGCGCTGGGCCTACCTGTCCGGCGGCGTCCAGTGGTACGGCGACCTGCTCGGCCTGGTCTTCTTTGTCTTCCTGCTGGCCGGTGCGGTGAACCTGGCGAGCGGCGGGGGCGAGCTGTTCCGCAAGCTGACCCCGTTCCTGCTGGCGACCGTGCCGGTGCTGGTCGGGCTTGGCCTGATCCGGGCGGTGGCCTTGCTGCGCCGCGGCACCGGCGCCCACTGGCGGGACGCGATCGGCGCGTTCTTCATCTGGCAATCCACCTCCCTGGTCGTGGCGCGCGCGTCGGTGCTTGGCCTGTTCGCCCGCAAGGCGGCGTTCCTGCGCACGCCGAAGACCAGCGAGCGGGCCAAATGGTGGGAGGCGCTGCGGGCGAACTGGGCGGAGTCCACGCTGGCCGCCCTGGGCCTCGCGGGCATCGGCCTGGCGGTGGGCCAGATCACCAGGCTGGCCGCCCCGCTGCTGGCCGCCATGCTGGTCTTCCCCACGCTGGGCTACGCGGCGGCGCCGTTCAATAGCTGGGCCGCGCAGCGGGCCTCGCTGCCGCAGTGGCTGCGCGACCGCAGGCGTACCGAGTCCCAGCGCGACCGCCGTGCGTTCGCGGCCGGGGCGGCCACGGGCGGCGTGGTCGCGGTGGCCGCCGTGGTGGTGGGTGCGCTGGTGCTGCTGCTGACCCCGACCAAGCACCTGCAGACGCCGAGCCTGGTGGGGCCGGCTCAGGGGCACACGGCCACGCCCACGCCCACCCCGCACCACTCCCATACCGCCTCGCCCACGCCGACGCCGACGACCCCGTCGCCCAGCCCGTCGGCCGTGCCTACCACGACCTCCCCGTCGCCGAGCCTGTCGCCCACCACGTCCCCCTCGCCGACCCCGTCGCCCACGACGGCCACGCCGAGTCCCACCTCGACGTAGCCGACGGCGGTGATCGCTGGCCGGCGTTCAGCAGCGTCGCCTTAGCACGCTTCCAGGGGAGCCGCAGGACGGCAGGCAGGACCAAAGTGCCTGCCTGGGCCGCCTCAGCAGGCGCCGAGGCTGCCGCCGGAGAGCAGAGCGGAACCGAGCGCCTGCCATGCTCCGCCGTAGTAGGTCGGGTGGCCGCGCTGGGCGGCCGCGGCCTGCCGCAGCAACCGCTGGGACGCCCCGCGGTCACCGGCGGCCTTGGCCGCGGCGGCGGCAGCCACCAGCGGCAGCACCGAGGGTGTCCCGTTCAGTACGGTGCCGTCCGGGCGCAGGGCGAGCGCCTGGGCATGGGCGCCGGAGCGCAGCAGCGGCCACCATCGTGCGGCCAGCGCCCTGGCCTGCGGGTCACACGACGCGGCGAACCAGACCACGACGCGCTGCGCGTCCAGGCCATACTGCGTCTGCGGCTGGCTACCGTCGGGCGCCGGCTCCGGCCGCAGGACGCCGGTCGCGGTCAGCTCCGCCCAGTCGGGCGGGAGCAGCCGGCCGTTCCCGGTGAGCTGGCGCGTCAGCGCCACCGTGCCGGCCGCCAGGCGGTGCCACTGCCGGCCGCCGGTGGCCTGGGCGATACCTTGCAGCGCCTGCAGTGACCAGTAGCTGGGGTCGAGGGACGCGGGGCGGCCGGTGGCCCACGGTCCCGCCGCCAGGATCGGCGTCCCGCCCGGGCCTGTAGTCACCTCGTGTGCCAAGATCGCGGCGGCCACCTTGCGCCCGGCATCATGCATCGAGGCAGCGGACGGCCCGTGGTAGCGCAGCAGCGCCCAGGCGATGAGCAGGTCCGCGTCGCTGGCCGCCTGCTGGCTGACGACCTTGCCTGCGGCATTCGCATGGAACGCGAACAGGCCGTTCCGCAACCGCAGATGATCGTGCGTCCAGCCCCAGATCCGCCGGAACGCCGCGTCGTCACCGGCCACCTCCGCCAGCAGCATGCCGTATGCCTGGCCCTCGCTGACCGTGTCGCCACCCTGGTCAAGCCGAACCACCCGGCCGCCGGGCTGTGCGTACTTCGCCAGGAACCGCCCGGCCGCCTGCTGCTGGGGGCTGGCCGCGATGGCCGCACCGCCACAGCCCGCCGCAGCCGCCGCGAGCCCGGAGCAGGCAATCACGGCCATGACGCGGGCGGCGGCGTTCATCCAAGGCATAGGTTGTGACTCTCCGGGTCGCACGCACACAAACCCCCTATCCCGTTTGACTTCCGGGGCACGGGTGAGGATTAAAGATCATGAATGTCGTGACCGTCGCCAACCGGCTGCCCGTCCGGATGGGTGACGATGGGTGGGAGCTTTCGCCGGGCGGGCTGGTCACCGCGCTGCGGCCGGTCATGGCGGCGCACTCCGGCGCCTGGGTCGGATGGGACGGCGGCACCAGGGGCGTCCCCGAGACCATGCCCGATCTCAGCGTCAGGCTGAGGCCCGTCGCGCTGACCGCCGGCCAGGTACGGCAGTACTACCACGGGTTCGCCAACGCGACGCTGTGGCCGCTGCTGCACGACGCGATCGAGAGATCCCGGTTCGAGCGCGCCTGGTGGCACAGCTACCAGAACGTGAATTCCCTGTTCGCGCAGACCGCGGCGGGGGCGCTGTACGACCGGCCGGGCTCCCTCGCCTGGGTGCACGACTATCACCTCATGCTGGTTCCGCAGCAGATCAGGCAACGGCTTCCCGAGCAGCCCATCGGGTTCTTCCTGCACGTGCCCTGGCCGCCGCCGGACATCTTCGCCCGGCTGCCCTGGCGGCGGGAGATCCTGCTCGGGCTGCTCGGCGCCGATGTGGTGTCGTTCCACACCGAGGGCTACCGCAGAAACTTCGTCCGGACCTGCGGCCGCCTGCTGGCCGACACCGGCGTCCACATCCACGGGTCGCAGATCACCCTGCCCGACCGCCGCGTTGTCGTCACGACCAGCGCGCCCATCTCGATCGACGTGGCGGAGTTCACCCGCCTCGCGAACGACCCTGAGACCGGCCGTGACATCGAGGCGCTCCGTGAGCAGTTCGCGGGCCGGACCCTGCTGCTCGGCGTGGACCGGCTCGACTACACCAAGGGCATCATCGAGCGGCTGCTCGCCATCGAGATGCTCCTTGACCGGCGCGCCGACCTGCGGCGGAGCCTCGCGTTCCTGCAGGTCGCCGTGCCCAGCCGGGACGATGTGGCGGAGTACCGCAACCTGCGCGCCACGGTGGAGCGTCACATCGGCCGGATCAACGGCACGTTCACCGAACCCGGTTCGGACGTGCCGGTCCACTACCTGCACCGGAGCCTGCCGCCGCAGCAGCTCGCCGCCTACTACGCGGCCACGGAGGCCCTGCTGGTAACCCCGCTCATCGACGGCATGAACCTGGTCGCCAAGGAGTACGTCACGGTCCAGCAGGCCCGGCGGGGCAGCGGGGCGCTGGTGCTGTCGGAGTTCACCGGGGCCGCCGCGGAGTTGCGCGAGGCGGTCCCGTGCAACCCGTTCGACGTCGAGGGGCTGTCCTACCGCATCGAGCA
>Ga0134126_10012329_pt1 | contig 10792 bp, 8 predicted proteins | sample KB31752_FD_96881 | JGI IMG/M metagenome (GOLD analysis project Ga0134126, IMG submission 96881) | Terrestrial soil microbial communities with excess Nitrogen fertilizer from Kellogg Biological Station, Michigan, USA - KB3-175-2 | ecosystem: Environmental > Terrestrial > Soil > Unclassified ...
CTCGCTCCTCGACCGCGACGCCTTGGAGTGCTATGCTCTGCCAAGGCTGGCATCCGGGGGGCAATCGTGGCACAGGCAGCTTCTACCTACTTGGGGGAGCAACGACGGCGGAGCACTCGCATTGAACAAACGCTGCCAATAATCATTCGCGGCACTGACTTGTTAGGTCAGCCGTTTGAAGAGCGAACCTCGACGCAAAGCCTCAGCTTCCATGGTTGCCGCTACGCCTCCAAGCATCACCTCCCGAAAAACACCTGGGTTACCATCGAGGTCTCCGCCGGACAGAGACAGAGAGAACAACTCAACACCCGCGCGCGTGTCACCTGGATCCAGAGGCCCCGTACTTTGCGTGAGTTGTTTCAGGTCGGCGTCGAACTGGAAATGGGCAGCAATGTGTGGGGTGTCGCGTTCCCTCCGGCGGATTGGGTGAGCAGTAGCATTGAGGGTATGGAAACGGCGGACGTGAGCTCGGCGATCCATGCTGCTGCAGAGATCAAAGAAAAAGAGGCGAGCGCGATGAAATCGGTCCCGCGAGAAGGCTCGCTCGCTTCCTACTTGGAGGATTCGCTTGCGAGCTCTGCCCGTCAATCTTCGCCCGGCGTGCAACAGGCGGCCGAACTCAATATTGAGGAAAGCCCTCTTCTGCGGGAGCTTCGTCATCAATTCGAATTCCAGGCACAGAAAGCGGTTGAGAAAGCGCGAGAGGTTGCCGAGCAAGTGGTCGACGAACGCGCTACCAGCCTCAGGGACGAACTGCATAATCAGTTGAACCAGGAACATCGCGCCACGGCGGAGGCGCTCTATGAAAAATGGCGCCAGGAATTCGAAGGTCGGGAGTCATCTTCGAGGGAAAAGATTTCGTCGGAGCTAACGCAGCGGTTGATCGCCCAGGCGGCCCAGGTGAGGCAGGAGGTTCACGAAAACCTGAACACTTCGTGGGGCGACGCAATCGAGAGAACCCAAGCCGCGCTTTTGGAATGGGAACGCCGTACGGAAGATTTGCGTGGCGAAGTGCATGCCGTTTCCGAAGAAGTTGCGAGCCAGGCGGAGCGGCGTCTCGAGGAAAAGCTGTCACGGCAGCTCGATGAGATCCGAAAGGAACTGGGATCGCGCGCGGAGCACCAGATTGCGCTTGAGCAAGGGCACGCCGTAGAGACGCTGGGAATCCGGGACAGCGTGCGTCAGCATCTTCAAGAGGAAATGGGTCGCGCTCAGGCGCAGTGGAACGACCTTCTCGAATCCTCGATCGACAGCGCGGCACAAAGGCTCGTTGGCCGTGTTACCGATAGCTCTCAACAAATACTGCAAGCTGCCGAGCAAAAAGTGGCTGCGCAGGTCGCGGATCTCCAGCAGGATTCCGGACTCAGTATCGAAACCGCACGCGCCGCGCTTGATGAGGTGAAGAGCGCGCTCGATCAAGAAATAGCCCTCACGAAAAGTTCTTTGACAGAAATCGAAAACGCTGCAACGCACTTCTCCGAATATTCCAGACAGCTCGAAGCGGCGGGTCAGGATCGTTTGAATGATTTGCGTCAGCGTCTGGAATCGGCCGTCGCGTTGCAGGTTGCAGAACTGGATCGTCGGGCGGCTGAATCGCATAAACGTTCGATGGAGTCTGCCGAATCGCGATTGGCGGAAATGAGCAAGCAGAGAGTGGAACAAACGGCCGGCGAAATCGACGCAAAGATGACTCCAGTTTTGGAAAGGGCGGCTGAGGCCGCGCGGCAGCTGTCCCTTCGCGAAGAGCAGGCGAAGGAACTTCTACACATTCACCGTGAGAGGTTGCGACAGTCTTCCGCGAACATGCAGCAAGAGGCAACGGAAAACATGTCATCGATGCTCACCGGTTTGCAGAGCGATTTCGAGCTTGCAGGAAAACGGGTTTCTGCGAAATGGGTCGACGAAGTTCACGCGAATATAGCGCGAATAGCAGAGGAAGCCTCGGCGGGGCTCGCAAAAGCCTGTGATGAGCAGTTGCAACGCAGTTTTTCGCGGCTGGACGCACGCACGGAAGACTCTGTCAATAATGCAGGGAAGAGTATCGATCAAGTGGCTGCGGAAGCGGCGGAAAATTATCGCGCGCACCTTGAGAATGTCGAAGCTTCTCAGCTGAAGATCACCGGTGAGCGCTTGGAAGCGCTTTCGCAGAAGCAAGTTGACGCCGCGAAGAAGCAATGTGAGGAAACGGCGGAGGCAGTCGCGCGAACCTTTGAGCAGAAGATACAGACGGTGACGGAAGACGTGGCTGAGCAGGTCGCTGCTGAAAACAATGCTCGGGGCGAACAAGAGCGCAGGCGGCTGGAGGCTGCGGCCGAGCAAATCTTGCATGGTTTGCAAGCGCGCGCACAGACCTCGTTCAGTCACTTCCAGGAACAGCTCGCAATTACCTCAGAGCGAAACCTGGCACAGTCGAACGACAGCCTTGCATTGCAACTTAGCGCCACGCTCGACGCGTTCCGGGAACGGGGTAAGACTCAACTCGCGGAATGGTCTGCGAAACAAGAAGGATTGGGAGCTGAAGAGCTTGAGCGGCACGAGGATCGGCTTCGCTCTGCCGGGAACTCCTGGCTCGACGCAACAGTGAACCAGCTTGACGCATTAAACCGGACACGCATGGATTCCCTGATTCGCGGCGCTGAAGACGCGATGCGCAAGGCATGCGTCGATGTATTCGATGGAGTGGCGCAGGCGATGAAGGAGAAACTCCTCGGCGCTTTCAGCGAATCACGCAATGCTCCAGCACCACCCTCGGGCGAAAATGAAAGCCTGGAACGGCGCGCCTCCGCCTGAAACGCCGGTCACAAGATAAGAATCTCCTCAAAGCTTTTGTTGTGGAGCTGGCGACTCATCGTTTGCCGGCGATCTCCACAAGTGAATCCGCGGCATAATCCACCTGCTCCTCGGTCATCTCCGGGAAAAAAGGCAAGGCAAGGGCGCGTTCGCACGCACGTTCAGCATGAGGGAAATCACCAGCGCGATATCCCAGATTTGCCAGGGCTTTTTGCAAATGCAACGGCCGCGGATAATGCACGGCGGTGCCTACGCCGCGTTCTTCAAGTTGCCTCTTCACGGCATCACGGTTATCGACGTAAACCACAAACAAGTGATACGCGCATTCGTCGCGCGGATCGTCTTGCGGCATGTCGAGTCGCGCCGCACTGAGTTGCTTGCGGTAGCGTTGCGCAAGCGCCTTTCTATCCGCCGACCATTTGTCCAGGTGGCGCAGCTTCACGCGCAGCACCGCGCCTTGAAAACCTTCCATGCGATAGTTGTAGCCGACGAAATCGTGGAAATACCGGCGCGCTTCTCCATGACTTCGCGCCGCGCGGCAGTATTCGGCGACGCGGTCCTCGTTGGTGACCAACGCCCCCGCCTCGCCATAAGCCCCCAAATTTTTTGACGGGTAGAAGCTGAACGCGCCAGAGTTTCCTAAAGCACCGACGCGCCGCCCGCGGAAGCGCGCGCCATGTGCCTGGCATGCATCTTCGACGAGCACCAGTTTGTGTGCGCGCGCAATCCCTTCGAGCGCGTCCATCCCAGCCGGCCGGCCGTAGAGGTGAATCGGCAGTATCGCCCTGGTGCGCGGCGTGATGGCGCGCTCGACCAGTTGCGTATCGATGTTGGAATTCAGCGGGTCAATGTCTACGAAGACGGTCTTTGCGCCCGTGTAAGCGATCGCTTCAGATGTGGCGATAAATGTATTCGGGCTCGTGAGGACTTCGTCGCCCGGCCCAATCCCCGCCGCGAGCAGCGCCAAATGCAGCGCGCTCGTTCCTGAATTCAGCGCGATGCAGTGTTTCGCTTCACAGTACGACGCAAATTCCTTTTCGAAAGCGGCTACTTCGTCGCCCAGGCTGAACGATGCGTTGCGGCAAACGCGGTCGAGCGCCTCCAGAATTTCCTCTCGGAGGCCAGCATACTGAGTTTTCAGATCGAAATAAGGTACCTTCATCAAAGTTTTCACGGTTCAACTTTACTTTTTCCGGACCTGGCGCGCAATCGAGAAGCGCCATCCGCTTCCGATATGTGACGTGGAACCCCTCGTGTTAATCTCTTCATGCGGAGATCCATGGTCCCTTCTCACATGGCAGAACAGGAGCGCCGGCCTGAAACGGCGCGGATGGCGTTCGATGCAAACTCAGAAAGCAAAACGCCATTGACTGTTTCCGTGATCATTGCTGCCTATAACGAACGGGCGTTTATCGAGGAGATTCTGCGGCGCGTGCAGGCGGTGGGCGTCGCGCATGAAATCGTGGTCGTCGATGACGGGTCCACCGATGGAACTCGCGAATGGCTGACGGAGATGCACCGGCTCCAGCAAGCCGGCGAAACGGAGGCGGAAATTCTCGAGGGACGCTCGCGTTTGCCCTTGAGCAACATCCGTTTTTTATTCCAGAAGCACAATCAGGGGAAAGGCGCCGCGCTGCGACGCGGTTTCGACGAGGCCAGCGGCGATATTTTTCTGGTTCAGGACGCTGACCTCGAATATGACCCGCGCGAATACGCCAAACTGATCGAACCCATCCTCGATGGACGCGCCGACGTGGTTTACGGGTCGCGATTCCTCGGAGGTCCGCAGCGCGTCCACTTTTTTTGGCATTACGTGGGCAACAAACTCCTAACGCTGCTTTCCGACATCGTCACGAACTTGACGCTCTCTGACATGGAGACGTGTTACAAGGTATTTCGCAAAGAAGTGATTCGAGGTATGCGCCTGCGCTCGAATCGCTTCGGCTTTGAGCCGGAAGTGACGGCGCGCGTGGCCAAGGGACGGTGGCGCATTTACGAAGTGCCGATTTCTTACGCGGGCCGCTCGTACGAGGAAGGCAAGAAAATCACTTGGCGCGACGGCGTTGTCACGCTCTATGCCATTTTGCGCTACCGCTTATTTGACTGAAAACGTTCAGCCGTTCCTGCCCTTTTTCACCCTTGTCATGACTATATGTGAGTGAGAGTTCCTGTGATTTTTGTCCGGCGCAGAGCCCATGCAAACGTAAAAAAGGACAGCGGTAATAAAATTGCCGCAAAGATCAGCAACGCAATGATCGAAGGCCAGAGCAGGCGAAATGGCGCTCCCCCCAGCAAGGCGGAGCGCATCCCTTCCAGCGAATACGTGATCGGAATTAACCGCGCGACATCCTGCAGGTACTTCGGCAAAATCGAAACCGGATACATCGTCCCGCCGAGCAATCCGGAAAGCCCCAGAAGAATCCATTTTGCGGGATTGCCGCGCTTGAATAGCAGCGTGTAGCTGGTCGAGAAAATTCCCAGGCCCGCAAATGCCAGGATGGAAGCCAGCAGGATAAGTATTGCGCCGATCCAGTTTGCCGAGCGGGGTGAGAACCCGAACAAGAGGACGCCCCATCCGAGGTACACCACGGTGCGCAAGGAGGTCAGAACAAACGGATAGATCACGGAACCGAGCAACGTTACGGGAAGCGATGTTTGTGTTACAAGCAACGCTTCGAGGGTGCGATTCTGACGCGCCTCCTCGAGGCTGGAATCAAATGCATTGAGCGCCACCGCCAGATAATCGAAGAAGGCGAAGCCGATCAGCGCAAATGCGAAGTAGCTGCCGCCATGGGGTAGGGCACTCGAAAGTTGAGGGCTCTCGACGAATCGTGAAAGATAATAAAACGTGGCGACGCCAAACAACGCCTCGCAAGCTCCCAAAATAAAGGCGCTGCGATATCCGCGCGCGATGGCAAGGTCACGGCAAAAAAAGGCCCACAACTTTTCAAACGTAATGCGCATGTTCATCCGTTGCGTCCCGCCGAGGAATGAGGTCCCGTTAGGTGTTCGAGAGCTCCCTGCAGATGGGCCGCGCCTGCCTGTGCACAGAGACTGCGCGGGGTATCGAACGCAAGGATGCGTCCTTCGGCAAGTAATACAACTCGACTTGCCATTTCTTCAACTTCGCCGAGTGTGTGGGAGGCAAAAGCAGCGTTGTGCCAAGCCGTCCTACGATGTCGTCTTTTAGGAACCGGCGAAACTCGACGGCAGCCAACGGGTCAAGGCTGCGCGTAGGTTCGTCGAGAAGCAACACTGCCGGCGCGTGTAGGAGAGACCGCGCCAGACCCAATCGCTGCAGCATGCCTGTCGAATACGTGCGCGACTGCCGCTCCAATATCTCGTCCATGCCGAGCAGTTCTGCCAGTTCGTCAATTCTCCGCGATGCTTCACGACGCATTAAATTATTCATTGTGGCGAACAGACGCAGATTCTCTCGCCCAGTCAGGCGTCCATAAAATCCCTCGTCGCCGCTGGTGTAGTAACCAAGTTGTTTGCGTGCGCCTGCTCCATCGCTTACCACATCGCAACCGGAAATTTCCGCCTGCCCGCGCGAGGGTAAAATCAATGTGGCCAGCACTCTGAGAAGCGTGGATTTGCCGGCGCCATTTTCACCGATCAGCGCGACGGCGTCTCCGGGCTCAACCGAAAAGGAAACTCCTGCCAACGCGCGCAGCGTAAGACGCGCTACCGGTTGCATCAGGGCCCGCCATCCCGAATAGGAGGGCGGAAAGTACTTCTCGAGATTCCGAACGATGATTGTGCGTGAGGGCACGAATTGTCTTTATAGCCGAACTTGCTGCCCGGAATCCAGTTCGACGTTGCCCGGCGCCGGCGAATCCAAGTAGAATTACACAGTTGTCTTCACGCAATCTCGAAGGGTCGCGGTCCCTTCTGCTCTTGACCTTGAGCGGAAGAATACACATCTACCTCCGGGTCATGTTCGGAAGGGTTTCAAATGAGCAGCGACTTCAGCAACGACGCGATTCTCATGGCGACAAAACAGCAGGTTTCCTGCGACCTGGGCGAGGAAGCGGCCATTCTCAACATGAAAAACAGTGTCTACTATGGGTTGGACCCGGTAGGCGCGCGCATCTGGCGGTTGCTCCAGCAACCCACAAGCATCAGTGCGATTCGTGATGTGATCGTCCAGGAATACGATGTCGCTCCGCAGCAAGCCGAAAGCGATCTGCGTGCTCTGCTTGAAAAATTGCTTCGTGAGGGTTTGGTGGAGTTGACCGGTGATTCTCGCTGAAGCTGCCGCTACAAATTATCGCCGAAGACAATTCCGATATGTTCCGCATTAAGCGCTTTTCTGCGGTAATCGCATCTATAGGAATAAGGCGCCAAGGGCGGCTAAGGTGGACGCTGTGAATGCGACGTGGGTGCGCTTTTGTAAACTCTCCGGCCGCGAGCGCCGGGATTTTTTCCTGGGATTGCTGTTCCTTCCGGCTGTGGTGATCTGGCTGCGTGTATCCACGTTTCAAAGCGTTCAGCAGACATTGGAGAAGTGGCATGGCGCCACTGCCTCGGCGAGTCAGCGTGATGACACCAGTATCTTCACCGAGGCTCAGTCTGCGAGCCGCATGTTGGACGCTGCTTCCCGCCGCGGCCTCGTTCGCGGAAACTGCCTTTCCCGTTCCATGGCGCTGTGGTGGCTGCTGCGACGGCGAGGAATTCCGGCGCAATTGCGAATTGGGGCAAGAAAGATTGGCAGTCAACTGGAGGCTCACGCCTGGGTTGAAGTCGCCGGGCGCGCGGTCAATGACTCGGACGACGTTCAAACTCGATATGCGCCTTTCGCGGGCCCCATTGCCGGCAAGATGGTTGCACAAAAATGAGTGGGATTGTTGGCATAGCCCACTTGGAAGGCAGGCCAGTCGATTCCGATCTGCTGCGCCGGATGGCGAACTGGCTTTCCTTCCGCGGCCCGGACGCGCAGGCGATCTGGGCCGATGGTCCCGTTGGCCTGGGTCACGCACTGCTTGCTCATACAAGTGACTCCGAGCGCGAACGCCAACCCGCGACCCTCGACAGACGCACCTGGATCGTGGCAGATGTGCGTCTCGACGCACGCAGAGAACTCATCGATGCTCTTCGTTCGAGCGGCGCCCACGTAAACCATTCCGATACGGATCCTCAACTGCTTCTCCGTGCTTATGAGGCATGGGGTGAGACTTGTCTCGACCACTTGCTTGGCGATTTCGCGTTCGCGATTTGGGACGCACGACGCAGTCAGCTTTTTTGCGCCTGCGATCACTTCGGCATCAGGCCGCTTTATTTTGCCCACGTGGACGGCTCTTTCATTTTCAGCAACACACCCGATTGCCTGCGGCTTCATCCCGCGATTTCCGACCGGTTGAATGACGCAGCAATCGCGGATTTCCTTCTCTTTGGCATGAACTATGATCCATCATCCACTTCGTTTGCGGATATCCGCCGCCTGCCGCGCGCGCACTCCCTACGGTGGTCTGCCTCAGGTTTGCAACTCCGGGAGTACTGGCGTCCTCCCACCGATGGTGCGATTCACTATCAGCGGCGCCGCGAATACGTTGAGCACTTCGGTGAATTATTTAAGACTGCCGTCGAAGACCGGCTGCGGACGAACAAAGTTGGAATTCTTCTAAGTGGCGGGCTCGACTCCTCCAGTGTCGCGGCTGTGGCTCATGAATTGCGCAAAGAAAAGTACCCAGCGTTGGAACTGCACGCATTCACGTCGATTCATCAGAACCTTTCATATGACGGCGACGCGCGCGCTGCCCGCACTGTGGCATCTGCTTTGCAAATACCGCTTTATTTTTCGGTGATCGACAGCCCAGGAATTTTCGAGGGCTGGGATAATCCCGATGATATGCGTTGGCCCGAGCCGATTGCGTACCCCTTCCCGAGCAGCTTGACGCGTGAATTCAAAACGGTTGCGGCCAAAGTGAAGGTCTTGTTTTCTGGCGAAGGCATCGACAATCTCATGCAGTTTGAAATGATGCAGCACCTTCGCCACCTTTGGCGCGAGGGGCGTTCCGGTCGAGCGCTTGTGGACTTGGCTGAGCACGTTTTGCGTAGGTTCGAGGCGCCCGATGGCCTGCGAGGCCCTTTGCGCAGGATACGGCGCTTGTTTTCACCGCACGAATCCCGCGCGTGTTTCCCTGACTGGATACAGCCTGCTCTGGCAGCGAGCTTGAATCTCCAGGCTCGCTGGAGTAACCCGCTCGACAGCCTTCCCTGGAACACTCATCCACGGCACCCTCGAGGCTATGCCTCGCTTTTTTTGCCTCAATGGGATTTTCTGTTTCGCATGGAAAGTGCCGCCACAACACGTCAGCCAGTTGAGGTCCGTTACCCGTTTCTGGATGTCCGGTTGGTGAACTTTCTTCTAGCCCTGCCTTCGATGCCGTGGTTCTTCCGCAAGTACTTGCTGCGCGAAACGATGCGTGGAAGGCTGCCCGAGGCAATACGCTTGCGGCCTAAGACCCCGTTCCCTTTTCACCCCCTACTTGCAGCTCTGACGCGCGAGGACGCCAAACCTCTGGTCCAAATGCAACCCGCCCACCAGTTAAAGCATTATATTAGTGGGAACCCGGCGTCGTTGTTGCGGCCAGATATGAATGCGGAAGAAGCAGAACTGAGAATAAATCCAGCTTGTCTCAACTTCTGGTTGCTGTCGCTTTCTGGAAAGCGAACGTTGAAGTAGAAGCGACCCGCGCCCCAGTCGTTGGGTTTTCCCGGTGAACGGGGCCTGTAAATGTAATAGCGTTGTTTGTTCGCCGCGCACGGAAACTTTATGATTGCGGTTGTGCGACCGAATTAGTATAGAATTCACGAGGTGGTAGGCCATGCAGATGGTAAGGTCTGATGTATCGAAGAGGCCATATAGATCTCCCATTTTGATCGTTCACGGGACGGTCAAAGATTTGACCAAGGTAATAGGACCCCACGGCAACTCTGATAGCGGTACGCGTCGTTCCTTTACGAGCGTATAGGATTTTTCGTTACCGTCAGAAACTTAAATTTTTTCCCGGGGTTAAGAAGACAGGCGGTACGGTCAACCCAACCTGATTGTTTGCCGCGTCTAAGAAATCATACGAGTCTCCGGGCTTGGTCGTTCATGGAGCCGTTAAAGACCTGACGTGCAGAGTGGCGCGCACAGGTGCCCCTGACGCGGGTAAGAGTCCCAAACATGGCGCGTGACTTCCGTGAAAGACCCCTACTCTTACGTTATTTACGGCCTTCGGTTAGCGTCCAACCAGCCTATTCCCAGGCTTGACCCAGTTGAATCAACCCGAGATGCTCCGCACGATGTGTCCGTGAACTTTGAAGCGGACGCTGCACAGTCTACGCAGGACGTCGCGGAAGAAACGCTTTGGTATGTGAGCGAGCTCTGCGACGAGAACGGCGACTCGGCCCTGAAAATCTGGAAACGAACCAATGACGGTGGATATAGGATGCACTATAGTCACGGTCTGACGTTCCACCTGAATGCCAGCTTGACCCACATCAGCATCCGCTGCGCCGCGCCCATGGGGGAGAATGACGTCGCCGATTTTCTACTCGGCCCGGTGCTCGGGGTTTTGCAACGTCTCCGCGGAGTCGTTTGCCTTCATGCGAGTGCAGTCGCATTCAAAGGCAAAGCGATAGCGTTTGCTGGTGTGCCGGGTGCGGGGAAATCGACTACTGCCGCATTGTTTGCGCGAAACGGTCATTCCATTCTCTCGGACGATATCGCTTCACTCGTTGAGCGTGGACGTTCTTTCTGTGTTCTTCCCGCTTTTCCTTATCTGAATCTCTGGCCGGAGGCGGTGTATATGCTTACCGGGCAGGATAAGCCAGCCTCTGAATCGCCTGCCGTGGATAAGCTTCGGGTGCCCTTGGAAAGCAGCGGTTCGAGATTGGAACGCGAAGCACTTCCGTTGGCAGCGATCTATATATTGGCGAATCGTTCCGGCGATTCACGCGCGCCTTTTATCGACGCCCTCCCTCCGCAGGCCGCTCTGATGAATCTGGTGGC
>Ga0134126_10012330_pt1 | contig 10791 bp, 7 predicted proteins | sample KB31752_FD_96881 | JGI IMG/M metagenome (GOLD analysis project Ga0134126, IMG submission 96881) | Terrestrial soil microbial communities with excess Nitrogen fertilizer from Kellogg Biological Station, Michigan, USA - KB3-175-2 | ecosystem: Environmental > Terrestrial > Soil > Unclassified ...
AGGGGGTGCCGAGGTGTTCGTCGTGCCGCTGGCCCGGAAAAAGAAATTACTTTCATCGCAAACCTCACAGCCGCGGCGCTACCAGGGATTGCGGCGCGTATTTGCGGCGATGGGAACCCGAATCGCACCCGCAAGTTAATCGGCCCCCCTCCCGGTGGCGACCGTGGGGACGGTCGGCGCGAAAAAAGGAGACTCCCTAGACACCACGCACAAGATCACGCCTCGCCACCTGCTAGGACAGTCGGAGCAACCAAATGGCTAGCCGATGTCACACCCGCACAAGCGAGCGGGAGTTACCGCCGGACGCCCTGCCGCGCTGCGCCGGCCAGAATTCACGCACAGTTGGGCCTTGCGTCGTGCTTCGGTGTCTCGGGGCCCAAATCCCGCAACGGCAGGCAAAGGAGGCGACGGGGGGCAGATTCAAAACGAACCTGATACTACTTTTGATACTACTCCGCACCTTTGGCAAATAGCGGGAACACGCAACTTGTTTGAAGACTGGCGCATCCGTCAGGAGTTGAACCTGAAACCTTCTGATCCGTAGTCAGATGCTCTATCCAATTGAGCTACGGATGCACCGAAGCGACGGAATGTATTAACCACCCGAACCTCACGCAAGTGATTATTTGCCGTTTGCGGGCTTCGCGAGTGAAACGTGCCTTCAATGCGGTCGGGTTTTCCACCTCCGTGCTTCATTGTACAACCGGTCGCGAATGTAAAATGAATTGAACACTCCGTCCCGCTTCAATAACCTAGCCGTCATGAAATCCGTGCTCCGCCTTCTGCCCGTTCTCGCCGCGTTGAGTCTCGTCGGATGCGGAAAACAATCGGAAGGTACCAGCCCGGCTTCGGGAGCCGGGTCCTACACCATTGCTGTAATCCCCAAGGGGACGACCCACGAATTCTGGAAATCCATCCATGCCGGGGCGGTCAAGGCAGAGCTCGAATTGAACGGGAAGGGAATCAAGACCGAAATCATTTGGAAGGGTCCGCTGAAGGAAGATGATCGGGACCAGCAGATTCAAGTGGTCGAGAATTTTATGAGTCGCCAGGTCAGCGGCATCGTGCTGGCACCGCTGGATTCGCAAGCCCTGGTGACGCCCGTCGAAAACGCGATCAAGGCCAAAGTCCCGGTGGTCATAATCGACTCCGACCTCAAATCCGACCGTTACGTCAGTTTCGTTGCCACTGACAACTACAAGGGCGGTCAGCTGGCAGGCGAGCGCCTCGGTCAACTGCTTGGCGGGAAAGGGAATGTCATCCTCCTTCGCTACGCTGTCGGCTCTGCCAGCACGGAAGCGCGCGAGGCTGGTTTCCTCGACGCGCTCAAGACCAAATTCCCGGACATCAAGCTGATTTCGTCCGATCAATACGCCGGTCCGACCCGCGAAACCGGATATCAAGCATCTCAGAATCTGCTCAACCGCTTCGGGGATCAGGTCAATGGTATCTTCTGTCCCTGCGAACCTCCCACGATCGCCATGGCCAAGGCGCTCCGTGACATCGGCAAGGCGGGCGGCAAGGTGAAGATGGTCGGGTTCGACTCCGGATCCCAGTCAGTTGCCGACTTGAAGAACGGGGACGTGCAGGGCCTCGTCGTTCAAAACCCGGTCCTCATGGGCTATCTCGGCGTGATGACCATGGTAAAACATCTTCAAGGCGGGAAGGTAGAAAAGCGCATCGACACGGGCGTCGTGCTGGCTACGCGGGAAAACATGGACCAGCCCGGGATCAAGGAACTTCTTTACCCTCCGATCGCCAGATATCTGAAAGAATGACCCCACGCCTGCGAATGGTGGGTGCGCACAAGAGCTTCGGGGCAACTCACGCGCTGAAAAACGTTTCGTTCGAGGTCGCGCCCGGTCAGGTCCACGCACTCATCGGGGAAAACGGAGCCGGCAAGAGTACGCTGATGAAAATCCTCAGCGGCGCCTGTCCGCCCGACGGCGGACGGATTGAACTCGACGGGCAGGTGTTTGTTCCCAGGGACCCTCTGCACGCCCGCCGCAACGGCATAGCGATGATCTATCAGGAGTTGAATCTCGCCCCACATCTCAGTGTCGCGGACAACATTTTACTCGGCGAAGAGCCCCATCGCGCCGGTTGGATGGACCGTTCGCGCCAGCGCGCCGTTGCCCGCAAGGTGTTGTCTGAACTCCATCATGAAAATATTTCCCCGGACGCGCCAATCAGCCGCCTGACCATTGCCGAACAGCAGATCGTCGAAATCGCGCGCGCCCTGACCGGTTCCCCAAAGGTCCTGATCATGGACGAACCCACCAGCAGCCTGACGCAGGCGGACACGTTGAATCTGTTTGACGCGATTGATCGTTTGCGCCAGCGCGGGGTGAGCATCATTTACATCAGCCATTTTCTCGAGGAATGTCAGCGGATTGCGGATTGCTACACCGTTCTGCGCGACGGCGAGAGCGTCGGCAGCGGCGACATGGCTCGGGCCAGCTTGAGTGCCATAATCCGACTCATGGTGGGCAGGGAGGTCAAAGATATTTACCCGCGTCATCCGCACCGGTTCGGCGAATCCGTGCTCGAGTTTCGCGCGTTGCGCGGAGCGACAAAGCCACGTTCCGTCGATCTTGCGTTGCGGGAGGGCGAAATCCTCGGCATTGCCGGCTTGATCGGCGCAGGCCGCACCGAGACCCTCCGTGCGTGCTTCGGGCTGGACCGCGTCGAGTCCGGTGAAATTTTCGTCTATTCCCGCGAAAGCACGCATCGCTCTCCGGCCCGGCGGCTTGGCCAGCAGATCGGTCTCCTGAGCGAAAACAGGAAAGAGGAGGGACTTTTGCTCAACAGAACCCTTGCCGACAACCTTACACTCACGCGATTTCGCCCGGTCTCCCGATGGAGCCTCGTCAGTGGGCGCCGTCAGCGGCAATGCGCCATGGAATGGATGGAACGATTGGACGTGCGCGCCAACAGCCCCGACCAAATGGTCGGCGAATTGTCGGGCGGCAATCAACAAAAGGTCGCCATCTGCCGTTTGCTGCACCATAACGCCACGATATTCCTGCTTGACGAGCCAACGCGCGGGATCGACGTCGGCAGCAAGGTGCAAATCTACAAACTTCTCGACGAACTCGCCGCACAGGGCAAGGCAATCATCTTCGTCAGCTCGTATCTACCCGAGTTGCTCGGCGTGTGCGACACAATCGGAGTAATGTGCCGTGGTGTTTTGTCAGCAGTTCGTCCCGTCACCGATTGGAACGAACACACGTTAATGGCGGCGGCCACGGGACAGTCCGGACCGCCAACTTTTTGATCCACACATGAGTCTCCCGACCAGATTCAAGACCATCAACGTCGCGCGCCTCCTCAACTCGATCGGGCCCGTGTTCGGACTGCTTCTGGTAATCGGCCTGTTTTCGCTCAACTCAGAGGTGCGCTCGCACTTTTTCTCGGGTACCAATTGCAAGGTAATCCTCCTGCAAACGGTGATTGTGGCCATCGGCGCTCTGGGGATGACCATGATCATCGTGAGCGGCGGAATCGACCTGAGCGTTGGTTCGGTCGTGGCCCTGGCCAGCGTCGTCGGCGCCACCACACTGGTGAACGGACACTCGCCTGCGCTCGCCATTGCGCTCACTCTCGGGGTCGGAGCCGCTGTCGGATTGGTCAACGGGCTGATCATCGCCGGTTTTAACATGATGCCGTTTATCGTGACCCTGGGAATGATGGGTGTGGCCCGTGGCGCCGCCAAATGGCTCGCCGGCAACCAGACGGTCAACGCGCCCAAGTCGTCCATCAACAGCCTGATGGACATGCTTGATCCGCTTCATTTTTTCCCTTTGCCAGTTGGAGTCTGGATCGCCGCTGCCCTGGCGGTCGCGATGGCCGTCGTGATGCAACGGACGATCTTCGGACGCTATCTGTTTGCGATCGGATCGAACGAGGCCACTGCGCGCTTGTGCGGAATCCGCGTCGGGCTGATGAAGGTCGCGACCTATGCCTTGGCGGGGATTTTTTTCGGCTTATCGGGATTGATGCAAATGTCACGGCTGACCCAGGGAGACCCGACAGTGGCAATCGGACTGGAACTGGACGTCATTGCCGCCGTGGTCATCGGCGGCGCCAGTTTGAACGGCGGGACCGGCAGCATCTCCGGTTCAATCATTGGGGCCCTCATCATGGCGGTGTTGAAAAGTGGCTCGCAGCAGATGAACTGGCCCAACTACGTCCAGGAAATAATCATCGGTATTGTCATCATCCTCGCGGTTGGCCTGGACAAGTTTCGCCAACGCAAATCCACCTCCTGAAGTCTGCGCCCCGGTTCGTGCCGCGCGTTACGTGGCCGAAACCTGTTTTCGACCGTTGAGGAAGTAGGTCGTCATTTTCCCCTTCCCTTTTACTTCGATTTTTCCGCGACGTTCGAGCGCGTATTTGTCCTTGAGATGCTCGTACGTCGTCTCCGAAACCTGGATGGCGCCGAGCTGACCCAGGGACTCCATGCGGCTTGCGATGTTGACCGTGTCGCCCCACAGATCGTAAATGAATTTCTTGCTGCCGATGATCCCGGCGACCACGGGCCCGCTGCTGATCCCAATGCGAACGCCGAAACGTCTGGCGTCGCCTGAGTCCAGACGCGTCACAACCTTTAACATGTCGAGTGCCATTTCGGCGATGGCTTCAGCATGGTCGGGCCGAGGTGTTGGGAGACCACCGACGACCATGTATGCGTCACCAATCGTTTTGATTTTTTCCAGATGATGTAATTCCGCAAGCCAGTCGAACTTTGAAAAAATTTCATTCAACATTCTTACCAATTCGGCGGCGGGGACCTGCGATGATAGCCGGGTAAAATCGGCCAGGTCGGCGAACAGTACCGTGGCATCGGGGAATCCGTCGGCAATCGTGCTTTCCCCCTGTTTGAGGCGGTCCGCGATGGACTTGGGAAGGATGTTCAGTAACAAGCGCTCGGATTTCTCCCGTTCGGCCCGCAATTGCTCCAGATAGGCCTGTTCCTGGTCCCGCAGACGCTTCTTTTCCAGACAGGCGTTGATGCGCGCGTTGAGCAGCACGGGATTGAATGGCTTGGGCAGATAGTCTTCCGCGCCAATTTCGATGCAGCGCACGACACTGTCCAATTCATCCAGCGCAGAAAGCATGATCACCGGCGTATAGCGGTGTGACTTGTTTGCCTTGAGCAGTTCCAGTGTCTGCAGCCCGTCCAGCTCCGGCATGAGGATATCCAGGAGCACGAGGTCCACCTTGACGCTTTCCAGAATCTCCAGCGCCTTGCGGCCGTCCTCTGCCTGGAGCACGGTATGACCCTGACGCTCGAGCCGGCGACAAAGCATGTCGCGGTTCATCTCATTGTCATCCACCACAAGAATGAATCCTACCAGTGATTGTTCCTCCTCGTCGGCTTCCTCGTTCAACGGCCGGATGGAAGTGACCACGCTGCCGCTCCGGTCCGTGCTGCCGATCAGATTCGCCTTGCGTCCGCCCGATCTGAGAGGCCGGAGGAATTCCGAGTCGTTCAAAAGTCCCAACAGTGTCTTGGACGCCTTGTGGATCTTCTTCAAATCGGCGACAAAGCTGCCGTGCAGCTTTTCGTCCGCATCATCCTGGCACAGCTCGCTGTATCCGATAATCAGGTCGAGCAGCGTCCGGCTGTCGCGCTGGAAGGATTCCACGTCAAGTTTCCCGGAATCCACACGCGCGGAGGAGACGTTGTCATTGATGAGCGAAAGAAGCTGGGAGCCCGCGGCGTGTATTTTCTGGAGGTCCGGCACATACGGCTCCAGACCGAGGTCCTCGGCCTCTTCCTGCAACATTTCGCTGTACCCCAGAATCTGGTTCAGCGGCGTGCGAAGATTGTGGCGGATGTTGGAGAGACTGGTGTCATGCGCGGTATCACTGTCCTTGCCGCGCGATTTGGTGCTGGTTCCGGTGCCTCCGGCCGCGCTGGTCTTTCGGGTTTTGGATTCTTTACCGGTCACGATGAGCCCTTACTCTGCAACAGGGCGTCGATTTTTGCCAGCAACTTCGGCAGATCCACCGGCTTCGTCTCGTAATCGTCACAGCCGGCGGCAAGCGCCTTTTCCTCGTCGCCTGCCATTGCGTGGGCCGTCAAGGCGATGACGGGTATGCTCTTGCTCTCAGGGGCGGCCTTCACCTGGCGCGTCGCTTCCCAGCCGTCCAGGATCGGCAGACTCATGTCCATAAGAATAAGGTTTGGGCTTTCGGATTTTGCCTTCGCCACCCCGGCCGCGCCGTCCTCGGCAATGATCACCTCATAGCCCCGCCGCTCCAATCGCCGGGAGAGCATGTCGCGGTTCATTTCGTTGTCCTCGACCAATAGTATCTTAGCCATCCTTCGTCTCCTTTCGAACTCCCCGATCTTTAGGGTCTGTCATGACTTGGCTGGTGTTTCCGGCTGGACCTGATGTTTCACCAGCTCGCGGACCTCGCTCAGCAGTTGCTCCCGATTATAGTCGCCCTTTTGCAGAATTCGCTCAACGTTGCCTTTGAGTTGCTGACGGTCTTCCACGGTGAGATCCTTCGCGGTTAAAATCACAACGGGAATGTCCTGCCATTCCTTGTTTTTCCGCAGTTCGCGAATAAAGTCGAACCCGTTCATCACCGGCATCATCAGATCCAGCAAAATCACCGCGGGTTTGTTTTCGCTCACCGCATGAAGGCCGGCCTTTCCGTTTTCCGCCTCCCGCACTGTCCAACCTTCTTTTTCCAGGACGCGCCGAACCATCTGCCGGATGGACGGCTCATCTTCCACAACGAGCACCTGACTCGGTCCGTGCCCGTGGTGGTGTTTGCGGAGCACGCTCACAAGCCGGTCGCGATTGATCGGCTTCGTCATGTAATCCGTGGCGCCCAGTGCGAAGCCCATCTCTTTGTCGTCAAACATGGTCAGGACGATCACCGGTATGTCGGCAACCGCGGGATCCGCCTTCAGCGCCGTCAACACGGCCCAGCCATCCATTTCCGCCATCATCACGTCGAGAGTAATAAGATCAGGCTTCAACTCCTTCGCCATCTCGATGCCTTCTTTGCCGCCCGGAGCTATCGCCACTCGGTAGCCTTCCTTCGTCAGAAATCTTCGCATGAGGTCATGCACCGTTGGATCGTCGTCGATCACCAAAATCGTGGTGGCACCCGGCGGCGCTTCCGTCACGCGCGCCTGTTTGGCGATGCTCGTGGTGTCGTGCTTCTCGGGTTTCGAAGTGACCACCACGGCCGGAAGTTTGATGATGAAGGAAGACCCGTTTCCGATCTCGCTTTCAACGGTCACGTCCCCGCCCATCATCTGGCAAAAATGCCGCGTAATCGCCAGCCCCAGACCGCTGCCCCCGTACTTGCGCGTCGTCGAGGCGTCGGCCTGCGTAAACGCCTTGAACAGCCTGCTCACCTGGTCGGGTGTCATGCCGATGCCGGTGTCGCGGACTCGAAACACAAATTGTCCGGCTCCGGCGCTTCGTTCCCGCGCAACCTGAAGCGTAATCGTTCCCTTGTCCGTGAATTTGCAGGCGTTACTGAGCAGGTTGAACAGCGCCTGCCGGACCTTCGTCGCGTCGGCCCGCATGGGACCGACATTTTCCTCGCATTCGACCACAAGCTCGTTGCCGTTTTTTTGAACGAGTGGTTTGATCGTGCTCACCACATCCTGCACCATGACGGGCACATCAATCGTCTCCAGGAACAGGTCCATTTTGCCCGCCTCGATTTTGGAGATGTCGAGCACGTCATTGATGAGGCCCAGCAGATGTTTCCCCGCGCTGTGAATCTTTTGCAGGTCGGCCACGAAAGTTTCCTCGCCCAGGTCCCGCGCGTCCTCCTGCAGCATTTCGCTGTAACCAATGATCGCATTCAACGGCGTGCGCAGTTCGTGGCTCATGTTGGCCAGAAACGCGCTCTTGGCACGATTGGCATCTTCCGCCGTGGTTCTCGCCTCCTGCGCCTCGGCCGTGGCGCGCGCGAGTTCTGCCGTTCGTTCTTCAACCTTCCTTTCCAGGTTCTCGTTGTAAACCTCCAGCATGTCGTTGGCATGCTGCAATTCGGCGTCCCGCTGTTGAATGCCCGACAGCATTCCGTTAAACGCGTCGATCAGCGCCCCAACTTCGTCATCGCTGATCTTCTTTGCGCGGACGAGATAGTCCTTTTTCTCCGCAACCACCTTCGCCGTCTGCGCCAGTTCCATGATCGGGCCGGAAATCAGGGGTTGCAGTTTATAGGAGGTCAGGAAGGCGACGAGGCACGAGATCAACATCACCATCGCGACGATATTCGCGTAACGGTTCAAACGTCCCTGCAATTGTTTTCCGATGTCGGACTTGAGATAAATCGTGCCGATCCGCCCCGCGCTCGAATTGATCGGGCTTAAAACCGTCAGATGGTCGCCCTCGAAAACGTTTCGCAATCTTGACGGCAGCGGAGGAATCGTCTCGTCACTACCTTTCCTGATATAGGAGCTGAACACGGCATCGTCGCTGGAATAAACGGCCGCCCCGATGATCAACGGCTGGTCCTTGTCTTTCAACGAGGTCAGCGCCCGGTCAACGGCCTCTTTGTTCCCGGCGTTGAGCGAGCCGCCGCTAACGGTGCCGATCACGCTCGCAGTGCTGCTCGCGGCAGCCTGAAGTTCCTTGATCGTTGCCTGCCGGAAGAGGTAATTGTCGTACCACACGAATGCCGCGCAGGCCACCAGCAGGGAAAAAACACTGGTCGCCATCAGGATCAGCGTCAGTTTCCATTTGAAGGGCAGATGGCCGAATACGCTCATGTCCGTGCCTCGATGTGCCGACGAATGTCCAAATTTGTAGTGGTCCTCGACGCAATTACCTGGAATTTATGCCGGGCCAAATCCAAGGAACTGCGCCAGGGCTGTCCCGTCACGGTGGTTATGCCGAACGCAGCCGCCCGTTGTAAAGGACATTCTACGCCTGGCGTCTTCCCACCTCGGCGCCCCGCAGGTAATTGCGGCTTTTTAAATGAGCCCGGTTTGACGGTCGCGGGTACAGGATGCCCTCGAAGCATGGAAGCCAATTCTCGCAGGTGGAACCGGATCAATCCCAATAAGCTTTTGCGTGAATGTGAGTCCACCGTTTCCCACGAGCGTCATCCCTTCCGGTTCGGTCATCCCGTCCGCGTCCGCCGCTCAGTCGAAGCTTCAGCCTCAACGCCCGCATCTAAGAATTGTTCCACCCAGTGAAATTCTTCGACTGCGCGTGGCCCGAAACTTGCCCGGCGACGGGGAGACCACTCTTGCGAGGCCGGGCTCTGGACCGATGGGGTCTTGGTGACGGGAATTGTGTCTCCAGATTCAGGAAATTTGCGCGCGCAAAACTGACTCGGTCCCAAACCGTTCACCGCCAAGAGGCACCCGTCCTTTTCACCTCAAGTTTCCCTGAGCGCCGTGGCAATGGGCAAGCGTGCCGCGCGAATCGCCGGGAAAAGACCGCCCAGCAACCCGATGGCCGACGCCAAAAGGATGGCGTTGAGCAGAAGTTTCGGCGTCACGGCGAAGGCAAACGCGATCTGGCTCCACGTTTGAAAGTTCAGAGTGGCCGCGCCATGACCGTCGAACGCAAGATATGCCCCCACGCCGCCAACAATTCCACCCGTCAGCGCCAGCGCCAGGGATTCAATCAACACAGAGCAGACCACCGGCGCGGCCCCAAAACCGAGCGCGCGCAATGTGGCGATTTCCCGCCCGCGCGAGGCGACCGCGTTATACATGGTGTTGAGCGCGCCCAGCAACGCGCCCAGCGCCATCATCCCGGCAATCACTGTTCCAAGTCCCGTGATGAAATTGGTCGTTCTCGAAGACTGGTCGGCGTAAAAATCGGTTTGCCGCACAACCTTCACCTTGATCTGAGGATTGGAAGTCAGCGCGTCCTTGAATCCCTGAAACTGGTCCGCTGACACGAGCCTGGCGTAAACAGATTGATATGAATCACCGCGCTGGTAGGCGTCTTGCAGCACCGTCGTGCCCGTCCACAGTTCCGACTCCGCCACGCCGCCGTTGGCAGAAAAAACACCGACGACATTCCACTCGGTTTTGCCGAGTTTGATGGTCTTGCCAACATCGAGTCCGGCAAACTCACGCGCGGCGGACACGCCGGCAATGACCTCGTTGCGTCCGGGTTCAAACATGCGCCCTTGGATGATCTTTACGTCTCCTCGAACCGTCGCCGCGGCCGCTTCCACACCTCGAAAGGGCACGTTGGCGTCCGTGCCCGTGGAACGTTTTGGAACATCAATGATCACGAACAGCTCCGCCGACGCCACCGCCGCTCCATTTTTTCGTTCCACTCCGGGAGCGTCCTTGACGATGCGGGCGTCATCCCGGCTAAGACCACTGGACATTTCGTTTTCTGCCCCGTCACGCAGGACGATGGCAATGTCGTTGCGTCCGGTTGATGTGACCGCGTGGCGGAAGCCCTGCGCTATGGACAACACACCCACGAAAACCGCCACGACGCCGGCAATGCCGAATGCGGCGGCGATGGCCGAACCTTTGCGCCGCGGAATCGTGCACAGTCCGAACCAGGTGACGGATGCGATTTGTGAAAGCCAGTTGATCATACGCTGAAACGTGTTCGAATGGTTGATGGAACGGTTTAAAATCGAGTCGCGTTCATCCCTCGCGGCGCAGGGCGTCGGCCAAACGCAAGCGCATCGCCTGAATCGCGGGCAAAATTCCGGCAACGAAACCGAGGGCCAGCGTGTGCACCGCACCGACGATCACGTCGCGCTCCGGAATAAAAAACAAAGGAAAATACTGGTGGATGAAACTCGCCTGCCCCAGGCCCGCCA
>Ga0134126_10012331_pt1 | contig 10791 bp, 7 predicted proteins | sample KB31752_FD_96881 | JGI IMG/M metagenome (GOLD analysis project Ga0134126, IMG submission 96881) | Terrestrial soil microbial communities with excess Nitrogen fertilizer from Kellogg Biological Station, Michigan, USA - KB3-175-2 | ecosystem: Environmental > Terrestrial > Soil > Unclassified ...
CAGGCGCGCGGCGAGGCGCCCACCCTTGATGCGAGAGAGCCGCGCACGGCGGGCGTTCAGCTCACCGATCGGCACCCCCTCGGCCAGACCCTGGGAGTTGATCCTCGCAAGATCCGCGAACGTCACGCCTTCCTCGAGCACCTCGACGAGACTGGAAGCACCCCCGGAAACCAGAAACAGGGGTTGAGCCTCCGCGGGCAGCTCGTCCACCCAGCGCAGCAAACGTGCGCCGGCCTCGAGCGAGCGATTATCTGGAACGGGATGGGCGCTCTCGTATATTTCGATGCGCGACAAGCGGCGAGCCTCGGCTGACACGTGGCCATCCTTGGTGATCAACAGCACGCGTTGGATCGAACGGCCCAGCGCGTCATGCGCCCCGAGGACCATGGCTGAGGCCGCCTTGCCCACCGCGGCGATCCAGATTCCACCCGCAGCCGCGGAAGCGCCGCCGCCCGCAAAAATGCCGCGCAGCGCGCCGGCAACGCACGAACGTCCGTCAACCCGGTCGAGGCCGGCGCGAAACAGCTCGAGCAACAACCGGCGCCGGGATTCGCCGTGGCCCGTAACGGGGTTCTCGGCCGTCACGGCCCGCTACGTTCCGCGAATGACTTTGAGCTTTCCGCGCCGCTCGCGACGCAGGCGCTTGGCATCGTCGGAACGCTCGAGCTGCAGGCGCTCGAGGTAGTCGGGAGTCACATCCCCAGTGACGTACTCGCCGGAGAAGCACGACGTGTCGAATTCCTCCACGCGCGAGTCCTCGTGCTGGCAGGCGAGAATGAGGTCCTCGAGGTCCTGATAGACGAGCCAGTCCGCGCCGATCAGCTGCGCCACTTCCTCGACGCTGCGGTTGGCGGCGACCAGCTCGCGGGCCGCCGGCATGTCGATGCCGTAGACGTTGGGAAAGCGCACCGGGGGCGCGGCGGATGCGAAATACACCTTCCTGGCTCCCGCTTCCCGCGCGAGGTCGATGATCTGGGCGGAAGTGGTGCCGCGCACGATCGAGTCATCCACCAGCAGAACGTTCTTGCCGCGGAACTCCAGGTCGATGGCGTTCAATTTGCGCCGTACGGATTTCTCGCGCTGATCCTGGCCGGGCATGATGAACGTGCGGCCGATGTAGCGGTTCTTGATGAACCCCTCGCGGTACTTCAATCCGAGCTTCTGGGCGAGCTGCAACGCGCTCGTGCGGCTGGTGTCGGGAATCGGGATGACGACGTCGATGTCGTGCTCCGGCCGCTCACGCAGGATCTTCTCCGCCAGTTTGTCGCCCATGCGCATGCGCGCGCGGTACACGGAGATGTTGTCGATCTTGGAGTCCGGACGAGCGAAATAGACGTACTCGAAGATACAGGGAGTGTGGCGCACGGTGGCCACGCACTGCTGCGAATGCAGTCGCCCCTGCTCATCGATGAAAACCGCCTCGCCGGGCGCGACATCGCGTACGAAGCGGAACGACTGCATATCCAGAGCGACGCTCTCGGAAGCCAGCATCCATTCAGTCCCGCGTGGAGTGGTTCGCTGTCCCAGCACCAGCGGCCGGATGCCGTTCGGGTCGCGGAACCCGAGAATGCCGTGCCCGATCACCATCGCCACGACCGCATAGCCGCCGCGGCAGCGACGGTAGACGGCATTGACCGCAGCGAATACGTCGGCGGGAGTGACGCGGGGTGTTCCGATGCGTTGCAGCTCGGATGCGAAGACGTTCAGGAGCACTTCCGAGTCGGAAGTTGTGTTCAGATGCCGCCGGTCCTCACGAATGATCACCTCGGCAAGCTCGGTCGCATTGGTCAGGTTGCCGTTGTGCGCGAGACAGATTCCATAAGGCGCGTTGACGTAGAAGGGTTGGGCTTCGGAAGCGCTGTCGCAGCCGGCCGTCGGATAACGGACGTGGCCAATGCCGGCGTTGCCTTTGAGCTCCAGCATGTGCTGCTGCTGGAAAACGTCGCGCACCAGGCCACTGCCCTTGCGAACATACAGCTCGCCGTCTCCGGAGGTCGCGATGCCTGCGGCGTCCTGCCCGCGGTGCTGCAGCACGGTCAGCGCATCGTAGATCCGCTGATTGACCGCGCTGGTTCCGACGATGCCGACAATTCCACACATGCGTGAGCCGCCTTACGCTTTGAGAGCCGTCACTATAAACGCTGCGCCCCCGGATGCACCGTGTGCTCGCCGACCAGGGTGCGCAAGCCATTGGCGACCGACTCGCCATAAGGGATCAATGTCGATTGCCGCCACCAGCGCTCGTCTTCCAGGCGCAGCAGCTGCCCGAGAATGACCAGAACGCCGAACAGGATCAGTCCGCGCAATGCGCCGAACAGCAAGCCCAGGAAACGGTCGGTGCCGCTGAAGATCGACACCCGCACGAAATGGCTCAGAGCCGCGCCGATGCCGGTGCCGAGCAGCAGAATGATCACGACCAGGATCGTACGGGCCGCCCAGACGCGCACGTTCGAGCCCGCCAGCAGTCCGCCCAGATGCGGCTCGATCAGATCGCTGAAGTGCCAGGCGACGAACAGGGCGACCACCCAGGTGACGAGCGCCACCGCCTCGCGTAGAAATCCGCGCAGGGCGCCCACGACGGCGGAAATCACGATGCCGGCAATCACCAGGTAGTCGGTTACGTTCATCCGTCAGCCACGGCGGGGAGGCAAGCGGCGCGGATTGTACTAGAGCGCAGGCGCCACTGCTTGGACGGTGCCTGCATTCCGTGATGACCGTGCCAGTTGCCCGGGCGGAAGTGTTCCGCGTGCCCGAAATGGAGCCGTTGCCGTGCGCGATTTGACCGAACCGGGTGCCCTTCAGGTGCGGGGCACCACCGACCCGGGGGCTCCGGCAGCGCGCAGCTTCGCGGCCAGCTCCGAAGCGGCCGTCCGGTCGGCGACCGGCCCGGTGCGCACCCGGAACAGCTTCCGGCCACTGCTGGCGGCCACTTCCGAGACCGAGATCTTGAAGCCCTTCTCCTTCAGCTCCTGCGCCAGCCGCTCGGCGTTGTCGCGACTGGCAAAAACCCCGAGCTGAACCATCCAGCTGCCGCTGCGGCCGGAGGCGCCTGCGGCTGTCGCTCGCTCTGGATTGGGCTTGGGTGCGGTCGTCGTGTGCGCAGTCGAGGTGGAGTGAGTCTGTGTGCTGGAGTGCGGAGGCGCCGCGGTGGTCGCCGCCTCTCCCGGCACGGCGGTGGTCGCTGCCTCGCCCGGCGCCACCGTGCCCGCGCCGCTGCCCGAGGCACCACCCGTGCCCACGCCGCCGCCCGTGCCACCCGCACTCGGCGTGGTGCCCGAGCTGCCGCTCGCGGCGGCCGAGCTCGCGGCAGGCTCGGTCGAGTCGCTCGGCGCACCATCCGTCACTGCCGACGGATTGGCCTGGGGCGCCGGCTGTCCGGAGGCGTCCTGCGCAGTCGCCCCGCTCACGCTCGCCGCCGAGCGCGCCGTCCGGGAGTCGTCTGCAAGGTTGATCGTGTACGAGCGTAATGGCGGTTCCTCCGAAGAGGCGGCCGCAGTCTGCGGCGCTGTGTTCGAGCGGACGGGTCCCGTCAGCAGCTCCGGGACCAACAGCACTATGACAGCCACCAGGATGATCGCGCCTGTCAGCCGCTCTTTCACTGAATCGCTCGTGGGTTGTTGGGGCGGAGTTGCGCAGTTTCAAGCTCGGGCTTGGAAGTCTGCGTGCCCGCTCAGTATATCTTAAGCCACTGCAACGCCGGGCCCACCGTGTACACGGAGCCGAAGACGAGCACCCGGTCCGCGGGGCTCGTGGCTGCTCGCGCCGCCTCGCAACCCTGTGCCACCGAATCGGCCAACGTCACTTTGTCGGACGACAAATGCAGTCGCTGCGCGAGCTGGCTCGCCGAGCCACCGCGCGGACCCGGAAGCGAGCACAGGAACCAGTGATCGACCAGCGGCTGCAGCGCACCGACGATCTCCGGCGCGTCCTTGTCGCCAAGAATTCCCACCACCGCGACAGTGCGTCCTCGCGCGGAAGGCAGTGGCCGCTGCCTGACGTGCTCCGCGAAAATCTTCGCCGCCGGCTCGTTGTGTGCAATATCCAGAATCCACTCGCCCGGCCCCGAGGCGGCGGCACCGGGGACGACCTGGAAGCGCCCGGCCAGGCGCACGCTTCGCAACCCGTGGGCCACCGAGCGCTCGTCCAGGCCAAACGTCGGCCCGAGCCGGCGTGGATCGAGCGCCTCAATGGCCGCGAGGGCCGTCGAAGCATTGCGGTATTGAATCTCGCCTGCGAGCGCCGAGGGGGGCAGACCCCGCAGCGTGTGCCGCAGCCCGTGGTATTCCCACTGTTTTCCCTGGACCTGCCAGGTGAAGTCCTTGCCGGCCACGACAGGCTGCGCGCCCACAGTCTCAATCGTCGCGAACACGCTGCGAGGCATGTCCGAGGTGCCCAGCACAGCCGGGCGCCCCTGGCGGAAGATGCCGGCCTTCTCCGCGCCGATCAGCTCGAGAGTGTCGCCAAGCCAGTCGCGATGATCGAATCCGATCGAGCAAACCACTCCGACATCCGCATCCACCAGGTTGGCGGCATCCAGCCGCCCGCCCAGGCCCACCTCCAGCACCATCGACTGGACGCCCCGGTCGGCAAAGATCAACAGCGCCGCCAACGCGTTGAACTCGAAGAACGTCAGCGTGGTGTTGCCTCGTGCGCTTTCTATGCGCTCGAATGCTGATACGAGCTCGGCATCGGTGACCTGCTCGCCGTTGACGCAGATACGCTCGTTGTAGCGGATGAAGTGCGGGGACGTGAACATGCCGGTGGTCACACCGCCGGCTCTCAGGAACGCCTCGGCGTGGGTGACGGTCGAGCCCTTGCCGTTGGTGCCCCCCACCGTAATGACCGGACACGAGGGCTTGTCGATGCGCAGGGCACGCGCGACCGATGAGACGCGCGCCAGCCCCAGATCGATCGTCTTGGGGTGAACCGACTCCTGCAGAGCCAGCCACTCTTCCAGTGTTTTCTTCACAGCCTCCTACGCAGCCTCGGCGGGACTCATCTGCGGCAACTGCAGCAGTATCCTCAGGATGCTGGCGATCCGATCACGCATGTCGCGGCGGTCCACGATCATGTCCAGCGCGCCATGCTCGAGCAGGAACTCGCTCCTCTGGAAGCCCTCGGGCAGAGTCTCGCGCACCGTCTGCTGAATCACGCGTGGCCCGGCGAAGCCGATCAGAGCACGCGGCTCGGCAATGTTCACATCCCCGAGCATGGCGAGGCTCGCCGATACGCCGCCCGTCGTCGGATCCGTCATGACCGAGATGAAGGGCATATGCGCTTGCGCGAGACGCGACAGCGCGGCGGCGGTCTTGGCCATCTGCAAGAGGGAATAGAGCGCTTCCTGCATGCGTGCCCCACCACTGGCGGTGAAGCACACGAACGGCTCGCGATGCTCGATGCAATGGTCGACTCCGCGCTTGAATCGCTCACCCACCACCGAGCCCATCGAGCCGCCGAGAAACTGAAACTCGAAGGCCGAGGCGACGATGGGCAGCCCGTGCAGCTTGCCCGCGAGCACGATGAGCGCATCGTTCTCGTCCGTAGCCTTCTGCGCCTGCACGAGCCGATCCTTGTAGCGCTTGCTGTCCCGGAACTTCAGCGGGTCCTCAGGTGTGACCCTCGAGCCCAGCTCTTCGGTTTCGCCGGGGTCCAGAAAGCGCTCCAGGCGCTCACGTGCACCGATGCGCATGTGATGGCTGCACTTCGGGCATACATAGAGATTGCGCTCCAGCTCGGCGCGATAAAGCACGGCGTCGCAGGCCGGACACTTGATCCACAGCCCTTCCGGGACCGACCGCGTACGGCGCTCGGTCTTGATGCGCGAGGGCATGATTTTTTCGAACCAGGACATGGGCAACCCCCGGAGGTGAGCCAGGCTCAGCCGCAGACCAATCAGCTGCGGATAATAGCGGCACCCGCCGCGTTCCAGAAAGCATCGTCGCTGCCGGGGTCGGGGAGGTCGAAAGCCGGGCTGTAACGCACCGCCCAGAAGTACAGCCCCTCCGCCGGAGCCGTAGCGGCGCCCACCCGCCGGTCGCGGCTTTCGAGCACCTCTCTTGCCCAGGCGGGCGGCGCATCGCCGCGGCCCACGGCGATCAGCAGTCCGGCGATGTTACGGACCATGTGGTGCAGGAAGGCGTTGGCCGTCGCATCGATGATCACCCAGTCGCCGCGGCGCGCGACCGTGATCTGCTCCATGCGCCGTACCGGTGAGCGCGCCTGGCATTCCGAGGAGCGGAAGGCGCTGAAATCATGCTCACCGCACAAAGCCGCAGCGGCGGCACTCATGCTGTCGGCATCAAGCGGCCGGTGAACATACGCAGCACGCTTCTCAGCAAGGGCTGAGCGCGCAGTGCGGTTCAAGATGACATAGCGATAAGTTCGCGCTTCTGCAGAATAGCGCGCGTGGAAATGCGAGGGCACGGGACGGCACCAGGCGATGCTGACATCGCGTGGCAACTCCGTGTTGGCGCCCAGTGTCCACCCGCGCGTACTGCGTTGCGCGTGAGTGTCGAAGTGCGCCACCTGCCAGCGTGCGTGCACACCGGCGTCCGTACGGCCGGCGCAGACGACACTGACACGCTCATCGGCGACGCCCCCGAGCGCGCTCTCGATGACCGACTGGACCGAAGGGGATGATGGCTGCGTCTGCCAACCGGCATACGCAGTTCCGTCGTATTCGATACCTACCGCGATGCGGGTAAGCGCAGCCACTCTAACCTGGCAGACTCTCCATCAGGCGCTGGGCTTCCTGCTTCTGCGTCGAGGAACCCTCACTGAGCACCTCTTCGAGAATGTTGCGCGCTCCGTCCGGATCGCCCATGTCCATATACGCCCGCGCCAGGTCGAGCTTCGTGCCCACCTCGCTCATCGTGACGGGCTCGAGGTCCGGCAACGCAAGATCATCCGACGACAGCTTCTGCGTGGAGGTGAACGCCGTATCCGGCACCGTCGCCGAACCAATGTCCAGATCCACACCGGAGCCGTTGGCGGCGTGCGTAGCGCCGTTCATGTCCCCGAGATCGTAGTCCACGTCGCGAGCGTTGAGTGCCTGCAGTCGCGAGGTCGCGCTGGAGTCGTGCGCCTCCTGACCATTCGAGCCGTTGGCGCGGTCGGAAAGCGCCGCGCCGAGCTCGCTTTCATCCATGTGCCACGTGCCCGTCTCGGATGGCTTGTCGCCCTCCGCATGAGCGCGCCGCTGTGCATCCTCCATCACGCGCCGTGAATGGTCGTCCATGCCCGCCACGAGCGTCGGCGCATCCGGAGAGTTGCCGAGCCCAGGCTGATCCATGGTGTCCAGCGCACCCAGGTCCAGGCCGAGGTCGTCGATCGCCAGCTCCGCGGTCTGCTCCGCGGGGTTCTGCCGCATGGCAATCTCGAGCTTCTGGCGAATGGTCGGATTGTCGGGCGTGCTGATGGCAGGCTGCTCGACGGTCGGGGCTTCCGGATCGAAGTCCGGAATCAGCGAAGTGTCATCCTCGCGCGAAATCCTTTGCGTCATCTGCCGGGTGGTCCCGGTAGCGGCGCCGGTGAAGTTCTGATCGATCGCGGCGTTACGATCCGTCGCAGTGCCGAGTGTCGAGGAGGCCGCCGTGTCGCCGAGCGCGGAGCCGATGTCGAGATCGACGTCGCCCCCGGCCTGCCCTGGGACGGGCTCGCCGAGCAGATCGAAGTCGACGCGGCTCTGGCCGCCTTCGAGGTTGAGATCCACTCCACCGGCGGTCGCGCCGCTGACGCCGCCACCGGCGGCAAACAGCGGATCCTCCGGAGCGAGCTGCTTGCCCATGATGACGATCTTTTCCCACTCGCCGGGAGCGGCGTACTCGCGCGTCTCGGCCAGCTCGCGGGCGGTCTGCAGGAACTGATCCTTGTTGCCCCAGACGAAGAACACTTCCAGCAGCTTCAGTTTCAGGTCGCGCCGCGCGGGCTCGCGGCTGATGGCGATACGAATCAGATCGGCGGCCTGATCGTACAGGCCGTAGGCCATGTGGAAATCGGCCTCGGCCAGCGGGTCGCCCTGATCGAGATTGATCGCCGTCTCGCTGCTGATCGTCTCGTCGGATGACACGTGTTTGGCCGCGGCCGCTGCGGGCGCCGGCCCGCCGGGGAGCTTCGGCCGCTCGTGTGTGCCCGACTCCTCGACGAGGAAGGCATCCTCACGCGGCGTCGCGGCCTGCGAAGGGCGCGGTTGGGTACCTGTGTCTCCCGAGGCAAAGCCGCGGCTGGCGGACTCTGCGCCGACGGCAGCCAGGCGTCCCAGGGAGTCATCGAAGTCGTTCTGCCGGCGCGAGCGCATCGCCTTGATGCCCAGCCATGCCAGGATCAGGACGACGACTCCGGCGAGCGCCCACCAGTAGTCCGTCAGAATGTCCAGAATGCCACCCGACTCGGAAGCTGCAGCGGGCGGCGGCGTCAGCTTGTGCGGCTTGGCGGCCGGCTTGGATGGCGCAGCCGCAGCTGGAGCTTGCGGTGGGGGTGTCGCGGCGGCCTCAGGCTGAGGAGCAGGGGCTGGCGGCGGTGTCTCGGCTACCGGGGGAGCAGGCGGAGTCGCCGGCGGCGCTGCGGCCTCGGCAGGCGGCTGCGCGGCGGGTGCCGGCGTAGGAGCAGGCGTCGGCTCGGGAGCAGGCGCCTTGGCGCCCTGTTTGGCCGCCAGCTTCTGCTGCAGATCGGCCAGCTCGGCGTTGCGCATCTCGAGCAGACGCTTCTGCTCGCTCAGCTGCCCCTCCAGGTCGTGCACACGGCCCTGGAGAGCCTTGACTTCGGCAGTATCAGTGCCAGTCGCGCTACCACCGGGCTCGGTCGGTGAAACCAGCCTCAGATGGCCGGGCTCACCAGCCGCCGCGGTCTCGGAAGCGCCTGCACTGCCGCGCCACGCCGCGTACTGACGGCGGATCTCGGCCGAGGCCTGAGTCGCCGACACGGCGGCAACCGCGGCCGCATCGGGCATCCGCAGCACCGCGCCGGAGCGCAGAAGATTCATGTTCTGATCGAAAGCGCGCGGGTTGGCCTGATAGATGGCCAACATCCACTCACGTGTCTGTGCGGAGCTCGGACCGCCTCCAGAGGCGCTGATGGCGATCTGCGAGAGGGTCTCACCGCGCTTGACTACGTGTGTACCGTCGCCCGGGTTGACCACGGGACTCGGTGACGTTGTGCTGGAGCCCCGCGCACGCGAAGGAGGTGCGCTGCTGTTGGATGTAGCCTCGGCCGGAGTGGACGACTCCGCAGGAGCCGGAGCCGGCGCTGGCGGCGCCGGCCGCGAAATCTGCCCTTCGTGCGCTCCCGCTCCCGCGGCAGGGGCCGCCACCGGTGCGTTCGCCTGACCCTGGTTCGGCGTGTACACCGGAGGATCGAGCAGCATCGTGTATTCGCGGGTGGTATGCCCGCGTGCCCAATCCACTTCGACCAGGAGCGTCACGAACGGCTCGGTGATCGAATCGGTGGACCTGAGCCTGATGACCTCGCGACCGTCCGCGCCCCGCTCGGCCTTTACCTGCATGCTGCTGAGGAAAACGGGCCAATCCAAACCGTGCTGCACGAAGACATCGCGCGGCGCGATCTGAACCTTGAGGCTCTGCAGCTCCTCAGCGGTAGCGTCCAGGTCGATGGTGGCATCGAGCGGAGCATTCAGCGGAGACAGAAGATGTATGTCTCCGAGACCGAGCGCGAACGCTGCTGAGGGCATCACCAACAGCAGTGCCAGCGCCCGGCTTGAGCGTTTGGCAACCATGTACGACACCCACGAAGGCATCAGTTATAAAAAAGCTTTTAGAAACAAGCGAGTGGACCGCTTTTCGCGATCTCCCCCGCGATGAACGGGGCAATATAACTTAATTCGAACGCGCGGCCAAAGCCTCTGCGATCTGCACACTGTTCGTAGCAGCCCCTTTGCGCACGTTGTCCGCGACGACCCATAAGTTAAGTCCCCTCTCGGCGGACGAATCTTCACGTATTCTTCCCACATAAACTGTGTCGCGGTTCGCTGCCTCGGTAGCCGCCGTTGGGTACCCCCCTGCCCGGCGCTCATCCAGCACCTCCACCCCTGGCGCCCGCTCGAGCAGGGCCCGAGCTTCGGCAACCGTGATCTTCGTCTCAGTCTCGATGCTGACCGCCTCAGAGTGACCGTAGAACACCGGCACCCGCACGGCCGTAGCACTGATCCGGATGTCCGGGTCCTCCAGGATCTTGCGGGTCTCCCAGACGATCTTCATCTCCTCTCGGGTGTAGCCGTTGGCCTCGAAACGGTCGATCTGCGGCACGCAGTTGAATGCGATCCGCTTCGGCACGACCCGGGCCGCCGGTGGCGCGCGCCCGCTCATCAGCGCGATGCTCTGCTCCGCCAGTTCCTCCACTGCCTCGCGGCCGGCGCCCGACACCGACTGGTAGGTCGCCACGCTGATGCGCTCGATGCCCACCGCGTCGTAGATGGGCTTGAGCGCCACGACGAGCTGGATGGTGGAGCAGTTGGGGTTGGCGATGATGTTGCGCGCACGATAACCGTCGAGCGCCTGCAGATTGACTTCCGGAACGATGAGCGGAACGTCGTCCTCGTAACGAAACTCCGAGGTGTTGTCGATGACGATGCACCCCGCGGCGGCAGCCTTGGGCGCATGCTCCTTCGACACGGCGCCGCCGGCCGAGAACAGGGCGAAGTGCGCGCGTGCGAAGTCGAACCCCGCGAGCTCGAGCACGGGGTAATCGCGGCCCCGGAAGCTGACCGACTTGCCGAGGGAGCGGTTGCTGGCCAGCGGATAGATCTCCCCGACCGGAAAGTTGCGCTCCTCCAGCACC